>LNFM01001736.1_pt1 | contig 48354 bp, 47 predicted proteins | sample 596031 | NCBI WGS metagenome assembly LNFM01 (sample SAMN04254537, study PRJNA301005) | activated carbon metagenome | isolation source: dual media filters at the Ann Arbor, Michigan drinking water treatment plant | place: USA: Ann Arbor
ACCATCCCCGCGGGATGGAGCAGCCCGGTAGCTCGTCAGGCTCATAACCTGAAGGTCGCAGGTTCAAATCCTGCTCCCGCAACCACATCACCACCCTCACCAAAGCCCGCCTCTTCAGGCGGGCTTTTGCGTTTATAGTCTCGGCACAGGTTCGCGGGAGCTGACATGCGCAACATCGGAGTCGACGCCGACCGGCTGTGGACCGCGACCCTCAGGATGGGCGAGATCGGCGCCACCGAGAAGGGCGGCTGCCATCGCCTGGCGCTGACCGACGAGGATCGCCGCGCGCGCGATCTCTTCAGCGCCTGGATGCGTGAGGCCGGTTGCGTGGTCACGGTCGATGGCATCGGCAATATCTTCGCCCGACGCGAGGGTACCGATCCGTCGCTGCCGCCGGTCATGGTCGGCAGCCATCTCGATACCGTGCCGATGGGCGGCAAGTTCGACGGGCCGGCCGGCGTCATGGCGGGTGTCGAAGTGGTACGCGCTCTCAACGATCACGGTGTGCGTACGAAGGCGCCGGTCGAGATCGTCGCCTGGACCAACGAGGAAGGCTCGCGTTTCTCGCCTTTCACCATGGGTTCCTCGGTCTTCGCCGGACAGCTCGACCTCAAGGACGCGCACGCCGCGCGCGACATCACCGATCCGCTGCATGGTCCCACTGTGGGCGAGGCGCTGCGCGCCATCGGCTACGAGGGCGACGCGCCGGTCGGCGGTCGCCGCCCCGCCTGCTATCTCGAGATGCACATCGAGCAGGGTCCGCGGATGGCCGACGAGGATCTGCAGATCGGCATCGTCACCGGCTCGTTCCAGTCGCGCTACTTCGTCGCCACCGTCACGGGTGAACAGGCGCATGTCGGCCCCACGCCCATGGCCGGACGACGCGACGCGCTGGTGATCACGTCAAGGCTGGTGCTGGAGATCGATCGCATCGGCCGCGCCTATGGTCCCGACGGCCGCTCCAACGCGCCGCATATCGAGCTCTTCCCCAACGTGCGCGGCGTGATTCCTGGCGTGGTCAAGCTGTCCTGCGACGTCCGTCATAGTGATGCGCGCCAGCTGCAGCGCATGGAGGAAGAGCTGCGCGCCTGCGCCGCCATCGTCGCGCGCGAGGCCCGCGCCACGATCGAGCTCGAGCGCTACTACGAATTCGGCCCGATCCATTTCCATCCCGACATGGTCGCGCTCCTGCGCCGCACGACCGCCGAGCTCGGCTATCGCCATCGCGATATCCTGACCGTCGCCGGCCACGACGCGGTGCCGCTCAACATGATCTGCCCCTCGGGCATGGTCTTCGTGGCCAGCCGCGCCGGCGGCATCAGCCACAACGAGAAGGAGTCGAGCACGCGCGACGACCTCGCGGCCGGCGCCAACGTGCTGCTGCACGCCGTCATGGCGCGCGCCGGCGTGGTCGATTGAGGAGTGTGAGACGATGAACCTGCGCAGCGAACCCGCGCCCGAGGATCTCGAGGCGATCCGGCAATGGTTCAAGCGGCTGTCCGACCACGTTCAAGCAGTCGACTACGAGGGCGCGCGGCCGATCTTCGCCGATGACATGATCGCCTTCGGCACCTTCACCGATTTCATGATCGGCCAGGAGAAAGCCGAGCGCGAGCAGTGGCGCAACGTCTGGGGCACGATCCGCCGCTTCCGCTGGCGGCTCGAGGGCGTGCACGGCATCGTCTCGGCCGACCGACTCACCGGCATCGGCATGGCGATCTTCGACTCCGACGGCTTCATGCCCGACGGCACGAAGTTCGACCGCCGCGGTCGCGCCACCGTCACCTTCGGCCGCGCCAAGGTCGGCGATCCCTGGGTGGCGACGCACACCCACATGTCGCTGTTCCGCGGCACACCGGATCGCAGCCATGGCGCCTTCACCGGCCCATGATCGAGCCCGAGCGGGGCTTCGCGATCGATGACGCCGCGTATCGCTGGGGCACCACGCCCGGTGACATGCCGCACAACGGCCCGCGCCCGATCTCGACCGACTATCTCCATCTCGATGTGGCCTGTCGGACCGTCATGGGATTCCAGGCGGCCGGTGTGACTCTATCTGCGCCGGCGTCGGACCGGCCGATGATGAACGTGGCGTACGCATTGGCCCCGCCGCCGGCCGGGCGTGACGGGCCGGCGTATTGGACGGACGGGTTACGCCAGCGTTTCGGCCAGCCTGATCAGCAGGCGGGACAGGATGGGCACGGCGGTTTCAACGTCGCCTACTGGGCGATCTGGAGCCGGCCGACGATCGACATCGGCCTGTCGATCCATGGCGATGTGCGCAGATCGACAGTCGGCCGGTCGGCCGGCCTGCTTTGTGTCAGGTGGCGCGATACGGCGGCCGCCGCCGCTCCCTACGTGGCGCAGTGGCGCATGGCGACGGCGGCGCTGATCCAATCTGCGGTGACGCTCGCCGCGTTCCGCCGCTTCGATATGCCCCGTGCGCTGGCGCCCGCCGGAGATCCTCTCGATCCGTACCCGGCCTCGTTCGAGGACTGGCGCGCCCTGAACCGTCGCACGCTTCTGGGTACGCCGGCGTCGATCGGCGAGCGCCTGTCGGCCGGGTCGTTCGCGCTATGGCAGTCAGGGGTCGACGGAATCTGGGCGCTGTCCACGACGTGGGACACCGTCGTCTTGCGATCGACCTCAAGAGTCTGCTGGACAGAACTCAGGCCGGCCAAGGGCGGCGGGCAGAGCGGGTTGTCGGCCGATGGCCTGTCCATCGTGATGCCCTACGGGACGAAGGCCATCGCCGCGGCCGCGGCGGCGCTGAAGGCGCTGCCGGGCCTCAAGGTCGCGGCGGTGCAAGACGACGACGTCTGATCAGGTGCTCGTTGAATCGACGCCGATCTTGGTGGCTGGCGGTGTGGGCTTCTTGTCATCGCCCTTCTTCTTCCGCTCGTCGACGACGCCAAGATCCTTCTGCGCCTTCTTGACCTCGCCGAGGCGGTTGGGTTCGCCGCCGGTCATGCCTTCCTCGGACGCGACCTGCATCAAGCGCGCGTCGATCTCCCACTGCTCCAACGCCTTCTTCTTCTCGCTGCGCGAAAGCGCCTGGCTTTCGACCACGTCCTTGGGTTTGTCGAACTCCTTGGAGGGGTTGATGAGCGCTTGCTTCTTGTCGATCTCTGCCATGCCGCTCTCCGTCGGTAGACCGGGTGCGAAAGACAACCGTTGTGGCCGACATTGGTTGCGGCTGAACGCAAATAAGCCATTCGCTTCACGAAACGAGGGCGATTCGTGCCGGAGGGATGGCGGTTCTGTGGCCTATTCGCCGCGCTGACGACGTTCGACGTTGGCCTTGATGTTCGCTAGACCGATCGCGGCTTCCTCGTCCATGCGCCGGATCATGTCCTCGGTCGGCGCCTTGGGACGCGCCGGGTTGATCACCGTGCGCGTGTAGCGCGTTCCCTTGCCGACCGGCTCGAAGCTGTAGCGCGCGACGATGCGGCCGATGAAGCCGGTATCGGTCTCGGCCATCCACAATTTGCCCTGCTCGGCATGCGTCACGCGCCAGTCGAGCTGGACCTCGCCGGTGCGCGTGCGCCAGCGCTCGTGAAAGGTCTCGCCGGTCACCAGCGGGCGATTGGCGGCGTCGATGCGGTGCGAAGCCGCCAGCCACTCCGGCCACGAATTGGGATTGGACACGTAGTCCATCACCGCCTGCGGCGGCGCGTCGATCAGGATGTCGTGGCTGCGCTCGAAAGCGACGGTCTCGGGCGGCTCGAGGGCGCCAGCGCGCTCGACGATGAGCTTGTAGGCTTCCGGCCGGCGATGGGCGGCGAAGTTGAAGATCGTCGTCTTGTAGGTCTTGCCGGCGTCGAGGTCGCAGCGATGCACGATCAGCTCGTCGCCGACGCCCTGGGCGCGTGCCACGACCTTGCCTGAGGGCGCGATGATCATGCTGTCGGCGACGCTGGGCACGCCTTCCTCGGTGCCGCCCTTGGCGACGCCCACCACCCAGGTGCCGTTCTGATAGGCACCGGCCTGCATCGAGAGCTGGTTGTGGAACCAGGCGTGCTCATCCTGCTCCGGCGCCGGCGGATTGTGGATCGGCGTGTTGTAGCCCAGCAGCACCATCTCGACGCCCTGCAGGCCCATGACGCGATAGGTCTCGGGCCAGCGCCGGTCGTTGCAGATGCACATGCCCATGATGCCGCCGAAGGCGCGACTCACGGGGAAGCCGAGATCGCCGACCTCGAAATAGCGCTTCTCGAGATGCTGGAATTCGCGTTGCGGTTCGTGCTCGGCGTGGCCCGGCAGATGCACCTTGCGGTACTTGCCGACGATGCGCCCGTCGCGCTCGACCAGGATCGAGGTGTTGAAGCGCCTGATACGGCCGTCTTGCTCGATGAGCTCGGCATAGCCTAGGCTGAAGCCGATGCCCATCGCCTTGGCTTCGGTGAACAGCGGCGCCGTCTGGTTGCTGGGCATCTCGCGCTCGAAATAGGCATCGATCTCGGCCTGATCGGTCATCCACCACCGCGGGAAGAACGTGGTCAGCGTCAGCTCGGGAAACACCACCAGCTCGCAGCCCATGCGCCTGGCCTCGCGCATATGCGCGATCAGCCGCTCGACCACGTCGCGGCGGGAGTGGCTCTTTTGGATCGGCCCCATCTGGGCGGCGCCGACGGTGAGATAGCGGGGCATGGGATTCCTCTAGCTTTCGGCCAATTCCAGCATCAGGTCGAGCAGGATGACGGCACCAGCCTCGATGTCGCCGGGATGCGTGAACTCCGCCACGTTGTGACTGAGTCCCCGCACGCTCGGTACAAAGATCATGCCAGTCGGGCACAGCCGCGCCATCATCTGCGCGTCGTGGCCGGCGCCGGACGGCAGGCGCATCACGCTGCGGCCGTGCGCCCGCGCCAGGCGCTCGACGCGGTCGATCATGTCGGGTGCGAACTCGACCGGCTCGAAGCGCGCCAGGGTGCGACGCTCGACGACGCAACCCTCGGCGCGGGCGGCAGCGTCAATGAAGGCGAAGGCGCGCCGCTCGGCTTCCTTCAGCAGCGCCTCGTCGGTGTTGCGCAGGTCGAGCGTGAAGCGCGCCCGGTTGGCGATGACGTTGATCAGGTTGGGTCGCAGCTCGATGGCACCGATCGTGGCCACCTGTGCGCCGCCCATGTCCTTGGTGAGCTGGCGCGCATAGGTGCTGCAGAGGCCGGCGACGTAGCCGGCGTCGTGGCGCAGCCGCATCGGCGTGGTGCCGGCATGCGCCGAGGTGCCGGACACGACGACCTCCGTCCAGGAGATGCCCTGCACGCCGGTGACCGCGCCGATGGTGATGCCGGCTTCCTCGAGCACCGGCCCCTGCTCGATATGCAGCTCGACATAGGCGTGCGGACGGATGGTGCCGGGCGTCATGGCGCCGCGATAGCCGATGCGCTGCAACTCGTCGCCGACCCGCTTGCCCTCGCTGTCGGTGGCGGCCCAGGCATCCTGCAGGCTCACGCCGCCGGCGTGAACCAGGCTGCCCATCATGTCGGGCTGGAAGCGCGCGCCCTCCTCGTTGGTGAAGAAGGCGACGCAGATGGGTCGTCGCGTCGTGATGCCCGCCGTGTCGAGCGCGCGGCAGACCTCCAACCCGGCGAGCACGCCGAGATTGCCGTCGAAGCGGCCGCCAGTGCGCACCGTGTCGATGTGCGAGCCGGTCATGACGGGCTCACCATCCTCGCGCCCCGCGCGGACGGCGAAGACGTTGCCGATCGCGTCGGTATGCACGGCGAGGCCCTGGGCGCGCATCCAGGACATCACGAGGTCGCGACCCTCCTTGTCCTCGTCGGTGAGCGCCAGACGCGCGCAGCCGCCGCCATCGATGGCGCCGACGCGCGCGAGGTCGGCGATGGCGGCGTGGAGGTGGGTAAAGTCGAGGGCGGGAGCGGACATCGCCGCAGTATCGGCGATCAACCGTATCGTCGCCTAGCGCGGTGAAGTTTGACACCTCGCGGACGCTCGGACATGCTGCGCCATAACAGGGAAAGCGGCCGCGCCAAAAAGGACGTGGCTGGAGAAGGGTCGCCATAGTGGCGGCCACGTAGGGAGGCGAATCGCGCTCGCGGGTCGCGTGTCGGGGGACAGAAGTGAGTGGCGTGGTGGCGTAGTCAGCGTAGTGGCGGCTGTCGAATTCCGGAACTGTACCCGTTCGGGTGGGGACGTCTGCCTGCGAAGCGTTTTGGCTTCGATCAGGGAGGCTATAGTCATGAGGAAGTTGTTGGGGATCGCGACGCTCGCCTTGGCGGCGTTCGCCGCGGCCGTGGCGCCGGCGTCCGCGCAGGACAAGCGCGTACGTATGCAGATGCAGTCGAACTTCGCGTCTTCGCTGGCGCTGCTGGGACCGAACGCGAACTTTACGGTCGAGCAGATTCGCCGTTTGTCGAACGGCTCGATCGACATCAAGTTCTTCGAGCCGGGCGCGCTGGTGCCGCCGGGCCAAGCGTTCGACGCGGTGTCGTCGGGCGCGCTCGACGCGGCCTGGGCGACCCCTGGCTTCTGGACCGGCAAGGATATCGCCTTCGCGGTCTATTCAACGGTGCCGTTCGGTCCGGGCCTCGGCGAGTACCTCGCCTGGATGAAGCACGGCGGTGGCGAGAAGCTGATGCAAGAGCTGTACGCCAAGTACAACATCCACTCGATCGTTTGCCATCTGATCCCGCCGGAGGCTTCCGGCTGGTTCCGCAAGGAGATAAAAACGCTCGACGATCTCAAGGGCCTGAAGATGCGTTTCTTTGGGCTGGGCGCGAACGTCATGCAAAAGCTCGGTGTCGCCACGCAGCTGTTGCAGGCCGGTGAGATCTTCCAGGCGCTGCAGTTGGGCACGATCGACGCGACTGAGTTCTCGATGCCGGTGATGGACCTTAGCCTCGGCTTCCACCAGGTCGCGAAGTTCTACTACTTCCCGGGCTGGCACCAGCAGGCGACGGTCGGCGACATGATCATCAACAAGGCCAAGTGGGACTCGATGTCGCCTCACCAGAAGGCCTCGATCGAGGCGGCCTGCGACCAGACCACGTTGCGCGGCATGAGCCTCGGCGAGTCGCTGCAGCCCGCAGCGCTGAGGGAAATCGAGAGCAAGGGCGTCAAGCTGATGACTTGGGGCCCTGAGTTCCTCGCCGCCTTCGAGAAGGCCTGGAAGGAGGTCGCCGAGGAGCAGTCCGCAAAGAGCCCCGAGTTCAAGAAGGCCTGGGACTCGCTGTCGAAGTTCCGCACCGAGTACTCGGTCTGGCGCGACCGCGGCTACCTGAAGTAGCCACCGATGATCCAGGGGCCGGCCCAAGCGCCGGCCCCCAGCGTTTCCGGCGTGGCCCGGCCCGCGCCCAGGAAGGTCGTCCAGGGTGGCTTGGACTCGATTAGGGGATCGTGGCATGCGTGCGTTGCTTGGCATCAGCGACGCGATCGACAGGCTCCTTGAGCGGATCGCGTGGGTCTTCGGCTGGCTGTTCATCGTTCTTGTCGTCGTGATCTGTTGGGACGTGATCACCCGCAAGATCGGCTTCCAGCTGCCCGGGTTCGGCTCGACCCCGATCCAGGAACTGGAGTGGCACCTGCACGGCATGTTGTTCATGTTCTGGCTGGGCTACGCCTACGTGCGTAACGTCCACGTCCGCATCGACGTCTTCACCGCCAACCGCAGCCCGCGCACCCAGGCCTGGCTGGAGGTGTTCGGCGTAGTCGTGTTCGCGATCCCCTACTGCGCCGTCGCGACCTACTTCTCTTATCTTTTCGCCGAGACGTCGTGGATCCAGAACGAGCGGTCAGACGCGCCCAACGGGCTGGCCTACCGCTGGATCATCAAGTCCTGCCTCGTCGCCGGGCTGCTGCTGCTCGACCTCGCGGTCGCCTCGGTGCTGTTCCGAAAGCTCGCCTTTCTGTTCGGTTCGCCCGATATCGCCGCCCGCGCCGCCGCGCCAGCGCCGAGCCACTAAAGGAGGCGGACCATGGAATGGATCATCGATCACCTCGCGGTGCTGATGTTCCTCGTGCTCACGTTCATCATGTTCGTGGGCTACCCGGTGGCGTTCGTGCTGGGTGGCGTCGCGCTGGCCTTCGGCGTGCTCGGTATCATGTTCGATGTCTTCCGGCCGGCGCAGTTCGGCAGCTTGATCCCGCGCATCTGGGGTCAAGCGGTGCAGAACCCCGTGCTGATCGCGGTTCCTATGTTCGTCTTCATGGGCACGTTGCTGGAGAAATCCGGCGTCGCCGACGAATTGCTCAAGGCGCTGCAGGTCTTGACGCGGCGGATTCCCGGCGGCCTTGCGATGTCGGTGACTCTGATGGGCACCATTATGGCCGCCACCACCGGCATCGTCGGCGCCTCGGTGATCATGCTCACCCTGATCGCGCTGCCGACGATGCTTGCTCGCGGCTACTCCAAGGAGCTGTCCGTCGGAACGATCGCGTCGGCCGGCACGCTGGGCATCCTGATACCGCCCAGCATCATGCTGGTGATCATGGGCGACCTGCTGACGATCTCCGTCGGCACCCTGTTCACCGCCGCCATCCTGCCGGGCATCCTGCTGTCGGTCCTGTACCTGGTCTACCAGGGTGTGATCGCCGCGATGAAGCCGGAGTTGGCGCCGCCTCTCAGCGACGCCGCCGCGCCGGCTTCGAGCGCGGAATTCTGGCGCATGATTCTGCGCAGCTTCCTGCCGCCGTCGTTCCTGATCTTCGTCGTCCTGGGCTCGATCTTCGGCGGCTTCGCCACCCCGACCGAGGCCGGCGGCACGGGCTGCGCCGGCGCCATCCTGCTGGCGATCTGGAACAAGCGCTTCAACATGAAGATGTTGAAGGAAGTGATGGAGAGCTCGGCGCTGACCAACGCGCTGGTGTTCTTCATCATTTTCGGTGCGACGCTGTTCTCGTTCGTCTTCCGAGCGCTGGGCGGCGACGAGGCGGTCGAGGAGTTGCTCAAGGTCCTCGGCATCGACAGCGGCTGGGAGATCCTGATCTTCGTGATGATCCTGGTTTTCATCATGGGCTTCTTCTTCGACTGGATCGAGATCTGTCTCATCGTTCTGCCGATCTTCGGGCCGCTGCTGACGAAGATCAGTTTCGAGCCGCACCTCGCCACCAACAAGGACTTCATGGTGTGGTTCACGATCCTCGTGGCCGTGAACCTGCAGTCGGCGTTCTTGACGCCACCCTTCGGCTTCGCGCTCTTCTACATGAAGGGCACGGTACCGCCCTCGGTCACGATGCAGCACATATATCGCGGCATCGTACCGTTCGTAGCGCTGCAGCTGCTCGCGGTCGCGCTGTGCATCATCTTCCCGGAGGTCGTGCTGTGGCTGCCACGCTACTTCGGGTTCCTCGATTGAGGCGCATGGGTCGGCTGCAGAGAAGGTTGTCGTGCGTTCCCTGCTGACTATCGCCGGATGGATCGAATCCGTTCTGCGCCGTATCGCCGAGGCGTCGGGATGGCTGATGGTCGTCCTGATGGTGGTGATCTGCTTTGACGTGGTGACCCGCAAATTCGGCTTCCAGGTACCGGGCCTGGGCTCGACGCGGCTGCAGGAGCTGGAGTGGCACCTGCACACGGTTCTGTTCGCGATGTGGCTGGGCCACTGCTACATCCTCAACGCCCATCCCCGCGTCGACACCCTGACCGCGCACCGGAAGCTGCGCAGCCGGGCCTGGATCGAGATCATGGGATGTCTCGCCTTCGCGCTTCCCTATATCGGCGTGGTGGCGTGGTACGGGCTCGGCTTCGTCGCCATGTCCTACGCCACCGGCGAGAGCTCGGAGGCGGTGATCGGCATTCCGCACCGCTGGATCATCAAGGGCCTCTTCGTGTTCGGCCTGTGGCTGGCGGTGGCCGCCGTGGTGGCTATGCTGTTGCGTTTGATCGCCTTCCTGTTCGGCGGCGTCGGACGCGAGGCGGATCTCAACATCGATCGCGTCGTGGAGCCGATGTGAGAAACGGCCTGGCGTCTTCGGAGCGTTCGTCGTGATAGCGTGGTTCGCGGAGAACCTGGCGTTGATCATGTTCGCGACGATGTTCGTCGTGATCTTCTGCGGCTATCCCGTGGCCTATGTGTTGGGCGGTACCGGGCTGATCTTTGGCCTGATCGGCTGGAGCCTGGGCGAGTTTAGCCTGGTCAAGATCAACAGCATCTTGCTGCGCATGTGGGGTGGAGTCGCGGTCGACCCGGTGCTGGTATCGCTGCCGATGTTCATCTTCATGGGCGCCATCCTCGAGCGTAGCGGCGTCGCCAAGGACATGCTCGACGCCTCGCAGGTGATGTTGCGCCGCACGCCCGGCGGTCTCGCGGTCGCCGTCATGGTGATGGGCACGATCCTCGCCGCGCCGATCGGCGTCGTCGGCGCGTCGGTGATCCTGCTGTCGCTGATCTCGCTGCCGCCGATGCTGAAGGCTGGCTACGACAAGCGCCTGTCGATCGGCACCATCGCCTCGGCCGGCACGCTCGGCATCCTGATTCCACCCTCGATCATGCTCGTCGTCATGGGCGAGATGCTCAACACTTCCGCCGGTGCGCTGTTCGCGGCCGCGACCATCCCCGGTTTCGTGCTGTCGGGCCTCTATCTGCTCTATATCTGGGGCGTGGCGCTCGCCAAGCCGGAGTGGGCGCCCAAGATCCCGCGCGATCAGGGGCCGCAAACGGCGCGCGAGACCTTCATCGTCGTCGGGCGCGGCTTGCTGCCGATGACGACGCTGATGGTCGTGGTGCTGGGCTCGATCTTCGCGGGCTGGGCGACCGCGACAGAGAGCGCCGGCGTCGGCTGCGCGGGCGCGCTGCTGATCGCTTGGATGAACGGTCGCCTCCGCATGGCAACGCTCCGGGAGGCGATTCGCGACTCCTGCCGTGCCAACGGCCTGGTGTTCATGGTCGTGCTGGGCGCCACCGGCTTCTCTCTGATCTTCCGCGAGCTGGGCGGCGACGAGCTCATGCTGAGCACGCTCAAAGCGCTGGGTATCGACACGCCGTGGGAGATGATGATCTTCGTGATGGTCCTGATCTTCCTGCTCGGCTTCCCTTTCGAGTGGATCGAGATTTGTCTGATCGTGCTGCCGGTGTTCGGACCGATCCTCTCCAGAATGGATTTCTCCGCGCACATCGGCCCCAACCCGGCCGCCTTCATGCCGTGGTTCGCCACGCTGGTGGCGGTCAACCTGCAGACCTCGTTCATGTCGCCGCCCTTTGGCGCGACGCTGTTCTATATGAAGGGCACAGTGCCGCCGGATTGCTCGATGACCGACGTCTATCGCGGCATGTATCCGTTCCTGGGGATTCAGGTGATCGGGCTGTTCCTGTGCCTGGCCTTCCCCGGCCTGTCGCTGTGGCTGCCGCAGATCGCCGGCCTGCTCGATTGAACGAAGGTCTTTCGCCCAACGCCGGCGCGCGCTAGATCGCGCGGCGGAGGCTTTCATGTCGCACGATTTCCCGCATCGGCCGCTCGACTTCCATCCCGTCGCGGGAGCCGAGATGGCCCCCCGTGCCCGCGCCTTCGCCGATGATCTGATACGCCGCCGCACGGTGCGCGAGTTCAGCGATCATCAGGTCGACCGCGCCATCATCGAAGCGGCGATCGACGCCGCGCGCCACGCCCCGAGCGGCGCCAATCACCAGCCCTGGCATTTCGTCGCTGTCGCCGATCGCGGCGTGAAAGCGCGGATCCGCGAAGCCGCCGAGGTCGAGGAGAAAGCCTTCTACGACGGCAAGGCCAGCGAGGAATGGCTGCGCGCGCTCAAACCTCTGGGCACCGACTGGCGCAAGCCATTTCTCGAGACGGCGCCGTGGCTGATCGTCGTCTTCGCCGAGCAGTGGGGCAGTTGGCCCGATGGGTCGAGGAAGAAGAACTACTACGTACCCGAATCGGTCGGTATCGCCTGCGGCTTCCTGCTCGCGACCTTGCATCGCGCCGGTCTGGCGACGTTGACGCATACGCCCAACCCGATGGGCTTCCTCGGCACCCTGCTGGGCCGGCCGAGAAACGAGAAGGCCTACATGATCGTCGTCGCCGGCCATCCGGCGCCCGATGCGGTGGTGCCGCTGCACGCGCTGGCCAAGAAGCCGTTCGACGAGGTCGCGACGTTCTTCTAGAGCATCGAGCCCAGAATCGTCTTCGCCCTGTCATCCCGAGCGCAGCGAGGGATCTAGGGTCTGCCGCCTGGATCCCTCGCTGCGCTCGGGATGACAGGTGCGCCTGACTAATCGCGCACCGCTCTAGCGGCGGCGCTCAGCGACTGCAGGCCGCTCCACCGAGAACGCAGAACTTGGCGCAATGCGGATGGTTCAGCGCTACCGAGCGCGACGCCTCCTTCAGCGTCGCGCCCAGCTCGAACTGCGGATCGTAGGGCAGTAGGGTGCAGGCCAGCACCGCTGGCCGCCCGGCGCCTTTGCGTTTCACCACCATGCGGGCCGTGGCGCACATCACGCTGTCCGGCGACTTGTTCAGGATGCCCCAGCACGCGGTGGTGATCTCCGGCACGTCGATATGCGCGTCCATCTCCGGAAAGATGGTCAGCGCCACCGGGTCGGTGGCGTCGATCGCGATCCCATGCTCGGTGAACATCAGGGCATAACCGGCGCGCACCGCGCCATCTGATTCATTGGAAAAGTGCCGACCCGCGACATGCACACGAAAGCCGTTGCGCGACAGCCAGACCAGCCCGTCGAGCGTCGGCTGCCAGCTGCGGGCGCCGCGTTCGGCCTCGTGCAGGGGCGGTGCGTAGTGGTCGATCGACACGCGGATTGTCAGCCGGTCGCCGTGGCGTTCGCGCAGTGTGAGCAGCGCCGCCTTCATCTTGTGCATCGGCTTCATGGCGTTGGTCAGCACCATGGCCTCCATGCCGCGTGACAGCACGTGCTCCAGCATCTCCGGCAGTTCGAGATTCATGAACGGCTCGCCGCCGGTGAAGCCGATCAGTCGCGTGCCGAGCCGCTCCCGCTCGATCTCGTCGAGGTACTCCCGGACCTCGGTGGCGCGGAGATAGACCAGCCGGTCGTTGCGCGGCGAGGACTCGATGTAACAGTTGGCGCAAGTCAGGTTACAAAGCGTGCCGGTGTTGAACCACAGCGTATCCAGCGACTTCAGCGCGACCCGGGCGCGGGGCTCGCCCCTGGCGGTGATGGCGATGTCGCGGAACTTGCGAGGGTCGAGCTGCGGACGAACGAGGTCGGTGACGGCCATGCGCGCAACCTAGCGTAGGGTCGGCGGCTCCTTTCATCACATCATGGCGAGTGGTCGCGCGTCGTGCGATGGTCGTGGCGCGAGCGGCGGAACGGAGAAGGGATCGTGGCGAGATCGGTTCTGGGCGTGATTGGCGGATCGGGCCTCTACGAGTTGCCGGGGCTGAGCAACGTGCGCTGGGAGACGGTTTCGTCGCCCTGGGGCCAGCCGTCCGACGCGCTGTGCTTCGGCGAGTTCGCCGGCCTGCCGATGGTCTTTTTGCCGCGTCACGGCCGCGGCCACGTCCACGCGCCCAGCGACATCGACTACCGCGCCAACATCGACGCGCTCAAGCGCGTGGGCGTCACCGACGTGGTCTCGCTCTCCGCCGTGGGCTCGCTGCGCGAGGACACGCCGCCGGGCACCTTCGTGATCGTCGACCAGTTCATCGACCGCAGCTTCGCGCGGGCCAAGAGCTTCTTCGGCAAAGGCTGCGTGGCGCATGTCGCCTTCGGCGAGCCGGTGAGCCCAAAGCTCGCCGACCGGCTGGAAGCGGCGGCGCGCAGCACCGGCGCCGACGTGCGTCGCGGTGGCACCTACATCGTGATGGAAGGCCCACAATTCTCGACCTTGGCCGAGAGCCGGCTGTATCGCGCCTGGGGCTGCGACGTGATCGGCATGACCAACATGCCCGAGGCCAAGCTCGCGCGTGAAGCCGAGCTCTGTTACGCCACCGTCGCCATGGTCACCGACTTCGACAGCTGGCACGAGGATCACGGCACGGTCGATGTCGCCAAGATCGTCGCCGTCATGCACGCCAATGCCGACAAGGCCAAGGCGCTCGTGGCGGCGCTGGCCCGCGACTTCCCGCGCGAGCATGAGCCGTGCCCGATCGGCTCGGACATGGCGCTGGAGTACGCGATCATTACCGCGCCGGAGAAGCGCGATCCGGCGTTGCTGGCCAAGCTCGACGCCGTCGCTGGCCGCGTCCTCAAACGCTGAGTCGTCTCAGATCGTCGGGCGTGTCGACGTCCCACAGCGTATCGGGTTCGCTCCAGCGCAGGCCGGCGCGGCGCAGCCGTCGGCGGGTCTGCGGCATGACCGACGATGTGCCCCAGGCGATGCCCGCGAACAGCGAGGGTACCACGCGACGCAGGCCGATCAGCAGATAGCCACCGTCCTCGGTGGGCAGGAACGACGCGTCGTCGCCCTGGTGCAGGGATCGCGCACAGGCGAGAAGATGATCGGCTCGCAACGCCGGACCATCGGTGCCGATCAGCAGCAGCGGTCGATCGGCCGGCTGGCCGCGGAACACCGCGAGCATGCGTGCGCCGAGGCCGCCGGGAAACTGTTGGCGCAGCGCGATGCCATGCTTGATCGCCAGGTCGCGGAACAGGCCATGCGATGGATCGGGCGCGCACCACAATGTGACCCGAGCCAGATTCGCGGCGCAGGCGGTCCGCACCGTGCGCTGGATCATGGTGGCGTGCAGCGCGGCCGCGCCATCGGCGCCCAGCGCCGGGATCAGCCGGGTCTTGGCATAGCCGGGCACCGGCGCCTTGGCGAAGATCGCGACGTCAACGCGGGCGGTAGCCATAGCGAATCGCCAGGTCACGCGGGTCGACGCCACGCCAGTAGTCGAAGCGCAAACGCCACATCAGCAGAATGGTACGCAGCACGCCACCGCTCTCCCAGCGTCGGCCTGAGGTCGTGACGCGCGCCGACAGGCAGGCCGGCGGCGAGCGGCCACGCAGCACCTTCGAGATGGCGATGTCTTCCATCAGCGGGATGTCGGGAAAGCCGTCGATCTCGACGAAGATCGGCCGGCGCACGAAGAGCGCTTGGTCGCCGGTGCAGATGCCGGTGATCTGCGAGCGCAGATTCATCATAGCCGCGACGACCGGCAACAGAAAATGGCGGCCCTCGATGCGCACGTCGAAGCGGCCCCAGAGAAGGCGTGGATCGGCGAGCATCATGGCGATCAGTGCGTCGGCCTGGTCGGGCAAAACCGTGTCGGCATGCAGGAACAATAGGACGTCGCCGGATGCGCGCCGCGCGCCGGCGTTCATCTGGCTGGCGCGGCCGCGCGGCGCGACCACTACCCGATCCGCGTGCGGCCCGGCGATCGCGGCCGTGCCGTCATCGCTGCCGCCATCGGCCACGATCACCTCGGCGCCACGCTGTCGCAACGGCGCGAGCCTCCGCAGTGCGGCGGCGATGCCTGTCGCTTCGTTGAGAGTCGGCACGATGATGGAGAGCATGCGCGGCCGCACTATGCGGCGGTGCTGGCCGTGCCGTCTACCGCGGCGCCATCACGAGCTTGTTGCTGGAGTTCATCTCCTACGCGGCGTGAGCCGTGGGCGAGGACGGGCCGTTGGGCAGCTCCGGCAGGCGCGCCAGCTCGGCATAGAGCGCGGGGAAGTCGACCTGCGTCGCCTCGAAGAGCTGGCGGAAATCGTCGAGCACGAAATAGCTGCGCTGCAGCTTGTCGATCTCGTAGGCGGTGCGCATTACGCGCTTCGCCTCGAACGGCAGACGCTTGGGGACATCCGACTCGATGGCGTAGAGCGTCTCCTTGGCCGAGGAGATGATGCCGGCGCCGTAGATCTTCGGACCGTTGGCGGTGCGGATCAGGCCGAACTCGACCGTGTACCAGTACAGGCGGGCGAGGCGATGGACGTTGGCGGGGCCGGCCTCGACGCCGCGCTGGCCGTAGGCCTGCATGTAGTCGGCGAAGACCGGGTTGGCGAGCAGCGGCACGTGGCCGAAGAAATCGTGGAACAGGTCGGGTTCGGCGAGATAGTCGAGCTCGTCGCGCCGGCGGATCCAGACGGTGACCGGAAATCGCCGCGCCGCAAGGTGACCGTAAAAGGCGTCGTCTGGGATCAGACCCGGCACGCCGACGATGCGCCAGCCGGTGCGCCGCTCCAGCACGTCGCTGGCGCGCTCGAAGTCGGGGACGCGCTCGTCGATCCGCAGCGCCGCGAGGCCATCGAGGAATTCGGGGCAGGCGTGGCGCTGTGCCAGCAGGGTCTGGCGACGCAGCAGCGTGCGCCAAGTGTCGTGCTCCTCGGCGCCATAGCCATTGGCGGGCTGCTTCACGGTCCAGTCCGCAGCCATCGCGCCGTAGTCGCCGCGCAGGCCGGCAGTGTCGGGCAGGGGGTGCTTGGTCATGGCCGAAAGATAAGGCCAAGGGACATAGTGAATCCCTGCAAATTGCGCCCATATTCTCCTCAGAATTAGTGATATCACCTATAGAATAACCGTTCTATGGATGTAATTGCCATGCCGCACCTCGACGATATTGACCACCGAATCATCACCGAACTCCAGCGCGATGGCCGCCTGGCCATCGTCGATCTGGCCGATCGAGTCGGTCTGTCCTCGACGCCGTGCCTGCGCCGTGTGAAGCGGCTGGAGGCCGACGGCCTGATCCGACGCTACGCCGCACTCATCGACGCCAAAGCGATGGGCCTGGGCACCCAGGCACTGGTGCAGGTCACGCTCGACGATCACTCGGAGCCGGTGGTCGCAGCTTTCGAGGCGGCGATCCGCCAGCGGCCGGAGGTGATCGCCTGCTATGCCGTGACCGGCGAGATGGACTTCCTGCTGCAGGTGCAGGTCGCCGATCTCGAGGCGTTCAGCGACTTCGCGCTCAAGGCGCTGCTGCGCATGCCCGGTGTCAGGGGCACGAAGTCGAGCTTCATCATGCAGACGGTCAAGAGCGATCTGGCGTGGGCGCCGATGCCTGATCCTGGGCGATGATGCGGGCGTAGACCGGACGGTCGATGTTGCCGCCGCTCAGGATCACCGCGACCTTGCGGCCCTTTATGCGATCACGCTCCTGCATCAATGCCGCCAGCGGCACGGCGCCGGCGCCTTCGGCGAGTTGATGCGTGTCGGTGTAGTAGGCGCGCATCGCCTCCTCGATCTCCCGGTCAGTCACCTGCACGATGCGCTCGGCGCCCGCCAGGATGATGTCCAGCGCCTCGGCCGACGGTATCCGCACCGCCACGCCGTCGGCGAAGGTGTCGGCGCTGTTGGTCTCGATCGTCTTCTTCGCCGCGAAGGACAGGGCATAGGCCGGCGCGTTGGTCGAGACGCAGCCGACGATCCTGGTCTTCAAGCCCAGCGCGTCGCGCGCGGTGATCAGGCCGCAGATACCGGAGCCCAGGCCGATCGGCGCGTAGACCGTGTCGAGGTCGGGCGCGGCGTGGAACAGCTCCATGGCGTAGGTGCCGACGCCGCGCACCAGATCCATATTGAATGACGGCAGCATCTCCAACCCGCGCTCGGGTGCGATGCGCGCGGCTTGTTCGCGCGCGGCGTCGAAGTCGTGGCCGTGCTCGATCAGCTCGGCGCCAAAGGCGCGCATGGCGGCGTTCTTCTCGACGCTGTTGCCTTCGGGCACCAGGATCACCGCCTTCACCCCATTGCGCGCGGCGGCGAAGGCGACGCTCTGGCCGTGATTGCCGCGCGTGGCGCTGATCACGCCCTTCACCTGCGGCCGTTCGCGCTTCAGGCGATCCATGTAGACCAGCCCGCCGCGGACCTTGAAGGCGCCCGTGGGCGTGTGGTTCTCGTGCTTGACCCAGACCTCCACGCCGATCCGTCGGGCCAGCAGCGGCCAGGCGTATTGCGCCGTCGGCGGCATGGCGCCATAGACGACGCGCTGGGCGGCCTCGTAGTCGGCGACGGTCAACAGGGGCATATCGGTCCTCCGGTGGCCACTCTCGCGGCACAACCACGCGGGATCAATCGCGACCTTGTCTGGCGACAAAGCCGCCACAATCCGGGTTAGGATCGGCCCCCCGACGCCAGAGGACCATTTCCATGCCCATCGTTCCGCGCTCGCTCGAATTGCAGGCCGAGCTGACGCGTATTCGTCGCGACATCCACGCCCATCCCGAGCTGGCCTACGAGGAGCACCGTACCTCCGACATGGTGGCGGCCAAGCTGACGGAGTGGGGTCTCGAGGTGCATCGCGGCCTGGGCAAGACGGGCGTGGTCGGCACCCTGCGCAAGGGCAACAGTCCCAAGGCGGTCGGTCTGCGCGCCGACATGGACGCGTTGCCCATGCAGGAAACCAACGATTTCGAGCACCGTTCCACCAACGCTGGCCGGATGCACGCCTGCGGGCATGACGGCCACACGACGATGCTTCTGGGCGCCGCCAAGGTGATGGCCGAGACGCGCAACTTCGAAGGCGCGGTCCACTTCATCTTCCAGCCGGCCGAGGAAGGCGGCGGCGGCGCCAAGGCGATGATCGATGACGGCCTGTTCCAGAAGTTCCCCTGCGACGCGGTGTTCGCGATCCACAACAAGCCCGGCCTGAAGCTGGGCACGATCGCCACCAAGCCCGGTCCGCTGCTGGCCGCGGCCGATCGCTGGGACATCCGTATCAAGGGCCATGGCGGCCACGCCGCGCATCCGCATCTGGCGCGCGATCCCCTGGTGATCGGCTCGCAGATCGTCATGGCGCTGCAGGGCATCGTCAGCCGCAACACCGATCCGCTCGACGCCGCCGTCGTCACCGTGGGCTTCATGAAGGGTGGCTCGGCCTACAACGTCATTCCCGGCGAGATGCATATCGGCGGCACGACGCGCACCACCACGGTCGAAAACCGCGCCATGGTCGAGCGCCGCATCCGTGAGATCTGCGCCGGCGCCGGCGCGATGCACGGCGTCGAGGTCGAGGTCGAGTACCGCCCGGGGTATGGGCCCACGATCAACGACGCCGACAAGGCGCGCTTCGCCGCCGATGTCGCGGCCGAGATCTGCGGCGAGGCCAATATCCTGCGTACCGTGAAGCCGTCGATGGGGGCGGAGGACTTCTCCTACATGCTCAACGCCGTGCCCGGCGCCATGGTGTGGCTGGGCAACGGCATGACAGAGCAGGGCCTGCACAATCCGGGCTACGACTTCAACGACCAGGCGATCCCGTTCGGCGTCAGCTTCTTCGTACGCGCCGCCGAACGCTTCCTGTCGAAAGACGCCTGAGGGCGATCGGGGACGCGGCATGAGCTTCATCGCGATCTACGGCCGCGTCCTCGGCCTTTTGCGTCCGGAGTTTGGCCTGGCGCTGACGCTGGCGTTGGCCAACATCGCCGTCGCCGGCCTCCAGTTCCTCGAGCCGGTGCTGTTCGGCCGCGTCGTCGACACGCTGACCGGCGCGGCCGGGCGGCCGAAGGACGACGTGTGGAACGACGCGCTCAGCCTGCTGGGCATCTGGATCGCCATCGGCATCGGCGGCATCCTCGCGAACATCGTCGTGTCGCTTTATGCCGACCGCATGGCGCACCGCAACCGGCTGGCGGCGATGGCGCGCTATTTCGAGCACGTGCTGGCGCTGCCTTTCGCCTTCCACAACGCCCAGCATTCCGGCCGCCTGCTCAAGATCATGCTGCAGGGTGTCGATAATCTGTTCGGCCTGTGGCTGATGTTCTTCCGCGAGCTCCTCGCCACCTTCGTGGCGATCTTTGTCATGCTGCCGCTGTCGCTGTTCATGAACTGGCGGCTGGCCCTGTTGCTGATAGGGCTGATCGCGTTCTTCGCGATCGCCAACGCCTGGATCGTCTCGCGCACGGACAATCTGCAGCGCGAGGTCGAGGACTTTCACAGCAAGCTGGCGGGCCGCGCCGGCGACGCGCTCGGCAACGTGCACCTGATCCAGAGCTTCGTGCGACTGTCGACCGAAACGCGCATGCTGCACGAGACCATCCGCGAGCTGCTCTCGGTGCAGTTCCCGGTGCTGAACTGGTGGGCGCTTCTCAGCGTGCTGACACGTGCCGCCGCCACGGTCACCACTCTAGCGATCTTCACGCTCGGCACCTGGCTGCACCTCAACGGCCAGGCCAGCGTCGGCGAGATCGTCAGCTTCATGGGCTTCGCCGCCATGCTGATCGGCCGCATGGAGCAGGCCTCTAGCTTCGTCGCGCGCATGTTCTTCCAGATGCCGGCGCTGGCCGATTTCTTCACCGTGCTGGAGACCGAGTCGACGGTGCGCGACAAGCCCGGCGCCATCGCGCTGCCGCGCGTGCAGGGCGCCGTCGAGTTCTCTGATGTCACCTTCTCCTACGACGGTCGGCGCACGGCGCTGAAGGACTTCTCTCTCAAGGTGAAGCCGGGCATGACGGTGGCGCTCGTTGGGCCGACCGGCGCCGGCAAGAGCACCAGCATGGCGCTGCTGCACCGCATGTGGGACCCGCAGGCGGGCTCGATCCGCGTGGACGGCGTCGATATCCGCGACGCCACGCTGGAGAGCCTGCGGCGCAACGTCGGCGTGGTGTTCCAGGACAACACCATGTTCTACCGCACGCTGGCCGAGAACCTGCGCGTCGGCAAGCAGGACGCGACCGACGCCGAGCTGGTCGAAGCCGCCAAGCTCGCCGAGGCGCACGAATTCATCGAGCGCCAGAGCGACGGCTACAACACCCAGGTCGGCGAGCGCGGCGCCACGCTGTCGGGCGGCGAGCGTCAGCGCATCTCGATCGCCCGCGCGCTCCTGAAGAATCCGCCGATCCTGATCCTCGACGAGGCGACCAGCGCGCTGGACGCGGTCACCGAGGCCAAGATCCAGAGTGCGCTGAAGACACTGATGAAGGGCCGCACCACCTTCATCATCGCCCATCGGCTGTCGACCATCCGCGACGCCGACCTCGTTGTGGTCTTCGAGCAGGGCGAGGCGGTCGAGATCGGCGGCTACCAGGAGCTGCTGGAGAAGAATGGCGCTTTCGCGCGCTTGGTGGCCACGCAGCAGGGCGGGACGCTGACCGGCACCGCGGTGCGCCAGTACATGGGCGATCCAGGTGCGCCCGAGCCCGACCCGGACGCGGCGGAACTGCCGCGTGCACAGCCGGTATGAGTCTCAGCCGGCCTTGCGGTTGCCGACCTCGGCGATGATGGCCTTGGCGATGGCGTCGAGCTCGTCGAGCCCGGCGTAGAGACCGCCGAAGAGCGTGGTCAGCTTCTTCTTCGCCGCCGATCCCTTCATGCCGGAGGAGTAGTCGTCGCGCGCGCCGCCGACACCGGGCGTGAACTTGCGACGATGCAGCTGCGCCATCACCAGCACGCAGGGCGCGCGGATGTCGGCGAAGTCATTCTTCGCGTTGTCGCCATTGAGGCCGAGCTTGCCGAGAATCGACTTCTCGACGATGTGATGCGCCTCCAGGCCCTTCTTCTCGAAATAGTCGGCGGCTTCGGGGAACTGGTCGTCCTGGCGCGTGCCGGTCTTTCTCTCCGCCGGATCCGCGCGCTGGTTGCGTACCTTCTGCGGGACGACCAGCGGCGCCTTGCCCTTGATCTTCTTGCGGAAGCCGGGGACATGGCCAACCACGAATGGCGGCATGTCGTCGCCGCGTCGCCCCAGGCGCGCGCCGTGTCCCTTGAACTTTGTCCATGTCTTGCCGCCGGGTGCGATCTCGTGCGCGAGATCACACAACTCGTTGTACGGCCCGATGATCCATCCGAACCCATGCGTGACGTAGGCGTCGAAGTCTTTGTCGGGGAACAGGCCAGGCGCCGCGGCCTGGATGGCGGTCCACAGCGATGAATTCAATGCCACGACGCGAACCTCGTTGATGGTTAAGGCAGTGTTCCTCAACTGCCCAGAAGCATCAAGTAAAAAGTGGGCGTTCGCTCATTTGTCATAATTGCAGCGGTCGCATCGAAGCGGTGTCCACATCCGCGGACTGGTGCGGGCCTTGGCATCGCGGCGAGGCGTCAGTAGGGTCGAATCGGTTCTATGGCATGGAACATGCGAACCACCGGACATGAAAAACACGGGGTTAGGCGGGAGATGTCGCTGATGAAAATGAGATTCGGTTCGCTGCTCGGCGTGACGGCCCTGGGCGCTGTCCTGGGGCTGGCTTCCGCCCTTCCGGCCCAGGCGCAGACGGCGATCAAGTTTACGCTGGACTGGGTGTTCCAGGGGCCGACCGCGCCGTTCCTCGTGGCTCTGGAGAAGGGCTACTACAAGGCTGAAGGGCTGGACGTCACCATGGATCCCGGCCAGGGCTCGGCCGGCGCCGTGCAGCGCGTCGCCACCGGCGCCTACCAGATCGGCTTCGCCGACGTGAACACGCTGATCGAATACAACGCCAAGAACCCCGGCAAGGAAATCCTCAGCGTCTTCATGGCCTATGACTTCCCGCCCTTTGGCGTCTACGCGCTGAAGAAGAGCGGCATCAAGACGCCGAAGGACCTCGAGGGCAAGAAGCTGGGCGCGCCGGTCTTCGACGCCTCGTTCCGCCTGTTCCCGGCCTTCGCCAAGCGCCAGGGCATCACCAAATGGGAGCACGTCAACCTCACGCCGCAGCTTCGCGAGCAGAGCCTGGTGCAGGGCTCGGTCGACTTCATCTCCGGCCACTACTTCTCCTCGATGCTCGACCTCAAAGCGCGCGGCGTGAAGTTCGAAGACATTGTCGCCATGCGCTACAGCGACTTCGGCATGAACGTCTACGGCAACGGGATCATCGTCTCGCCTGACATGGCCGCCAACGAGAAGGCGGTGAAAGGCTTCATCGCCGCCACGATCAAGGGTTGGAAGGACGTCATCGCCGATCCCAAGCTCGGCATCGCCGCCGCCAAGAAGCGCGATCCGCTGATCAACGAGGAACTGGAGATGGAGCGCCTGCAGCTGTCGCTGCAGACCAATATCTTCACGCCCTACGTGAAGGCCAACGGCATGGGCGACGTCGATCCGGCGCGCTTCGCGCAGTCGGTGAAGGAAGTGGCCGAGGCGTTCGGCCTGCCCGCGGCGCCCGATCCGGCCAAGATCTTCACCAACAAGTTCCTGCCGCCCAAGGCCGACCGCATGGTCGCGAAGTAGCGGCCGGGTCTATCGCATGTGAAGCACGGGGCGGCCCACGACGGCCGCCCCGTTTCGCGAATAGCAAGGCGCGTTGGGGAATGTGATGGTGGATCCGGCACTGGTCGAGCTGCGCGGCGTGAAGCTCGCCTACGGGCTCGGGCCGGACAGCACGCTGGCGGTCGATGGCCTGGACATGCGCATCGGCAAGGGCGAGTTCGTCGCCGTCGTCGGGCCCTCGGGATGCGGCAAGTCGACCCTGATGAAGCTGGTCACCGGTCTGCTGCCGCCGACGTCGGGCGAGATCATCGTGCATGGCCAGAAGGTCACCAGGCCGATCAAGGGCGTCGGCATGGCCTTCCAGAACCCTACCTTGATGCCGTGGCGCACGACCATGGACAACGTGCTGCTGCCGATGGAAGTGGTAGAGCCGCACAAACGCCGCTTCCGCCGCCATCGCGCCGAGTACGAAGCGCGCGCGATGAAGCTGCTGCGCACCGTGGGCCTCGGCGACTTCGCGCAGAAATTCCCCTGGCAGCTCTCCGGCGGCATGCAACAGCGCTCCAACCTCTGCCGCGCGCTGATCCACGAGCCCGAGATCCTGATGCTCGACGAGCCGTTCGGCGCGCTCGACGCCTTCACCCGCGAGGAGCTGTGGGGCGTGATGCAGGCGCTGTGGCTCGAGCAGCGCTTCACCGCCGTGCTGGTGACGCACGACCTGCGCGAGGCGGTCTACCTCGCCGACACCGTCTACGTGATGAGCCGGCGGCCGGGAAAGATCGTCGTGGTGCAGCAGGTCGAGCTGCCAAGGCCGCGCACGCTCGCCAGCACCTTCGAACCGGCCTTCGTCGATCTCGTGCACAAGCTGCGCGACCGCATCCACCTCGAGCACGCGTGAGGGCTGGCTGATGGAAAGCCTAGAACGCAACCGCCTGCTGCGACTGGCCATGCCGTGGCTGGTGATGATCGTCTTCTTCGCCATCTGGGAGCTGGCCTGCGTCGTGTTCGCCATCGAGGAGATCATCCTGCCGCGACCCAGCAAGGTCTTCGAGGTGATCGTCCTGCGCTTCGATATCCTGCTGAAGTTCTGCCTGCAGACCCTGTGGAGCACGGTGATCGGCTTCGGGCTGGCGATCGCCGGCGGCCTGCTGCTCGGCCTGGCGATCGGCGCCTCGCCCTTCGTCTATTCCGGCCTCTATCCGCTGCTGATCGCCTTCAATGCGATTCCCAAGGTGGCGATCGTGCCGATCCTGATGATCTGGGTCGGTGTCGGCTTCCTGCCGGCGATCATCACCGCCTTTGTCATCAGCTTCTTCCCGATCGTCGTCAACGTCGCCACCGGGCTGGCGACCATCGAGCCCGAGATGCGCGACGTGATGCGCAGCCTGGGCGCGACACGCACCGAGATCCTGCTCAAGGTCGGTATCCCGCGCGCCATGCCCTATCTGTTCGCCAGCCTGAAGGTGGCGATCACGCTCGCCTTCATCGGCTCGGTCATCGCCGAGACCGTCGGCGGCAACAACGGCATTGGCTTCCTCATGCTCTCGGCCGGCGCGCGCAACGACGCGCCGACGACCTTCGCCGGCCTGTTCGCCATCGCCATCATGGGCATCGTGATGTACGCGATCTGCGCCTGGTTCGAGCGGCGCATGACGAAATGGGCCTTCCGTGGCGAACTCGTGAGCTGATCACGTCGGTTCGTATCGGCGCGTAACGCTTCGTTGCCGCGGCTGCGCGGCGCCGTCGATCGCGCCATCATCGCCGCATGACCCTCGCGCTCCATCTGCTGGCGACGCTGCTCTTCGGCCTCGCCGCCGGCTTCTTCTTCGCCTTCGCCATCGATGTTGCGCCGGCACTGGCGCGCAGCGAACCAGCGGCGGCCATCACCGTGTTCCAGCAGATCAACATCGTCGTGCGCAACGCGTGGTTCGGCGCGGTCTATTTCGGCGCCGTCGTCGTGCCGCCGCTGGTGCTGGTGCTGACCTGGCGTGACCGGCGATCGCCGACTTGGCTAATCGGGCTGGCGGCGTGGCTGGTCTATCTCGGCGGTGTGCAGGCGCCGACCTTCATGATCAATGTGCCGATCAACGAAGTCGTCGCCGCATGGACACCCTCGGCGCCGGCGGGCGACTGGCGCCCGCTTCTGGAACGCTGGACGAGCTTCAACGCCCTGCGCACCATCGCAGCCACGGCCGCCTTCGCGCTGTCGCTGGCCGCTCTCGCCTTACCGGCGGCGCGTCGCTAGCGTCGCGACGTGGCGCAACTCGCGGTCGGGAAAGTCGGGCGTGCCGTAGGTGCGGAACTGCTCGATCACGCGCGTCATCTCGGCGTTGGACAGCCGCGTCGGCTCATCCACGGCGCGGGCGCGTAGATACATGCCGCACAGCGTTTCGACCTCGATGGCCAGCGCCAGCGCCTTTTGCGGCGTAGCGCCGGTGGCGATCAGGCCATGGTTCGCCAGCAGGCAGGCCTTGCGTCCCTCGAGCGCGGCCAGCGCGTGGTCCGATAGGGCCTGCGTGCCGAAGGTGGCGTAGGGCGCGCAGCGGATCGAATCGCCACCGGCGACCGCCACCATGTAGTGGAACGACGGTACATCGAGGCGCAAGCAGGCCAGCGCCGTCGCGAACGAGGAATGCGCGTGCACGATGGCGCCGACATCAGGCCGGGCCGCGAAGATATCGCGGTGGAAGCGCCATTCGGTTGACGGTCGATAGGGACCCGACCAGCGACCGTCCAGCGCCATGACAGGCAGGTCGGCCGGCTTCATCGTGTCGTAATCGCGGCCGCTGGGCGTGATCAGGAAGCGCTGCGCGTCGAGTCGCGCGCTGGCGTTGCCCGACGTGCCCTGGTTGATGCCGCTGGCGTTCATCGCCCGGCAAGTGTCGATCAATGCGCGTCGCAGCGCCGCGTCCGTCGTCATCTCACGCCGCCCAGGCATGTTCGGGGAACAGCGACAGCAGGCCGGCGGCGCTGGCCTCGCAGACGCCGCGCTCGGTGATCAGGCCAGTGACCAGCCGCGCCGGGGTGACGTCGAAGGCGTAGTTCGCCACCGCCGTGCCCGCGGGCACGATCTCGACCGAAGCGATCGCGCCGGTGGCCAGCCGGCCGGTGACGCGCGCGACCTCGGCGCCGTCGCGCTGCTCGATCGGGATGTCGCGCACCCCGTCGTCGAGCGTCCAATCTATCGAGGGTGACGGCACGGCGGCGTAGAACGGCACGCCGTTGTCACGCGCCGCCAGCGCCTTCAGATAAGTGCCGATCTTGTTGCCGACATCGCCGCGCCGGGAGGTGCGATCGGTGCCGACGATGCACAGGTCGACCATGCCGTGCTGCATCAGGTGGCCGCCGGTGTTGTCGGCGATCACGGTGTGCGCCACGCCGTGCTTGCCCAGCTCCCAGGCGGTGAGGCTGGCGCCCTGGTTGCGCGGGCGCGTCTCATCGACCCAGACATGCAGATCCAGCCCGCGATCGTGCGCCATGTAGATGGGCGCCATCGCGGTGCCCCAGTCCACGGTGGCGAGCCAGCCGGCGTTGCAGTGGGTGAGGATGTTGATGCGCTGACCCGGATTTTTGCGACTTTTCGCGGCTTCGAGCAGCGGCAGCCCATGCCGGCCGATCGCCGCGCAGATCGCCACGTCGGCGGCGCAGATCTCGTCGGCGCGCGTGTACGCCGCCGTGGCGCGCTGGGCCGTCGGCAGCGGCAGCAGCAGGTGGCGCAGATCGTCCAGCGCCCAGCGCAGGTTCACCGCGGTCGGCCGCGTCGCCATCAGGTGGTCGTAGGCGCGCCCGAGCATCGCGTCGGATGCGTCGGCGGCCATGGCCAGCGCCATGCCGTATCCAGCTGTCGCGCCGATCAGCGGCGCGCCGCGGACGATCATGTCGCGGATCGCGGCAACCGCATCGTCGAGCGTGCTGAGCGGGCGGATCTCGAGGGCATGCGGCAGGCGCGTCTGGTCGATGACCTCGACGGTGCGACCGTCGGCGGCCAGCCAGATGGTGCGATAGGGTTTGCCGTCGATCTTCACGTCACGCGCTCCATGGCGCGCGTCACGGCCCACTCGGTGACAAGCAGGGCCGCCGTCACCAGCAGGCCGATGATCCAGATCACCAGGGTTGTCGCCATCGCCAGCGGCGTGTTGAGCATCGCTGTCGCCGCCATGACCATGTAGCCCAATCCGTCGCGCCCCGCGACCATGTCGCACACGACCGCGAGGAGCAGGGCCAGCAAGGCGGCCTGCCGCGACCCGCGCAGGACGGCCGGTACGATGCCGGCGATGCCGTGCACGGTCAGCACGCGAAGCGTGGCCGCGATGAAGGCGAGCGCCGCACCGGTCGCGGCGGCGCGCGTGCGGGTGGCTTCGCCGACGCCCGCCCAGACAACGAACATGGGCAGCAGCGTGACGATGAGCAGCGGACCCGCATCACCGATCCAGATGGCAAGGAAGCGCAGGGCGCGGCCGAACCCCGGCATCGCGATGGCGAACGCGCCGAACACGACGCAGACTGGTGCGGCGATGGCGAGCCCGATCAGCGTGGCCAGGGCCGTGGTGCGCAGGGTCACGACGATCGCCGGCGAAAGAGTCGGCCAGTGATCCGACAGCGCCTCGAGGACGCGGCCGGGCGACGGCAGCGTGAGGTCGGGCCGCATCTGGGCGGCGACCGCGAACTGCCAAGCCGCGAAGCCGATGGCAAGGAGGGCGATGCCCAGCGCCAGGCCACCCAGCGGATTGGCCCGGCCGAGGCTCGCCGCATGGGCGGATCGGGAACGTGCGTCGTTCATGCGTCGTCACACTCTCAAGCCGCCGGCCGTCGGGCCAGACGCGACAGGGCGAGGATAGTCCCCAAGGATAGCGTCGCGGCGACCAGCGAGGCCAGCAGCGTCACCGTGACGCCGCCGCGTTCCATCATCGTGGCGAAGACCACCGGCGCGATGGCGGTGACCACGTTCAGCGGCACCGCCAGCCAGCCCATGGTGCGGCCGTACTCCGCTCGGTCGAACAACGCCAACGGCAAGGTCGCGCGCACGACGGCCTTCAGCCCGTTGGCGATGGCGTAGAGCGCGACCACCGCGAAGCCGGCGGCGATTGTCGAGCTACCGGCCAGGCCGACCAGCAGCGCGACGGGCAGCGCGGCGGCGCCGATGATCGCCGAGTTCATGCTCGACAGGCGATTGGCGAGCGCGATCTCGATCAGCCGCACGCCGATCTGGATCGGCCCCATGAAGGACGCGAGAATCACCGCCATCGCCGGCGAATGGCCCAACTCGCGCAGGATCTCGATCAGGTACAGCGTCATGCCGGTGTAGACGATGCCGCCGGTCGACAGCCCGATCGCCAGCAGGGCGAAGACCATGGGGCGACGCACGGGCGCGGGCGGCGGCGCGCCGTCCGGGCCGCGCGACGGTGCCGGCGGCGGCCGCGGCGGCGCCGAGGCCGGCAGCACCAGCAGGTGGATGGGCAGGCAGACCAGAAGATGCAGGCCAGCGTAGAGCAGTACGGTGGTGCGCCAGCCAAGCGTCGCGTCGAGCGCGCCGCCCAGCGGCCAGAACACCGTCGAGGCCAGCCCGCCCACCGTGGTGAGGAAGGCCAGCGCCCGGCGCGCGCCATCGCCGGCGATCTGCGCCAGGGCGATGGAGGAGATGGCGCCCATCATCATCACACCGGCGACGCCCAGCAGCAGCCAGGCGCCGACATAGGTGAAGGGGCCGCGGGTGAACGACAGCGCCGCGAGGCCGCATGCCGCGACCACCGAGCCGATGGCCATCAGGGTGCGCGCCCCCCTGCGGTCGACGAAGCGGCCCATGCGCGGTGCCAGCAGCGCGCCGACTACGAACATGATGGTCGGCCCGGCGAAGACGACCTCGGCCGGCAGGCTCAGGTCATCGCCGATGTGGCGGCCCATCACCGAGGGGATGAAGAAGGTCGAGCCCCAGCCGACGATCTGCGAGACGCCCAGCCCGATGATCGAGACGGGCAACGAACGCGGTTTGAAGGGGGCGGTGGTCACCGCCACAGTGTAGCGAGCGACGGCCTGAATTCCGACCTATCTGTCATCCCGGGCGAAGCGAGGGATCCAGGCGTGCATCCTGGATTCCTCGCGCTGCTCGGAATGACAGAAGGATTCATCCCGCGATCGGGAAGACGGCGGTAGTCTACGAACCGACCGCCACCGCCACCGCGTCGATGATCGCCGCGGCGTCGAGGCGCAGCTTGCCGTAGAGGTCGGGGATGTCGCCGGACTGGCCGAAGCTCTCGACGCCCAGCGGCACGACGCGATGCGGGCCGACCGAGCCCAGCCATGACAGGGTCAACGGATGGCCGTCGAGCACCGTGACTAGGCGGGCGTTGCGCGACAGCGGCGCCAGCAGGCGCTCGACCGGTGCCGGTTCGCGTGACAGGCGGCCCGTCGTTCGGCCGCGCTGGCGCTGGGCCTCGAGCCAGTTCTGATGCAGCCGGTCGGGCGAGGTGATGACCAGCAGGCCGGTGCCGGCGAAGTCACGGTTAACGCTTTCCCACGCCTCCAGCGCCTCGGGCATCAGCGCGCCCATGCAGACGATGGCGAGATCGGCATCGGGCGCCGGCGCGTGCAACCAGTAGCCGCCGTCGATGATGTCGCGCGCCAGGTCTGATGTCAGCGCGCGTTGCGGCTGGTCCAGTGGACGGGTCGAGAGCCTGAGGTAGAGCGAGCCGCCGTCGGGCTTCTGCAGGTGCTCCAGGCCGAAGCGCAGCAGCACCGCCAGTTCGTCGACATAGGCCGGCTCGTAGCTCAACAGGCCGGGCTGGCCGATGCCGATCAGCGGCGACGACACCGACTGGTGCGCGCCGCCTTCCGGCGCCAGCGTGACGCCCGACGGCGTGGCGACGAGGATGAAACGCGCATCCTGGTAGCAGGCGTAGTTCAGCGCATCGAGGCCGCGGGCGATGAACGGGTCGTACAGCGTGCCGATCGGCAGCAGGCGCGCACCGAACAGTTCGTGCGACAGGCCCAGCGCGGCGAGCTGCAGGAAGAGGTTGTTCTCGGCGATGCCCAGCTCGATGTGCTGGCCGCGCGGATCGAGGCTCCAGCGCTGCGCCGAGACCACCTTGAGCTCGCGGAACACGTCCTCGGCGGCGGTGTGGGCGAACAGACCCTTGCGATTCACCCAGCCGCCGAGATTGGTCGACACCGTCACGTCGGGCGAGGTCGTGACGATGCGCTCGGCCAGCGGGCCGCCCGTGGCCGCGATCTCGTCGAGGATGCGGCCGAAACCGGCCTGCGTGCTGGTCCGCTTCTCGCGCGGCGGCGGCAATGTCTCGGGGATGGCGATGTCGGGTGCCGTCAGGCGTCGCGCGCCCTGGCGGTTGAATGGCGCCTTGTCGATGAAAGCGCGCAGCTCTTTCACATCGGTTTCCAAGCCGGCGAAGGGCTCCCACTCCGAGCCGGACGGCACGCCCATGCGCTGCTGCCAGTCGCGCATCTGCTCGAGGTTCATCAGCCCGGCGTGGTTGTCCTTGTGCCCCGCGAAGGGCAGGCCGTGACCCTTGATGGTGTAGGCGATGAAGCAGGTCGGCCGGTCGTCGTCGACCGACTCGAAGGCGTCGAGCACGGCCTGCATGTCCAGGCCGGCGAGGTTGGTCATCAGCGCGTGCAGCTGCTCGTCGTCGTGGGTGTCGAGGATGTGACGCACGCCGGGGAAGCGGTTGAGGTCGCGCTTGAGCGCCTCACGCCAGGCCGCGCCGCCCTGGTAGACCAGCGCCGAGTACAGCGAGTTCGGGCAGTCGTCGATCCACTTCCGGAGATACTCGCCGTCGGGTCCGGCGAACGCGGCCTCCAGCTTGCGGCCGTACTTCAGCGTGATAACCCGCCAACCCACCAGCTCGAACATCTCGGCGACGCGGCCGAACAGGCGGTCGTTGACCACCGAGTCCAAGCTCTGGCGATTGTAGTCGATCACCCACCAGAGGTTCCTGACGTCGTGCTTCCAGCCCTCGAGCAGCGCCTCGAAGACATTGCCCTCGTCGAGCTCGGCGTCGCCGACCAGCGCGATCATGCGGCCCACGGGGCGTTCCGGCGCCAGCTTCTTCAGGCGCACGTAGTCCTGCACGATCGAGGAGAACAGCGTCATGGCGACGCCCAGCCCCACCGAGCCGGTCGAGAAGTCGACGTCGTCGGTGTCCTTGGTGCGCGACGGGTAGGATTGCGCGCCACCCAGGCCGCGGAAGCGCTCCAGCTTCTCCCGCGTCTGGCGGCCGAAAAGATACTGGATGGCGTGGAACACCGGCGAGGCGTGCGGCTTGACCGCGACGCGGTCCTCGGGCCGCAGCACCGCGAAATAGAGCGCGGTCATGATGGTGGCGAGCGACGCGCACGAGGCCTGATGGCCGCCGACCTTCAGGCCGTCGCGGTTGGGCCGGATGTGATTGGCGTGGTGGATGGTCCACGCCGAAAGCCACAGAACCTTGCGCTCCAGCTCACGCAGGAACCGCAGACGCTGGATGGGTGCCATGGTGGTCATGGCTAGGGCATACGCCTGACGGCCCGGCAAGTCCTTGCGTTTGTGTTGCCCGGAGGTGTGTATAGGGTAGAATATGCCTCCGAAATCGGGTTTCCTGGTATGATCTCCCTAGATGCCATCGACCGACGCATTCTCGGCCACCTCCAGAAGGACGGCCGGATCAGCAACGCCGATCTGGCGGAGCGCGTCGGCCTGTCTTCCTCGCCCTGCTGGCGCCGGGTGAAGGCGCTCGAGGAGGCCGGCGTCATCAAGGGATATGCCGCACAAGTCGACGCGCGCGCCGTGGGTCTATCGGTCAACGTCTTCATGAGCGTGTCGCTCAGCACCCAGGTCGAGAAGTCGCTGCAGGCCTTCGAGCGCGCCGCCGCGAACCGGCCGGAGGTCATGGAGTGCTACCTGATGACCGGCGATAGTGATTACCTCTTGCGCGTCGTCGTGCCCGACCTCGACGCCTACGAGCGCTTCGTCATGGACTTCACCAAGATCCCCGGCATCGCCCAGATCCGCAGCTCCTTCGCGCTGCGCCCGGTCAAGCAGGGCGCGGCGTTGCCGTTGGATCGATAGGCAAGGGTTGTCAGTGAATCAGCTGCCCTTCTCCGGCGGCTTGGCCGGCATGGGCGCGCGGTAGCGCTCACGCGCCGCCAGCGCATCGCGCAGCTCGAGGTCGCGTCGTGCGGCGAGCGACAGCAGGCAGCGGTCGTGGTGCGAGACGCGCGCCTCATCGGAGACGTGCGCCACGCTCCATGTGCAGTGGCGGTCGCGGTAGCTCGCCCAGGTCTCGTGCGTCTGGGGATGGGGGACGGCGCCGCCGTTGATCGCCTGGCGCCCGGCCTCCACGACACGGCCCTCATAATAGGCGACCGCCTTGCGTGTCAGGCAGCGATCCAGCGCGTCACGCTCAGTGGCCAGGCCATTGCACAGCGCGCGGATCGGCGATGGGGCCAAAGCCGCCAGTGTTTCCGGCGAATGGGTTGCGGGATTGGCAGGGGCGGCGACGGGCGTGGCGGGCACACGACCCTGATAGGCGTCGTGCTTCTTGTCGCAATCGGCCAGCAGCGCCAGCACGCGCTGGATGGCGTGCGCTTCGCCGTCGGCGGCGATCTCGGCGCGAAGATCGGCTTCGGCATCGCCGCCGCCGTGGAACTCCGCGCTGTGGGCATGGGAGAAATAGCGCAACGCGACAGCGGTGGACTCGTAGCGGGTGATGCGCGACGTCAGCGTGATCGTTCGCTGGGCCGGCACGGCGACCGACAGGGCCCGCGCGGCGATGGCGCAATCGCGCATCGTGCCGGCGCGCCAGGTGCCAACCATATGGCGCATCGTCCCTAGCCGGCTGGTGAGCCGGACCAGCAGGCAGTCGCGCGCGGCGATCTCGCGCGCCGGTTCGATCTCGCCCTCGCCATCGGCCTGGCAGGCGGCGCGATTGCCCTCCAGCCAGGCAGCCTGATCCTCGTCGAAGCGCGCGCGTTCGTCTGGCGCGATGCTGAGCCGCAGGGCGCGCGCCGATTCGTCGATGCGCTGCGAGAGCTGCGCCATGACCACGGCCGAACACAGGATGCGCGTCGCCAGCCGTACCGGCGGCGTAGGATGGGCACAGTCGGTGGGTGTGAGGGTGGGCGGTCCCGCGGCTGTGGGCTGCGCCGTCGATGGCGCAGGCAAGGCCGACAAGGTGAGGAGAAGGGCGCCGAATATGGGCAGCCGGATCGCACGCATAGGGAAAATAGCGCTCTTGGTTGATTGGCGGCAGAATACCACAAACCAACGGCCCTGTTGTAGGGTGCGATGCACAGAGAAAGTGCAGCGGGAGAGAAGTGGATGCTGTCCTACGACCACGGCACGTCGAAGACCAAGCTGATCGGCGAGACCATCGGCGCCTTCTTCGATCGTCAGGTGGCGGCCTATCGCGACCGCGAGGCGTTGGTCGTGCGCCACCAGGGCATCCGCTGGAGCTGGGGCGAGCTGGGCCGCCGGGTCGACGATCTCGCCGCCGGCCTGCTGTCGCTGGGCCTCAAGCGCGGCGAGCGGGTCGGCATCTGGTCGCCCAACAACTCGGAATGGACTCTGACCCAGTTCGCCACGGCCAAGGCCGGTCTGGTGCTGGTCAACGTCAACCCGGCCTATCGCCGGGCCGAGCTCGACTACGCCCTGAACAAGGTCGAATGCAGCGCGCTGATCCTGGCGCCGTCGCTGAAGACCTCGAACTATCTGGAGATCGTCGAGGATCTGGTGCGGGAGAAGAAGCTGCCGCATCTCAGGCACATCGTGCGGCTGGGCGGCGAGAAGACTCCCGGCATGCTGAACTTCGACGACGTCGCACGCGCCGGCGGCAACGCCGAGAAGGCGGCGCTGGCCGATATCGGCCCCACGCTGCAGTTCGATGACCCGATCAACATCCAGTTCACCTCAGGGACGACGGGCTTTCCCAAGGGGGCGACGCTCAGCCATCACAACATCCTCAACAACGGCTTCTTCGTCGGCGAAGGCCTGAAGCTGACGCCCGACGATCGGCTGTGCATCCCCGTGCCGCTCTATCACTGCTTCGGCATGGTGATGGGCAATCTCGGTTGCCTGACCCATGGCTCGACCATGGTTTATCCCGCCGAGGCGTTCGATCCGCTGGCCACCCTGCAGGCCTGCGCCGAGGAGCGTTGCACGGCGCTCTACGGCGTGCCGACCATGTTTATCGCCCAGCTCGATCATCCGCGTTTCGCCGAGTTCGACCTCAAGAGCCTGCGCACCGGCATCATGGCCGGCTCGCCCTGCCCGATCGAGGTGATGAAGCGCGTGCAGAGCCGCATGAACATGCACGAGGTCACCATCGCCTACGGCATGACGGAGACCTCGCCGGTCTCGACGCAATGCGCCACCGACGACCCCGTGGAGCGCCGCGTCTCGACCGTCGGCCAAGTGCTGCCGCATATCGAGATCAAGATCGTCGACGGCGAGGGCAGGATCGTGCCCATGGGCGAGACCGGCGAGTTCTGCACCCGCGGCTACTCGGTCATGACCGGTTACTGGAACGATGCGGAGAAGACCGCCGAGGCGATCGACGCCGGCGGTTGGATGCACACCGGCGACCTCGCGACCATGGACGCCGAGGGCTACGTCAACATCGTCGGCCGCCTGAAGGACATGGTGATCAGGGGCGGCGAGAACGTCTATCCCCGGGAGATCGAGGAGTTCCTCTACCGCCATCCCAAGGTGCAGGACGTGCAGGTCGTGGGCGTGCCTGATCCGCGATACGGCGAGGAGGTCTGCGCCTGGATCAAGCTGCGCGAGGGCGAGAGCGCGACCGATGAGGAGATCCGCGAATTCTGCCGGGGGCAGATCGCCCACTACAAGATCCCGCGCTACGTGCGCTTTGTCGACGCCTTCCCGATGACCATCACCGGCAAGGTGCAGAAATTCATCATCCGCGACGAGGAGATCAGGCAGCGCGGCCTTGTGGCGCAAAAGACCGCCTGACGATGGAGCGCAACACCAGCATCGACGCATTCCGCGCACTGGGCGCGCTGCTGGTTTTCTCCTTCCACACGCGTTACCTGATCGGCAAGGAGTTCTCGACCGGCTGGACCGGCGTGTCGCTGTTCTTCGTGCTGTCCGGCTACTTGATCGGCGGCCGGCTGCTCGAGCTGTCCGACCGCGAGCTGCCGCTGAAATCCGCGCTGGCGTCGTTCTACTGGCGCCGCGTCGTGCGGATCTTTCCGGTCTATGTCGTCTTCCTGCTCGTCGTGACCGCGGTGGCCCTGATCATCCGCGACCGCGTGCTGCTCGACTCGCTGCCCTACGCCTGGACCTACACCTCCAATTTCTATCACGCGTCATCGGCCTACGTGTACGACCCGATCCTGGGGCCGACCTGGAGCCTCGCCGTCGAGGAGCAGTTCTACCTGCTGTTCCCCTTTGTCGTGCTGGTCCTCGGACGGCGCAGGCTGGCGGCCGCGCTGTTCGCCATGATCGTGGCCGGGCCAGTGCTGCGGGCGGTGCTGGCGATGGTCGTCGACCACTGGCCGCAGTACTTCAACGACAAGCACGAGGCGGTCTATGTGGCGGGCTTCACCCATATCGACGCCTTCGCCTTCGGCGCGCTGATCAACCTGATGCCGGCGGCGCTGTGCGCGAAGCTCGGCCGCGGCTACGTCATCGTGGCCGCCACCGCGGTCGCGATCGCGCTGGGTTGGCTGACGACGGGGACGATGGCCGGCGCGCTGTGGTTTTCGCCGACCGATGCGGGCGCGCAGCTGATCTGGGGTTACACGGTTGTCGACCTGGTCTGCATGCTGCTGATCTGTCGCGCCGTGGCCCGGCCGACCGATTCGCTGGGACGCGCGACGGGTCCGATGGCGGTGATCGGACAGTGGTCCTACAGCTTCTACCTGATCCACCTGCCGATCATCTTCCTGGTCTCGCGCGCGCCTCAGACCTTCGGCATCGAGGTTCCCGGCTGGCTGCTCCTGATCATCGCCTTCGGGCTCACCCTGGGAATCGCCCGGTCGCTCTATGAATGGGTCGAGAAGCCGGCCTTGCGCCTGCGCGCGCGGTTCGACGCTAACGCCACACAGCCTCAGCCACCTCCACGCAGCGTCGGAGCTTAGCGCGCATATCGTCCTCGCTGATGGGGTTGCCGGCGACTGTGCTGGCGAAGCCGCATTGCGGGCTGATGGCGAGGCGGTCGAGATCGATGAAGCGCGACGCCTCCTCTATGCGCCGCCGCAGCGAACCGACGTTCTCCAGGTCAGGCACCTTGGTGCTCACTAGGCCCAGCACGCAGCCTTTGTCGCGCGGCATCAAGCGGAGTGGGGTGAAGTCACCGGCGCGCGCCGTGTCGTATTCCAGCAGGAAGTGATTGACCTGCGCGCCGGCGAACAGCCGCTCGGCGACGCGCTCGTAGCCGCCCTCCGAGAGATACTTGCCCTTGAAGTTGCCGCGGCACATGTGGACGGCGAGCGTCACATCAGGCGGCGCACCCGCGACGCAATAGTTGATCGCATCCACGTAAAGATCGACCAGGCCATCGGGGTCGAGGCCGTCGGCGCGCACCATGTCGCGCACCGCCGGATCGCACAGCATCGCCATCGCCACTTCGTCAAACTGCACATAGCGGGCCCCGGCCGCGGCGAGCGCGGCGATTTCGTCGCGATAGATCTTCGCAAGATCGGCATAGAACGCGTGGGCATCCTGGTAAGCGCCCGCCTCGGCGAAGGCGGAGCCACGCCAGAAATGCATCGTCGAGGGCGCGGGCAGGGTGACCTTTATCGGCAGGCGCGTGATACCGGATACGAAGGCGACTTCATCGACAGCGATCGGCGCGTTACGGGTCACCTTGGCCGCCACGACCGGGGCGGTGAAGTCGGTGGTCGCGCCCGACTCGTCGCGGAACTTGAATCGCGCCTCGCCGATGCCCAAGCCCTGCGCGCGTTCGACGAAGCGGCCCCAATAGGAACCGCGACGGAATTCGCCGTCGTTGACGACCTCAAGCCCGACATCCTCCTGCAGTCGCACGGCGTCGCGGATAGCGCGGTCCATCGCCGCCTGAAAGCCGGCCTCATCGAGCGTACCTGATGCGCGATCGCGGAAGGCGCGCTTCAGCGCGGCGGGCCGCAGAAGGCTGCCGACATGATCGGCGCGGAAGGGCGGCCGGCCCTTGCTGGTGATCGTCATGCGGGGCCTATCGTAGGGGCTTGGCGACGCGACGCGCTTCGTCGATGAAGAGTCGGGTCGCGGGATTATGACTTCGCTTGCGCAGTGTGATCAAGGCGACGGGCCGGCGCGTCGTCGGCAAGTCGACGTTCAACGATCGAATCGACGGATGCCAGCCACCCAGTCGCATCATCGCGTGCGGGAAGATCGTCAGGAAGTTGGCGCGTGCCAGCAGGTTATTGCGCAGATGGGCCGACCTGCCGATGATCGTCGCCGTCGGCAAGTCCAGCCCACGCGCGCGAAAGGCGCCTTCAATATAGGGCCTGAGGAAGGTATCCGGCGGCGGCAGGATCCAGCGTTCCCGCATGAGGTCGTCGAGGACCACCTTGCGTTTGCCGATCCACGCATTGCCCTTGCCGGCGACGACCACGAGTTGGTCATCGAACAAGGTTTCGACGTCGAGATCGTCATCGACCGGATCGCCGATGCGGCTGACCAACAGGTCGACCTCGCGATGGCGCAGCTGCGCGAGGAGCATCGTCGTATCGGCGCCCATCACGTCGAAGGTCAGGCGCGGATATCTCCGCGAGAGCCGGTCGATGACGGCGGAGACCACGATCATCATCGGCTCGGTGGTGCCGACACGCAACTCGCCGCTGGTCGGGTCGGACAGGAACTCGATCTCTTTGACCGCCTGGCGCAGCTCGTCGAACATCGCCACGCCCTGCTTCAGCATGATCGCGCCATAGGCGGTCGGTTCGACCCCGCGCGATGTCCGCTCCAGCAAGGCGACGCCCAGCGTGCGCTCCATCTCGGCGATCGACTTCGAGATCGCCGACTGCGTGATGGCCAGGGAAACCGCGGCCTTGGCCATGCTGCCGTGATGTACCACGGCCTGCAGCGTCCGCAGCTCGCGCAGCTTGAAGCGTCGGGCGATGAACTCTTCGCGGTGCATGTGATCATCTTTGATGACAAAAACGACTAGGTATATTCAACATTATCACTTCCTTTCATATCGTATCATGTCGTTCTGTGGTGCCGATCCGGGCGCGGAGGGCGACATGAAGCGACGATCTCTCCTGCATTCCGCGGCTTGCGCCGCTCTTGGCATCGGGGGCGCCCGCGCGCAGGTCGGTGGAACGCCGGTACGCATCATCTATCCGTTTCCGCCGGGCGGATCGGGTGACGCGCTGGCGCGGTTGATGGCCGAGACTGTGCGGGGCGAGCTGGGCCGCCCGGTCATTGTCGACAACAAGCCGGGTGCCGGCGGACGGCTGGGCATCAAGCTGGCGAAGGCCGCGCCGCCGGATGGCAACACGTTGCTCGTGTCGCCGATCGCGCCCATGGCGGTCTATCAGCACGTCTATGCCGCTCTCGAGTACGATCCGCTTGGCGATTTCCGGACCGTTGCCCAGCTGGCCACATTCGATTTTGCCGTCGCCGTGGCGTCGGACATTCCGGTTCTCTCGGTGTCGGAACTGGTCGCATGGCTCAAGGCGAATCCGGATCGTGCCAACTACGGATCACCGGCCGCCGGTACGTTGCCGCACTTCCTCGGCGGGATCTTCGCGCGCGCCGCAAACGTCGAATTGCGCCATATCCCCTATGGCGCCACGGCCCGGCCGGTCAATGATCTAGTCGGCGGCCATATCCCCATGGTGTTCTATTCGACGAACGAACTCGTCGGGGTGCATCGGGCCGGGCGCATCCGGGTGCTGGCTACCTCCGGCGGGGATCGCTCGACTTTCCTGCCCGAAGTACCGACGTTTCGCGAGGCGGGCTATGACATCCAGGCGTCGGGATGGCATGGCGCGTTCGCGCCGACGGGCACGCCCGATGCCCATATCGAACGGCTCAACCGCGTCATCGTCGCGGCGCTGCAGGCGCCGCAGGGACGCGAGAAAGTCATGGCCTTGGGCCTTCAGCCCTCGGGCCTATCCGCGGCGGCCTTCGCCGCCACACAGCGCAGTGATGCCGCGCTGTGGGCGTCGGCGATCAAGCTGTCCGGGTTCAAGCCCGAGCAGTGACGGGGCTCAGCCGGCGAGCCCGTTCAGCATGCCGACGACGGCGAGCTGGATATGCGCCGCGTCGACCATCTGCGAGACCGGCACACTTTCGTTGGCGGCATGGCCCTGCGCACCCGAGCCGGGGCCGAAATTGATGATCTCGATGTCGTCGTCGGCGAAGTAGCGGCCATCGCTGACGCCGGTGGCGTTGAGGAACTTCGCGCCCTTGCGCAGGCGGGCACGGATCGCCTTCTCGAACGCGTCGACGCCCTGGCCGTTCTCGGGCGCGAAGAAGCCATTGGTGCCGGTGAGGAACTCGACCTTGTAGCTGCCGCGCGGCTCGCCGGCGGCGTCGATGATCTTCTTGAGCTCGGTGAAGGCTGATTTGACCTTCTCGTTGGGTAGCAGGCGGCGGTCGATCTCGACCGTGCAGGCGCTGGGCACGACGTTGGTGTTGTGCCCGCCGTGGAACATGCCGACGTTCACCGTCGATTTCATCGCCCCCGATACGCGGCCGGGCAGCACCTTGTCGTAGTAGGTCTGCAGGACGGAGACGAGGCGCATCATGCGCAGGATGGCGTTGTCGCCGGCGGCGGGGTTGCCGGCATGCGCCGCCTTGCCCTTGGTGACGATGCGCGCCCACAGCACGCCGCGCTCGGCGACGATCAGCTGGTTCTCGGTCTGCGCGCCCAGGATCAGCACGTCGGGCTTCACCTTTCCCGTGGCGCGCAGATGCGCCATGCCGTCGGGGCCGAGATTCTCCTCGTCGGCGACGAAGGTGAAGACGACCTCGCCGGCGGCCGGCCCGCCGCGTCGCGCGATCTCCTCGGCGAGCCAGAGCTGCACGGCCATGCTGCCCTTGCAGTTGCCGGCGCCCAGCCCGTAGACCTTGCCGCCCTTGAGCACCGCCTTGAATGGATCGGTGTTCCAGTTCGCGCGCTCGCCCACGCCCACCGTGTCGACATGGGCGTTGAACACGACACTCGGACCTTTGGCTTTGGCTTTCAGCCGCGCCACGACATTGTCGACCTTCTTGGTCTTGGTGACGGTCTCGACCTGGTAACCGGCGGCCTTCAGGCGTTTGGCGGCATAGGCACAGATGCCCACGCTCTCGCCTGGCGGGTAGGGGCTGGGGATCGCGATCAGGTCGGAGAGGATCGCGACGAGGCTCTTGTCGAGGCTGGACATGGTTGATCCTCAGCGGTTGGCCAGGCGCACCAGCGTCTCGACCAGCACGCGGGTGCCGGCGGCGAGGTCCTGGGGCTTGGCGTTCTCGATCTCGTTGTGGCTGATGCCGCGCTCGCAGGGCACGAAGACCATGCCGGTGGGGCAGAGCCGGGCGATGTGCATGGCGTCGTGACCGGCGCCCGAGGGCATGTCCATGTTGGTGAACGCCAAGCGTTGCGCGGCGGCGCGTACCAGGTCGACGACTTCGTTGTGGAACACCGTCGGCGCCACGTCGGTCACGCGCTCGATGGTGGCGGTGCAGGGCGCGGCGTGCCGCGCGACGGCATCGCGCAGTTTCGACTCGTAGTGATCCAGCGCGGCGATCTCCGGGTGGCGCATGTCGATGGTGAAGGTCACGCGGCCCGGCACCGTGTTGGGCGAGCCGGGATAGACCTCGACGCGGCCGATGGTGAAGCGCAGCGTGTCCTCGGCGTCGCGCGTTGCCGCCTGCATCGAAGTCGCCATCGCCACCGCCGAGACGAAGGCGTCCTTGCGCGCCGCGCGCGGCGTGGTGCCGGCATGCGCTTCCTCGCCCAGCACCGTGACGATGAAGCGGCGGCTGCCCTGGATGCCGGTGACGACGCCGATGGTCTTGCGATCGTTCTCCAGTCTCGGGCCCTGCTCGATATGCACCTCGACATAGCCGTCGAGCGCGTTGCCGGGCGCGCGCGTCGGCGCTGGCGCGGCCTTCAGGGTCTGCGCCAGCGCGTCTTTCAGCACGACGCCGTCCCAGTCCTTCGCCTCCAGCATCGCCTGAAGATCGTATTGACCCGCGAACACCGCGGAGCCCATGGCGCCGGGTTGGAAGCGGCTGCCTTCCTCGTTGGTCCAGGCCACCGCCTCGACCGGGCGCTTGGTCCGCACGCCGGCATCCTCGAGCGCCTCCAGCGCCTCGAAGGCGGCGAGCACGCCGTACATGCCGTCGAAGCGCCCGCCGGTGGGCTGGCTGTCCATGTGCGAGCCGCTGAGGATCGGCTTGGCGTTCGGATCGGTACCGGCGCGACGCACAAAAAGATTGCCGATGCCATCAGTGGAAACGGCAAATCCGCGCGCCTTTGCCCACGACATGAGCAGATTGCGCGCCGCCGCGTCCTCGGCGGACAGCGCCTGGCGATTGACGCCGCCTCTAGGCGTGCCACCTAGTTTCGCCATATCGGCATGGCGTTGCCACAGGCGATCCTCCCGCACGGCTTTCGTGGCGAGATCGACGCTGTCCATGGCGTCCGTGCTCCATCCGCTGTGATTTGCCCCGTCCGTTGCTATACAGGTGGCGAGGCCGCGCGACAATCAGCGGCCGTCGGAGGCGGCGATGGCGCTCAATTATCTCGCACGCGATCTCTATGGCTACGGTCCGAAGACGCCCGATCCCCAGTGGCCTGGCGGCGCGCGCGTCGCCGTCAGCTTCGTGCTGAACTATGAGGAAGGCGGCGAGAACACCATCCTCAACGGCGATCCGGGCTCCGAGGTGTATCTGACGGAGATACCCGGCGGCACGCCGCTCGTCGGCCAGCGCGATTTCAGCACCGAGTCGGTCTACGAATACGGCGCGCGCGCCGGCTTCTGGCGCATCCTGCGTCTCTTTGCCCAGCGGAAGATCAATTTCACCTCCTGGGCCGTGGGCCGCGCGCTGGAGCTCAACCCCGCTGCCGGCCGCGCCATGACCGAGGCTGGCCATGAAGTGGCGAGCCACGGCTATCGCTGGATCAACTACAAGGACTTCGGCGAGGCGGAGGAACGCGACCACATGCACATGGCGATTCGCGCCATCGAGGCGGCCAGCGGCAAGCGGCCGGTCGGTTGGTACACCGGCCGCTTCAGCGCACACACGCTGAAGCTCGTGGTCGAGAATGGTGGCTTCCTCTATTCGAGCGACTCCTACGCCGACGACCTCCCATACTACGTGCGCGTCGAGGGCGCGCCGCACCTGATCGTGCCGTACACGCTCGACGTCAATGACATGAAATTCGCCGTGCCGCCGGGCTTCGGCGCCGGTGAAGGCTGGTTCAACTACATGAAGGACGCCTTCGACACGCTCTACGCCGAGGGCGCGGCGGGCGCGCCGAAGATGATGTCGATCGGCATGCATTGCCGCCTCGCCGGGCGGCCGGGTCGCGCCGCGGCGCTGGCGCGTTTCATGGACCACGTGCTGAGCCACGAGCGTGTCTGGGTCGCCACCCGCGAGCAGATCGCGCGCCACTGGATGACGGTGCATCCGCAGGGTTGAACTCGGGGGCGCCGGCATGACCAACCAGCTCTACGACGCGCCGACCGGCACAAGCCTGGTGTTTCGCGCGCTGCGCCGCTTTCCCGACCGCACGGCCTTCGCCTGGGATGGCGGCTCGCTCAGCTACGCCGGCACGCTGGCGCTGATCGGCCGCATGCAGGCGGCGATGGCGGCGGCCGGGCTGAAGCATGGCACGCATATCGCGCTGCTCAGCGCCAATCGCGTCGAGGGCTGGTGCGCCGGCGTCGCCGCCGGCGCGCTCGGCCTGGTGACGACGTGGCTGCATCCGCTGGGCTCGATCGACGACCACCTCGACCAGATCGACGATGGCGACATGGATGCGCTGGTGGTCGACGTGCCGGCCTATGCCGATCGTGGTGGCCAACTGGCGGCGCGCGCCGCGCGGCTGAAGACGGTGTTCACCCTGGGCAGCGCGTCGTTCGGCGTCGACCTGCTGGCCGCGGCGGAGAAAGCCGGCGAGGCGAGCGCGCGCGACCTCACCAACGCCGACGACTACGCCATGCTGAACTACACCGGCGGCACGACAGGCAAGTCCAAGGGCGCGATCCGCCGTCACCGTTCGGCCGGCGCGATCACGCCCTCGGTGCTGGCCGACTTCGAGTTCCCCAAGGATCCGCGCTACCTCGCGGTGGCGCCGATCACCCATGTCGCCGGCACCAAGGTGACTCCGGCGCTGATGCTGGGCGGCACGATCCATCTGATGAAGGGCTTCGATCCGGCCAAGGTGCTGGCGACCATCGAGCGCGAGCGCATCAACTTCACCCTGCTCGTGCCGACCATGATCTACGTGCTGCTCGACCATCCGCAGCTCGACCGGACGGACCTGTCGTCGATGGAGCTGCTGCTCTACGGCGCCTCGCCGATGTCGCCGACGCGGCTGGTCGAGGGGCTGGAGCGCATCGGCCCGGTGTTCTCGCAGCTCTACGGCCAGACCGAGTGCTATCCGATCAGCGTGCTGCGCAAGGCCGACCACGACGCGAGGCGGCCCGAGCTCTTCGCGTCGTGCGGCGCGCCGGTGGCCGGCGTGCAGGTCAAGCTGCTCGACGAGGGTCTGAACGAGGTGGCGATGGGCGAGGCGGGCGAGATCTGCGTGCGCTCGCCCTACACCATCGAGTCCTACTGGAAACGGCCGGAGCAGACGGAAGAGGCGTTCAAGGGCGGCTGGCTGCACACCGGCGACATCGCGCGCGCCGACGAGCGGGGCTACCTCTATATCGTCGATCGCAAGAAGGACATGATCGTCACCGGCGGCTTCAACGTCTTCCCGCGCGAGGTCGAGGACGCGCTGACCGCGCATCCCGACGTCGCGATGGCCGCCGTGATCGGCGTGCCTGATACGAAGTGGGGCGAGGCGGTGACCGCGCTGATCGTGCGCAAGCCCGGCGCCACGGTCGAAGCCGAGGCGCTGATGCAGCTGGTCAAGGACCGCAAGGGCCCGCAACAGGCGCCCAAGCGCGTCGAGTTCGTCGACGCGCTGCCGCTCACCGCCGTCGGCAAGGTCGACAAGAAAGTCCTGCGCGCGAGGTACTGGGCGGGCAAGGACCGGATGGTGGGGTAGCGACGATGGCGCGCGATAGGGAAGAGGCGAATGGGGTGCCTGGAGCCGAACCTGCCAACGGAGGTAGAGGCGGCTACTCGATCGACGAGTTACGTGCCCTCTGGGATACGGGCGTCGCCAGTGGTCCCAGCGAAAATGGCCCCATGATCATGGAGCGCCTTCGGCGAAAAATACTGGCGGGCACTACGAGTACCCGCCTGCCGCCGCAGAGGTAAACGGTGCGCCCGCGGCGCGCTACCCGCGCCCCACGAACGGCATCTTGGTCGCCATGACCGTCATGAACAGCATATTGGCGTCGGGCGGCAAGGTCGCGGCGTAGACCACGGCGCGGGCCACGGCCTGCACGTCCATCGTCGGCTCGATGCGGGTGGAGCCGTCGGGCTGCGGCACGCCGCGCGCCATGCGCTCGGTCATCGGCGTGGCGGCGTTGCCGATGTCGATCTGGCTGCAGGTTATGTCGAACTCGCGGCCGTCGAGCGAGATCGCCTTGGTGAGCCCGGTGATGGCGTGCTTGGTCGCGGTGTAGGGGGCGGAGCGCGGCCGGGGCGCGTGGGCGGAGATCGAGCCGTTGTTGATGATGCGCCCACCCTGCGGCTTCTGCGCCTTCATCATGCGGATCGCCTCCTGCGCGCAGAGGAACGAGCCGGTGAGGTTGATGTCGACGACCGCTTTCCATTGCTCGTAGGTGAGGTCCTCCATCGGGATCGGCGGCGCGCCGGTGCCGGCGTTGTTGAACAGCACGTCGATCCGGCCGAGGCCCTCCTTGAGCTTGGCGAAGATCGCCCTGACCTGCTGGGGATCGCCGGCGTCGCCCTGCAACACCAGCGCCTTCACGCCCGCGGCGCGCGCCTCGCCGGCGACGGCCTCCAGCATCTCGGCGCGACGGCCGACCAGGCCGACGTCGAAGCCTTCCTTGGCCAGCCCCAAAGCGGCTGCCTTGCCGACGCCCGAACCGGCGCCTGTGACGAGGGCGACTTTAGCCATTGAGCGCTCCTTCCCCTGCTTTCGCGCCGAACCATGGGCCGAATCCCGAGGGACGCGCAAGCGCAGCCCGGGATCAGATGCTGAGCGCCGGGCGCCTGTTCGACCTAGCGCCGCTTCTGTTTGAGTTCGACAATCGGCGTCGACATCACCGCTTCCTGGTCCCATGGGAACAGGATCCAGGTATCCTGGCTGACCTCGGTGATGAAGGTGTCGACCATCGGCTTGCCGGCGGGCTTGGCGTAGACCGTGGCGAAATGCGCTTTCGGCAGCATCTGCCGTACGCGCTCGGCGGTGACGCCGGTGTCGACAAGATCGTCGACGATCAGCCAGTCCTCGCCTTTGTCGGCCTCGGCCAGGGTACCCTTGAGCACCTCGACCTTGGCGCCGCGCTTCGTCTTCTCGTAGGTCGAACAGCAGATCGTGTCGATCAGCCGCAGTTCCAGCTCGCGCGCCACGATCGCCGCCGGCACCAAGCCGCCTCGGGTGATGGCGATCAGGCCCTTGTAAGGTCCGGTGTCGGCTAGTCGCCAGGCCAGCGCTTTGGCGTCGCGGTGCAACTCGGTCCACGATACCGGAAACATCTTGTTGTAGCTCGACGCTGCGGCCATTCGGCTCCCTCCTGCGGGTCCGCGCCGGGGATAGCATCGCGGGCGGCGGACGCGGAAGCGGCGAATCCCGAGGCTGTGGGGTATTTACAGCACGCAGCGAGACGTTATGGTGCGCCGCGTTTCAGGCTTCGGGCCGCACGGGGGGTGCATGATTTTCGTGATGCCGGATCTGGCTAGCGCCGTCTTCTGGATCGCGCTGGGCAAGATCATCCTGGCGAACCTGATCCTGTCGGGCGACAACGCCGTGGTCATTGCCATGGCCTGCCGCAACCTGCCGGACAAGTACAAGCGGCCCGCTATCATCGGCGGCAGTGCGGGCGCCATCCTGTTGCGCGTGATCTTCGTCTTTCTGATCGGCTGGTTGCTGGCGATTCCTTACGTGAAGCTGATCGGCGGCGTGCTGCTGTTGTGGATCGGCGTCAAGCTGCTCAACGAAGACGAGGGCCACGGCGACGGCGTGCAGGCGAGCACCAATATCTGGTCGGCGGTCTGGACGATCATCGTCGCCGACGCGGTGATGAGTCTCGACAACGCCATCGCGATCGCCGGCGCGGCGCGCGGCGACGGCGTGCTGATCATGCTCGGCTTGCTGATCAGCATGCCGATCATCATCGTCGGTAGCACCCTCCTGACCACGGTCCTGCAGCGCTACCCGGTACTCGTGATCATGGGCGGCGCGTTGCTGGGTTTCCTCGGTGGTGAGATCATGGCGGCGGACGGCAAGTCGGACGTCTTCGACGCCGCCGGCAAGAAGACCGTGGTCGTCAAGCCGGGCTCGATCGCGGCTTTCCTCGACGCGCATGTTCCGCACGCGGAGTACGTCTGCGGTGCGATCGGCGCGGTGCTCGTGGTCGCGATTGGCATGTGGCTGTCGCGCCGGCGCAAGCCCGACCAAGAGGCTGTCGACCTCGTCGTGCACACGACGTCGGACGACCCGGCGAAGAAGAGCTGAGGAGCGGATCATGGCTACCGCGTCATCGATTCTCGTGCCGGTGGACGGCTCGCCCAATTCGGACCGCGCCACTCGGCATGCCGTCGGCATGGCCAAGACGGTGCCGGGTACGGTGCTCCACCTGCTCAACGTGCAGCCCTCCGTCGGCAGCCTGGTGACGATGTTCGTGCCCAAGGAGAACGTCGACTCGTATCACCGCGAGGAGGGCGAGAAGGCGCTCGCGTCGGCGCTCAAGATCTGCGCCGACGCCGGCGTGACTTGCGAGAAGCACATCAGCGTCGGTCGTCCGGGCGAGGTGATCGGCCGGTTCGTCAAGCGCCTGGGCGCCGGCGCCGTGGTCAGCGGCACGCGCGGCCATGGCGGCGTCGCCGGTGTCCTGATGGGCTCGGTCGCGCAGGACATCCTCGCGCACGTCGACGTGCCGATCACGCTGGTGAAATAGGGCCGGCGGCGGCCACTGCGGAGCAGGGCCATGACCGATCTCGCGATCTGGGCGACGCAGGCGGGCAGGACCCGTGGACGGCTCCATCGCGAGCCCGAAGCGGCGACCCGTTCGCCGTTCCAGCGCGACCGCGACCGCATCATCCATTCGACCGCCTTCCGCCGGCTCAAGCACAAGACGCAGGTCTTCGTGAACCACGAAGGCGATCATTACCGCACGCGTCTGACGCATTCGCTTGAAGTGGCGCAGATCGCACGCTCGATCGCGCGCACCCTGGCGCTCGACGAGGACCTCGCCGAGGCGCTGGCGTTGGCCCACGATCTCGGCCACACGCCGTTCGGCCATTCGGGCGAGGAAGCGCTCGATGCGGCGATGAAGGATCACGGCGGCTTCGACCACAACGCTCAGACCCTGCGCATCCTGACCAAGCTCGAGCACCGCTACGCCGAGTTCGACGGGCTGAACCTGACCTGGGAGACGTTGGAAGGCGCGGTCAAGCACAACGGCCCGCTGCTGGCTGGCAACAAGACGTTGGCCGACCTGCCTGCGGCCATCGTCGAGTTCAGCGGCGACTGGGATCTCGATCTCGCCACCTATGCCGGACCCGAGGCGCAGGTCGCCTCGCTGAGCGACGACATCGCCTACAACAACCACGACATCGACGACGGCCTGCGCGCCGGCTTGTTCGCGATCGAGGACCTGCTGCCGTTGCCGCTGGTGGGCGACATGTTCAAGGAGGTCCGCCGGCGCTATCCCGCGATCGAAGAGGCGCGACTGACCCATGAGGCGATCCGCCGCCTGATCAACGTCATGGTCGAGGACGTGGTCAGCGAGACGCGCCGGCGCCTGGCCGAGGCTGCGCCGCGCGATGTCGCCGACATCCGCCATCTCGGCCGGCCGGTCGTGGCGTTCTCGCCGGCGATGGCGGAGGCGAACGCCGCCGTGCGCGAGTTCCTCTACGCGCGCATGTACTTCCACTGGCGCGTGCACCGCATGAAGTCGAAGGCCAGCCGCGTCGTCGGCGATCTCTTCGGCCTGCTGTTCGCCGATCCACGCTGCCTGCCCGACGAATGGCGCGTGCGGGCGCTGGAGCACGACCAGCGTGGCCGGGCCCGCGTCGTCGCCGACTACATCGCCGGCATGACCGACAACTACGCCCTCGAGGAGCACCGACGGCTGTTCGACCCGTACACCTGAGCCGAGCGATCTTCCTTCTCCCCGCGAAGGCGGGGAGAAGGTGCCCGAAGGGCGGATGAGGG
>LNFM01001779.1_pt1 | contig 48348 bp, 40 predicted proteins | sample 596031 | NCBI WGS metagenome assembly LNFM01 (sample SAMN04254537, study PRJNA301005) | activated carbon metagenome | isolation source: dual media filters at the Ann Arbor, Michigan drinking water treatment plant | place: USA: Ann Arbor
AGCACCACATCGCCCGTGCTGAACACGCTGCCCCCGCTCAGGCTCAGGCTGCCGCCGGCCCGGGACGTGTTCGATGTGCCCACGTCGGCCACCAACAGGCTGGCCGCGGCCACACCGCCGCCCAGCACCACGTCGCCCGCGCTGCGCACCGTCACCGCGCCAGCCTTCGCGCTGCTGCCGCTCAGCGTCTGGTTCACGCCGCTGATCGAGCCCGACACTGCACCCAGCGTCACCGATCCTGCACCCGTCTTGGTGCCTGTCACGCCGATGGTGCTGGGGCTCATCAGCGCCTGTGTGTCGATGCCGTTGTCGGCCTCCAGCGTGATGGCCCCGCTGCTGTCCAGCGTCGCACCCAGCGTCAGCTTGCCCACCGTCGGGCTGCTTAGGCCCGCTTTCAGCGTGCTGCTGCCGGCCACCAGCGCACCCTGGGCCAGCTCCACGTCGCCGGCCGCATTCACCACCAGGCTGCCCACGCGGCTGGCCGTGCGGCCCAGCGCCTGGCTGAGCTTCACGCTGGCGCCCGTGCTGGTCAGCGTCACCGCATCCGTGCTGAACAGGTTCGTGGCGCTTAAGGCGCCTGCCGCGGTGATGTTCAACGGCCCGCTGCCAGCGTCTATGAGCTTGCCGGCCCCCACTTGCTCGAAGCGCCCGGCCGAGGAGACGCTCAGGCTGCCCGCAACGATGTCTGCATTGGCCAGCACGTGCCCGGTGTTGCCCGTGGTGGCCAGCCGCAACGAACCCGCGGTCTGCACGCTGCCGTTGAGTGTGACGATGCCGCCGGCCTCCAATTGCAGGGCATCGGCGCCAGCACTCTGCGCCTGCAAGCCGCCGCTGCCCACGGCCAAGGCACCGCCGGCCGTGAGCCGAAGTGTGCTGCCCGCCTTCAAGGCGCCGGCGCCCGTGGTGATGGCTCCGGCGCTGCCTAGCGAGATGGCGGCAGCGCCGTCGATACCCACGTTGCCCGCAAAGGCCAGTGCCCCGACGGTGCCGACGAGCACCTCGCCGGTGCTGAAGATGCCCGCACCACCAAAGTTGGCCGCCGCGGCCTGCGTGCCGCTGCCACCAGCACCCTCGATGCGAAAGCCGCCTGCCCCCACGGCCGCGCCGGCCAGGCTGACGGTGCCGGCCGCCCGCACCACCAGGGATGCGGCCTTGCTGCTGGCAAAGGTTTCGGCCGTCGTCGGCTGCGAGGCCACCGCGCCCAGGCTCACCGCGCCTGCGCTGCTGGTGGCCTGAACCGCGCCTGGCGTCAGCAAGGCTCCTGTCGTCACCGCGTCGCGGGCCAGCAAGGTGATGGCGGTGCGGCTGTCCAGGCCGGCGGCTGAAACGCCCCCTGCGGTTCCCGTGAGCACCAACGCGCCCTGCACCAAGGCGTCCTTGGCAAGGCCGACAGCCGTGCCCGTCATCGTGAGGCTGGCCAGGCGTGACGTAAGACCTCCGGAGTCCGCCCCAAGGGCCTCACTCACCTGCACGGCGCCACCGCTGCTCGCCAGGCTGACATGGCCCGATGTGAGCAGGTTGCTGGCGCTCAGAGCGCCCGCCGCCTGGATGCGCACGTCGCCCGCGCCAGTGGCCACCGAAACGCTGCCCGCCTGGGTGAAGTTGCCAGTGCGCGCTTCGGCCTCGAAAAGGCCGTTGTTCAGGATCACATAGCCATTCAGGTTGATGTGACGCCCGGCATCGAGCTTGAGCCCACCACCGGCCACGGCGTTGCCGGCGCCCGTGGCAACACGCGCGTCGATCTGCGCATTGGCGTTGATGGTGATGTCGTTGTCGGCCTGCAGCGTGACCGAGGTGCCGGCCTGCAACTGCCGGTTGATGGCGGAGGCGCGCACCGTGAAGTCGCCAGCGCCCGCACCGGGCAGGCTGGTCTGGCCGGCACTGCCGTCGACGATAAGGTTGGTCGGGTCCAGCAACAGCATGCCGGCCCGCCCGCGCACTGCCGCCGCATCCACTTCACCGTCAAATGCGAGCCGGCCCTTGCCCGACACCTCCACCTGCCCGCCATCACCGCCCTCCGCACCACCGCGCGAACGCACCTGGCCGGCAAACCGCGTATCCCCGTCCGCCCACACCACCACCGTGCCGCCATCACCGCTGTGGCTCGCGCTGGCGTCTAGCGTGGCACCGGCGGCCACCGTCACCTGCTGCGCGTTGGGCAGGGCGCCGCGGCCCTGCCAATCACCGCCCACCGAAATGCTGCCGCCGCCGCGCAGGCCTGTGGCGTCCAGGCGCGCCGTGGCAGCCAGGTCCACCTCGCGGGCCGTGGCTTCGATGCGCCCGCCGCTCTCACCGGCCACATCCAGCGTGCCGGCCAGGTGCAGGCGTGTGCCGCTGTCGCCGCGCAGCGAAATGCGGCCCGGCGTGGCTTCGGCGCTGGTGGCGCGTATGCCGCCGCTCACGTGGATCAGGCTGTCCAGCAGGCGCGCGGCCGTGGCCGCGCTCAACTCCACCACGCCGCCGTCGGCCGTGATCTGCCCGCTGTGGTCCAGCCGCGCAGCCAGCGCTTGGCCCTGGGCGTCGGTCAGCGTGTCCAGCGCTTCGCGGTTCACCACCAGGTGGATGAGCTGGTCGCCGCGCAAGTCCAGCGTGAAGGCCTCGCCCGCGGCCAGCGCCACCTTGCCCAGCCGGGCGTGGATGCTGCCGCGGTTGCTGACCGCAGGCCCCACGAGCGCCGCCAGGCCGCCTTCGGCCACGGTGATCTGGCCTTCATTGACGATCTGCGCGCCGGCCTTGCCCGGCTGCGTGAAGGCCAGCCGCCCGGCCATGAAATCGCTGTTGCTGACGTTGGCCGTGCTGGCCACCAGCGCGCCCACGTCGATGCGCGCCGTGCGCCCGAAGACGATGCCGTTGGGGTTGACGAGCAAGACCTGGCCGTTGGATTCCACACGCCCGAAGATGGCCGAGGGGTCGTTGCCGAGCACACGGTTGAGCGTGGCCGCCTGGGCATTGGGCTGGTTGAAGCGCACGGTTTCGTGGGCCGCCACGTTGAAAGAGCGCCAGTCGATCACCGCGCGCTGCGAGCTCTGCGTGATGGTGGTCAGCGCCGCGCCCTGCTGCACGCTGGCCTGGCCCGCCACCACGTTGGCGCCCTGCGGGCCGGCCAGTGCGGGCAGGCCCAGGCTGCCCAACAGGGCCAGGAAACCGGCGCCGAGCGCAGGCCTCGCGAAGGCGCACCGCAGGCTGTGGGCCAGCGGGTGCAAACGCTGCAGAGGGCTGACGGAGGTGAGGCGGGAACGGCGTGCCATGGTGGGCCCCTCTAGGTGATGCTTCTGTGGTGCGTAGTGATGCTTGGGTGGTGCGTTGGCGGTGCTTCAGAAATCCACGCCAAGACCGGCAAAAACACGTGCGTCGCTGCTGTTCTTGCTGGCCACCTTGTCGCCCAGCGGCTTGGCCAGCTCCAGGTAGCCACGCAGCCGTGGCGGCGCTGAGAAACGCACACCGAGCCCGGCCGAGCTGAGCGAGGTCTTCAAGGCCGGCGCGGCCGTCTGGCGGCGTGTCACGGTGCCGGCATCGGCATAGGCGTACCAGGTGGTGCTGAGCCAGGCCCAGGCGGCGTTGAAGCGCAGCTCGATCTTCGCGGCGTGGCCACGTTCGCCTATGGCTTCAGAAGGGTCGTAGCCGCGCACGAAGGTCTCGCCGCCCAGGCCCAGCTGCTCGGCGGTGGGCAGCTTGTCGTCGGCAGCCTGCGCCGTCACCGCGGCCAGCAGACTGAAGGGGCCGCCCAGGTCTTGCAGGCGCGCCAGGTAGAGCGTGGTGCGCGTGAAAGCCGGTTCAGCGCCGTTCAGGCCCGGCGCGTCGGCGGCGCTGGCACCCAGGCCAGTGAGCCCGCGTGAGACTTCCAGGTCGAGCAGATTCACGCCGCCCCAGGCATCGCTGAGATCGGCCGCCAGGCCCAGGCGCAGCGCGCGGATGCGGTCTTCCGAGGTGCGCAGGCCCAGGGTGTCGCTGCTGTTGTTGTAGGCCGCCAGCTGGGCCCGCAAGCCCAGGTTGCTCTGGCGGCTGCGCAGCACCGGGTAGCTCAGGCCGGCGTAAAAGTTCTGGCTGCGCGTGTCGAGGTTGACCGTGGCCACTTCGGGCTCTGATTTCGAGGCCGACACGCCGGCCTGCACTTTCCAGCCGTCCTGCCCCAGCGGCGCATCCAGGCTGTAGGCCCACTGGTTGAGGCGCTGGTCGCGGGATGAAGACAGGCGCAGGCTGTGGCGGTCGAAGTGGCCCAGCAGGCCGTTGCGCGTGAGTTCGGCATCGATGCGCAGGCTGCCCTGCGAAGGCGCGCTGCGGTTGTGCAGGCTCACGGCGCCTTGCCAGGGCGTGCGTTGCACCAGCAGTTCCAGGTCAGACGCATTCGGCACGCTGCCAGCACGCAGGTTGGCGCGCGCCTGCACGCCGGGCAGCTCGTTCACCAGCAGCAGCTGCCGCTCCAGCGTGGCCAATGTGGCCGGGCGCTCGGCCGCCAGCGGTGCCAGCTGTTGCGCCAGCGCCGCACCCGCCACCTCGGGGGCGCTGGTGACGATGATCTTGTCGATGTGGCCTTCCAGCACCTGGATCTGCAGCCGCGCGCCGGTCACCTCCAGCTCCTGCTGGCGCACCACGGCCTGCGAAAGCACATAGCCGCGGGCGCGGTAGGTCGCCGAGATGCGCCCGGCCAGCGCGAAGGCATCGGCCAGGCTGAGCTCGGTGCCCACGAGCCCCTGCCACAAGGGCGCGAGCTCGGCGGTGCCGAGGGCCGTGTTGCCGCTGATCACCACCTCGCGCAGCTGGAAGCGCAACTGTGTGGCGTTGGCCGGCACCTGCTCAGGGAACAGCGCGCGGTCAAGGTTGATGGCGCCGCTGCGTGGCGCGGCTTGCGGCTCGCGTTGGGCATCACGCTCCAGCCGGCCGGGCAGCGCCGCGCCGGGGGTCTGGGCGTGCGCCAGGTCGGCGAGCAGGCCCGCCACCACCAGCAGGCCCGCCAGCGCACGCCGGGCTGCACCGCCCGGGGTCGGGGCACGCGCCCCTTCAACACCGCGAAGGCATGTAGACACTGTGTGCTCCTCTCAACGACGCCTGCCACGTGGTAACAGACTGTAGGGAGCGCCCTTTCGGGCCGCCATTGCGCAAACGGCTAGCCGTCCTCAAGGATGGGGAGGCCAGGGCCTACGCCTAAGGGCATAGGCCGGCCAGGTCTCTAGCCTCAGGCCTGGTCGAAGCCCAGGGCCTTGGCGCGCACCACGGCTTCGGTGCGGTTGCGCACGCGCAGCACACGCATGATGGCGGCGATGTGGATCTTCGCCGTGCCCTCGCTGACGTCCAGCTCAGAGGCGATCAGCTTGTTGGGCAGGCCGCGCGCCAGGCAGCGCAGCACCTCGATCTGCCGCGGCGTCAACAAGCCCAGTTCACCGGCCTGCAGTTCGGGCTTGATGCGCGCTTCGGCCGCTAAGACCTGCAGCGCCGCCGGTGGGATGTAGCTACCCCCGGCCCAGACCAGCGCCACCGCCTGCCGGATGACGGCCGGCGGGTCTGACTTCGGGATGAAGCCTTGTGCCCCCAGCGCCAGCACCTCGCGCACGGTGTGGGCCTGGCATTCGCCAGAGACGGCCACCAACGCCACGTCGGGCCGCAGCTGGCGCACCGCCTGCATGCCCTGCAGGCCGTCTAGCCCGGGCATGTTCAGGTCCACCAGGGCCATCGCCACCTGCGGCTTGGCCAGCTGCTCCAGGCAATCGGGCCAGGATCCGGCCTCCAGGCAGGGCACCCCGGGCAGCGCGGCGCTGACCACACGCAGCAGGCCGTCTCTCACCAGAGGATGGTCGTCGGCCAGCAGCATGGTCCGTTCTTCACTCATGGGAATGCCCTCCCGGCGCCGCCACCGGCGCCATCAGTTCTGCGATACCGCGCCGCAGCGCCTCGGTTGATGCCGGCTTGGGCAACCAGGGCAAGCGCAGCGCGGCCAGGTCTTGCAGCCGTTCTGGCGTTTGTTCACCGGTCACCACCAGCACCTTGGCACTGGCGCCATGCGCTGCCGTGTAAGCCCGTGCTTCGCCAGGCCCGGTGGCGCCCGCAGCCAGCGCGTAGTCCACCACCAGCAACTGCAGGCTGCCGGCTTCCGGGCCTGCCGCCGCGGCCAGCTGCGCGGCATCGGCACCGGTGTAGACCCGACAACCCCAGCGGCGCAGCACCCGGGCCATGGCATCACGCACCGGGGCGTCGTCTTCCAGCACGCCCACGCGCAGGCCCTGGAAAACAGCGCGCACTGGCGCGGCCTCGGTGTACTGCGCCTGCGCTCTGGGCACGGCCAGCGGCAATTCCAGCGAAAAGCACGAGCCGTGGCCCAGGCGTGAGCGGAAGCCGATGCGCACGCCCAGCAGCTGGGCCAGCCGTTTGACGATGGGCAGCCCGAGGCCCAATCCGTCGGTGGCCGAGCGGCCCGGATAGACGCGGTAGAACTCCTCGAAGACCCGGTCGGCATCGGCTGCCGCGATGCCGCTGCCGCTGTCCCACACCTCCAGGCGCAGGCAGCGCGCGCCGCCCCGGCTGCGCAGCCGGCAGGCCAGCAAGACCGCGCCGGTCTGCGTGTACTTCACGGCGTTGCCGATGAGGTTGCGCAGCATGCGTTCAAGCAGCAGCGCATCGGTGTGAACCTGGGCCTCGGCAGCGCCCTGCCCGGCCCGCAAGGCCAGGCGCAGGCCCTTGCCTTCGGCGGCCGGCGCGGCCTCGTCGGCCAAGCGCTGCAGCAGCGCCCAGGGCGACAGCGCGCGCGGTTGCGGCGTGAGCGTGCCGGCATCGATCTGCGACATGTCCAGCAGCGCATCGAACATGCTCTCCAGTGCGCGGTGCGACTCACGCAGGCGCTCCAGCACTTCGCTCTGCTCCTCGCCCAGGCCCTCGGCTGGCATGGCTTCCAGGTACAGGCCGATGGCGTGCGCAGGCTGGCGCAGATCATGGCTGGCCACCGCCAGAAAGCTGGACTTGGCGCGGTCTGCGGCGCGGGCCAGGTCGCGCGCCGTCTCCATGTCCTTCAAGGCCGTGCGCAACTGCGCACCCTGGGCGCGCACACGCTCTTCCAGCCCGCTGCGCAACGCTGCGCTGGTCTTGGCCGCTTCCACATAGCGCACCACCAGCAGCGCCGCCGCGGTGCCCGCGAAGGCCAGCCCGGCGTAGGTGGTGAGCAAGAGCGGGTGGTTGGAGGTGTCGTCGAGATCGGAGAGCCAATCCAGCGCCCCCAGCAGCAGGGCCAGGCCGCCACAGGCCACCATCGCCAGGCTGGCGCGCGAGCGCGTCTGCACGTAGGCACGGCTCACGGCCGCGAAGGCGATGGCAATGCCGCCTATCAGCAGCAGCCGCCAGGCCGAAGACGCCAGGTCCAGCTGGCCCAGTGCATAGGCACCGGCCAGCAACAGCGGCCCCGTTACGGCCAAAAGCAGCAGCCAACGCTCGAGGCCTGGGCTGCGCCAGTTGGCCAGGCGCAGGCAGAAGGCCGCGAAGGCCGCCACCACCACGCCGAACAGGCTGATCCAGGTGATGGCGTAAGCCACGCCGCCTATGGGTGGCCAGGCAAAAAGCGGCATCCAGTTCACCAGCCACCAGGCCAGCGCGCCCACCGCAAAGAGCACAAACGACGGCTCGCGCAATCGCCACCACAGCGCCAGCATGGCCAGGCCCAGGCTGCCCACCACGCCGCCGGCCACCAGGGGGCTGACGTAGCGGGTGAGCACCAGCCTGCGGTGCTTCTGCAACAGCGTGCCGAGTGACCCGACCTCCAGCCGCGCCAGCGACATGCGGTTCTGCGCCAGCGCGTCGATCTCGATGGTGTTGCCTTCAGGCTGCCACAGCGCGGCAGGCAGGCTCAGCACGGCCAGACGGTCCAGCCCGCGCGGCAGCGCGCGGCCCTCGGGGTCCACCGCAGCCTGCAGCAGGTGGCCGTTGAAGCTTATCGAGCCGTTCAGCAACAGGCCGGGAATCAGCAGCCCGGCATCGTCCGCCGGGGCAGCGTTCGGCGGCAAGCTCACGCGGTAACGCACACGGGCCGGCGGCGGCGAGACCGGGGGGTCCAGCGGCCAGTCGGGCAGCGCCTTCTGCTGCCAGGCGCCGAGGTCGATCTGGCGCTGGGCGCTGACGAGAGATCCCGCCTCGCCCGATGCCCAGGCCGGTAGGGACCAGAGAGCCGCGCACCCACACAACCAGCCCATCAGCAGCTGGGCCGAAAGGCGAAGTAGGAGCCGGCAGACCGGGACCGCAGGGTTCATCGGGCCGCGCGCTCCTTCCCGTGGGGTGGCTGGTGCATGCAAGAGGTAACAACTCTAACGAAGCCCCGGGGCATAGCCGCTCGACCATTCGGTCTATTTCGGCCCGCCCGCACTCCCAGTGCCTGCGCATGGTCAGGCTCAGGCGCACCCGTTGCCCTGTGCTGTCGTGTTCGCGGTGCCACGAGGCAACAGAAAAGGCCTTTGGAAAGGCCCGCCCTCGAAGGCTCACAGGCACGCGTTTGCCGCCTCATCACGGCACCCTGGGGCTTTAGCATCGCTTGCGCGCACCGCGCCAGGTGCCACCAGCCTGGGCGCGAGGACACGAACGGAGGGGCGGGGATGAAAACGACTTTGCGTGCGGCAACGGCCTGGGTCTGGGCCGCTGCCCTGCCCTTGCTTGCCATGGCCCAGCAGCCCAGCGAATGGGGCACCGAGCCGCGCGACAACACAGCACGCTGGCATGCGCTGACCGGCGTCACCCTGGTGGCCGCGCCGGGCCGCGTGCTGGCCGATGCCACGGTGCTGCTGCGTGACGGGCAGATCGTGGCCGCCGGTGCCGGCTTGGCTGTGCCCGCCGGCGCGCGCGTCTGGGCCCTGCCGGGGCGGCGTGTTTACGCGGGCTTTATCGAACTGGCGTCGAGCGTCGGCGTGCCGGCAACTCTGCGCGCACCCGAGGCGGTGCGTCCGCAGACCGGCCTCGTCGCGGCCATGCCGCCGCGCAGCGGCCCGCGGGCTGAGCCGCGGCCCCTGGTAGCCCGTGGGCTGGCGGCGCGCAACGCCATGCAGCGTGCCGAGCAGGACGTGGCTGCGCAACTCGACTGGCGCACGGACGAAGCGCGCGCGTTGCGCGAACTGGGCTTCACCGTCGCGCTGGCCACGCCGGCGGCGGGTGTCTGGCGCGGCCAGGGCGCCCTGCTGGCGCTGGGCGCGGTGGACACAACGCAGGCACGTTCGCAGGTGATGCTGCCGCGCGCGAGCCAGCATCTGTCGATGCACACGCCACCGCGCAGCGACAGGCTCTACCCGGTTTCTACGATGGGCGCGGTGGCGCTGGCGCGGCAATCACTCTACGACGCGCGCTGGTACCGCGGCGCGAGCACCTTGAACGCGTCCGAACGCATCGAGCCCAACGAGAGCCTGGCCGCGCTGGCGGCCGTGCTAGACGGCCGGCAGAGCCTGTTCGCCCGCGCCAACGAAGAACAGGACTACGGTCGCATCGCACGCCTGCGCGACGAGTTCGGCTTGAAGCGCGTGGTGGTGCATGGCAACGGCACCGAGTACCGCCGCGCTGCGCAGCTGAAGGGCATGCAGCTTCCCGTCCTGCTGCCGCTGAACTTCCCTGCAACACCCGAGGTGCAAGACCCCGACAGCGCGCTCGACGTGCCGCTGTCCAGCTTGCAGCACTGGGAACAGGCGCCGTCGAACCCCATGCTGCTGCACCGCGTCGGGGTGCCCTTGGCCGTCACCAGCGCCGGCCTGCGCGACGCGGCGCGCGAGTTCTGGCCACGCCTGCGACAGGCGGTGCAGCGCGGCTGGCCGGCCGATGCGGCATTGGCCGCCTTGACCACGCAGCCGGCCGCCATGCTGGGTGAGTCGGCGCGCCTGGGCACGGTGGAAGCCGGGCGTGCGGCCCACCTGGTGGTGACGCGGGGCGACCCCTTCGTCGACGAGGACGCGTCGATCGAGATGGTCTTCATCGACGGCCGCCCGCTCCGCAGCGAACGCGCCGAGATGCTGGAGCGCGGCGACCCGCGCGGCGAATGGGCTGGCAGCGACGGCACCTTGCTGCGCATCGGCGGCACGCTGGCCACGCCGCGCATCGAGGGTGAAACACCAGCCCAGCGTTGCCCCTTGCTGGCTCAGGGCCGCGACTGGGTGCTGCGCCTGCCTTGTGCAGCCGGTGCCAGCGACGCGACGGCGGTGATCGTCGCCAACCTGGGGCCCGATGGCCGCCTGGTGGGCACCCGGCAGGCTGGCAGCGCGCCTTGGCAGGCCTGGAGCGCCAGCCGGCGCGCGCCCTTGGCCGCTGCAGCGCAGGCCTCTGCGGCCAGCGCCGCAGCGGCGGTGCCTGCGCCGCCGCCGGCCACTTACCCTGCCGGCATTTATGGCGTGCTCAGACCGCCGCAGCCCGAGCTGCTGCTGGTGCGTAACGCCACGGTGTGGACCCAGGCCGCGGCAGGCAGGCTCGAAGCCAGCGACGTGCTGATCCGCGCCGGCCGCATCGCCGCCATCGGCAGCGGCCTGCCCGTGCCGCCCGGCGCGCAGGTGATCGACGCCAGCGGCAAACACCTGACCCCGGGGCTGATCGACGCGCACTCGCACATCGGCATGAGTGGCGGCATCAATGAGGCCTCCAACTCGATCACCGCCGAAGTGCGCGTGGCCGACGTTCTCGACGCCACCGACATCACCATCTACCGCCAGCTTGCCGGCGGCCTGACCACGGCCAATGTGCTGCATGGGTCGGCCAATGCCATCGGCGGCCAGTCGCAGGTGATCAAGCTGCGCTGGGGCCTGGACGGCGCCGAACTGGCCTTCGAAGGCGCCAGGCCGTCGATCAAGTTTGCGCTTGGCGAGAACCCCCGCAGCGTCAACGCCGCCATCAGCCGCAACCGCTACCCGACCACCCGCATGGGTGTTGAACAAGTGCTGCGCGACGCCTTCGCCGCGGCGCGGGAATACACCGACGAGTGGAAAGCCTGGCGCGCCGCACCGCGTGGCCGCGCCGAGCCGCGACGCGACCTGCGGCTGGAAACCATCGCCGAACTGCTGGTGCGCAAGCGTGTGATCCACATCCACAGCTACCGCGCCGACGAGATCTTGATGTTCGTGCGCTTCGCGCGCGAGTCGGGCCTGGAGGTGGCGGCCTTTCAGCATGTGCTCGAAGGCTACAAGGTGGCGGGTGCCATCGCGTCGATAGGCGCCGGCGGCTCAAGTTTTTCGGACTGGTGGGGCTACAAGATGGAAGTGCTTGACGCCGTGCCGGACAACGGCGCCCTGATGCAGCGCGCCGGCGTGTTGGTCAGCTTCAACAGCGACGACGCCGAATTGGGCCGGCGCATGAACACCGAGGCCGCCAAGGCGATGCGTTTCGGCGGCCTGAGCGAGCCGCAGGCGCTGGCCCTGGTGACCCTCAATGCCGCCAGGCAGCTGGGCATTGCCGAGCGCGTGGGCTCGATCGAGACCGGCAAGGACGCCGACTTCGTGATCTGGAGCGGGCCACCGCTGTCCACCGGCAGCCGCGCCGAGCAGACCTGGATCGACGGGCGGCGGTACTTCGACCTGCAGACCGACCAGCGCCTGCGCGACGAGGCGCAGGCCGAGCGCCAGCGCCTGATCACCGCGGCCTTGAAGGCGCCGCGTCCCCCGGCAGCGGGGCGCGGCGCCGGCGAGCCGCCAGCCACCGCGCCACGCCCCCCGGGCAGCCTGGCGCTGGACATCGGCCGCCTGGGCTGGCTGGACGCCGCGCGTGCGTTGCGCAGCGACTATTCGGTGCACGACGCTTGGCACGAATGCACGGACGACGGCGCCTTTGCCGGGGTCAGAGAAGAGGACGGCCAATGAGGCACCTGGCGATCCATGCGCTGCTGCTGGCGGCAGCCGCCGCAACACAGGCCGCGCCCATCGAGCCTGTTCCGCCGCCGCAAAGCCAGCCGCTGCTGATCCGCAACGCCACGCTGCACACGATCGGCGGCCCGGTGCTGGTGGGCGGCAGTCTGCTGGTCGAGCGCGGGCGCATCGTCGCCGTGGCCGCCGCAGGGCAGCCCTTGCCGGCACCCAGCGCACCGGCCTTGATCCTCGACCTCACCGGCAAGCACCTCTACCCCGGTTTCATCAGCGCCAACACGACCCTGGGCCTGAGCGAGGTCGCCTCGGTCGCCGCGACGGTGGACACCACCGAGAGCGGTGCCATCAACCCCAACGCCCGCGCTCTGACTTCGATCAATGCCGACAGCACCCTGATCGGCGTCACCCGCGCCGGCGGCGTGCTGGCCGCACTGGTCGTGCCCCAGCTGCCGGCGGGCGGCATTGCCGGCACCTCGGCCCTGGTGCAGCTGGACGGCTGGGACTGGGAACAGATGGCGCTCAATGCCGAACTCGGCGTGCATGTGGTGTTGCCCAGCCTGCGCCTGAACTCGGCCATGCTGTCGGGCGCGCTGGCACCTTTTGCTGACGAATTGCGCCGCTTCACCGCGCAGCGCCTGCGCCTGATCGACGAGGCCTTCGAGGCCGCCTCGGCCTACGCCCGCGCCCGCAGCGCCGACCCCGCCCTTCCGGCTGATCAGCGCTGGGAAGCCATGCGCCCAGTGTTTGCTGCCGGCCCCGACCGCCGCGCCGTCTTTGTGCAGGCCAACGAGATTGCGCAGATACGCCATGCGCTGGCGCTGGCCGAGCGGCATGCGCTGAAGCTGGCGATCGTCGGCGGCGCCGATGCCTGGCGGGTGGCCGACGTGCTGAAGGCACGCGACGTGCCGGTCATCATCACCGGCGTGCATCGTCTGCCCCTGCGCCGTGACGACGACGTGGATGCGCCCTTCCGCCTGGCGGCACGACTGGCCGCCGCAGGCGTGCGTTTTGCGATCGCCCGCGGCACGGCCGGGAGCCAGGCATCGACCAATGAGCGGCTGCTGCCGCTGGAAGCAGCCACCGCGGTGGCCCATGGGCTGGCGCGCGACACGGCGCTGAAGGCCATCACCCTTTACCCGGCGCAAATCCTCGGCGTCGACGACAGGCTGGGTTCACTGGAGGCGGGCAAGCTGGCGAGTTTCATCGTCACCGACGGTGACCCGCTGGAAACGGCGACACGCATCGAGAGACTGTTTGTGCAGGGGCGCGAGGTGAGCGCGGCAAACCGGCAGACCCAGCTCGTCGACCGTTACCGCGAACGGCCTGTGAAGCCCTGAAGATGACAGGTGCCTGGGCGGTCTGCCCGGGCAGGGCTGCGCGCGGCGGCGTGCGCAGGCCGCTGCAGGCCGCAGCGTCGACCTAGGAGTCCGGGCCGCCAACCGCCTGCCGCCCAGGCGCCTGGGCCGACCCCGCCGGCAACGACCGCCGCCGCCGTTCGGCCACGGTGCTGACAAAGTGACCGAAGGCCTCGAGCAGGGGCGCCGCGTCGAAGGACGGGCCGTCCAGCATCGCCAGGGCCTGCACGGTGGCTTCCAGCGTCGAAACCTGGTCCGGCCGCCGCGCCGCGCGTATGGCGCGGTAGCGGGTGAGCGCCGGCGCCGCCAGGCCGAGCCGTGGCAGCACGGCCAGTGCCGGGTGCGCCAGGAGCATGCGCAGGCTCTTGCGCCAGGTCGCGTCCAGCACCACCAGCCGCGGCGGCAGGCCCGGAAGACGGGCCGGCAACGGCGGCGCCGGTGCGGCAGGAACATCCGGGTAGAGCAGCCAGGTCTGGCGCCCGGGCCGGTGCAACAGCGCCGACAGTGCAGCGGGCGCAAAGCTCTCGCCGACAACCACCTCGCAATGCGCCAGCGACAGGCGCAGCAGTGCCACGCTGTTCTTGGCCTGGCGCTGCTCTTGCGGGTGCTGCAGCACCAGCACCTCGGTGCGATGGGCGGTGGGCCGCACCAGCGCGCACAGGCAGCTCACCTGGGCGCGCAGGCAGCGTTGGCAGGCAGCGCGCCTGAACGCTGAAGGGGCGTTCACTGCAGGGTCGCCGCACGCAGGCCTGGCGTCAGCGTTCATCGGGGCCCTTCCGCAGCGGCTGCCGCCGATGCCAGGACGCAGCAAGCCGTGAACGCAGTGAACACAATGAAGGCGTTGAAGGACATGCCAGGCGCTGAACGCGCCCGACCTCCCCTGCCGCGTGCTCAGACCGGCAGCACACGCGCCGCGATGCTGCGCAGTTTTTCCACCATGGCCGGGTCACGCGCCTCGGGGGCCGTGATCAGGGCGTGGTCCAGGGCGCGACGGCAGCCGCAGGCAGGCGCCGCCGCATCCGCCGTGATGGTGCCGGCCAGCCCGGCCACCAGCGTGCGTGCCGCCTGCGCATTGCCCAGCAAGACCTGGATCACGGCGTCCACCGTCACCGCGTCGTGCGCCGGGTGCCAACAGTCGAAGTCGGTGACCATGCCCACGCTGGCATAACAAAGTTCAGCCTCGCGCGCCAGCCGCGCCTCGGGCATGTTGGTCATGCCGATGACGCTGCAGTTCCAGCTGCGGTACATCTGGGACTCCGCCAGCGTGCTGAACTGCGGCCCCTCGATGGCCAGGTAGCAGCCGCCCCGCACATGGGGCACGCCCTGGCCCTGCAGCGCGGCCGTGAGGTGGTTGCCCAGGCGTGAGCACACCGGATGCGCCAGCGACACATGGGCCACCAGCCCGGTGCCGAAGAAGCTGCCGGCGCGCTGCGTGGTGCGGTCGATGAACTGGTCCACCACGACGAAGGTGCCCGGCGGCAGGTCGGCGCGCAGGCCGCCCACGGCCGAGAGGCTGAGCACGTCGGTGGCGCCCAGCTGCTTCAGCGCCGCGATGTTGGCGCGGTAGTTCACTTCGGAAGGCGGAATGCGGTGGCCGCGGCCATGGCGCGGCAGAAAGGCCAGCTCGGCGCCGTTCAGGCGGCCGCGGAAGATCTGGTCCGACGGGGCGCCCCAGGGGGTGTGCACGGTTTCCCAGCGGGTGGCGGTCAAGCCCGGCAGGTCATACAGGCCGCTGCCACCGATGATGGCCAAAAGGGGCGAGCTCACTTCGTGTTGTCCTTGTCTCGAGGGGTGGGATGCAGGGCCTGGGCCGGTCGGGGCGTGGGCGGCGGGCAGCGGGCTGGCATCAGGCCGTGGCCAGGGCCGAACGGCCCTGCATCGCGGTGCGCGCCAGCGCCGCCACCTCGGCCGGCGGGCGCGTCTTCAGGCGATGGTCCGACCACACCTGGCGCCAGCGCCGTGCGCCCGGCAGGCCGTTGTGCAGGCCCAGCATGTGGCGCGCGGCCAGCGACCACGGCGTGCCCGTGGCGCCGAGCTGCGCCATGTAGGCGACGTAGGCGTCTTCGGCCGCCTCGCGGCTGGCCACCGGGGCCTGGGCAGCGCCGAAGAAGCGCTGGTCCCAGCCGGCCAGCGACCAGGGCTCGTGGTAGGCCTGGCGGCCCACCATCACGCCGTCCACATGTTGCAGCTGTTCGGCGATCTGCTCGTCGCTGTTGATGCCGCCGTTGATGACGATGGTGAGCTGCGGAAAGTCGGCCTTCAGGCGGTGCACCAGCGCGTAGCGCAGCGGCGGCAGCTCGCGGTTTTCCTTGGGGCTCAGGCCCTGCAGCCAGGCGTTGCGGGCGTGCACGATGAAGACCTCGACACCGGCGCGCTGGTGGACGGTGCCGACAAAATCGCGCACGAAGTCGTAGCTCTCGCTGCGGTCGATGCCGATGCGGTGCTTCACCGTCACCGGCAGGCTGCAGGCGTCGCGCATCGCCTTCAGGCCGTCGGCCACCAGTTCGGGCTCGGCCATCAGGCAGGCACCGAAGGCACCGCGCTGCACCCGCTCGCTCGGGCAACCGCAGTTCAGGTTCACCTCGTCATAGCCCCACTGCTCGGCGAGCCTGGCGCAGCGCGCCAGGTCGTCGGGTTCGCTGCCGCCGAGCTGCAGCGCCACCGGGTGTTCATGGGCATTGAAGTCCAGGTGGCGCGGCACGTCGCCGTGCAGAAGCGCCCCGGTGGTCACCATCTCGGTGTACAGGCGGGTGTGACGGCTCAGCAGCCGGTGCAGGCTGCGGCAGTGGCGGTCGGTCCAGTCCATCATCGGCGCGACGGACAGGCGCCAGGGGTTGGTCGGGGAGGTGGTTTGCACAGGGTTGCTCGTCATCGGCCGGCGCTGCGTGGCTCACGCCAGCACCTGGGGTTGCCGCGGTTGCCGGCGGCGTGCATGGTACCGACACTGCGCCTTGCATCTTCGCGTAAACCCGGGCCCACGCGGGCGCGGTGTCGAAAAGGCGTTGTGCCGATCGTCGTGAGGGTGGTCTTCACAGCACCTTCCCAGTCGAGGAACTTCCATGGCCCGTACGTCCGCCCCCACCGCGTCCACCCTCCCCGCCGCTGCGCGCAAAACCCGCCAGGCCGCCGCCCGGGCCGCACCACAACGCCTGCTCATGATGGTGGCCACGCGCAAGGGCGCCTGGCTCTTCCACGGTGACACCCGACGCAAGACCTGGGTCGCCGACGGCCCGCATTTCCTGGGCCACACCATCAGCCATGTGCAGCTGGACCCGCGCGACGGCCGCACCCTGTTGGCGGCCGCCAAGACCGGCCACCTCGGCCCGACCATCTTCCGCTCCACCAACCTGGGCCGCAGCTGGAAGGAAGCGGCGCAGCCGCCCGCCTTCGCCAACCCGGCCGGCGGCCCGCCGGCGCGCTCGGTGGACCACACCTTCTGGCTCACGCCCGGCCACGCCAGCGAGCGCAACACCTGGTACGCCGGCACCTCGCCGCAGGGCCTGTTCCGTTCGGAAGACGGCGGCGTCAGCTGGGCGCCGCTGCCGGCCGTGAACGACGACGCGCAGTTCCGCGAGTGGATGGGCTCGGCCCAGGACGGCACGCCCGACGGGCCGAAGCTGCACTCCATCATCGTCAGCCCGCTCGACCCCGCGCACCTGATGTTCGCGATGTCGGGCGGTGGCGTGCACGAATCGCGCGACGCCGGGCGCAGCTGGCACACGCTGATCCGCGGCATGGAGGTGGTGGACGGCATGGACGCCGGCGTGGTGACCTACCACGACCCGCATTGCGTGCGCCTGTGCCCCAGCCAGCCCGACCGGCTCTACCAGCAGAACCATTGCGGCATCTACCGCATCGACCGCTCGCCCGCACCCCAGGCCGGCCCGTCCACCGACACCTGGCAGCGCATCGGCCGCAAGATGCCCAAGCGCGTGGGCGACATCGGTTTTCCGATGGTGGTGCATGCGCACGACGCCGACACCGCCTGGGTCTTTCCGATGGACGGTACCGACGTCTGGCCGCGCACCAGCCCCGAGGGGCGCCCGGCCGCCTACATCACGCGCAACGCCGGGCGCAGCTGGCAGCGGCTGGACCAGGGCCTGCCCGAGACCCAGGCCTGGTGGACCGTCAAGCGCCAGGCCATGACGGCCGACACACTGGCCACGCCGGCCCTCTACCTGGGCACCACCAGCGGCGAACTCTGGATCGGCCGTGACGAAGGTGCACGCTGGTCGAACATCGCCCGCCACCTGCCCGAGATCTACGCCGTGGAAGTGGCGGCGCTGGCGTGAAGGTGCTGATCCCCGGGGCGCTGCGCTCCTACACGCGCACAGCGCAGGTGGAGGCCGAAGGTGCCACGCTCGGCGCGCTGTTTTCGGACCTCGACCGCCGCCACCCGGGGCTGCGCTTTCGCGTGGTCGACGAACAGAACCAGTTGCGGCCCAACATGCGGGTCTTCGTGAACGGGCTCGGCGTGCGGGACCTGCAGCATGCGTTGCAGCCCGAGGACTTCGTGGCCATCGTGCTGGCGCTGAGTGGGGGGTAGCCGCGGGTGAGCGCTGGCTGAACTTCGGGTGGCCGGCCCGTCAGCCGCGCGCGGCACGCCCGGCAGCTCGTCCGGTGCAGCTGATGCACGCGCTGCTGCAGCCTGTCGCAGGCCAGGGGTGCGCGGCGCAGGCACTGCCTATGCTGGGCGTTGGCGCAGCGCAGGCAGGAGGGCCGCATGTCCATGACTTCCCTGGTCCGTCGGCAGTTCTGGCGCCTGGCCGGCGCACTCGGCTTCGCGGTGTATGCCCTGTCGGCCGGCGCGGCAGGCGCCACCGCACCCGGCAGCAGCCGACTGGTCAGCGCCGAGTGGCTGCAACAACGCCTGGGCCACGGCGACGTGCGGGTGCTCGATGGCTCGCCCGCCTCGCTGCACCGCCGCGGGCACATTCCCGGTGCGGTGAATGCCGATCTTTTCAGTTTCGGCCCCCGCGAGGTGGCGCAGGCACAGTTGCAGGAACGGCTGCGCAGCTGGGGCCTCAACGACGGCCAGGCCGTCGTCATCTACGACCAGGGCGGCACCTACCTGGCGGCGCGGCTGTTCTGGGGTCTGCTGCACCAGGGTGTGCCGGCCGCGCAGCTGTACATCCTGGACGGCGGCATGGAACGCTGGCGTGCCACCGGCGGCGCCATCGACACCGACACCACCCCGGCGCCCGCACGCGGCAACCTGACGCTCGGCGCGGTGCGGCCCGAGGTGCGTGTGCACCTGCCTGAGTTCCTGGCCGCCAGCGCCAACCCGCAAACCCATGTGATGCTGGAAGCGCTGGACCCGCCCTACTACTACGGTGGCGCCAGCTTCTTCGACCGCGCCGGCCACGTGCCCAACGCCACCTTGATGCCGGCGGCCGACTTCTTCAACGCCGACAAGACCTACAAGTCGGCGCCGGAGATCCAGCGCATGCTCAGGCACCTGGGTCTGCGTGCCGACCAGCAGGTGCTGACCTACTGCGGCGGTGGCGGGGCCGCGGCGGTGCCGTTTTTTGCGCTGAAGTTCCTGGCCGGCCATCCCGACGTGCGGCTGTTCCAGGAATCCCAGCTGGGCTGGCTGCAAGACCCGCGCGAACTGCCGGTGTGGACCTATGCCGCCCCCCAGTTGCTGCGCGACACCCCCTGGCTGAAAGCCTGGGCCAGCCCGATGCTGCGCGGCTTTGGCCTCTCGGCCGTGAGCGTGCTGGACGTGCGCCCGGCCGCCGACTTCCAGCAAGGCCATGTGCCGCAGGCACTGAACCTGCCGGCGGGCCTGATCCGCCAGGCCCTGCACCAGCCGCACCAGCTGACCGCGCTGCTGGCCGCGGCCGGGCTGAACCCGGACCACGAGGCGGTGGTGCTGGCCCAGGGCGGGCTCAGCGAAGACGCGGCCCTGGCCTTCCTGGCCCTCGACAGTGTGGGGCAGCGCCGTGTCTCGGTGTATCTGGACAGCGTCGACGTGTGGCTGGACCGCGGGCTGGCGCTGGCCAGGCCGCCAGGGGTGGCGTCAGGCGCGGCGTCAGGTGCGGCGTCAGGTGGTGCGCCTGCTGGGGCCGCCGGTGGTGGGCCCGCCCCTTCCGCGGCCGCGCAACCGGCCCGGCCCTATGTCGCCATGGCACGCCCCGGCCGCCTGCTGGCGCAACCGCCCGCCGCCCAGCCTGGCGCCTACCCGCGGGTCTACATCGCCACCGGCGCGCTGGCGTCCGTTCAGGCCCCGGGGCCGGTCTACAGCGACGGCCGCACCGTGCAACTGGTGCAGCAGCAGCTGCTGCAGGCCGATGGTCGCCCCCGCCCCGCCAAAGACCTGTGGCCCTTGCTGGAGAAGGCCGGTGTGCCGCGCTACGGCGAACTGGTGCTGGTGGCCGACAGCCCTGGGCCCGCGGCCGTGGCCTACCTCGTGCTGCGGCTGATGGGCTTTGCCGACCTCAAGGTCTGGGCGCCCTGAGGCGCGGCGGGGGGACCGACGGCTGCGCGCGAGGCTTGCGCACGACGCCGCCCACGGGGTCTGCGTGCGAGGTCTGCGCGTGCGTTCAGCGCGCAATGCCAATGCACAGGGCCGTTGCCGGCCGCGCGCAGCTCAGCGAACGTGCAGCCGCGCCGGCTCTGCGGCGCCTGCGCTGCGGTCGAGCACACGGCCCACCACGGCGGCGTTGGCAAAGCCGTGACGGGCAAACGTGGCCAGCACGGCCTCCAGGCTCTGTGCCGTGCAGGACACCAGCAGGCCGCCGCTGGTTTGCGGGTCGGTCAACAAGGCCTGGTCTTCGGCGGCAAAACCCGCCGGCAGCACCACGTCCGCGCCGTAACCCGCCCAGTTGCGCCCGGAAGCGCCGGTGACGAAGCCCTGACCGGCCAGCGCGCGCACGCCCGGCAGCAGCGGCACCGCGGCCCAGTCCAGCTGCACCTGGCAGCGCGCGCCGCGCGCCAGCTCCAGCGCATGGCCGGCGAGGCCGAAGCCGGTGACGTCGGTCAGCGCGTGCACGCCGGGCAGCGCGGCGAGGTCGGGCCCGGGGGTGTTCAGCTTGGTGGTGGTGGCGATCATGCGGGCGTAGCCCTCGTCGCCCAGTTCACCCTTCTTCAGCGCGGCGCTCATCACGCCCACGCCCACGGGCTTGCCCAGCACCAGCAGGTCACCGGGCTGGGCATCGGCATTGCGCTTGACATGCTTGGGGTGCACCAGGCCGAGCGCCACCAGGCCGTAGATGGCCTCCACGCTGTCGATGGTGTGGCCGCCCGCGATGGGTATGCCCGCCTCGCGGCAGATGCTGGCGCCGCCTTCGAGGATGCGCCCGATGGTGGCCGTGCTGAGCACGTTGATGGGCATGCCCACCAGGGCCAGCGCCAGGATGGGCCGGCCGCCCATGGCGTAGACGTCGCTGATGGCATTGGTGGCCGCGATGCGGCCGAAATCATGCGGGTCGTCGACGATGGGCATGAAGAAGTCGGTGGTGGCAATCAGCGCCTGCTCTTCGTTGAGCTGGTAGACCGCCGCGTCGTCGGCGGTTTCGATGCCGACCAGCAGTTCCTTGGGTATGGGCATCGCAGCAGTGCCCTTGAGGATCTCGCTCAACACCCCGGGGGCGATCTTGCAGCCGCAGCCCCCGCCATGGGAGAGCGACGTCAGGCGCGGTTCGGCAACTTTTTCAGGGGCGTTCATCAGGGTCTCCAGGAAGGGGGTGACGCAACCGGGTCTTGGGTCAGCAGTTGCGTCAGCAGGCCGTGCAGTGCGGCGCTTTCGGCCGCGGGCGCGAACAGGGGCGCGCGCAGGGCAGCCTGGCGCCGCAGGGCTGGCAGCATAGCCGCATCGTCACGTGCACGCGCCAGCAGCGACGCAAGGCCTTCGGCATCACCGGGCTCGAACACCGCCGGGTGGTCACTGCCCAGCAGGCCCAGGTTGCCGTCGATGCGCGACGCCAGCACCGGCGTGCCGCTGCGCAGCGCTTCGATGACGACGTGCGCGCCGCCCTCCATGCGGCTGGGGTGCACCAGCACATGCGCGCGCTGGATGTGGCGGCGCACGGCCGCGTGCGGCAGGCCGCCCAGCCAGCGGTAGCGGGGTTGCACGGCGGCCAGCGCGGCCGCCGCGGCGCCCAGCGCGGGGTCGAGCGCGGCGCCCACGTGGTCGAGCAGGATGTCCGGGCGGTGCGCCAGCAGGCGCGCCGCCGCGAAGTAGGTCTGCGGGTCCTTTTCGTCGCGCAGATGGCCGACCATCAGCGCGCGCAGGTGGCGGCCGGTGTGCGGCAGCGTGCGCCGCGCGGCGCACGACTGCAGCACCACGCGGCACTTGGCGCGGTGTGGCGCCGGCAGCGCCTGCGCGCCGAGCTCGTTCAAGACCACCAGCGCGTCGGCCAGTGCCACGGACTGCTGGGCCTGGGCGTCGTCGTGGAGGTCGCGGTACAGGTCGGTGCCGGTCAGCACCAGCACCAGCGGGCGGCGCGGCTGCGCACGGCGCCAGGCGGCCAGCGCTGCGGCCGAGCGCCGCGCATGCAGCGCGATCATCAGGTCGGCCTGCACATCGCCCTCTTGCCAGGCGTCGACCAGGTGCACGCGGTAAGCTGGACGCAGAAGGCGCGCCCAGCGGCTGGCGGTCTGCCAGTTGCCGTTGTTGGCCTGCGCCAGCGCCGGTGTGACGATGACGATGGATGAACGATGCATGACGCCAGCCTAGCCGCTCACGCGCCCGCAAGCCTGGCGCGGTGTGGCAGCGCCGCGGCCCTGGCAGAAGCTTTGCAGGCCAGCCGCCAGGACAGCCTGGCCACTTTCGCCGCCTTCGAGGCCAGCCTTCCCGGCCTGGCCGTGCCGAAGCGCGCCGAGCTCAACCCGCCGCTGTGGGAGCTGGGCCACATCGGCTGGTTCCAGACCTGGTGGCTGGGCCGCAACCCGGCACGCGGCCAGGGCGTTCTGGCCGACCCCGAAACGCCACGCACGCCGCCGCAGCGCGCCGGCGCCGATGCGCTGTACGACTCCAGCCGCGTGCCGCATGCCACGCGCTGGCAGCTGCCGCTGCCGGATGCCGACGCCACGCGCGCCGACCTGCAGGCGCAGTTGCAGCAGACCCTGGCGCTGCTGGAGACCTGGCCGCAGGCTGAAGAACCCAGCCTCTATTTCGTGCGCCTGGCGCTGCTGCACGAAGACATGCACCACGAGGCCGCGCTCTACAGCGCGCAGCAGCTGGGCGTGAAGATTGCCGACGCACGCTGGCAGGCCGCGCCGCTGCCGGCACCGCCGCCCGCGCTGGCCATGGCGGGTGGCCTTTTTGAGCTGGGCAGCAGCACCGAGGCCGGCTTCGGCTTCGACAACGAGTTTGGCGCCCATGCCGTGCAGCTGGCGCCGTTCGAGATCGACGCGCAAGTGGTGCGCTGGGCCGAGTTCCTGCCCTTCGTCGAAGCCGGCGGCTACGCCGACGACCGCTGGTGGACTGGCGAGGGCGCAGCCTGGCGCTGCGCCCACGCCGGGCTGGCGCCGCGCTACCTGCGGCACTGCGCGGGCGCACCACGGCGCTGGCAGCAGTGGCGGCACGGCGCGTGGCGCGCCCTGGCGCTGCACGAAGCGGCCTGCCACCTGAGCCAGCACGAGGCCCTGGCCTGGTGCCGCTGGGCCGGGCGCCGCCTGCCCACCGAGGCGGAGTGGGAAAACGCCGCCCTCACCCGTGACAGCCACTTCCGCTGGGGCGATGTGTGGGAGTGGACCGCGAGCGCGTTTGCGCCCTACCCCGGCTTCCGTGCCCACCCTTACCGCGACTACTCGGCGCCCTGGTTCGACGGCAGGCCGGTGCTGCGTGGCGCGTCGTTCATGACCCAGCCGCGCCTGCGCCACGCGCGCTATCGCAACTTCTTCCCGGCCCACCGCAACGACCTCGCCGCCGGCTTCCGCAGCTGCGCACCCTGAACACCACACACGCCGCACGCAGCGCATCCTGCCGCGCATCAGGCGGCCGCCAGGAAGACCCCGAACCAGCCCTGGCGGTCTTGCCAGTGCTGGACGCTGTGGCAGCCCGCGTCGCGCAGCAGGGCGGCAAAGCCGTCGGGCGTCCACTTGCAGGAGTTTTCGGTGTGCAGGCCTTCACCGGCGGCGAAGTGACGCTCGCCACCCGCCCAGCGCACATGAAGCGCCTGCCGTGCCCGCAGGTGCATTTCTATGCGCGAGGCCTCGGCGTTGAACCAGGCCACGTGCTGCCATTCGCGCGGCGCGAAGTCTGCGCCGAGCAGGCGGTTCAGGTGGCGCAGCAGGTTCAGGTTGAAGGCCGCCGTCACGCCCAGGGCGTCGTCATAAGCCGCCTCCAGCACGGCCCGCGGCTTGATCAGGTCCACGCCCACCAAGAGTGCGCCCCCGGCAGCGGTGGTGCGCGCCTCGCGCAGCAGCCGCACGGCCTCGTCGGGCGCGAAGTTGCCGATGCTGGAGCCCGGGTAGAACACCAGCGCCGGGCCGTCGACCACGCCGGCCGGCAGCTGCAGGTGCTGCGAAAAATCCTGGCCCACGCCCTGCACGTCCAGCGTCGGGTGCTCGGTCTGCAGTTGCTGCAGCGCGTCGTGAAGAAACTGCGCCGAAATGTCCACCGCCACGTAGCGACGCGGCTGCACCGTGGCCAAGAGGCGCGCACCCTTGGCGCAGTTGCCCGCCCCCAGGTCCACGAGCACCGGCGCCGCGCCGGTGTGCGCCAGCGCTGCCCGCGCGATGGCGGCGCCGTGCTCGGCAAAGATGGCGGCCTCGGTGCGCGTGGGGTAGTACTCGTCCAGCACGGTGATGGCCTCGAACAGCTTGGAGCCGAGGGTGTCGTAGAAAAACTTGGGCGAGACGAAGGCCGGCGTGGCCAGCAGGCCGGCAGCAGCTTCCGCCGCCCAGGAGGCCGCGTCGGTGTCCTGGGTGCTGTGCAGTTTCGGCTGGCGGGTCGTGGGCATAGGGGGTGGGGTCGGCGCGGCGTTGCGCAGCGTGGGGGGCAGGTCTGTGGCGGGCAGGCGGCGAATTCGCCGGCTGGTGCCGGCAGGGGCCGGCGGGGCCGTGGCGCGGACTGGCGCGCCAGATGGCCGTGCGCGCCACTCTAGCAGCGCAGGGCGGCTAGAGTTCGGGCCTCGACCTCAAGCCTGCCCGTCAACGGCACTGCCCCGCAGTTCCAACGCCGCTTGCCCCGTCCCACCGCTCTTCCCACCCCTCTTCCCACGCCGGACGACCCCCATGCCGATGCTGCCCGCCGCCTCCCTCCTCAAGACCCTGCTGGGCTGTGCCCTGCTGACCGTGGCCGCCTGGTCGCAGGCGCAGCAGGTGCTGCGCGTCACGACCATCCCGGAAGAGGCGGCCACCGAACAGACGCGCAAGTTCGGGCCGATCGCGGCCTACCTGGAAAAGAAGCTCGGCATGAAAGTCGAGTTCACGCCGGTCAGCGACTACCCGGCGGCCGTCGAGGTGCTGGTCAACAAGAAGGTGGATGTCGTCTGGTTCGGTGGCTTCACCTACGTGCAGGCCAGCTTGCGGTCGGGCGGCAAGGTCATTCCCATCGCGCAACGCGAGGAAGACACCAAGTTCCAGTCGGTGTTCATCGCCAAGACCGACTCCGGCATCAAGACCCTGGCCGACATGCGCGGCAAGCAGGTCAGCTTCGGCAGCCAGAGCAGCACCTCCGGCCACCTCATGCCGCGCAGCAACCTGCTGAACGCCGGCATCAACCCGGAGAAGGACTTCCGCCGCATCGCCTACAGCGGCGCGCATGACGCCACCATCGCCAGCGTCGTCAGCGGCAAGGTCGACGCCGCCGCGCTGGACATCACGGTGTGGAAGAAGTTCGTCGCCGAGAACAAGGTCGACACCAAGGCCGTGGACGTGTTCTTCACCACGCCGCCTTTCTACAACTACAACTGGTCGGTGCATGCCGACATGCCGGTGGCGCTGCGCGACAAGCTGAAGCAGGCGCTGCTCGACCTCGACCCCAACACGCCCGAGGGCGCCGAAATCCTGAAGCTCAACCGCGCCACGCGCTACATCCCCACCACGCCCGAGAACTACAAGGGCATCGAAGCCGCCGGCCGCAGCGCCGGGCTGATCTGAGGCGGCACCGGCCGGCGCGGCACCGCCCGCCCCTGGCCTGCGCCCCGGCCGTGCACCCACCCCCGGGCGCGCTGGCATGAAGCTCCAGCTCGAAGGGGTGGCCGCGCGCCACCCCGCCGCGCGGGCCGGCACCGCACCGGCGCTGCAGCCCCTGACGCTGCGTGTGGCCGCGGGTGAACAGCTGGCCGTCATCGGGCCTTCAGGCGCCGGCAAGACCACCCTGCTGCAGGCGCTGGCCTGCGCGCTGCCGCCCAGTGCCGGGCGCTTGCATCTGGACGCGATGCAGCCCTGGGCGCTGCCGCGGCGCGAACTTCAGCGCCTGCGCGGGCGGCTGTTCCTGGCGCCACAGGTACCGCCGCTGCCACCGCGCCAGCGTGTGGTGACGGCGGTGCTGGCCGGGCGTTTGCCCGCCATGGGCCTGCTGCAGAGCCTGCGCTCGCTGTTCCACCCCAACGACATTCCGGCGGCGCATGCCGCCCTCGCCGCCTTCGACCTGGCGGACAAGCTCTTCGAGCGCGTCGACCGCCTCTCGGGCGGCGAGCGCCAGCGCGTGGGCCTGGCGCGCGCACTGCTGGCGCCGGCCAGCCTGTGGCTGGTGGACGAGCCGCTCTCGGCGCTGGACCCCACGCGCGCGCGGCTGGCCACGCAAACGCTGGTGCAGCAGGCGCAGACGCGCGGCATCACGCTGGTGGCCACGTTGCACCAGGTGGACATGGCGCTGGCGCACTTTCCGCGCATCGTGGGCCTGCGTGAGGGCCGCATGGCCTTCGACCTGCCCACCGCGCAGGTCACGCCGCAGTTGCTGGAGCAGCTGTACGCCCAGCACGAAGACGAACTGCACGGCACCGCCCCGGTGGCAGCCAGCCCCGCCCCCAGCGCGCCGCAGCCGGTGGTGATGCACTGCCGCTGAGCGGCGCTGCAGCCTGGGCCACCTTGATGAACACCAGCCCGCTGGCCGCCCCGCAGCGCGACCCCGCCTGGCTGCCGCGCCTGTTCTGGCTGTGTGCAGGCGCGGTGCTGCTGTGGCCGCTGGCCGTGGCCACCGAATTCCAGCCCTGGGTGCTGCTGCAGCCGGCCAACCTGAAGGTCACGGGCCAGTTTCTCGGCAGCTTTCTGCCGCCGGCGCATGCACCCGATTTCCTGGCCCTGGTGGCGCGCGAGGCCTGGCGCACGGTGGCCATTGCCACCGCCGGCATGGCGCTGGCCTTCGTGCTGGCGGTGCCGCTGACGCTGCTGTCGACCTCGGTGCTGTCGGTGTCGGCACTGTCGGGGCGCATGGCGCGCGCGCCGCGGTGGCTGCGCCAGGCCGTGCGCGTGCTGCTCATCGTGCTGCGCAGCGTGCCGGAACTGGTGTGGGCGCTGGTCTTCGTGCGCGTGGTGGGCCTGGGGCCGACCGCCGGGGTGCTGGCCATCGCGCTCACCTACGGCGGCATGCTGGGCAAGGTCTACGGCGAGATCCTGGAAAGCGGCGACGCGCACGTCACGCAGACCCTGCTGCGCAACGGCAGCTCACGGCTGCAGGCCTTCGCCTACGGCCTGCTGCCACAGAACGCCGCCGAGCTGACGAGCTACACCGTCTACCGCTGGGAGTGCGCCATCCGCAGCAGCGTGGTGCTGGGCTTTGTCGGCGCCGGCGGCCTGGGCCAGCAGATGGACAACTCGATGAAGATGTTCAACGGCGGCGAGGTCTTCACGATGCTGGCCGTCTTCGTGGCCCTGGTGGCGCTGGCCGACCGCATCAGCGCCGGTTTGCGCAAGGCGCTGGGCTGAAGCGCATGGCCGCACCCGTCCCATCGCAACTGCCGCCGCCGCTGTTCAGCGCACGCTGCCGCGCCTGCTGGTTCGTGGCCGGGCTGCTGGCCCTGGTGGTGGCCAGCTTCTGGAGCCTGGACCTGCAGTGGGCGCAGTTCTTCAGCCTCGAGGCCGCGCGCAGCATGGCGCGCTTCGTGGCCGAGTTCTTTCCGCCTGACACGACACCTGCCTTCTTGCTGAAGGTGGCCGTGGGCACCTGGGAAACGCTGGCGATGTCGGCCTTCGGCACGCTGCTGGCGGCGCTGGCCGGGCTGGCGCTGGCGCTGCCGGCCAGCCGCATGCACGCTGCCGACCCGGCCCACGGCCGCGGGCCCACACGGCTGCTGCTGAACGCGCTGCGCGCCGTGCCCGAACTGGTGTGGGCCGGCCTGCTGCTGATCGCCGCCGGCCTCGGGCCCTTCGCCGGTACCCTGGCCCTGGCCCTGCACACCACCGGCGTGCTGGGGCGGCTGTTTGCCGAAGCGCTGGAAAACGCCCCCACCGGCCCGGCCGACGCGCTGCGCGCCCAGGGTGTGGCTGCGGTGCCGGTGTTTTTCTACGCCACGCTGCCGCAGGTGCTGCCGCAGTTGCTGAGCTACACGCTCTATCGCTGGGAAAACAACATCCGCGCCGCGGCGGTGCTGGGCGTGGTGGGTGCCGGCGGCCTGGGCCAGCTGCTGGCCTTCCACATGGGCCTGTTCCACATGGGCAAGACGGCCACCATCCTGGGTGCGATGTTGCTGCTGGTGGCACTGGTGGACGCACTCAGCCACCTGACGCGGCGCTGGCTGACGCGCTGAGGCGCTGAGGCGCTGAGCCGCTGAGCCGCTGAGCCACAAGCGCACCGAGGCCACGCTGCCTAGGGGTTGATGCCCTGAGACCCGCGGCCCCGTGCTGCTTGCAGAATCTGCGGCAGCAGCGCCGAAAGCGCGCTGCCCCAAGCTGGCCCGCGCCCCGACACCATGACCCCGATCCGCATCTTCGCCCTGCTCTTCTGGGCCGCCCTGCTCGCCCTGGCCGTGAACCTGGGCCGCTCGCTGGCGGCGCTGCCCGACACCGGCGCCTTCCAGTTCAACCTGCAGGGCTATGTGACGCTGGCGCTGCCGGCCTTCTTCTTTGCCACCACGCCACTGTGGATGCGCGGCCACCCGCTGGACATGAAGCAGATCCGCGACGGCGTGGAACGCCACTTTCCCGCCGGCACCTACAACCGTTTTGTGCACACGCTGCGCCCGCTGCAACTGCTGGCCGCCTTCACGGCCACCGCCGGCGCCACCTGCCTGCTGGCCAGCCGCCAGGCCGGTGCGCCGCCCAGCAGCTACGGCACGGGCCTGTTTTTCGTCTCGGCGGCGCTCGGTTTCGTCCTGGGCCTGTGGCTGCTGCGCGCACGCGGGCACCGCATCGAATGAGCCGGCCGCGCTTTCTCAGCGCCGACGGGGCCGCCGCGCTGGTACAAGCGGGCTGGACGGTGGCCAGCGCCGGCTTCGTGGGCGCCGGCCACGCCGAAGCCGTGACCGAAGCGCTGGAGCGCCGCTTCCTGGCCACCGGCGCGCCGCGCGACCTGAGCCTGGTCTACAGCGCCGGCCAGGGCGACCGTGGCCGGCGCGGCGTGAACCATTTCGGCAACCCCGGCATGGTGCGCGCGGTATGCGGCGGCCACTGGCGTTCGGCCACGCGCCTGTCGGCGCTGGCGCTGGCCGAAGAGTGCGAGGCCTGGAACCTGCCGCAGGGCGTCATCACCCACCTCTACCGCGCCATTGCCGCCGGCCAGCCGGGCTTGTTGAGCCGCGTCGGCCTGCACACCTTCGTCGACCCGCGCTCGGGCCTCGACGCACGCTACCAGGGCGGCGCCGTCAACCAGCGTGCGCTGCGCGCCCACGCCGAGGGCCGACACCGCGTGGAGGCGCTGCGGCTGCGCGGCGAGGACTTTCTCTTCTACCCCACCTTCCCCATCCACTGCGCCGTGCTGCGCGCCACCACGGCTGACGCGCGCGGCAACCTCAGCACCCATGGCGAAGCCTTCCACCACGAACTGCTGGCCCTGGCCCAGGCCACGCGCAACAGCGGCGGCCTCGTCATCGCGCAGGTGCGCGAGGTGCGGGACCATCACGAGGCCCTGGCACCGATACGCGTGCCCGGCCACCTCGTCGACGTGGTGGTGCACAACACCGACCCCGAACTGCACCGCATCACCTTCGGCGAACAGGAAAACACCAGCTACCTGCAGCCCTGGCGCGGTGCGGCCGCCGAGCAGCACGACGCGCTGCAGGCAGCGCCGCCCAGCCAGGCTGCGCCACTGGACGCGCGCACGCTGGTGCAACGCCGCGCCGTGCTGGAGCTGGCCAACGCCCAGGCCGCAGGCCAGTTGCGCGTGGTGAACCTGGGCGTGGGCATGCCGGCCGCGGTGGGCGGCCTGGCACAGGCCGCAGGCCTGCGTGGCTACACGCTCAGCGTGGAGGCCGGACCGATAGGCGGCACACCGGCAGACGGCCTGAGCTTCGGGGCCAGCGCCTGGCCCGAAGCCGTGGTCGACCAGCCCGCGCAGTTCGACTTCTACGACGGCGGTGGCATCGACCTGGCCGTGCTGGGCATGGCCGAACTCGATGCCGCGGGCAACGTCAACGTCAGTCGCTTTGGCGACGGCGAAGACGCCGCCATTGCCGGCGTGGGCGGTTTCATCAACATCACCCAGGGCGCCAAGGCGCTGGTGTTCGTCGGCACCCTGAGCACGGGCGGCCTGCAGGTCGAGGCCGGCGACGGCCGGCTGCGCATCGTGCAGGAAGGCCGGCTGAAGAAGCTGGTGGCGGCGGTATCGCACCTCAGCTACAACGCCGCCTACATGGCCGGGCGCGGCCAGCGTGTGCGCTACATCACCGAGCGTGCGGTCTTCGAGATGCGCTCCGGGGCGGCCGGCCAGCCGCAGCTCACCTTGATTGAAATCGCACCCGGCCTGGACCTGCAGCGTGATGTGCTGGCCGCCTGCGGCGCGCCCGTGGTCGTGGCCGACGACTTGCGCCTGATGGATGCGCGCATCTTCCAGCACGCGCCGCTGCGGCTTTGACGGCCCACGGCCGCTGCGTGGGGCGCGCGCCAGCGCGACGTGCCCGGCCGCGGCCGTCGCTGCAAGGGGTGCGCCGGGCCCCATGGGCCCGCCTACCGCAGCGCAAATGCCCGCAGCGATCAGCCCCGCGCTGGCTCGCAACCTGGAAAGCCTGGCGCGCCAGCAGCACATCCTGAAGCGGCCCTCCATCCTGAGCTGGACGCCGGGCGCGCAGGGCGGTGCCGGCACGAACCCCTAGTCGTAGGGGCGCACCGTGCCGTCCTCAGCATCCTTGATGACACCCGGTGCCGGCCATTCCAGCAGCTCGGCCAGGCGCTGGGTCACCCACCAGGCCTCGGCGTCTTGCAGCAGCCCACCCTCGCTGCGCAGGCCGCGGTGCATGCGCTCCAGCACGTCCTGCTCGGTGACGCCCAGCTCCCACTTCTTGGTGCTGGCCTGGTCGACGAGCATCTGCGCCAGGTCTTCGCAGAACTCGTAGCGCGCGGCAATGTGCTCACGCGTGGCGTTCGGCCTGCTGCGGCCCGGGGGCACGAACAGCGCGATGAAGGAAGGCGGCACGACGAACTGGTTGTCTTCAGACATGGCCCGATTGTCGCGGGCGCGGCGCTTGCTAGCCTTGCGCCCATGCTGCCGCCACCGCCTGTGCCTTGCACGCCTGCCCTGCCCTGTGTGATGGACATCGAAGCCTCGGGCTTCGGCCGGGCCAGCTACCCCATCGAAGTGGGCTACGTCTTGCCCGACGGGCGTGCCGCCTGCATGCTGGTGCGCCCCGCAGCGGGCTGGACACACTGGGACGACGGTGCGGAGCAGGTGCATGGCATCACGCGCAGCACCCTGGTGGCCCATGGCCGCACGCCGCGCGATGTGGCCCTGGTGCTGAACCACGACCTCGCCGGCCTCACGGTCTATTGCGATGGCTGGGCCCACGACTACAGCTGGCTGGCGGCCTTGTTCGAGGAAGCCGGGCTGAGCCCTTCCTTCAGGCTGGAGTCCGTGGGCGCGCTGCTGGACGAGGCCCACCTCAACCAGCTGGACGCCGCGCGGCGCGCCGCCGTGGCCGAACTGGGCTTGCAGCGCCACCGCGCCAGCAACGATGCTCGCGCCCTGCAGCGTGCGCTCGGGCGCGTCATCGCGCACTGAAATGCCGGCGGTTGCTCAGCCGGCCTTGGCTTCCTTCTCCTGCAGCTGCCGCCACATCACCTTGCCGGCACCACTCTTGGGCAGGGCCTCGGCGAACTCCACCACCTTGGGTGCCTTGTAGACGGCCATGTGTTCACGCGCCCAGTCCACGACCTGCTGTTCCGTCACCTGGCCGCGCGCTTCGGCACGCAGCACGACGATGGCCTTCACGCTCTCGCCGCGGTAGGCATCGCGCGTGGCGATGACGCAGGCCTCTTGCACCCAGGGGCACTTGAAGAGCAGCAGTTCCACCTCGCTGGGCCAGACCTTGTAGCCGCTGGCGTTGATCATGCGCTTGAGGCGGTCGGTGATGAAGAAGTAGCCTTCTTCGTCGCAGCGGCCCAGGTCGCCGGTGCGGAAGAAGGACTTGCCGTCGATGGTGATGAAGGCAGCCTTGGTGGCCTCGGGGTGGCCCCAGTAGCCCTTGAACACCATCGGCCCGTGGGTGACGATCTCGCCGACCTCGCCGGGCGGCAGTTCCTGCAGCGTCTCGGGGTCGATGATGCGACTGTCCACGCCGTAGATGGGGATGCCCAGGCACTGCAACTTGGCGCGCTCGGGCGGGTTGCCGTGGCTGGGCGCGGCGGTTTCGGTCAGCCCGTAACCTTCGGCAAAGGTGAGGCCGAACTCCTGCTGCAGACGCTCGGCCACGGCCAACGGCATGGCCGCGCCGCCGCCGCTGATGTAGCGCAGGCTGCCGAGGTCGAAGCTCTTGTAGTTGGGGCTGCCGAAGAGGTCGATGATCATCGTGGGAATGCAGGTCCAGTGCGTCACCCGGTAGCGGCTGATGGTGCGGCCGGCCAGTTCGCGGTCCCAGCGCGGCAGGATGACCACGGTGCTGCCCAGGTACACGCTGCCCAGCACGCCGTACATCATTCCCGTTATGTGGAACATGGGCACCACCGCCAGGCTGGTGGCCTCGGCACTGGCGTGGCTCCAGAGGCCGCCGCCCACGGCGTTGGGCATCAGCGTGCGGTGACTGTGCACGCAGCCCTTGGGCAGGCCGGTGGTGCCCGAGGTGTAGGGCAGCAGCGCCATGTCGTCCGGCTCGGCCAGGCTGGGCCCGGGGCGGTGGCCGCTGGCCAGCGCGTCGGTCCAGCGTGTGAACCGCAGCGCGGCGCCGCCCACCGCGGCTGCGGCCGGCAGCGGGTGCTCGGCGGTCAGCCAGGCCAGCATCGCCGGGGGTGGCGTGTCTTCGGGCGCCAGGTTCGCAGGCATGGCGTCGGCAAAACGTGTCACCAGCAGATGCGACAGTTGCTGCTGTGCCGGCAAACCCGCGTTGGCCTCGGCCACCGTGGCCGCAAGGTCGGCGGTGGTGATGGCGAAGCGCGCGCTGGGGTCGACGATGTAGTGGCCGAACTCATCGGCACGGTTCATCGGGTTCACCGGCACCACCACGGCATCGGCCCGCTGCACGGCGTAGAAGGCCACCAGGTACTGCGGGCAGTTCTGCATGTAGAGCAGCACACGCTCGCCGCGTTTCAGGCCCTGCGCCTGCATCCAGCCGGCCAGGGCTTCGGCCTGGCGGTGCAGTTCGGCATAGGTCAGCACGCGGCCCAGGTAGATGCAGACCGCCTTGTTCGGATAGCGCCTGGCGCTGACTTCCAGGTTGAACCACAACGTGGTGTCCGGCACCAGCAGTTCGCGCGGCAGGCGCGAGGGCCACGCAGCGGCATGGCGGCGGTTGTCGGGCTGGGAGACGACAGCGGACAAGGTGGCGGCAGGGACGGCGGTTGCGAGCGACAAGGTGGTCTCCGGGCAGGGTCGACGAGCGTGCCGCCACAGGGGCCCCGGGCGCAATCCTGCTATTCCCGCACAAACTGTCGCCTGCGTGACGCCGGCCCGTCCGCGCGACGTCGCCGCAGCCAGGCTGCCGCGCCCTCAGTTCACTTCGCGCCGCGCTTCCTTGCGCCACTTGACGCAGTCGTTGTGCGCCTGGAACTTCGAACGCAGGCATTCACGTTCCATGCAGACGAAGTAGAGCACCGGGTTGCGGCCTTCACAGACGGCTTCGGGGCCGGTGGCCACGGCGGGCTTGACGGGCTCGGGCGGCGCCACCGTGGCTGCGGGCGCAGCAGCCGGGCCTGCGCCCGGCACCGGTGCCTGCGCCGGTGCCGGTGTGCGACTGGCTTCCGGCACCGGGGCCACGCTGAGCGTCGCTGCAGGCGCGGGCGCCGTGCCGGGCGCTGCCGGGTTGCGCGGCGGCGTGGCCGCCGCGCGCATGGGCTCGGCGCCGGGCGACGTCGGGCGCAGTGCCGCCGTGTTCGGCGCTGCGCCGGTGGTCCCGGTGGTGTCCGGCGGCGTGGCAGATGCAGCGCCTTGAGTTGCCGGCTTGCGCGGCACCACCACCGTGGTGATGGCGGATTCCGGCACGGCCGAGGTGGCGGGAACCGCCGTGATGGCTGGCGCTGCGGCCGAAGCCGCCAGGTCCGGGGTCGGGGCCGATGGCGCCTGTGCCACGGCAGGCACAGCCGGCGTGCGCGGCCACAACGCCAACGCAGCCACGGCCGCCACGACCAATCCCAGGCCCAGCGCCGCCGGCAGCCAGCGCCGCGACGCGCCGGGCGCAGCGGCAGCCTGGCCCAGTGCAGCGGCCACCGGTGGCGCGGCGAAATCGCCCGCAGACGGAGCCGCTGTCGCCGTCAGTCCTTGAGGCCGAGGCTCGTGGCGCAGTGGCTCTATCAGCGTGGCATCAGATGCCGCCGCGGGCCCCTGGGACTGCACGTGGCTCGGCGCCGGCATCGGCAAGGGTGCCGGCACGATGCGGGTGGCGTCGAGGTCAAGCTCCAGATCCGGCGCGATGCCGGTCTTGGCGGCAGTGTTGGCGCCGAGCATCACCGTGCGGTCCCATTGCGAGGCCTGGGGTGCTGCGTCCACGCGGCGCAGCGGCGGCGCGACATGGCCGTCCAGCACTTCGCGCAATGCCGCCACGTGCTGCGGGCGGTCGGCCGGACGCGGCGCCAGCATCCAGTCGATGGTGCGCAGGAAATCCTCACTGCAACCCGGGCAGGCCGCAGTGCTCAGCGCCGAGGCTTCGTCGTGGATGGCGCGCGTGGTGGCCGGCGGCGGCGGGCGGTTCAGCAGCAGGTAGTGCAGCGTTGCGCCCAGCGCGTAGAGGTCGGTCCACGGCCCCTGCTTCACACTGCCGGCTTCGGCGTACTGCTCGATGGGCGCGTAGGCCGGCTTGAGGATGGCGGTCAGCGTCTGGCTCTTGTCGCTGATGACCCGGCGCGCGGCGCCGAAGTCCAGCAGCACCGGGTGGCCGTCGGGCTCGATCTGGATGTTGTCGGGCGCGATGTCGCGGTGGTAGACACCTTCGGAGTGCAGCTTCTCGATGGCGCCCAGCAAGGGGGTCAGCATCGCGCGCAGCCAGGCTTCGTCGGGGGCCTGGCCCATCTCGGCGCGCACTTCCTTCAGCGTGCGGCCGCGCATCACCGGCATGGCCATGTAGGCGGTGCCGTTGGCCTCCCAGAAGCGGTGCACCTTCAGCAGCGACGGGTGGTCGAAGCGCGCCAGCAGCTTGGCTTCGTTGACGAAGGACTTCAGGCCCAGTGCAAAGGTGTCGGCGTCGCTCTGCGAGCGCAGCGAGACATGCATGGTCTCGGTGCGGCCGGCGAGGGAGGCGGGCATGTACTCCTTCACCGCCACCTCGCGTTCCAGCGCGTGGTCGAAGGCCAGGTACACAATGCCGAAGCCGCCCACGCCCAGCAGGCTGAGCAATTCGAACTCACCCAGTCGCGTGCCCGCAGGCAAGGCACTGGGGTTGTCGCTGTCGATGCGCGGCGTGATGGAAGACATGGTCAGAAGAGATTATCAACGCTGCTTCAGCGCCCGCAGCCGTGTGCATACCCGTTATTGCGGGGGCGGCGCCCATCACCTCCTCAGTCCTGGGGGCAGCACCGCCCGGCCACGCCGCCCATGAAGGCAGACGCGATGGCGCTGTGGGCCTACCCGGCCTACATCAAGCTGTGGTTTGCGCGCCTGCTCGGCGTGTCGGCCAGCCAGATGCTGATGGTGGCCATCGCCTGGCAGATGTACGACCTCACGAACTCGGCCTGGGACCTGGGCCTGGTGGGCCTGCTGCAATTCGCGCCTTCGCTGCTGCTCACGCTGCCGGCCGGCCACCTGATCGACCGCCACCACCGCGGCCGCATCCTGGCCGCCTGCATGGCCGTGCAGGTGCTGTGCGCGCTGCTGCTGGCCTGGGGCAGCCACGGCGGCCTGGCCACGCGCGAATGGCTGCTGGCGGTCTCGGTGGTGCTGGGGGCGGTGCGCGCCTTCCAGATGCCCACGCAGCAGGCGCTGACGCCGCTCCTGGTGCCGCGCGAGATGCTGGCGCGCGCGCTGGCCTTCAGTTCGGTGGGCCTGCAGGCGGCCATCGTCGGTGCGCCGGCGCTCGGCGGGCTGCTCTATGCGCTGGGCGCCGGCGTCACCTACGCCGTGTGCGCCGGCCTGTTCGCGCTGGCCTGCACCCTGTGCCTGCTGATGCGCTACACGCACACGCCACCGGCGGCGGAGGTGGCGACGCTGAAGACGCTGCTGGCGGGCGTGCACCACGTCTGGCACCACAAGGTGGTGCTGGGAGCCATCTCGCTGGACCTGTTTGCGGTGCTCTTCGGCGGCGCCACGGCGCTGCTGCCGATCTTCGCCAAGGACATTCTTCACGTCGGTCCCTGGGGCCTGGGGCTGCTGCGCAGCGCGCCCGCGGTGGGCGCCCTGTGCATGTCGCTGGCGATGACGCGCTGGCCGGTGCGGCGGCGCACCGGCCACACCCTGCTGGCGACGGTGGCGGTGTTCGGCGCGTGCATGCTGGTCTTCGGCCTGTCGACGAGCTTCCTGCTGTCGATGGGCGCGCTGGCCGTCAGCGGTGCGGCCGACATGATCAGCGTCGTCATCCGGCAGACGCTGGTGCAGCTGGAAACGCCCGATGCGATGCGCGGCCGCGTCAGCGCCGTCAACTCGGTGTTCATCGGCGCTTCCAACCAGCTGGGCGAGTTCGAATCGGGCGCCACCGCTGCGCTGATGGGCCCGGTGGGCTCGGTGGTGCTGGGCGGTGCGGCCACGCTGGTGGTGGCGGGCCTCTGGCTGCGGCTCTTCCCCGCCTTGGCGCAACGCGACGCCTTGGTGCAGGCCGGCACGGCGGAACCCGGAGGTCGGGCACGGGCCTGAGGGGTTGCGGCAACGGAAGGCCGCGGCACGACAGGCGCGTTCGTGGGCACACGAACGGCCCGGGCACGGCGGGCTCTTCCCCGAGGGACTGCGTCATCCGCGCTTGGCCTGCAGACGTTCACGCGCGTCGCGGCCGCGGCTCTTCCACTGCTGCACCTGCGCCTTGCGTTCCAGCGCGGTGAGCGTGTCGCGCCGCGCCTCGCGCTGCAGCTTGTGGAAGTTGTGCAGGCGCTGCGCCGGCACACCGTCACGCACCGCGCAGCCGGGCTCGGCCTCGTGCCGGCAATCGCGAAAGCGGCACAGCGGCGCCAGGCGCGCGATGTCTTCGAAGGCGCCACCCAGCGCGCTGGCGTCGCCGTCCAGCCGCAGCGTGCGCAGGCCGGGGGTGTCGATGATGCAGGCGCCGCCCGGCATCACATGCAAGGAGCGCACGGTGGTGGTGTGGCGGCCGCGGCTGTCGCCGCTGCGGTTGGCACCGGTGTCCTGCACGGCGGCCGCCAGCAGCGTGTTCGTCAGCGTGCTCTTGCCGGCGCCGCTGCTGCCCAGCAGCACCAGGGTCTGGCCGGCTTGCAGCCAAGGGGCCAGCGCTGCGCGGGCTTCGTCCGCCAGCGCATTCACCGCCACCACGGCCACATCGGGCGGTAGCAGGGCCCGCACGGCCTGCAGGCGCTCTTCGGCCTGCGCGCAGAGGTCGCGCTTGCTCAGCACCACCACGGCAGCCACGCCAGCCAGGCGCGCCAAGGCGACAAATCGTTCCAGGCGGCGCAGGCTGTAGTCGTGGTCCAGGCCCATCACCAGCAAGGCCGTGTCGACGTTGCTGACGATGACCACGCGCGTGACCTTGTCGCGCCCGTCGTGCAGGCGCCGCGCCAGCTGGTTGATCGGCGTCAGGCGCTGTTGCACCCACCATTCGCCCAGGCCGTTGCGCGTGGCCACCACCCAGTCGCCGCAGGCCATGGCATCGGCTTGTGCCGCCAGCGCCGTGCGCAAGGCCGGCAGCAGGCGTGCCGGGTGTTCGGCGTGGCCGTCGTGCAGCGTCAGGCCTTCACGCTGCACTTCGGTGACGCGCCGCAGCGCGGGGCCGGCGTCGCCAGGCGCCGAAATGGGTGTTTCAGACATGGGGACCGGCTGCGGCGCCAGATCGGCCACCTGGGCCGCGAAGGCCTGGGACCAACCGATGCCGCGCAGGCGCTCGAACTCGAGGGTATCCAACATGGGTGCAAACCATCCGGGCAGGAAGAACCGCGGCAGCGCGATGCACTGCCAAGCCGCCACGGGCGCCGCCTCTGGGCAGGCGCACCGGGGCACGTCAGGGGGTGGGGTTCTGTCGGCCGCGACGCTTCAGGTCACGGTGTCACTGCGGGATGGCTGCCCCGGGGTGGGCAGCGGGCTCGCGAGGCGCTCTGGTCAGAGCGCTGCGGGCGGTTCGGGTGCTTGAAGTCTCAGCGCACCGAACCCGGCAAACCGGCCGACAGGGGGGTGTGATCAAGCTTGTCCATGGCACTCTCCTTCGGCAGGTGAATCGGCGAGAGCGCGCAATGTGCGCCTGGCCTGCACGAGCGTCAAGCACCGGCCTGCGGTGTGTGGCGCGCCGTTCACGGCTGACCGATATGCTGACGGCCATGTTCCTGCCCGAGCCCCAGCCCACGTCAGCGCCAGCGTCGGTGACAGCGCGCCCTGTGACCTCACCGCTGCCGGCCACCAGCGCCGCAGGCGTGCGCCTGCTGCACGTGGACGATGGCCTCATCGTCGCCGACAAGCCCGCCGGCCTGCTGTCGGTACCGGGCCGCGGCGAGGCCGGGCGCGTGAACCTGGCCAGCCATGTGCAGGCACAGTTCCCCGAGGCGCTGGTGGTGCACCGCCTGGACATGGGCACCTCCGGCCTGATGCTGCTGGCGCGCGGGCCCGAGATGCAGCGCCGCCTGAGTGCCGCCTTCGAGCAGCGTGCGGTCGGCAAACGCTATGTCGCGGTGGTCGAAGGTGTGGTGCTGGCCGATGAAGGCCGCATCGCCGCGCCGCTGGCGGCCGACTGGCCCAACCGCCCGCGCCAGGTGGTGGACGTGGCCCACGGCAAACCCTCGCTCACCTACTGGCAGGTGATGCAACGCGGTGCGGACAGCACGCGGCTCTCGCTCAGCCCCGTCACCGGGCGTTCGCACCAGCTGCGTGTGCACCTGCAGCACATCGGCCACCCGATACGCGGCGACGAGCTCTACGCCCCGCTGCCCTTGAATGCCGAGCGCCTGCTGCTGCACGCGGCCGAGATCAGCTTTGCGCACCCCGGCAGCGGCCTGACCCTGCACTTCCGCAGCCCGGTGCCGTTCTGAGCGTCGGCTGCCGACTTCTTCGTCCCATTGGAAAGCCCCTCATGACCCGACACCTGAGCATCGTCACCGGCAGTTCACGCGGCCTGGGCCGCGCCGTGGTGGAACAGTTGCTGGCACGCGGCCACCGCGTGCTGGCGCTGGCCCGCGCCGGCACCGATTTGCCCGTGCCCGCGGGCGCCGCCCTCGAGGCCTGGCGCGTGGACCTGGCCGAACCCTTGGCCGTGGCCGAGCGCCTGCAAGCCTGGCTGCAGGCGCAAGATGCCGCCGGCTGCGCATCGGTGAGCCTGATCAACAACGCCGGTGTCGTCAGCACGCCGGCGCCGCTGGCCGGCAGCGACCTCGCCGAGCTGAGCAACGCCATGCGCGTGGGCCTGGAAGCGCCGCTGCTGCTGAGCGCGGCCTTTCTGCGCGCCACCGCGGGCTGGGCCTGCCCGCGCAAGCTGCTGCTGGTGTCTTCGGGCCTGGGCCGCCGCGCGATGGCCGGCAGCGCCAGCTACTGCGCGGCCAAGGCCGGCATGGACCACCTGGCGCGTGCGCTCGCGCTGGAGGAAGCCGCACGCCCCAGCGGCGCGCGCGTGGTCTCGCTGGCGCCCGGCGTCATCGACACCGACATGCAGGTGCAGTTGCGCACGGCCGATGCCGCGCGCTTCCCGGAACGCGCCCGCTTCCAGGGCCTGAAAGACGGCGGCCAGCTCGACAGCCCCGCCCAGGCGGCGGCCAAGCTGATCAAGGTCATGGACCGCGAAGACTTCGGCAGCAACCCGGTCAGCGACGTGCGGGAGCTGGCGTGAACACGCCCGCCCGCGCCGCCGAACTGATCAGCACCCTGGGGCTGCAGCCGCACCCCGAAGGTGGCCACTACGGCGAGGTGTTTCGCTCCGCCGTGGCTGTGCAGACGGCCGACGGCCGACCGCCGCGCAGGGCGCTGACGACCATCGACTTCCTGCTGCAGCGGGGCGAGTTCTCGGCGTGGCACCGGGTGGCCAGCGACGAGGTCTGGCACCTGCTGGAAGGGCCGTCGCTGCGGCTGTGGCTGGCCCCGCCCGATCTGACGGCCTTCAGCTGCGTCGACCTCGGCCCGGTGCACGGCACGCGGCGCCCCCACCAGGTGGTGCCCGCCGGCTGGTGGCAGGCGGCCGAGCCGCTGCACGACTTCGCCTACGTCGGTGCGACCGTGGGCCCGGGCTTTGATTTCGCCGACTTCAGCTTCGGCCGCGACGACGCGCCGCTGCGCGCCGCCTTGCAGGCGCAACAGCCGTCGCTCTTGCGCCTGCTGTGACGCGCAGCGCCTGAAACGCCGGCCTCAGCCCAGCCAGGCGGCGAGGTCGGTCTTCAGCTGCTGGAGGTCGGCCTGGCGCGTGTACATCATGTGGCCGGCGTCGTAGTAGCGGTGCGTCACGCGCGCCAGCACGCTGGCCGGGGCGTTCAGCTGGGCCAGGCTCCAGTCGCTGGCGCTGTAGGGGGTGCCCAGGTCGTAGCGGCCGCTGGCCGCCAGCACCTTCAGGTGCGGGTTGCGGCGCAGTGCGCGGGCCAGGTCGGGGCTGGTGCTGCAGATGCCCAGGGAACTGCGGCCGCCTTCGCCGCGGTGCCAGTTCCAGCCGGCGTTGACCTCGTAGCTCAGCACGTTGTAGCGGTGCTCGATGGCGATGCCCAGGGTGCCGCGGAAGTAGGCCAGCGCCGCCATCGTGTAGGGGCCGGCAATGGCCTCGATGCCGGGGTCGAACTCCATCTCGCTGGCGCGGCTGGCCGCAGCCGGGCCGGTGCCGCGTGCTTCCAGGCGGCCCACCACCAGGCCGCGTGCGCGCAGCGCTTCGGTGAAGTAGCAGCGGTCGCTGATGCGCAGGTTCTGCTCTTCCACCAGCGTGCGCGGCAGGCCCGTGAGTTCGGCGACGCGGCGCGCGATGGCGCTGCGGCGTTTGTCGGACATTCGCGCCCCGGCCTGCAAGGCGGCCACGTAGTCGTCCTGCACGAAGGCCTCGGCCGCCGCGCGCGCGGCCTCGGAACTGGCGGCCTGCGGGCCCGAGAGCAGGCCGTGGTACTGCGAGACGTTGGCGAAGGCGGGCAGGAACAGCCCGTAAGGCAGGTCGTTCGCCGGGGCGAAGGCCAGGCTCTGCAGGTCCATCGCGCAAGAGACCAGGATCACGCCGCTCAACACCGCGCCCAGGCTCTGCATCTTGTCGGCCAGGCCGGCGCCGCGCGTGGTGCCATAGCTTTCACCGGCGATGAACAGCGGCGAGCCCCAGCGCTGGTGGCGCGTCAGCCAGGCGCGCATCACTTCGCCCAGCGCCTCGATGTCGCCATCCACCGACAGGTGCTTCTTGCGCGCGGCCTCGCTGGCGCTGAGCGACCAGCCGGTGTGGGGCGGGTCGATGAAGACGAGGTCGAAATGCTCGAACCAGCTGTGCGGGTTGTCCTCCACCGCATACGGCGGCAGCGGCATGCTGCCGTCGTCGGGCACCACCACGCGCTTGGGGCCGAGTGCGCCGAATTGCAGCCAGATCGACGCCGAGCCCGGGCCGCCGTTGAAGGCAAAACACACCGGGCGCGTCTGCGCGTCGGCGCCCTGCAACAGGTAGGCGGTGGTCATCACCGCCGCCTCGGGCTCGCCGGCAGCGCCCGTCAGGCCCCCCGGCAGCACCGGCATGAAGGCGGCATTGACGCGGTACTGCATCTCGCGGCCACCCAGGGTGATGGACGCACTGCTCTCGGCTGCGGGGCGCGCCAGCAGCTTGTCGACCTGTTCTTTCAGCCGCTTGGCGGCATCGGCGTCGGGCACGTTGGCGGGGTTGGCAGCGGGGGTGGCATCGGCCATGGTGGGTTCTTTTTTCCGTGGAAGTGACAGTAAGGGCTGGGTGCTCAGGCCGGCGTCTGGCCGGCCAGCAGGGCCGCGTAACGCGTGATGTCGACGTTGCCGCCGCTGACGATGACGCCCACGCGCTGGCCGCGCGCCGGCACCACGCCATGCAGCAGCGCCGCAGCAGCCAGGCAGCCGGTGGGTTCGACCACCATCTTCATGCGCTCGGCGAAGAAGCGCATGGCCTGCACCAGCTGAGTGTCGCTGACGGTGACGATGCGGCTGACCAGGCGCTGGATGACGGGGAAGGTGAGCTCGCCGCTGTGCTGCGTCTGCGCACCGTCGGCGATGGTCTTGGGCGTGTCGATGTGCACGATGCGGCCCTGTGCCAGGCTTTGCTGCGTGTCGTTGCCGGCCTCGGGCTCGACGCCGATGACTTCGATGCCCGGGCTGAGGTGGTGCGCGGCCACCGCACAACCGCTGATCAGGCCGCCGCCGCCCACGCACACCAGCAGCCGGTCCAGCGGGCCGCCTGCGGCAGTGTCCTGCAGCAACTCCAGCGCGGCCGTGCCCTGCCCGGCCATCACGTGCGGGTGGTCGTAGGGCGGGATCAGCGTCATGCCGCGCTCGGCAGCCAGGCGGCGGCCGATGGCTTCGCGGTCTTCGGTGTAGCGGTCGTACAGCACCACCTCACTGCCGGCCTGGCCCGACTGGTAGCCGCGCGTGGCCGCCAGCTTGGCGGCGGGCGAGTCCTTCGGCATCACGATGACCGAGGGCATGCCCAGCTGGCGCGCCGACAGCGCGATGGCCTGGGCATGGTTGCCGGAACTGAAGGCAATGACGCCAGCCTGGCGCTGCGCAGGCGTGAACTGCGCCAGCGCGTTGTAGCCGCCGCGGAACTTGAAGGCGCCCATGCGCTGGAAGTTCTCGCACTTGAAGAAGAGCTGGGCGCCGGTGATCTCGTCTGCGGTGCGCGAGGTGAGCACCGGCGTGCGGTGCGCCACGCCCTTCAGGCGCAGGGCGGCGGCTTCGACGTCGGCGACGGTGATGGCCAGAGGGGCGGTGGTGGCGTGGGGGTTCATGGTGTCAGCGCTGTGCAGGGCCTTGGAAGCCCCCGCGGCGGAAGGTCAGCACGAGCGTGTCGCGCCAGGCCGGCTGGGTGGCGTCCAGGGGCTGGATGGGCGTGGTTTCGTGGATCACCCGCTCGTCGTCGAGCAGCAGCGCGCTGAAAGGCTCACGCAGCGTGAAGCGCACACCCTGGGGGCCGCGCGCGTCGAAGACCCGGGTCTCGCCGCCCTTCACGTTGTGGCGCTCGACGATGAGCACGGCCACGAGATCCACGCCGTCGCGGTGCGCGCCTTCGGGCGTGGGGCGGCCGATGCCGCCGGCGCCTTCGGTGTCGATGCGAAAAGGGTGGGCTTCGACAAACCACTCGTGTGGCCCGGCCTCGGGTGCGCGCAGGCCATCGGCCAGACGCGCCAGGCCCTGCAGTAACAGCGGCCATGCCGCATCGGCGACCAGCGCTTGCGGCAAGGGCTCGAACCAGCGCTCGAAACCGCCGTGCAGCGCGTTGTACTCCACAGGCTGCCAATGCGGCCGGTGCGCCACGGCCTGCACGCTCGCGGCGCTGACGCGAAAACACCCGTGGCGGCGCTTGCGGTAGCGCCCGCCGTCACGCAGGTGGGGGTCGGGCGGCAGTTCGGGCCAGTGCGGCAGCCAGGCCAGCGGCGCGGTGGGCGACAGCCCGCAGAGCGCGGCCAAGGTGGTGGCGTCCACCACGGCCCATCCGGCCGAGGACAGTTGAACAGGCAGATCAGCCAGCGCGGTGAGCGGGGGCGTGGGATGCATGGCAGGCGTGCAGAAGTGCGGCGTGGCTGAAGAAAGGCGGCCCGAGTTCCGCCCGGATTGGGGGCGGCACCTCATTTTTCTGTCAGCTTTTGTTGGGATTCGGGCGTTAAGGTCCTTGTTGACCATGCGAGCCACCATCGACACCCTGCCGCCGGACACCTGCGCGTGCCTCGTCGAGATCATTGAGCTGAAATGGCTGCTGCGCGGTCATGGCGTCCACGTGCATGTGGAACGTCTGCAGAGCGACCCCGAGTATGCCCGCGCCACCCTCGACGCCGCTGCCGCCATGCCCAATGCGGCCTTGCGTTGTGCGGCTGAACGCCTGCGCCTGAACCTGCTGCCACCGGCGCAGCCGCCGACGACCCCGGCGCCGGAACCCTGAGCCCGCGGGCCGGCGCGGCTGGACAGGCCGGCGGTGCGGGCGTAGGCTGGGCATGCAGCCCGCCCTGGGGTGGGCCCTGCCGCCCGGAGGCCCCCGATGCCCCTGCCGTCTGCCTTCTTCAATGCCCTTGCCGCCCCGCTGCTGGCGAGCCTGGCCGCCTGCAGCACCGCACCCAGCGCGCCGACACCGCCCACCGACCTGCTGCACGACCGCCTGTTCGCCGCACCTGCGGCGGTTGTCAGTGCCGAGCCTGTCTTCGCGATGAGCGACAGCATGCGTGTCTATGTGGAAACCCAGCTGAGCGGCGTGCAAGGCCATCAGCAGCGCCGCCGCAAGCTGCTGGAGGCCTTGCGCGTTCAAGGCCGCCTGAACCTCGACTTCGACGACGGGTTCACCCGCAACGCCGCCGAAGCCTTCGACAAGCGCGCCGGCAACTGCGTTTCGCTGGTGGTCATGACGGCGGCCTTCGCCAAGCACCTGGGTCTGCCGGTGCGCTACCAGCAGGTGCACGTGCGCCAGAGCTTCAGCCGCGCCGACACCCTGACCTTCGCCAGCGGTCACGTCAACCTGGTCTTGACGACGTTGCCGCCGGTGCACCGGCGCAGCACGGCCGAAGACGACGAGCTGACCGTGGACTTCGTGCCGCCCGAAGACTTGCGGGGCACCCGCGTGAACGTGCTGAGCGAGGCCACGGTGGTGGCAATGTTCATGAACAACCGCGCCGCCGAGCATCTGGCGGTGAAGCAGGCCGACCTCGCCTATGCCTGGGCCCGCGCGGCCGTGCTGCAAGACCCGAGCTTCCTGTCCGCGGTGAACACGCTGGCCATCGTCTACCTGCGCAGCAACCACCTGGCCGAAGCCGAGGCCGCGCTGCGCCATGTGCTGGCCCGGGCGCCCGATGACGAACCGGCGCTGTCCAACCTGGTCGTCACGCTGGCGCGCGCCGGCCGCGCGAACGAAGCCGCGGCGGTGGCGCAGCGGCTGGCCAGCCTGCAGCCCCATCCGCCCTTCTACTTTCTGGACCTGGGGGTGCAGGCCCTGAAGGACGGCGACCCCGCGAAGGCGCGCGCGCTCATCGCCCGCGAACTGCGCCGCCAGCCCTACCAGCACGAGGCGCACTACTGGGCCGGTGTCACCGACGCCGTGCTGGGCAACACCGCCGGCGCCGAAAAGCACCTGCGCCAGGCCATAGAGCACAGCGGCAACCCGGCCATAGGCGCGCGCTACAGCGCCAAGCTGGCCACGCTGAAGGCAACGCGGCAGCAGTAGTTGCCGCAGGCCTGGGCGCACCAGACCGGTTAGGCTGCGCGCCCATGAGTCCACAGAGCAAGCCCAACCCGCTGTTGGAGATCGGCATCACCGTGCTGGTGCCGGCCTTCATCCTGATGAAACTGAGCAGCCCCGACCGCCTGGGCACGCTGGGCGCGCTGCTGCTGGCCCTGGCCTTTCCACTGGCCTGGGGTGTGTGGGACGGCGTGCGGCGGCGCAAGCTGAACTGGTTCAGCGTGCTGGGTGTCGTGAGCACGCTGCTCACCGGCGGCATCGGCCTGCTGAAGCTCGACGCGCAATGGCTGGCCGTGAAGGAAGCGGCCGTGCCGGCGATGATCGGCCTGGCGGTGCTGGGCTCGAACTTCACGAAGTCGCCGCTGATCCGCGTGCTGGTCTTCAACGCCGACCTGTTCGACGTGCCCAAGGTCAACGCGGCGCTGGCCGCACGCGGCAACGCCGTGCCGTTTGAACTGCGCCTGCGCACCGGCACCTTCCTGCTGGCCGGCACGTTCTTCTTCTCGGCGGTGGCGAACTACGTGCTGGCACGGCTGGTCGTCAGCGCACCGGCCGGCACCGAAGCCTTCAACGAACAACTCGGCAGGCTGACCCTGCTGAGCTACCCGGTCATCGCCATCCCGAGCATGCTGATGATGATGGCTCTGATGTTCTGGCTGGCGCGCGGGGCCAAGCAGCTGACCGGCCTCGACCTCGGCGACATGCTCAACGGCGGCGCGCCGGCACCTCAGCGCTGAACGGCCGGGGCCCCGAGCGGCCTCAGACGACGATGGGCTCGGGCTCCAGCCGGATGCCGAAACGGCCGTAGACGCTTTCCTGGATGGCGCGCGCCAGCGTCACGACCTCGGCGCCGCTGGCGCCGCCGCGGTTCACCAGCACCAGGGCCTGCTTCTCGTAGACACCGGCCCGGCCCACGCTCTTGCCCTTCCAGCCGCAGGCGTCGATGAGCCAGCCCGCGGCCAGCTTCACCGTGCCGTCGGGCATGGGGTAGTGCACGATCTCGGGGTCGCGGCCGATGATGTCCTTGCATTGCTCTTCAGACACCACCGGGTTCTTGAAGAAGCTGCCCGCGTTGCCGATCACGGCCGGGTCGGGCAGCTTGGCACGGCGGATGGCGCAGACCCAGTCGAACACCGTCATCGCGTCGGGCGCGTGGTTGCCGGTCTCGGCCATCTTGCGTTCCAGGTCGAGGTAGCCCAGCACCGGCTGCCAGGGCTTGGGCAGGCGGAAGCGCACGCGCGTGATCACGCTCTTGCCGGCCAGTCCACCGAAGCCCGCCTGCTTGAAGACACTGTCGCGGTAGCCGAAGCGGCATTCGGCCGCGCCCAGCGTGACGCTGCGGCCGGTGACGAGATCGATCGCGTCCAGGCTGTGGAAGCGGTCTTTCATCTCCACGCCGTAGGCACCGATGTTCTGCACCGGCGCCGCGCCCGTGCTGCCGGGAATCAGCGCCAGGTTCTCCAGCCCCGGCCAGCCCTGCTGCAGCGTCCAGGCCACCACCTCGTGCCAGACCTCGCCGGCGCCGGCCTCGACGATCCAGGCCTCGGGCGTTTCCTCCACGAGGCGCCGGCCGAGGATCTCGACCTTCAGCACCACCAGGTCCAGATCGTGGGTCAGCACCACATTGCTGCCGCCGCCGAGCACGAACTTGGGTGCCACGCCGTACTCGGGGTGGTCGACCACGCGCCGCACATCGGCCTCGCTCTTCAGGCGCACCAGGGTGCGTGCCACGGCGGGCAGGCCGAAGGTGTTGAACGGGCGCAGGCTGGCGCGTGTCTGCACGTCAAGAGATTGCACTTCGGACTTGGGCAAGTGCTGAGGCGCCGGCGGGGTGGTCATGCCACAATTTTCGTGCATATTCAGGCGCGGCCGGCCCGGCCGCCCTCTCCGTTGCGAACTTCCCCCGAACCTCACATGCCCAGCTTCGACGCCGTCATCGAACCCGACCTCGTGGAATTGCGCAATGCCGTCGACCAGGCGCAGAAGGAAATCGGCACGCGCTTCGACTTCAAGGGCAGCAGCGCCCAGGTCGACCTGAGCTCGCCCACGCCGAAGACACGTGAGCTCACGCTGTGGGCCGACAGCGATTTCCAGCTGGAGCAGGTGAAGGACGTGCTGATCGCCAAGCTCAGCAAGCGCGGCGTCGACGTGCGCCTGCTCGACTTCACCGCCACGCCGCAGAAGATGAGCCACGACAAGCTGAAGCTGGCCGTGCCCGTGAAAAGCGGCGTGGACGCCGAAACCGCGAAGAAGATGCAGGCTGCGCTGAAGGCCAGCAAGCTGAAGGTGCAGGGCGCCTTCCAGGGTGACGCCTTGCGTGTCACCGGCGCCAAGCGCGACGTGCTGCAGGAAGCCATCGCGCTGCTGCGCAAGGAAATGACCGAATGGCCGCTGTCGTTCAACAACTTCAGGGAGTGACGCGCTCGCTCGCCGCGGCCTTGCTGCTGGCGCTGGCGGGCACGGCGCAGGCCCAGAGGCGAACGTGCGCTGCTGGTGGTGGACGGCCAGCCCTACACCGTGAGCGTGGGCCAGACCGTGGCCGGCGTGAAGCTGCTGCGCTGGGATGGCGACGTGGCGCAGGTGGAACGCAGCGGCCGCAGCTACCCGATGCGCGTGGGCGAAACGCCGGTGCTGCTGGGCGTGGCGCCGCCGCGCAGCGCCGGCCGCGAGATCGTCATGACCGCCGGCTCGGGCGGCCACTTCACCGCCGGCGGCAGCATCAACGGCAAGCAGGTGCGCTTCATGGTGGACACCGGCGCCACGCTGGTCAGCCTGGGCAAGGACGACGCCGAGCGCCTGGGCGTGGACCTCAGCAACGCACGCAAGGGCAGCACGCAGACGGCCAACGGCCCGGTGCCGGTGTGGCTGGTGACGCTGAACAGCGTGCGCATCGGCGAGGTCGAACTCAACAACGTCGGCGCCGCCGTGCTGCCCCAGCCCATGCCCATGGTGCTGCTGGGCAACAGCTTCCTCTCACGCATGAGCATGAAGCGCGAGAACGACGTGATGCGCCTGGAACTGCGCTGAGCGCCCGGCGTGCCTTGTCCCGGGAGGGACAAACCGTTATCGAACGGTCGTGCTAAAACCGCAGACGCCCCGTTGATGAACGTCGTGAACCCAGGAGTACCGAGGCCATGGATCTGAACTTCACCCCCGAAGAACTTGCTTTCAGGCACGAGATACGGTCCTGGGTGGCCGAGAACCTGCCTGCCGACATCGCGCACAAGGTGCGCCATTCGCTGCGCCTGTCGCGCGACGACCACCAGCGCTGGGCCAAGATCCTGGGCAAGAAGGGCTGGCTGGGCTGGGGCTGGC
>LNFM01004471.1_pt1 | contig 48343 bp, 47 predicted proteins | sample 596031 | NCBI WGS metagenome assembly LNFM01 (sample SAMN04254537, study PRJNA301005) | activated carbon metagenome | isolation source: dual media filters at the Ann Arbor, Michigan drinking water treatment plant | place: USA: Ann Arbor
CTGCCCTACAACCCGCTGACGGCCTTCGAGATGCTGGGCCTGGTCACCGCCACGCCGATGGTCTGGCTGACCCGCCCGGACTTCCCCGCCACCAGCTTCGCCGAGATGATCCGCCTGATCCGTGAGGGCGGCGAGCGCATCAACCTCGGCAATGCCGGCCTGGGTTCCGCCAGCCAGCTTTGCGGCACGCTGCTGCAGGCCAGCCTCGGCACGCGCTTCACCGCCGTGTCCTTCGCCGGGTCGGGGCCGATCTACCCGGAGCTGATGGCCAGCCGGCTCGACATCTATTGCGACCAGACCACCAGCGCGATTCCCTTCATCCAGGCGAACCAGGTCAAGGCGCTGGCGGTGACCACGCCGGAACGGCTGCCCGCGGTGCCCGGCGTCTCCACCGCCATCGAGGGCGGGCTGGCCGGCTTCGACGTGGCGATCTGGCACGGGCTCTACGCGCCGGCCGGCACGCCGAAGCCGGTGCAGGACCGCCTCAATGCCGCGCTGCGTTTCGCGCTGGCCGATGCCCGCGTGGTGGAACGCATGACCGGCCTCGGCAGCCCGCCGGAGCCGGTGGCGCGGCAGAATGGCGAGGTGCACCGCGCCCATCTGGCCGCCGAGATCGAGCGCTGGCGCCCGATCCTGCAGGCCGCCGGTCAATTTGCGGATTGAAGCCCAGCGGTCGCGGATCGAAGCCCACCGGCGCCGGAGCATGAGCACCGCAACCCGACTCGATGTGGTGGCCTTTGCCCGGGCCTCCAACCTGGTGCTCTGGGCCGGCCAGGCCCAGGGCATCTTCGCGCGCCAAGGGCTGGAGGTGGCGCTGGATCTCACGCCAAATTCCCGCGCCATGGCGGCGGACCTGTATGCGGGGAAGTACGACCTGGCCCTGACCTCGGTGGACAACATCGTGGCCTACAATGAAGGCCAGGGCGAAGCGCAGCTTCCCGGGCCATCCGACTTCACGGCCTTCTTCGGCGTCGATGACGGCATGCTCTCCGTCATGGCGGCCGCCAACGTGCCGGACCTCGCGGCGCTGCGTGGCAGGACCGTGTCGGTGGATGCGATGACCACCGGCTTCGCCTTCGTGCTGCGTGAAATGCTGGGCCAGGCCGGCATCGCCGACCAGGTGGAATGGGTGGCGGTCGGTGGCGGCGCCCAGCGCCTGGCGGCGCTGCTGGAGGGGAAGCAGGCGGCCACCCTGCTGAACACGCCGCTCGACCTGGCGGCGGAAGCGCGCGGCTTCCGGCGCCTGGCACGCGGGCGGGACGCGGTCGGCGCCTATCAGGGCATCGTCGCCGCCGCGCGGCGCGGCACGCTGGCGGCGAAGCGGGACCCGCTGATCCGCTTCACCCGCGGCTTCCGTGAAAGCCTGCTGTGGCTGGATGCGAACCGGGCGGAGGCCGCTTCCATCCTCGCCGCGCGCGCCGACATGCCGGCCCCGGTCGCTTCACGCGCTGCCGCGGCGCTGCTCGACCCCGAGCGCGGCATCCAGCGCGACCTGCGGATCGACGAGGCCGGGCTGCGGACGGTGCTGCGGCTGCGCAGCCAATTCGGCCGGCCGGCAACGCAGCTGACCGACCCGCGGCGCTACCTGGATCTTTCGATCCGCGCCGCGGCGCTCGGGTAGGTCAGCGTCCGGTGGAGAAGCTGTAGCTGAGGGAGGCGGCGATGCGCAGGCGGGGGGAATCGCGGTTCAGCCCGGCGCCCGCCGCCAGCCCCAGCGTGGTGCCTCCGCCAAGGCTGCGGAGGAAGCCGGCCTCCACCAGGCTATAGTCTCGCTGCCCCTCATCCTGCGCTTCCTGCAGGTAGCCGGCGACCAGCACCGTCTCCTCGTTCAGCACGTGGCTGACGCCGGCACCGGCGAGCCAGCCATGCCGGCGTTCGCCGGGCACCGCATCCAGCGTGGCCAGGTAGCCGGCGTTGAGATGCAGGCCCCAGCTGCCCGGGCCATTGCCGCTGAACCAGCTTGTCGCCGCGGTCAGGTTCGTCACCGTCCCGCCGTGGCCCGGCCCGAACGGCACCGATGCGCCGAGCGACAGGGTGACATTCGGCAGCAGGCCATCCTGTTCCAGCACCAACCCGGTCAATGCCGGGCTGATATTGCCCTGGTTCACGCCGGAATCATTGCCGAAGCCGTAATCGGCGCCAAGGCTCAACTCCAGCCGGTCGTTCAGCCCGTACTTGATGGTCGGCGCCGGCTGGAATCCCTCACGCCCGCCACGCGCGCGCTCATAGCCGAGCACGCCCTCGATCGTGAATTCGCCGGCGGAGGAGACCGTGGCATCGCCGACCGAGAAGGGCGTGCTGGAGCCGGGCGCCGTCCCTTCCTGCGCCCGGGCCGCAGCCGGCAGCAGCAGCGCCGCAAGGAACAGGGTGGCGGTAATCCGTAAGGCGGGCATCGCGCAGTTCCGTCTCCCGTGTCGAAGGACCTGAACCGCCGAGCGGCCCCGCGGTTGCGCTACCTTTCACACCGCAGCAGCAGCGTGGAGGCGTTGGCGGTGTCGCCCACATCCGCCGCGCTGCGCTCGCCGCCGCGGCTCTCGGCGGTCCGGAAGGCGAGGCCGGCGCGGCGCAGGAAGGCTTGCGCGGCCTCCCCCTTCACCGCGAAATTCACGTTGTCCACGTTCTGCACCCGGCGGCTGTCCAGCTTCGCCACCACAACGCCCACCACATGGCCCTGCATGTCGAGCAGCGGGCCGCCGGAATTGCCCGGCTGCACCTCCGCGCTGATCTGGAAATTGTTCTGGTCGTTGCGAACCCCGCCCAGCGCGTTGATCTCGCCCCGCGTTAGCTTCGGGTCGGCCGAGAGCAGGCCGCTCAGCGGGAAGCCGTAGGCCACCACACTCTCCCCGCGCCGCACCGCCGGGCCGGCGCGGAAGGCCAGCGCCGGGCCGGGATTGCCGGGGATGGTCAGGATCGACAGGTCCAGCGCCCGGTCCACCTGTGCCGGCGGCACCGCGGCCAGCCAGCGCCCGTCCGGCGTGCGGGCCAGGATGCGGTCGCAGCCATCGACCACGTGCTGGTTGGTCAGCACCCGGTCCGGCGCCACCACGAAGCCGGTGCCGGTGGAAACGCGCCGCGCCTGCGTGTTCGGCCGCGCCTGCGCCACGCCCGGGGTGGGATTGGGGGTGGTGAGGGTGCCCGGCGGCGGCGCCGCGGCGGTGGCGGTGTACAGTTCGACCCGCGGCGTGGCGCAGATGTCCTGGTTCCGCATCACCGCCTCCCGCCCATCCTGCAGCACCAGCCGGACATCGAAGCGGCAGCCGGCGGCGGCGCCGGCGCGCATGGCGAAGCCGGCATTGTTCGGCAGCGGGCCGCGATTCAGCAGGTTGCTGCCCCAATCCGTACGCCCGCTGCGCACCGCATGCAGCGCCGTGGCCGGCTGGCCCGTGCGGTTGATGATGCGGACCGGCTCCTCCTGCGCCTGGCCCTGCGCGGGCGCGGGCGCCTGGGCGGGCGCGGGGGATGGGGCGAGGACCGGCAGCAGCCAGGCCAGGGCAAGGGCGACACGCAGGGTCTGGGACATGGCTGAGGCATGTCGCCGCCGCGCCCTGCGCCGTCAACCGCAAACCTGCGCTGGATCAATGCGGGCGCCGCGACGGACCGGCATCCTTGCTCTCATGGCACGGCGCAACAATACGGGCCTTGACCTTCCCATACTGGGAAACCCTATCTCCACCGCATGGAACACCAGACCCTGATGCCTGAAGCCGCGTCCCAGACCTTCCCGCGCCTGTCACTGCCGGTCGAGGGGATGACCTGCGCGAGCTGCGCCGGGCGGGTGGAGCGTGCGCTGCTGGCCGTGCCCGGCACGGTGGAGGCCCATGTAAACCTCGCCTCCGAACGCGCGCTGGTGCGTGGCAGCGCGCCGCCCGAGGCACTGGCCGCCGCGGTACGCCGCGCCGGCTACGCGGTGCCGGAGACATCGCGCAGCATCGGCGTGGAGGGAATGACCTGCGCGAGCTGCGCCGGCCGCGTCGAACGCGCGCTGGCCGCGGTGCCCGGGGTGGAATCGGTCACGGTCAACCTCGCCTCGGAACAGGCGACGCTGCGGCTGCTGCTGCCGGTGGAGGACAGCGTGCTGGCCGCCGCGCTGACCCGCGCCGGCTACCGACTGGCCGCCGTGCCGGAGGATGGCGCGGCGGAGGAAGTGGCGGCGGCGGCAAAGCTCTCGACGCAGCGGCGCGACCTGTTGCTGGCAGCCCTGCTGGCCGCGCCGTTCCTGGTGGGCATGCTCGGCATGGGCATTGGCCAGGACTGGATGCCGAATGGCTGGGTCCAGCTCGCGCTCGCCTTGCCCATGCAATTCTGGTTCGGCGCCCGCTTCTACCGCGCCGCCTGGGCCGCACTGCGCGCCGGCACCGGCAACATGGATTTGCTGGTCGCCATCGGCACCTCCGCCGCCTTCGGCCTGTCCCTGGTGCTGCTGCTGCAACATGGCGGCGGGCACGCCCATGCGCTGTATTTCGAGGCCGCGGTCGTCGTCATCCTGTTCGTGATGCTCGGCAAGCATCTGGAAGCCCGCGCCCGCCGCGGCACCGGCGCCGCGCTGCGTGCCCTGCTCGACCTGCGCCCCCGCACCGCACGCCTCCGCGCCGAGGACGGGACGGAGCGGGAGGTGCCGGCGGCGTCCCTGGTGGTGGGCGACGTGGTCGTGCTGCGCCCCGGCGAACGGGTGCCGGTGGACGGCACGGTGGAACAGGGCGAAGCCGGTGTCGATGAAAGCGCGCTGACCGGCGAAAGCCGCCCGGTGGAGAAGGCGCCCGGCGCGAAGCTCTCGACCGGCACGGTGGTGCTGGATGGCAGCCTGGTGCTGCGCGCCACCGCGGTGGGGAGCGAGACCACGCTGGCCCGCGTCGCCGCCCTGGTCTCCGCCGCTCAGGCCAGCCGCGCCCCGGTGCAGAAGCTGGTGGACCGGGTGGCGGCCGTCTTCGTGCCTGTCGTCATCGTCATCGCCGCCGGCACGCTGGGCTACTGGCTGCTGGCCGGCGCGGGGGTGGAGGCCGCGCTGCTGAATGCCGTCTCCGTGCTGGTCATCGCCTGCCCCTGCGCGCTCGGCCTGGCGACGCCCGCCGCCATCATGGCCGGCACCGGGGCTGCCGCCCGCGCCGGCATCCTGCTGCGCGATGCGGAGGCGATCGAGCGCGGCCAGCGCATCACCCTGGTCGCCTTCGACAAGACCGGCACGCTGACCGAGGGCCAGCCCCGCCTGGCCGCGCTGCATGCGGCCGAGGGCGTGGCGGAGGCGGAGGTTCTGGCGCAGGCCGCCGCCCTGCAGACCGGATCGGAACACCCCCTCGCACGCGCCGTGCTGGCGGCGCAGCAACGGGATGGCGGCGCGACCCCCGCCGTCACCGGCTTCCGCGCCCTGCCCGGCCGCGGCGTGGAAGGCGAGGTGGAGGGCCAGCGCCTGCTGCTCGGCTCCCCCCGCCTGCTGGCCGAATCAGGGCTGGAGGCGCGGGGCCTGGCCGAGCGGGCCCACGCCGAGGCCCTCGCCGGGCGTAGCCTAGCCTGGCTGCTGGCGCCGCAATCCGGCCGCGTGCTCGGCCTGCTGGCCTTCGAGGATGCGCTGAAGCCGCAGGCCGCCGGTGCCGTGCAGGCGCTGCGCGACCTGAAGGTGGAGGTCGCCATGCTGTCCGGCGACAGCCCCGCCGCCGCCCAGGCCGCCGCCCGCGCCCTCGGCATCACCCAGGTCGAGGCGGAAATGCTGCCGCAGCACAAGCTTGAGGCCCTCGCCCGCTGGCGCCAGGGCGGCGCCCGCATCGCCATGGTCGGCGATGGCGTGAACGACGCGCCGGCACTCGCCGCCGCCGATCTCGGCATCGCCATGGGCACCGGCACCGATGTCGCCATGGCGGCGGCTGGAATCACCCTGATGCGGGGGGACCCGGCGCTGGTGCCGGCCGCCCTCGACATCACCCGCAGAACCTACCGCAAGCTACAGGAGAATCTGGCATGGGCCTTCGCATTCAACCTGCTCGGCATACCCCTGGCGGCGGCCGGGATGCTGTCGCCGGCCTTCGCGGGGGCGGCGATGGCGCTGTCCTCGGTCTCGGTGCTGAGCAACGCGCTGCTGCTGTCCCGCTGGCATCCCCTGGGGCATCCTCGGTCGGTGGCCGGCGCATAAGCCGGGGCATGACCGGGGGCACGAACAGCGGCATGAATATCGGCGAGGCCTCGGCCGGATCGGGCGTCTCCGCCAAGATGATCCGCCATTATGAGGCGATCGGGCTGATCGAGGCGGCGCGCCAGCCGAACGGCTATCGCAGCTACGGCCCGCAGGATGTGGCGGTGCTGCGCTTCATCCGCCATGCGCGGGACCTTGCCTTCCCGTTGGAGGATATCCGCCGGCTGCTGGCGCTGTGGCGCGACCGGTCCCGCGCAAGCTCGGATGTGAAGCAGATGGCACTGGCCCATGTCGCGGCGCTGGAAAGCAAGGCGGCGTCCCTGCAGGCGGTGGCTGACAGCCTGCGTCACCTGGCGCAGCATTGTCAGGGCGATGACCGGCCGGATTGCCCGATCCTGGCGGAGCTGGAGGGAAGCCGCGCATGACGAAGGAATTGAAGGTGGCCGGCATGACCTGCGGCCATTGCGTGCGGGCCGTCACGCAGGCGATCCAGGCGCGCGACCCCGAGGCGCGGGTGCAGGTGGACCTGCCCACCGGCCTGGTCCGCGCCGAGACGACGCTGGACCGCGCCGAGCTGACGGCGCTGGTCACGGCGGAGGGCTACGCCGTCACCGGTTAGCGCCTGGACCCTGGCTTTTATGGACGCCGTGGAATCTTCGTGCTGCGCATGGGGCTCAGGCTCAGGACTCAAGGCCAGAAAAGCATGACGGCGGCGAAGGCGCAGGCGGAAAGGAAGGGGTCGGTGCATCGGTCGTAGCAGGTGGCGATGTGGCGCCAGTCCTATTGCGCGAGCGCTTCATGGCCTGAGTCCGGTCAGCCAAAAAGGCGGCCAGCGTTTGGGTGTAGATGGGCCAGAGCCGGGCAAAGTCGCGTTCCGCCTGCGTTGCCCGAAGCTGCTCCGTCAGGAAGCGGCGCGCAGGATCGCACCGACGTGATAAATGCAATTTGAAGTTGCAGTCTTCGCCTGGCTTCTGATACGCCCGCGGTAGAACCCACTGTTGGCGGCAAGCCGCAGAGTGCAGGTTCAAATCGATCGCTGGCCTTGTCCGGCATGATAACTGAAAGCTGTGGAAGGCTGCGCGCAAGAAGAGCTGGGGGCCGATTCATGGGACGAATCAGAGATAGCCAGTGGGATGCTTATACCTCGTCGACCAAAGGCGAGGGCGCCATCATGCATGGCACGATCTATGTCAAAGATATTTCGGGCAACGTGCATAATCAGGAATTTCAGGCTGACAACCACACGCATGGCGACGACAATGAAAAAGATCACGTCGAAGACGTCCTGATCAGAAACGTCGTCAATACCTGGGACAATGAAGAAAGAAGCCTGCAGTCCGCAAAAGTGACTGTCACCATGCAGCATAGTCCTTGCAAACGTTGCTTCAAGAGAATTCCAGGCTGGTACAATTCGCTCGACAACGCCGTGTGCGGCGGCAATGGCAACCTTTTCCTCGTATTTGCATTCGGGCAGTATTACGTCCATGGAAAAGGAAATCATGTCTGGAAAAACGTTGACGAGGTGAAGACGGCCTACAAGGAATTAACCAAGGAAGGCAATATCATTTCCAAGTCTTCAAAGGTGGAAGGGGTGAAGAAGACCTTGATTTCTCGTCTGGGATTCTGGCACGAACCGCTTGGTGGAAAACGGACATTCATCGGCTCATGGAAACAGGTGGCTGAGCCGAAATCGTGAGCTTGCGCTTTCTTGGAAACGGGCTTCCAGCAGATATCCTCGTGTTTGATCAGGTCCAGCATTAAACGCGGGGGGGGAATCTTTTAGCGTTCTGGCTTGGCAGCCGGTATTCTTGATTTTTTATATTGACAAGACCGACAGCCAGAATTCGACAGCGACATCGGTAGCAGCCTCGGTGTCCGGTTCTGGCGCGGGCAACGCCACGCCCCACTCCGCGTTCGGCCCGCTTCACTGTCATGCGGGCGTGCGGAGATGGGCTTGGCTGATATCCTGAAATGGCTGGCGACGGGCTGCACCATCTTCGGCGCCGGAATGACGGCAGCCGATCTCGGCCGGCGCGCCACTGGCTGGGGCTTCGCCGTGCTGGCCGCCGGATCCGCCTGCTGGCTGGCCGCGGCGCAATTGGAGCAGGAAAGCCAACTCGGCCTGACCAACATCGTGCTGCTGGTGCTGAACGGCGCCGGGGTCTATCGCTGGCTGGTCCGCAAGGCGCCGTCCGCGGGATAGCTTCGGCCGGAAGACCGTAGCGGCTCCACGGATGCCGGTCTGGAAGGCCCCGGTCTGGAAGGCGCCGGACTGGAAGGCCCCGGTTCGGAAGGGCCCGGTTCGGAAGGGCCCGGTTCGCAAGGGGCCGGTCCGGAAGCCGCCGGCAACGCCTCCGCCAGCAGCCCGCGATACAGCCGCACCAGCCGCGCCGCCTCCGCCGCCCAGCCGAACCGGCGCAGCGCCGCCTCGCGGCCGCGCGCACCCAGCGCCGCGCGCAGGGCCGGGTCGGACAAGGCGCCAACAGCCTCGGCGATGCGCGGCACCTCCGCCACATTCACCGCCAGGCCGCAATCGGCCTCCCGCACCACGGCGCAGACTTCCTCGGCGAAGTCGGGCACGATCACCGGCAGGCCGGCCAGCATGCAGTCGAACAGCTTGTGCGGCAGCGCCAGGCGATGGTTTTCCACCCCCGGCTGGAACAGCACCAGGCCGATATCGCAATCCGCCGCCACCCGCAGCGCCGCCTCCCGCTCCATCCAGCCCAGCGCCCCGATCCGCGTGGCGACGCCGAGCGCCCGGGCGCGGTCCCAGAAGGCGGTCTCGCTGCCATCGGTGAAGCGGCCGACCAGCCGCAGCCGGGCGCCGGGCAGCTGTGCCAGCAGCGCCGGCAGCAGCAGGGCGCCGCGGCTGGCGGTCAGCGCGCCCAGATGCAGCAGAACCGGCGGCCCGGCGGTGTGGCGGCGTGGCGTGACCTCCACCGGCGTCGCGTAGTTCCGCACCGCGATGCGGCGCGGCGCCGCGGCGTAATCCTCGGCCAGCCCGTCCTTCGCCAGCACCACCGCATCCGCCCGCGCCGCCATCGCTCCACAGGCGCGCCGCATCGCCGCCCGCAGCAGCGGCGCCAGCAACGGCCGCAGCGCCCTGTGCAGGGCCGGGTCGAGGCGGGACGGGTAGTGTTCGTGCACATCCAGCACCACCCGCGCACCGCAGCGCCGCGCGGCGAGCAGCGCGGCGAGCCAGCTATCCGGCTCATGCGCGTGGATCACCGCCGGCCGCAGCGCCGCCGCGCGCCGCGCCAGCGCCGGGATGCCGCGCAGACGCCCGGCCCAGCCGCGCGGCCCGACGAAGGTCTCCAGCGCCACGCCATGCAGGCTTTCGGGCACCGCGCTGGTCGAGTGGGGGGACAGGCACGGCGCCAGATGGCGCAGCCGGAAGCCGGCGGCGGCCAGGGCGGCGCCTTCCTTGGCGACGATCCGCACATCCGTGGCGGGATGCGCCGCGGACAGCATCAGCAGCAGGGGTTCGCTCATGCCAGGTCCCGCGGCATCATTCGGCGCGCGCCCGGTCATGCTGCGGGGTGGCGCGGCGCGGCGGATGGCCGGCCACCGCCTCCACCACCGCCACCATCCGCGCGGCGATCCGCCGCTGGTCGAACTGCCGTTCCGCGACGATGCGGGCGGCGCGTGCCATGACGAGGCGGCGCGGCGGGTCGGTGGCCAGCGCCAGCAGCGCGGCGGCCAGCGCATCCGCATCGCCCGGCGGCACCGTCAGCCCGCAGCCGCCCTCGGCCAGCAGCCGCGCCGCACGCCCCGGCACGTTGGTCACCATCGGCAGGCCGGAGGCCAGACCCTCCCCCAGCTTGTTCGGCGCCGTCCATTCGGCGAATTCCGGCACCGGCGCCAGGCAGAGCAGCCCGATCTCGGCGGCGGCCAGCAACCGGGCCAGATGCGCCTTGGGCATCGGCTCCAGGAAGGTGACGGGAAGCTGTTCGGCCACGGCGCGCGCCATCAGCGCTGGCTTCTCCGACCCCTCCCCCACCAGCACCAGGTGCAGCCCGGTGCGCCGCAGCCGCGCGGCGGCATCGAGCAATTGGTGCAGGCCATTCGCCCGGCCATGCGCCCCGGCATAGACCGCCATGGATTCCTGCAGCGCGATTCCGGGCGGCCGCCAGGGGGCGATGCCGGGATGGAACAGCATCAGGTCGGCACCCTGTGGCAGCACGCGCAGCCGGTCCGGCTCCGCGCCCCGCTCCAGCGCCACGCGGGCCATGCCCTCGGTCAGCGCCAGGACGGCGACGGCCTGGCGGCAGGCGGCATTGGCCAGCAGGCCCATCAGTCGCAGCACCGGGCGCGGCACCACCCCGCCGCGCCGGCCGCCGCCGCTGCTGTTGCCGCCGTCGCCGTGCCGGGACAGCGCCGCCGGCAGTTCCGGCCAGGGGTCGCGGATTTCGAAGATGAAGGGAATGCCGCGCAGCCGCCGCGCCAGCAGCGCCGGAATGGCGACCGTCAGCGGGGTGGATGAGGCGATCACCAGGTCCCAGCGCCCGCCCAGCGCCAGACGGCTGGCCGCTATGGCGAAGCGCAGGAAGGCGACGGTGCGGGCAACAAGGCCGTGGCTGTTGCCGCAGCGAATGTCGAATTCCACCACCTCGAACCCGCCGACGCGGCCCTGCCGCCGACCGTGCTGGAAGGCGCCATCGAGGCTGGTGATGGCCCCATCATAACGTCCGCAGGCCAGCGTCACGGCGTGCCCGGCGGCGGCCAGCGCGCTGGCATGGTGCCAGGCGCGCGTGGCGGTGGTGCCGTTGGGGGTGGAGAAATGCTGGTGCAGGTACAGGATGCGAAGCCCCGCCACCCGCTGGCTGCCAGCATCGGGCCGGTGCCTGTCAGGCGCGGGCATATTGGCGCACCACCTGGATCACGCGGTCCTGGTCCGCTGCCGCCATGCCGCTGCCGGAGGGCAGGCACAGCCCGGTCTCGAACAGCGCCGCCGCGATGCCGCCGCCGGCCCGTGGCGCGTCCCGGAATGCCGGTTGCAGGTGCAGTGGCTTCCAGGCGGGGCGACTTTCCACCCCCGCCGCCTCCAGCGCCCGGCGCAGATGTTCCCGGTCCGCGCCGAAGCCCGCGGGGTCCACGCGCAGCACGGTCAGCCAGCGATTGGCGCGGCCCCATCCGGGCTCGGCGATGAAGCCGAGGCCGGGCAGGTCGGCCAGCGCCTCAACGTATGAAGCGAAGATGGCGCGGCGGCGCTGCACCCGTGCCTCCAGCACCGGCAGTTGCGCCAGGCCGATCGCCGCCAGGACGGAGGAGATGCCATAGGCATAGCCCGTGGTCTCATGCTCGTAATGCGGCCAGGCTTCCTTCGCCTGGCCCGCCAGGTGCCGGGCGCGGGCGATCAGCGCCGGGTCGTCGCTGGCCAGCGCGCCGCCGCCCGCAGCGGTGATGATCTTGTTGCCGTTGAAGGAATACACCGCGAGCTTCGCGCCATGCCCGGCATGGCGGCCGCCGCGCTGCTGCGCGCCCATGGCGGCGGCGCTGTCGCACATCACCGGCACGCCCCAGCGATCGCAGGCGGCGATGATGGCGTCCAGCTCGCAGCACTGGCCGTACAGGTCCACCGGCACCACCACCCGCGGCAGCCGGCCGCGCCGCGCCGCCGCGGCCAGTTCCTCCGCCAGCAATCCAGGGTCCATGCCCCAGCCGGCCGGCGTCACATCCAGGAAGCGCGGCACCGCGCCCATCTGCACGGCCGGCGCCACGGTGGCGACGAAGGTCAGCGCCGGCGCCCAGACCTCATCCCCCGGCTGCACGCCCAGCACCCGGTAGCCCAGATGCAGCGCCGCGGTGCCGGAGGTGGTGGCCAGGCTGGCGGCAAGGCCGGTGGTATGGGCGATCGCCGCCTCGAAGGCCGCGGGTGTTGGCCCGGCGGGGGCGAGCCAGCCGGAGTCCAGTGCGGCGCGCAGGGCTTCCAGCTCCGCGCCCGCCAGATGGGGCGGGGAGAGTGCCAGCCGCGACGGAGCGAGCCGGCCCGGGAAAGGCAGTACAGCGGCCGCGACGGGTGAGGCGAGGAAAGATGCCATCTTGAACCATAAGATTGAATTAGAAGCTGATTATATAGCATAATGGTTGATTGATTAACGAAAAATCAAGCATTCCTTGTGGGAAGGTGTCGCAGCACAACTGCTACCGCCACTACGCCCCGTGCCGCGGCGGCGTGACGGGCTGCGCGCCGGGTGGCTGGGGGCCGGGTGGCTGGGGGCCGGGCGGCTGCGCGACGAAGGCGGGCATGGTCGCATGCCCCGGCGCCGTGGCCCCCCGGCCGCGCAGCAGAACCCACAGGCTGCACAGCGCCAGCCAGACATCGCGGTGCAGCCGGAGCGGCCTGGCGGCATAGGCGGCGCCCAGTTCCAGCCGTTGCGGCCAGGCGACGGCATTGCGCCCGGCGGCCACCCCCGGGCCGACCAGCCCGGGCCTCACCCGCAGCCGCTGCGCCTGTCGCGGCGAGTATTGCGCGAGGTAGGAAAGCGGCAGCGGTCGCGGGCCGACCAGGCTCATCTCCCCGCGCAGCACATTGACCAGCTGCGGCAGCTCATCCAGCCCGCTGGCGCGGAGCCCACGGCCGAAGCCGGTCAGCCGCTCGGCATCCGGCCTGTTGCCCGGCGCCATGGAGCGGAATTTCAGCAGGGTGAAGGGCCGCCCGCCGCGCCCGGCGCGAGGCTGCACGAACAGCACCGGCGCACCCAGCCGCAGCCGCACCGCCAGCGCCACCGCCAGCATCACCGGCGCCAGCAGCCCGAGCAGCGCCAGCGCGCCCAGCACATCCACCAGCCGCTTGCCGAAGCGCTCATACATGTTGTTGGGCTGCGCCCGGCGGGTGCTGGGCCGTGCCCGGCGGGTGCTGGGCCGTGCCCGGCGCGCGCAGCGTCAGCCCCAGGCTGAGTGCCAGGCCGAGCGCGAACCACGCCATGCGGTTGCCGAGATCCGTCGAGACCAGGATGGTCATCGCCACCGGCAGCACCAGCGCCGCGATCCGGGCCAGCCGCGCCGGCGCCACGCCGGGCGCCAGCGCCACCATCACCAGCGCCGCGCCGCCGAAGGCACCGAGCCACAGCACGATCCCCGGCAGCCCGCCCTCCGCCAGTGCCTCCAGCGCATGGTTGTGCGGGTACATGCCGCGCCATTCGCCATGCCCGGCGGCAATGGCGAAGCCGCCGGTGCCGAGGCCCCAGGGTGCCGCCAGCCCGGCCCAGCCCAGCGCCGCCTGCCACAGCCCCTGCCGCGCCTCCAGCCCCGCCGGCTCGGATGTTAGGCGTTCCAGCGTGCGCAGCCCTTCGGCCAGGCCGGGCTGCAGCAGCAGCCACACGCCCCCCATCCCCAGCACCGCCAGCGCCGCCAGCGCCGCCAGCAGCCAGGCCAAGCCGCCCCGGCCGCCCAGGCGCAAGGCCGGTGCCAGCGCCACGCCGAGCACCAGCGCCGCCAGCGCCGTGCGCCCGCCGGGCAGCAGCGCTGTGGCGCCAAGGCCCAGCACCGCCGCCAGCCAGGCCAGCCGCCGCACACCGCGCGCCTCCACCGCCGCCAGCGCCGCCAGCGCCGCCGCGGTGGCCAAAGCGAGGCCGGCCAGCTGATGGTGCACCCGCATCTGCGCCAGGTCCTGCGCCTGCCAGCCTGCCAGGGCGGACCAGCCGACCAGCAGGCCGAGCAGCAGCCCGATGCCCAGCGTCACCCGGCACAGCGCCGCGCGCGCCACCGGCTCCGCCCCCACCAGCAGCCCGGCCGCCAGCATCAGGGGCGCGGCGAGCGCCACCTCCGGTAGTTTCTGCTCCAGGATGAGGCGGGAGACGGACCAGCTTCCGGCCACCACCAGCCACAGCCACAGCAGCGCGGCGGCGGCCAGCGGCAGGGCCAGGGCGGGCGCCACCGCCCAGCGCCGCGTCACCAGCAGCAGCGCCAGCAGCGGCAGCAGCAGCGCCAGGCTGGCCAGCGTCAGGTCGAAGGGCAGCGCCGGGACGGCCGGCGTGGTCTTCAGCGCGCCGGCCAGATGCAGCACCGCCGCCAGCGCCCCGGCGAGCCAGGCCAGCAGCCCGCCCATCATTCCGCCGGTTCCATCCGATAGTCCACGGCGGGCGCCGGTGCGGAAGCAGGTGCGGGCATCCCGCGCAGGCCGGATAGCAGGATCCCGGCGGCCGCCACCGCCAGCGCCGCCAGCGGCGCCGTCACCAGCAGCAGCAGCAGCAGCAGGGACCGGTTGGGCAGGGAGGCGCGCTGTTCGACCAGCGGGGCGGAGACCAGCCGCGCCGCCACCGCCTCATCCGCCGCCACCACCAGGCCGACGCGCTGCTGCTGGGCCAGCACTTCATACAGCGATTGGCGGATGTACAGATCCTGTTCGCGCGCCAGCCGCGCCTCCAGCGCCACGACCCGGCGGCGGGCCATCTCCTCCAGGTCGGCGCGGACCTTGGCCTCGGCGAAGGCGTGCAGGTGGCGCAGCGTGGCCAGCGCCTGGTCGCGATCCGGATGCGCCAGGGACAGGGTCCAGGTGACGGAGCCCAGCGTCTGCGTCACCGCCAGATTTTGCGCCAGCCAGTTGCGCGCATCGTCAAGATCCATCTCCCGCTGCAGGCCGAGCGCCTGGCGCAGGGCACCCATCGGTCCGGTGGCGCGGCGTTCCGCCAGCACCGCCAGCAGCGGCGTCGCCTCCACCAGGCGCATCGCCGCCTCGGCGGAGCGCAACGCGCCGAGATAGATGGCGAAGTTGCCGGCCGGGCGCGGGTCCAGCAGGCCGGAGAAGGCGGGCGAGGCCGAGAGAAGGGACGATGTGGCGATGCCCGTCGTCTCCGACGGCGCCACCACCGCCTCCGCCACGAAGCTGCGCGGCAGGCTGAACACGGTGAAGGCGCCGGCGCCGAACAGCAGCAACGCCAGCAGCGCCACCCATCCCCGCATCCGCCACAGGCGGAGGATCAGCAGCTCCAGCGGCATCAGGCGTCCCCCGCATCGGGCAGCCAGATCCGCGTCACCAGCCTGGAGACCGGGGCGCGGGCGGTGACGCGCAGCACCGGGCAGGGCGCGATGGCACCATAGGCCGGGCTGTGCCAGCCGCGCTCCAGCGCCAGGGACAGCGCGGCGGTCCCGGCATCGGTGTCGATCCGCAGGCGCAGCCGGCCATCCTCGGCAACCGGCCCGCGCAGGCGCCAGTCGCCGTCCGGCAGCCGCCAGCGCAGCGTGGCGACACCGAAGCGGCCCGCGAGGTCATCCGTCACCGTCCAGCACCGGCCCCGCACCTGCACGCGGCGGGCGTGGCGATGCCCCGCCGCATCGCGCCGCGCCGCGCCATCCGGCAGGTCGCGCAGCCTTGGCCAGCGGGCGAACAGGAAGCGGCCGAGGCGCGGCATCGGCTCCGCCTCGTCGAACAGCACCGCATTATGCGCCGCGCCACTGGCCAGCGCCTGCCACCACCAGGGGGCGGCCGGGTTGTAGGCGCCGGTGCCGCCATCGCGCAGCACCGTCCGCTTCCCGTCGCGCAGGGTGAAATGCAGCAGGTCCGGCTGGGCCGGGCGGAAGCGCAGCGGCCCGGTCCGCAGCAACCCGGTGGCGCCGCCCGAAGCCCAGCCCTGGCTGCCCGCCGCCCGCCAGCGCGCCGGACGCGGCAGCCGCGCCGTGGGCGCGGGCAGGCCGAGCCAGGCGCAGCCGGCATCCTCCGGCAGGTCGGCGCCCATCCCGGCAAACAACCGCGCAGCCCGCTCGACGCTGCCGCGCGCATCCTGCGGGCCGTGCAGGCCGAGATCGGCGAAGGCGGAGCCATCCTCCACCCCGAGCGCCGGGCCGCTGCCATCCTCCGCCGCCACCACCTGGTGCAGCCAGCCCGCCAGCGCGGCGGCGCGGGCGGCAAGCGGGGCGGGGAAAGCGGGCGCTCCGTGGCGGCGGCGCAGCCATTCAGCGATGGACAGCACATCCAGCGCCAGCCGCGCATAGCCGGCCGAAACTTGCGCGAAGCCGCCATCCGCCGCCACCAGCCGTGCGACCGCCGCCGCCAGTTGCCGCGAAGCCCGCCCGGCGGCGGCACGGTCCCCCCGCAGCAGCGCGCAGGCAAAGGCGCCGGCGGGTTCGGAGATGGCGTGGTTGTTGTCCTGCGCCCTAGCATAGGCGGGCGTCGCGGCGATGCGGCGCTCGCACAATGCGAGCAGCGCGCGGGCGGCCGGCGGCGGGTTGCGATCCGCATCCAGCAGCGCCAGCGCCAGCGCCAGGGACAGCGCCCGCAGCGCGGCTTCCTGGCCGCAGGCCCAGGCCGGGCCGCGGAAGGCGGGGTTGGCGGCGCACCAGGCTGAAAGGCGTGCCTCCGCCCGCGCCAGATGGCCGCCGGCGGGGTCGATCCGCGTGGCCTGGGCCAGAAGCAGCACATCGGCGAAGCGGCTTGCCTCCCACACCGGGCGGATATCGCCGCCAGCGAACAGGTCGAGCCCGATTGCAGGCGCAGCCGCGTCGTGCCCGCCATGCCAATCCGGATGCGCCGGCAGTTCCGCGGCGCGTTCCAGCAACCTGGCGGCGATCACCGCCGGCAGGTCCGGAGCGGGTGGCGCGAGGGCCGGCAGGAAAGCGCCCGCCGGCGCGGCGGCCTCGGCCAGGCGGCGCTGCGGCAGGCCGGCCGACTGGCTGGCCCGGTGCAGCAGCATCAGCCCCACCGGGCGGGCGCCCAGCCTGCAGGCCGCATCCGCCATCAGCCGGATACGGCCGAGCCTACCGCCTCCGCGGAGGCGATCCGGAGCGGTTGCAACCCAGGCGTCCTGTTCAGGATTGAATGGGAGTTGGTCAGACATGAATCATAGGCTTATGCTACACCCAGGCTGAACAATGAAAATGCAATTCATCCTGGGGTTGAAAATTTGTCGCCGGCTCGGCCTGCTGCTTGCCCTGCTCGCGGCAACCGCGCCCGCGCGCGCGCAATTCTCCGGCCCGGGCTCCGAGGGCGCGGCGCTCGCGCCACCTTCCCTACCCTCCCTGTTGCCCGGCGGCCTGCCGGTCCCGACCCTTCCCCAGGCCGCACAGCAGGAAATCCTGCAACGGATGCGCGACGCCGCCGGGCGCCCCGCCGGCGGCCCGCTGCCCTCACCAGGCGCGCCCTCGTTCCCCACCCCCCCGGGCCCCGCCACGGCGCCGCCTCCGGCCGCCGCTGCCCCCGCGGCACGGCCTGCGGCGCAGGACGGGGAGCCGCTGTCCCATACCGAGACCTTCTTCGCCGAACGCCTCGGCCTGGCGCTGCGGCAATTCGGCTATGACAGCTTCACCAGCACCAGCCGCGCCCCCAGCCAATCCGGCGCCCTGCCGGAGGACTACCTGATCGGGCGGGAGGATGAGCTGGTCCTGGCGCTCCGCGGCCGCACCCGCGCCACGCTGAACCTCCGGGTGCAGCGCGACGGCACCATCCTGACGCCGGACCTGCCCCCGATTCCGGCCGCCGGCCGCACCCTCGGCGCGCTGCGGGCCGACCTCGAAGCCCGCGTGGCGCGGGACATGCCGGGCACCGAGGTCTTCCTGTCCGTGGGCCAAGTGCGGCAGATCGCCATCTTCGTGGCCGGCGAGGTGCAGCGGCCGGGCATGCAGACCGTGACCGCCCTGTCCTCCGTGCTCGATGCGCTGATGCAGGCCGGCGGGCCGCGCCGCACCGGCAGCCTGCGCGCCATCCGCGTCGAGGGCCCGCAGGGCCGCCGCATCATCGACCTCTACGCCGTCATCACCGGGGAGGGTGCGGAGGTCGATCTCGCCCTGCGCGAGGGCGAACGCATCATCGTGCCGCCGCTCGGCAGCGTGGTCGCGGTGGCAGGCCAGGTGACGCGCCCGGGCATCTACGAACTGCCCGCCCGCGCCACCAGCGCGCCGCTCGCCACCCTGCTGCGCCTGGCCGGGGACCCGCTGCGCCCGGCCGGCAACCGCTTCCTGGTGCAGGGCACGGAGGCCGGCGGCGGCCGCAGCTTCGCCGAGATCAGCCCGCGCGATGCCGTGCGCCGGGGCGACAGCGTGCTGGTGCAGCCCAGCGCCGATGTGGTGACGAACCAGCTTCGCCTCGCCGGCCACGTCTCCGCCCCCGTCACCCGCGCCTTCGGCCGCGGCGGCGCCACGTTGCGATCGCTGCTGCGCGATGCCCGCCTGGTGCGGCCGGACCCCTATCCGCGCCTGTCCGTCATCCTCCGCCTGGACCCCGCGACCCGCGGCCGCCACTTCGTGCCCTTCGACCTGGCCCGCACCCTGGCCGGCGCCGCCGACATGCCGCTGGCCGAGGGCGACGAGGTGATCGTGCTCGGCAACAGCGACATCGCCTGGCTCGCCAGCCCGCCGGTGCAGCGCGCATTGCGCGGCGAAGCGCCGGAGGAGACGGCCTGTGCGGCGCTGACCCAGCTCGCCATCGCCAGCCGCAGCGCCCCCGCCCGCTTCGCCCATGCCCGCGGCGCCGGCTTCCCGGATATCGGCGCGCCAGCCTGCCCGCAGCTGTTCCTGGACTACCCGCAGATGCTCGGCTTCCTGCTGGATTCGGCCGTGTTGCTGAGCGGCGAGGTGCGCCAGCCCGGCCTGTTCCCGCTGCTGGACGATACCGGGCTGGACCTGCTGCTGGCCGCCGCCGGCGGCGCCACCGATGGCGCCGACCTGTCCGCCGTGGAACTGGCGCGCGAACCCGTCGACCAGTCCGGCGCGCAACCCCTGACCCGGCTGCTGCTGGACCTGCGGTCCCGCAACTTCCAGGCCGTGCGACTTTCGCCGCGCGACGTGCTGCGCGTGCCGCGCGGCTTCTCAGACCGCGAGAGCGGCCCCGTGGTGCTGGCCGGCGAAGCGCTTCGCCCCGGCAGCTACGACATCCGCCGCGGCGAGCGCCTGTCCGAATTGCTGGCCCGCGCCGGCGGGCTGACCCCGCAGGCCTACCCCTACGGCGCCGTCTTCACCCGGGACAGCGTACGCCGCCGCCAGCAGGAAGGTTTTGCACGCGCGGCACGCGACCTCGAAACCTCGCTCGTGCAGGTGGCCGCCGGGCAGGCGGTGGCGGGCGGGCGGGCGCAGGGGGTGGATGTGGGCAGCGCCATCACCGCAGGGCGCGAACTCGCCGCCTCCCTCCGCCAGGCGCAGGCCGCCGGCCGCATGGTGGTGGAGGCAGACCCCGTGCAACTCGCCGCCCACCCGGACCGCGACGTGCTGCTGGAACCGGGCGACCTGATCGTCATCCCGAAACGCCCCAACGAAGTGACGGTCGTCGGCGCCGTGCTGAACCCGGGCAGCCTGCAATTCCGCTCCGGCTGGCGCGCCAGCGACTACGCCCGCGCCTCCGGCGGCGCCCAGCGCTTCGCCGATACCGGCCGCGCCTTCGTCGTGCTGCCGAACGGCCAGGCCGCCCCCGCCGGCCTCTCCGGCTGGCAATCCGGCGGCCCCCCCATCCCACCCGGCAGCCTCGTCGTCGTCCCCCAGGACCCCTCCCCCTACGAAACCTGGGGCTTCATCCGCGACCTGACCCAGGTGCTGAGCCAGGTCACCATCTCCTCCGCCGCCCTGGCGGTGATCGCGCGGGAGCTGCGTTGAGGGAGGAGGGTCGCGCGGGTGATTGCAGGGGGACGCTGTCACCCGCGCCGCCCTTCTCCTCACGCTGTTCCTGCCTGCCATCGCCGTGGCGGAGGAGGTGCCGGGGACGGGGTCGGGTTATGGCGGGGTTGGGCTGATCGAGATGCGGAATGCGCGGTTTCGGCCGGATGGGGTGGTGGAGGCCGGGTCGTCGTTGCGGCATCAGCGGCGGTTTCATTTCATCAATTGGCAGGCGCTGCCGTGGCTGGAGACGACGTTCCGGGTGGCGGAGCGGTTGGATGGGACCAGTGGCGCGGGGATGACCACGGACCGGTCCTTTGATGTGAAGTTGCGCCTGGTGGCTGAGTCGGATTGGGCGCCGGCCTTGGCGATCGGGTTGCAGGATTTCATCGGCACCGGGTTGTATTCGGGCGAGTATGTCGTGGCGTCCAAGCGGCTCGGGAATTGGGATGCGACGCTGGGCATCGGCTGGGGGCGGCTGGGCACCGGGGATGATTTCGGCAATCCGCTGATCGGCCTGTCGCCCCGGTTCGAGGATCGGCCGCGGGATGTGGGCCAGGGCGGGTCGATCAATACCTTTCCGTTTTTTCGCGGGGAGCAGGCGGCGGTTTTCGGGGGGGTGGAATATTCGCTGCCGGAGGTCTGGACCCCCTGGGGCGGCATCGAGGGTCTGCGCGCCAAGGTCGAGTATTCCGGTGATGCGCTGCGCGATGAGCGTGGCGGCTGGCCGGGGCGGACCACGGGGTTGCGGGGGGAGGCGCGCAGCCGGCTGAACTTCGGGCTGCACTGGTCGAATGGCTGGCTCGATGCCGGGCTGGACTGGGTGCATGGCACCGACCTGCTGTTCCGCTTCTCCGCCCGCTTCGATCCGGACCGGGTGCCGGAGCGGGAAAGGCTGCCCGCCCTCGCCGCCCGTCCCGCCGCAGCGCCGGCGCCGGAGGATGCGGTGCGGCAGGCGCTGCGCCAGGCGGGTTTCCGCCCGGTGGCGGTGGAGATCGCGGGGGCGGAGGCGCGGATCGCGGTTGCCGGCGGCCGGCAGCGTCGGCTCGCGGGTGCGGCCGGGCGGGTGCTGCGCGCGGTGCAGCCGCATCTGCCGCGCGAGGTCGAAACCCTGCGCCTGTCCTGGCGCCAGTCGGGGGTGGAGGTGGCGCGGCTGACGGTGCCGCGCCGCGCGATGGAAGCCGCCAGCCGGGGCGATGGCAGTGCGGAGGAGGTGTTCTTCGCCAGCACGCTGGGCCCGGCCGGCGCCGATCGCTTCGGCCTGATGGGCGGCGGCACCGGCCTTTCCTGGGGCGCGGAGCCGCGCCTTTCCCTCCTGCTCGGCGATCCCTCCCGCACCGTGCGCTGGCAGGTCGCGGCGGCGGTCGGCGGGCGGGCGGAGCTGGGGCAGGGTTTCGGCATCGCCGGCAGCGTCTCCCGCGCCCTGGCCGGCAATCTGGCGGATGCGCCACCCTCCGACAGCGTGTTGCCGCGCGTACGGAGCGAGGTGGCGCGCTATGCGCGGGAGGGGGAGCTGGCGATCCCGGCGCTGTATGCCGAGGGCATCAGGGCGCTGGGGCCGGATCTGTTTGGCCGGGTGACGGCGGGGTATCTCGAGCCGATGTTCGCCGGTGTCTCGGCGGAGGTGCTGTGGCGGCCGCATGACCGGCCCTGGGCGCTCGGCATCGATGTCGCGCGGGTGGCGCAGCGGGATTACGACCAGCAATTCGGCGTGCGGGACTACCAGGTGACCACCGGGCATGTCTCGGCCTATGCCGACCTGCCCTGGTTCAACCTGTATGGCGTGGCGCGCGCCGGGCGCTATCTGGCCGGGGATTGGGGCGGCACGGTGGAGATCGGCCGGCGCTTCGCCAGCGGCATCGAGATCGGCGGCTTCGCGACGCTGACCGACGTGCCCTTCAGCCAGTTCGGGGAGGGCAGCTTCGACCGCGGCATCTTCATCCGCATCCCGCTCGACCTGTTCGGGATCGAGACGCGCACGGTGGCGCCGGTGGTGGTGCGGAGCGTGACGCGCGATGGCGGCGCAAGGCTTTCGGTGGACAATCCGCTTTGGGAGGTGACGCGGGAGGGGCGGAGCCGGGCGTTGCAGGATGGATTTGGGGATTTCCTGCGGTAGGAGCATTTTCAAGTCAGGCGGCTTCGCCTGACGACCCGGAAAATGCGACCGGGCGGGACGTCTGCATTTTCAAGTCAGGCGGCTTCGCCTGACGACCCGGAAAATGCGACCGGGCGGGACGTCTGCATTTTCAAGTCAGGCGGCCTCGCATGAAGACTCGGACAATGCGACGGGGAAAGATCAGGGCAGCGTCTGCAACTGCCGATCCACCACGCTGCGCCAGGGGGCATCGGGCGGTGCCTCGGAGAGCAGGGATTGCCAGATGCGGCGGGCATTCTCCGCCCTTCCGGCGCGCGCCTCCGCCAGTCCGGACAGGAAGCGCAGCCGCGGTTCCTGCGGCGCGGAGCCCAGCGCGCGGGCGATCAGCGCGGCGGCGGTGGCGTGTTCGCCGCGCTCGATCTCCAGCTCCGCCAGGTCGCCGGCGAGTTGCGGATCGAAGCGCGCGTCGAGCGCGACGCGGTAGGCGGTTGCGGCTTCGGCCAGGCGGCCGCGCGACCGTTCCGCGTTGCCGAGCAGGACATGGCCCTGGCGGCCCACCTCGCTTGTCGGGTCCAGCGCGGCGACGCTGGCGCGCAGCGTCTCCAGCATCTGGTTTTCCGCCGCCGCCATCTGCTGGCGTTCCTCGAAGGGCACCGCGGGCATGTCCGGCGTGCCGCGCACCAGGTACAGGCCGATTGCCGCGGCGGGCAGCAGGAAGACCAGGGCGGCGAGCAGCGCCGGGGTGCGGCCGGCATTGCCGTCATCCGCCGCATCCACGGTCCTGGCCAGATCGGGTGCGGCCAGGATGCGGCGCTGCACCTCCAGCCGCGCCGCCTGGTGCTGCGCGGCCTCGAGGCGCCCGGTTTCCAACTCCCGGTCCAACTCGTCGAGCTGGGCCTGGTACAAGGCGAGATCCGCCTCCGCCCGGCCACGCAGGCGCGCGGGGCGGATCAGCATCCAGGCAAGCGGCGCCAAGGCGAGCACCGTCAGGCCGCCGAGCAAAAGCCAGATCACGCCTTGGTTCCGCGGCGCTGTTCCTCCGCGTTCAGGGGCGCGGGGGGTGGCGTGTTGGCAGTGGTGCGGCGGGCCAGCAGGATCAGCCCGAAGCCCACCAGCAGCGCCACCAGCGGCGTCGCCCACAGGATCAGCGTGTTCCAGGCGAAGGGCGGCCGCAGCAGCACGAAATCACCGTAGCGGGCGTGCAGGAAGTTCTTCACCTCGGCATTGCTGTCGCCGGCGGAGATGCGTTCGCGCACCAGCAGGCGCAGGTCGCGGGCGAGGCCCACCTCGCTGTCCTCGATCGACTGGTTCTGGCAGACCATGCAGCGGATTTCGCGGCCCAGCGTGCGGGCGCGGTCTTCCAGCACCGGGTCGGGCAGCATATCCCCGGGGCTGGTGACCGCCGCAGCCGAAAGAGGTAGCAGCGCCAAAAGGCACAGGAACCACATGCGGCCCGCAAAGCGGGCCGAGCGCGCGAATGCGCGCCGCGCCGCGACCAACCACCCGGCCGGGCCCGTCTGTGCAGGGCGCGCAGGCAAGGCGGCGGAGCCGCCGCCCGCCGCTTGAGGGCAAGAATCAAGCATATCTGCGAAGCAATATGCGAAGATCCTGTTCCAGGACCTCGTCGGTGATCGGCCCGGCGTAGCGCCAGCGGATGATGCCCTGTGCATCCAGCAGGTAGCTTTCCGGCACGCCATAGACGCCCCAGTCGATGGCGACGCGGCCCGGTGTGTCCTGCGCCAGGCGCTGGAACGGGTTGCCGTGGCGGCGGATGAACTGGAGGCTGTCGGGCGCCTTGTCCTTGTAGGCAATGCCGAACACCGGCACGCCTTCGCGGGACAGGCGCATCAGCTGCGGATGCTCGATGATGCAGGGCACGCACCAGCTCGCCCAGAAATTCACCAGCACCGGCCGGCCGATGCCGCGCAGATCGGCCGCGCCGAAGGGCTCCACGCCCGACTCCGGCAGCGCCGGCAGGCTGAAGTCGGGCGGCGCCTGGCCGATCAGCGCGGAGGGCACGCCGCGCGGATTGTAGGCGCCGGTCCGCTGGCGATCGAGCGCCGTGTAGAAGCCCACCCCGCCCGCCGCCGCGATGGCGAAGGGGGCGGATAGCAACAGGCGGCGGGAGGTCGGCGTCATGCCGGCCTCGTCCCGACCGGATTGCGGACCGCCCCGCGATTGGGCGCGGACACCCGCACCCGCCGGTCCGCGAGCGACAGCGCGGCGCCGAGCGACATGATGCCGGCGCCGATCCAGATCCAGGGCGCCAGCAGGTTGTAGTGCACGCGGATCACGGCGCGGCCGGTCGCGGCTTCCTCCTCCCCAATCACGGCGTAGAGGTCGGCCATCAGATTGGTGCGGATCGCGACCTCCGTCGTGTGCATGCGCGCCACGGGAAAGTAGCGGCGGGCGGGGGTCATCACGCGCAGTTCCTCGCCGTCGCGCAGCACGGTGATGTAGGCGCGGCGGGCAGTCCAGTTCGGGCCGACCTCGTCCCGCACGGCATCGAGGCGCCATTCATAGCCGGCCAGCGTGGTGGATTCGCCGGCGGCCAGCGAGACCAGCCGTTCCTGCGCCAGCCCCATGCCGGCGATGCCGGCCGCGGTGATGCCGATACCGGCATGGGCGATGGCAGCCCCCCAGGCCGCGCGCGGCAGGCCCTTCGCCCGGTTCCATGCATTGCCAAGGTTGGTGCGGAACAGGGCCGTGCGGTCGGCGATATCGGCAAAGGCGGCACCTACGACCCAGGCGGCGAAGGCAAAGCCCACCGCCGGCAGGACCTTCTGGCCGGAAGCCAGCAGCGCCACGAAGAACGCCACAAAGCCGATGACCGCGACCCACCACAGCTTCATCACCACGGGCACAAGCTGGGCCCGCTTCCAGGGCATCAGCGGCCCGGCCGCCATCGCCAGCAGCAGCGGCACCACCAGCGGGAAGCTCGCCGCGTTGAAGAAGGGCGGGCCGACGGAAACCTTGCTGCCGAACAGCGCATCGGCGAATAGCGGCCACAGCGTGCCGACGAAGACCACCGCGGTGATGGAACAGACCAGCAGGTTGTTCAACACGATCGCGCCTTCGCGGGAGACGGGCGCGAAGACCCCGGTCGGAATCATGGCCCGCGCGCGGAAGGCGAACAGCAGGAAGGCGCCGGCCAGGTAGAACATCAGCAGGCCGAGGATGAACAGCCCGCGCTCCGGGTCATTGGCGAAGGAGTGCACGGAATTCAGCACGCCGGAGCGCACCAGGAAGGTGCCGAGCAGCGACATGCCGAAGGCGATGATCGCCAGCAGGATGGTCCAGGTCTTCAGCGCCTCCCGCTTCTCCACCACGATGGCGGAGTGCAGCAGCGCGGTGCCGATCAGCCAGGGCAGCAGGGAGGCGTTCTCGACCGGATCCCAGAACCAGTAGCCGCCCCAGCCCAATTCGTAATAGGCCCACCAGGACCCGAGTGCGATGCCCATGGTCAGGAAGGACCAGGCAGCCAGCGACCAGGGCCGCACCCAGCGGCCCCAGGCGGCGTCCACGCGGCCCTCGATCAGCGCCGCGACGGCGAAGGCGAAGGTCACGGCGTAGCCGACATAGCCAACATAAAGCAGCGGCGGATGCAGCGCGAGGCCGATATCCTGCAGGATCGGGTTCAGCCCCTGCCCGTCCAGCGCCGGCGGCCAGACCCGCTCGAAGGGGTTCGAGGTCTTGATGGTGAAGGCGAGGAAGCCGAGCGAGATCAGCCCCAGCACGCCCAGCACCCGCGCCCGCAGCGCGGTCGGCAATTCGCGCCCGAAGGCGGAGACGGCGGCGCCGCAGATGCCGAGGATCAGGACCCACAGCACCAGGGAGCCTTCATGATTCCCCCAGGTGCCGGTGATCTTGTACAGCATCGGCTTGGCCGAATGGCTGTTCTGCACGACGTTCAGCACCGTCGTGTCGTTGATCGCGTAGGAATACATCAGGCAGCCGAAGGCCGCGGCGATCGCCAGGCACTGGCCGAGCGCCAGCGGCGCGCCTGTCGCCATCATCCGCCCGTTCCGCATCTCCGCGCCCAGCAGCGGCAGGATGGATTGCGCCAGCGCAAGGATCATCGCCAGCGCGAGCGCGAAATGGCCGAGTTCCGCGATCATGATCCGCCGCCCCCCGTGCGGGTTGGTTGCATGGTGTTCCAGGTCGCGGCCGGCGGCGGCGTGCCCTGTTCCGGCTGCCAGTGGCCGGCGCGTTTCAGCGCATCCGCGACCTCGGGGGGCATATAGGTCTCGTCATGCCGCGCCAGCACCTCCGTCGCGCGGAACATGCCGTCCGTGCCGAAGCGTCCGGCGGTGACCACGCCCTGGCCTTCCCGGAACAGGTCCGGCAGCACGCCCTGGTAGGTAACGGGCACGGTGTTGGCGCCATCCGTCACGCGGAATCGGATGGTCGGACGGTCCCCGGTGGAGGATTGCTCCCGCTCCACGCTGCCGGCCTCGACCAGCCCGCCCAGGCGGAAGGAGCGTTCGGGCGCCGGGCGTTCGGCGATGATGTCGGAGGGGGACCGGAAGAAGACGATGTTGTCCTGGAAGGCGGTCAGGGTCAGCGCGGTGGCGCTGCCCAGGCCAACGCCACAAAGAACCAGGATCCAGAGGCGCCGGCGCTTGCGGTTCATGTCTCTCTCTCACCACGGGGGTCGAGGCGCTTCAGTCTTGCCATCGCCTGCCGCTGCCGCAGCACGGCGGAAATCGCCAGGCCGCCGAACACCGCCAGCGTACCGGCCCAGGATAGCGTGATGTGAATCCAGTGGCTTGTCATGGATCAACCCAAAGCCCCGTTCGCATCGGCGCGGCGGGCGCGGGCGGTTTCCAGTGCCCGGATGCGGCGCTCCATCACCGCGGCGCGGGTGCGGGCCAGCACCACCGCGGCCAGCAGCAGGGAGAAGCCGACGGCGCAGACCAGCAGCGGATACAGCATGTCCACATGCATCCCCGGCGCATCCAGCCGCGTCACGCTGGCCGGCTGGTGCAGGGTGTTCCACCAATCCACCGAGAATTTCACGATCGGCACGTTCACCAGGCCCACCAGCGCCAGGATGGCACCGGCCCGCGCGCCGCGATCGGTCTCGTCGAAGGCGCGCACCAGGGCGGCATGGCCGAGCCAGAGGAAGAACAGCACCAGCACGCTGGTCAGCCGCGCATCCCAGACCCACCAGGTGCCCCACATCGGCTTGCCCCACAGGCTGCCGGTGGCCAGGCACAGGGCGGTCACGGCGGCGCCGACCGGCGAAAGCTCCCGCGCCGAAAGATCCGCCAGCGGGTGCCGCCATATCAGTGACATCAGCGACAGGATGCCGAGGCCGACATATCCCCCCATGGCAAGCCAGGCCATCGGGACGTGGACATACATGATGCGGACCGTCTCGCCCTGCTGCCAATCGGCCGGCGCGAAGCCCAGCGCCCAGACCGTGCCCCAGGCGGTGACGCCGAGCGCCAGCACCCAGAGCCAGGGCATGACCCGCCCGGTCCAGCGCAGGAAGTGCCCCGGATTGGCGAATCGGTGCAGGGACCGCGAACCGGCTGGCGGGGCGGCGGCGGGTCGGCCCGGTTCGCGGGGCGTAAGGGTTCTGGCGTCCACGTCCCTAGAGTAAGGGCGCTTCGCGCCGGATTGAAGCCATCGCCGGGGGGCGTTACGTCTGAATCTTGCAACAACGCCACCGGGAGACGCCCATGCTCTTCGCCATCACCTGCACCGACAAGCCGAATTCCCTGGATCTCCGCATGGCCACGCGGCCGACGCATCTGGAATACCTGAAGTCCGAAATGGCGCGCTTCGTCGTGGTCGGCCCGGTGCTGGACGCCGAGGGCAAGCCCTGCGGCAGCCTTCTGGTGGTGGAAGCCGAGGACCAGGCGGCCGCCGAGGCCTTCGCCGCCGGCGACCCCTACGCCAAGGCCGAGCTGTTCGAGACGGTGCAGGTGCGGCCGTTCCGCATGGTCTTCAAGGACGGGGCGATGGTGTGATGGCCATACACGGCCTGTGCGACATGCGGCCGGCGCCTTCTGCCGGCCGAGCGGCCGAATGGCCGCCGCGCCGAATGGCGCGAAGCCAAGGGCCGCGGGTCGGGGCGCTGCCCCGACGCCCGCCCGGCGTTTTGAGGGGAGTGATTACCTGATGTCCCCCGCACGCCAGTACTGGCTTGTTAAGTCGGAGCCGGACGCGTTTTCCTGGGACCAGCAGGTGGCGAACGGCATCGAGCCCTGGACCGGCGTGCGGAACCACATGGCCAAGGCCAACCTCAACGCCATGAAACAGGGCGACCTGGCCTTCTTCTACCATTCCAACATCGGCAAGGAGATTGTCGGCGTGGTGGAGGTGGCGAAGGAGGCCTATCCCGACCCCTCGGTGGAGCCAGGCACCAAGGGCAGCTGGGTGTGCGTGGACATGAAGGCGGTCGGGCCGATGCCGAAGCCGGTGACGCTGGCGGAGATCAAGGCCAACCCGGATTTCGCCGAGCTGGCCCTGGTGCGGATGTCGCGGCTTTCGGTGATGCCGGTCTCGGCCGAGCATTGGAAGAAGCTGGCGAAGATGGGCGGCTGGAAGGGGAAATAGGGCGATGCGGCTGGAAGGGTCCTGCCATTGCGGCAAGGTTGGGTTTCGCTGCGAGAGCGCGCATCCCTACCCCTATCAGCGCTGCTACTGCTCGATCTGCCGCAAGACGCAGGGAGGTGGCGGCTACGCCATCAACCTCTCGGCCGAGATGGCGACGCTTAAGGTGCGCGGGGCGAAGCACCTCAAGATCTACAGGGCGGTGCTGCGGGAGGCTGGCCAGCGAACCCGCAAAAGCCCCGGTCAGCGCCATTTCTGCGGCGAATGCGGCAGCGCGCTGTGGCTGTTCGACCCGCGCTGGCCGGAGCTGGTGCACCCCTTCGCCTCCGCCATCGACACCAGGCTTCCGGTGCCGCCGGAGCACACGCATCTGCTGCTGGGCTCCAAGGCCAATTGGGTGGAGCCCTGCCTGGCCGAGGGCGACCGGCGCCACAAGGGTTATCCGAAGGAGAGCATCGCCGAATGGCATGCGCGGCTGGGGCTGGAGGCATGAGTGAGGTCGCGGCGGATGAACGGGTGCTGTGCCGGCTGGAGGACATTCCGGATGGTCAAAGCCGCGGCTTCACTCCGGCGGCGGGCGCTTTCACCGGGCTGTTCGCCATTCGCCGGGGCGACCGCGTCTTCGTCTATGTGAATTCCTGCCCGCATATCGGCCTGCCGCTGGACCCGGCACCGCACCGCTTCCTGGATGCGAAGCGCAGCGCCATCGTCTGTTCCGCGCATGGCGCGCGCTTCCGGATCGAGGATGGCGAATGCACCTCCGGCCCCTGCTATGGCGAGAGCCTTGAAGCGGTGCCGGCGCGGGTGGATGCGGAAGGGCGCGTGATCGTGCCGGCGGGCGCCGGGCTGTAGCGGCGTCCATTGCCTGCGGGGCGGGCGTTGATAGAATATTTTTCTTATAGTTGACGTGTAGGACCGGGTTCATGGAAAGAACTTCCATGATCATCCCCTTTCCGCCGTCCGGTCGGCGATGTCGCCCCTCTCCAGGCCATCGCCCTTCCTGCCCCTGACCCCCGGAGACACCCCATGAACTTCGCCCCTCCCGGCCATCTGCGCCGGCGCCTTCTGTTGCAGACGCTCGCCTTCGCCAGCGCCCCGGCCATCGTCCGCGCCCAACCGAGCTACCCGGACCGCCCCATCCGCCTCGTCGTGCCCTGGCCGCCCGGCGGCGCGGTGGGTGTGCTGGGGCGCGCCATCCAGCAGGCGCTCGGCGCCGAGCTCGGCCAGCCGATCGTCATCGAGAATGTCGGCGGCGCCTCCGGCCGCATCGGCGGCCAGGCGGCGGCGCGGGCGGCGGCGGATGGCTATACGCTGCTGCTGGCGAACGACACCTTCGCGGCCACCGAGGCGCTGCCCGTGGCCGGCGCCCCTTCCGTCCGCCATGCGCTGCAGCCGCTGTCCCGGATCGTCACGGCGGAACATGGCTTTTTCACCCACCCGGGCTCCGGCCTGAAGACCATCCAGGACTTCGCCGCGGCCGCCCGGGCGCGGCCGGGGGCGCTGAATGTCGGGGTGCCGGGGATCGGTGCCTCCCAGCACCTGACCAGCGAATTGCTGCTGCGCGCGGCGGGCGGGCTGCGGGTGGAGCATGTGCCCTATCGCGGCGGCGGGCCGGTGCTGCAGGACCTGCTGGCGGGCAACATCGATGTCGGCGTGGTGACCTTCTCCGCCGGCGTGCCGCATGCGCGCGACCGCACGCTGGTGCCATTGTTCGTCACCAGCGCCGCACGGCCGGCCGCGGTGCCCGAGGTGCCGACGGCAGGCGAGACCATCGCGCCGGGCTTCGTGCAGGACACCTGGATCGGCCTGTTCGCCCCCACCGGCACCCCGGTGGCCGTGACGGACCGGCTGCACCAGGCGGTGCGCGCCATCCTGGCCCAGCCGGAGGTGCGGGACAGGCTGGCCGGGCTGGGCTTTTATCCGTCCGGCCTCGGCGCCACGGAATTCGGCGCGCAGTTCGACAGCACCATCAGCACCTTCGCGGCCATCGCGCGGGAGCGGGGGATCACGGCGGGGGCCTGACGGCCCCGGGCTTGCGCCACTCCATGATGTGGAAACAGGGCACGCGGCGGTAGCGCGCCGCCGCGTGCGGGTCACCACCCGGCTGCGCGGCAGGCTCCGCGACATGGGTCAGCGCCAGGCCCCCATGTAGTGGCCCATCGGCCGGTGCAAGCTGCGGATGCCGGTGCTGCGGCTGCATTCAGACCGACTTGGCGCATCGCGGCTCCGCTACGCGGGTCGTCTCCGAATCAAAGGAGAACGGGCGAGCGACAGGACCGCAACGATATGCCGTAGAATTGACTCTGTTCGGCTCATTCGGGGACTTACGTTGATCTACGAGGCCATCGGACCTTGTCAGTCTTCGGGTCCGAGCTTGGGTGCTGTGGTGGCGCAGAACAGGAACCTGTGACATGCCGCTGAATCGCGTAGGCAGGTCCTTCCAGAATTTAGCGGAGCGCAGTCTTGGGCTCGAGCGATTCACCCGGAAGGTTGCTGATGTCATCGGCTACGACCTTACCCGCGTCACGCGCCTGGCCTACGGACCAGCCTGCCGCGACTTGATCCAGGGCCTCGGGCCGGCAAGGCTGGACACCTGCGAGATATCGGCGGGCGAGAACACCGACTGGCGGCACATGGGCTACCGCTCATACCGCACGCTGGAGTGGCCGGATTTCGACCTGAGCGTCGAGCCGTTGGCGCCTGAGCTGAGCGGGCAATTCGATCTCGTCATAGCCGATCAGGTCCTGGAACACCTGCTCTGGCCACTCCGGGGCGTCCGCAACATCCACGCACTGCTTCGTCCCGGCGGTCATGCGCTGCTCATGACGCCATTCCTGTATCCGCTGCACGGGCACCCCGTCGACTGCTCCCGCTGGTCCCAGGACGGGATGCGGCATCTGCTTGCGGAGGGCGGTTTTGCGCTTGAGGACATCCAGACCTGGGGCTGGGGCAACAAGTGGGCGGCGCGGCAACTGCTGACGAACTGGCCGCGCATGGGGTGGCGTCGGAAGTTGCCGCCCAACGATCCGCGCTGCCTTCTCGTGGTTTGGGCCCTGGCAAGACGGCAAGGCTGACATGGCGCCGTGACCCTTCGGCCGGACGAGGAGAGCGTGCGGCGACGCAGCCGTGCCTTGTCTCCGCTCGCCTGGCTGGCGAGGCGGCGCATCGGCTCGGCGGCCGTAATCGCCGGCTTCCCCCTGGTCGGCGATCCAGGCCGCGGCCGAGCCGCGCCAGCCATCCTCCATGCCTCATCCCTCTCGCCGGTTGACGCAGCGCAATGCCGCGTGCCCCATTCACGCTCTATGAACCGGTCAGCACGCCGGAACGAGATGCGCCGAAAAGACCGCGGGGAACGTCCATGACCGAGAACACCCTGATCGCCGTGAAGCCCGGCATTGCCGCGCGCGCCCATGTGGATGCGGCGGGCTACAAGGCGATGTATGCGGAAGCCGCCACCAACCCCGACGCCTTCTGGGCGAAGGAGGCACAGCGGATCGCCTGGATGCAGGCGCCGAGCATCATCAAGAACGTCGATTTCGGCGGCGAGTCGGGAAAGGTCTCGATCCGATGGTTCGAGGATGGGGTGCTCAACGCCTCCGTCTCCTGCCTCGACCGGCATCTGGCGACGCGCGGCGACCAGGTGGCGATCATCTGGGAGGGGGATGACCCGTCCAGCGACGCCAAGGTCACTTACAAGGACTTGCACGCGCGCGTCTGCCAGCTGGCCAATGCCATGCGCGGCATGGGCGTCGCCAAGGGCGACCGGGTCTGCATCTACCTGCCGATGATCGTCGAGGCCGCGGTCGCCATGCTGGCCTGCGCGCGGATCGGCGCGGTGCATTCCATCGTCTTCGGCGGCTTCTCGCCGGACAGCCTGGCGTCGCGCATCCAGGATTCGGATTGCGTGCTGCTGATCACGGCGGATGAGGGCCGCCGCGGTGGCCGCAAGGTGCCGTTGAAGGCCAATGCGGATGAGGCGCTGAAGACCTGCCCCTCGATCCGCAACGTCATCGTCGCGAAGAATACCGGCGGCGCGGTGGCGATGACGCCGGAGCGTGACCATTGGTGGTCGGACGCCTGCGACACCCAGCCGGAAACCGCGGAGCCGGAGCGGATGAACGCGGAGGATCCGTTGTTCATCCTCTACACCAGCGGCAGCACCGGCAAGCCGAAGGGCGTGCTGCACACCACCGGCGGCTACCTGGTCTGGGCCAGCTTCACGCACCAGACCGTCTTCGACTATCGCGACGGCGAGATCTACTGGTGCACCGCCGATGTCGGCTGGGTCACCGGCCACACCTACATCGTCTACGGCCCGCTCGCGAATGGCGCGACCACGCTGATGTTCGAGGGGGTGCCCAACTACCCCACCGTGTCCCGGTTCTGGGAGGTGGTGGACAAGCACCAGGTCAATATCTTCTACACCGCGCCGACCGCCATCCGCGCCCTGATGCGGGACGGGGAGGCGCCGGTGCGGAAGGCCAGCCGCGCCAGCCTGCGGATCCTGGGTTCCGTGGGCGAGCCGATCAATCCGGAAGCCTGGCTCTGGTACTACCGGGTGGTGGGCGACGAACGCTGCCCGATCGTGGACACCTGGTGGCAGACGGAAACCGGCGGCATCCTGATCTCGCCCCTGCCCGGCGCCATCGCCCAGAAACCCGGCTCCGCCACGCTGCCCTTGCCCGGCGTGAAGCCGGCGCTGGTCGACAATGACGGGAACCACCTGGAGGGCGCGACGGAAGGCAACCTGGTGCTGCTGGATAGCTGGCCGGGCCAGATGCGCACGGTCTATGGCGACCATGAGCGCTTCGTGCAGACCTACTTCTCCACCTTCAAGGGCACCTACTTCACCGGCGACGGCGCCCGGCGGGACGAGGATGGCTACTACTGGATCACCGGCCGCGTCGATGACGTGATCAACGTCGCCGGCCACCGCATGGGCACGGCGGAAGTGGAAAGCGCGCTGGTCGCCCACCCGAAGGTGGCGGAGGCCGCGGTGGTCGGCATGCCGCATGAGATCAAGGGCCAGGGCATCTACGCCTATGTCACCCTGAAGACCGGGGAGGAGCCGTCCGAGGCGCTGCGGAAGGAACTCATCGCCTGGGTCCGCAAGGAGATCGGGCCGATCGCCAGCCCGGATGCCATTCAATGGGCGCCCGGCCTGCCGAAGACCCGCTCCGGCAAGATCATGCGCCGCATCCTCCGCAAGATCGCGGCGAATGAGACCGATGCGCTGGGCGATACCTCGACGCTGGCGGACCCCGGCGTGGTGCAGGATCTGGTGGATAACCGGGTGGGTTAGGTCAGCGCGCACCACCCGGCCTTGGCACCACGGGAACCGGCAGCGCCCGGAAGCCGGGCCGGGCGAACAGGTAGCCCTGCATGGCCCGCACGCCGAGGCGGCGTAGCGCCGCCAGTTCGCCCGGTGTCTCGATCCCCTCCACCACCGGCGCCATGCCGAAGGCATGAAGCTGCGCCAGGGTGGCACGCACCCGTTCATAGCGGGCCGCATCCTGGTCCAGGCCCATGATCACCTCGCGCGCGATCTTGGCGCCGTCCGGGCGCCACTGCATCAACAGCGGCATGCGCGCATGGCCGGTGCCGACATCATCCAGCGCGATACGGATGCCACGGCGCTGCAGCGCGCTCAGGGCGCGGCCCAGCGCCTCCGGGTCCGCCACCGGCTCCATCTCGCTGATCTCGAAGACCAGGCGGTCGGTCGGGAAGCCCATCGCCTCCGCCTCCGCCACAGTGCGGCTGGCGCAGCATGCGGGCAGGCCGATGCAGCCAGGGAAGATGTTCAGCGTCAGCGCCGCCCCGGTCGCGGCCAGGCCAAGCCGCATCGCCTCCGCCACCGCCTCGCGCCGGATTTCCGCATCGACGGTGTAGCGCGCCGCCGGCGGAATGGCGCCCAGCACGGTCGCCGCGCCTTCGCCGGCCGGACCGCGCACCAGCGCCTCCTGCGCCAAGGTCAGGCCGGTCTCCACATCGACGATGGGTTGGAAGGCGATGGCGAAGCGGGGGCTCACGTCAGGTCGTCCATTAAAAGATGAATTGATCATAAAATTTTACGCGGCACCCGTCGAGCGTCAATCGATCACCCTTTCGCCGCCATCAGGGTTGCAGACGGCGCTGTTGCGGAACGCCGCGCCCGGCCGCAGCATCCGGTCCGATGGCCGACCCTCCCGATAGGCGACAGACCCGCCGCCTGATCCTCGTGCTCGGCCTGGCCTGCCTCGCCTCGAACCTGGCGACCCGCGCCTACGACCCGCTGGTCGGCGTGCTGGCGCAGGATTTCATGGCCAGCCCCGCCACCATCGCGCTGCTGTCGACCGCCTTCGCGCTGCCCTATGCGCTGGTGCAGCCGGTGCTCGGGCCACTGGGCGATGCGGCGGGCAAGCGGCGGGTGATCCGGATCTGCCTGATCGGGCTGGCCGTGGCGCTGGCCGCCGCTGCGATGGCGCCGGACCTCGGTACGCTGACCGTGCTGCGGGTGCTGGCCGGGGCGGCGGCGGGCGGCATCTTCCCGCTCGCCATCGCCGCGATCGGCGACCAGGTGCCGATGGAGCGCCGGCAGGTGGCGCTGTCACGGCTGCTGGTGGCGGGGCTGACCGGCTCGGCCGGTGGCGCCCTGCTATCGGCGGCGCTGGAGCCCTGGATCGGCTGGCGCGGCGTGACGCTGGTCTGCGCCGCCGCCGCGCTGGCTGCGATCCCGATGCTGCGATCCCCACCCGGCAAGCCGGAGCTGCGCGGGCCGAAGCTGAACCTGGGCGATTCGCTGCTGCGCTACCGGCAGATCATCGCCCTGCCCGCCGCCCGCGTGCTGTATGCCTGCGTGTTCCTGGAGGGGATGCTGATCTTCGGCATCTTTCCCTTCATCGCCCCCCTGCTGGCGGAGCGCGGCCAGGGCGGCGTGACGGAGGCCGGCTTCGCGGTGGCCGCCTTCGGCATCGGCGGCTTCGTCTTCGCGGCGCTGGCCGGGCTGATGCTGCGGCGCATGGGGCAGTCCCGCATGGTGCTGCTGGGCGGCGTGCTGGGCGCGCTCGGCCTGGTGGCGCAGGCGGCGGCACCGCATGCGGCGGTGCTGGTCGGCGGGTGCCTGGTGCTCGGCCTCGGCTTCTACATGATGCACAGCTCGATCCAGACTCGGGTGACGGAGGTGGCGCCGATGGCACGCGGCAGCGCCGTGGCGCTGCATGCCTTCAGCTTCTTCCTCGGCCAATCGCTAGGCCCGGCCGTAATGGGCGGGGGCCGGGCGGTGATCGGCACCGAATGGGCGCTGATCATCGCCGCGGTCGGCGTGCTGGGCCTGGGTTTCTGGCTGTCTCGCCGCGGCCGCTGAGGCCCCACCCGCCCCGGATGTTCCGGTTCGCGATTCGCCCCGTTCCAGAACGCAGAGTGAATCACGCCTTTGATGGCCGCTCGGAACGCATGGGGAATCAACCGCCTGCCCCGAGTCGCAGGAACGAATCGCTGACTCGGCGAATTCGTTCCCCCACCACAAGCCCTGGGGGGTGCCCGGCCACCAGGCCACAAGCGCGTTCCCCGAGTCGCAACCCGAGTCGGGTCCGAGTCGCGGAACGCGCCGCGACGCTCAGAAGTCGGTGACGCGGCCCCTCTGTTCCCAGTCGCCGTAGCGCGTCGGCTCCGGCCCCTTCGGCCCGCCGATCTCGGGCGGCAGCGCCAGGCGGATCGGCTTCTCGGCCGGCGGATCGCCGACCGGCGGCCGCGGCGGCTCCTCGGGGATCGGGATGCCCTCCGGCGGCGGCTCGACCGGCGCGGGCGGCACCTCGGGTACCGGCATGCCCGGCGGGGGCATGGTGGGGTCGGGCGGCGGCAGGGGCACCTGCTGGGCCGAAAAAGGATTGCTGTCGGGCGGCAGAAGCCGCCCCTCGTGATTCGCGTTGGTCATGCACCACATATAGGTCGTCCTCGTCCGCGTCGGAGTGCCAACGCGGAACGGGGCGGACGTTTGCGCGGAGGAGTGGAGACGAGATGAGCGGCTATCTGCGGACGGCGATCCTGCTGGCGGGCATGACCGCCCTGTTCGTCGGCGTCGGATTCATGATCGGCGGGCAGCAGGGCATGGTGATCGCCTTCCTGGTCGCCTGCGGCATGAACGTCTTCGCCTGGTGGAACAGCGACCGCATGCTGCTGCGGATGCACAATGCGCAGCCGATCGGGCCGAACGACGCGCCGCGCCTGTACCAGATGACCCAGCAGCTGGCCGCCAATGCCGGCCTGCCGATGCCGGCGCTGTACGTGATCCATGAGGACCAGCCCAATGCCTTCGCCACCGGCCGCAGCCCGGACCGCGCGGCCGTCGCGCTGAACACCGGCCTGCTGGACATGATGCCGGAGCGTGAGGTGGCGGGCGTGATCGCGCACGAACTCGCCCACATCAAGAACCGCGACACGCTGATCATGACCATGACGGCGACCATCGCCGGCGCCATCGGCATGCTGGCGCAGTTCGGCTTCCTGTTCGGCCGCGGCGACAACCGCCAGAACCCCTTCGGCATGATCGGCACCATCCTGATGATCGTGCTCGCGCCACTCGCCGCCATGGTGGTGCAGATGGCGATCAGCCGGTCGCGCGAATATGAGGCGGATCGCATCGGCGCCGAGATCGCCGGCGATGCGGAGGGGCTGGCCTCCGCCCTGCTGCACCTGGAGGGCTACAAGGCCGGGCGGATCAACCAGGCGGCCGAGGCCAATCCGGCGACGGCGCATATGTTCATCATCAATCCGCTGTCCGGCCTGCGGATGGATGGGCTGTTCTCCACGCACCCCAAGACCGAAAACCGCGTCGCCGCGCTGCGGGCGCTGGCTGGGCAGATGGGACCGCCACCGGCGCCGCCCCGCCCGGCCTCACCACGCCCGGCCTCACCACGCCCGGCCTCACCACGCCCAACCGCACCGCGCCCAGCGGCACAACGCCCCGGCCCCTGGAGCAACCCGCCGCGCCGCAACCCCTGGGGCTGACGGGGCGTTGAATGGGGCCTTCCCTTCCACGGAGGCTCCACCATGTGGCTCTCCCTGCCCTGGCAAAGGCTCCCGCGCTTGATCCGCTTCGTCCTGATCCAGGCCGCGACGGGCTTCGGTATCGCTTCGGTTGCCCTCGCCGGGTTGCTCTGGGCCGATCCAGGCGATGCCCGCAGCCTGCTGCTGACCGCCGCGGGCCATTGGTGGCCGGCCGCGCTGCTTTGGTTCTTCCTCGGCATGACGTTCGGCGCCGTGCAGATCGGCGTGGCGACCATGCTGTTGGGAACGCCCGACCCGCCGCAGCGTCCACGCGGGCGACCGGTGCCCGGCCGTGCTGTCGTTCCCGCGGTGATCCGCCGGCGGTGATCAGGGCTCCCGGCTACGGCCGGCGGCGCACCCGCGTGCTCCAGATGTGCCAGACATAGGTGGCGATGAAGCCGCCGACGACGACATAGGCCAGCGGTTCCAGCCAGCCCTCGATCTGCTCGTACCGGTCCTCCATCCAGTAGCCGGCCATGGTCAGGAAGGTAATCCAGACGGCGCTGCCGAGCGCTGTCCACAGGTAGAAGACCGGGCGCGGAATGCGGATCAGCCCGGCGGGGATGGAAATGACGGTGCGGATGCCCGGCAGCAGCCGGCCAAAGGACAGGGCGAAGGGGCCGTATTTCAGCAGCGTGGCCTCCGCCTTGCGCAGGTCCTCCTCCCCCACCGCGAACCAGCGGCCGTAGCGGCCGACCAGCGGGCGGATTCGGTCGGCGCCGATCGCCCGTGACAGCTCGTACCAGAAGACATTACCGAGCAGCGTGCCGATCACGCCGGCGATCAGCGCCAGAGACAAGGACATCTGGCCCCGCGCCGCGGCGAAGCCAGCGAGCGGCATGATCACCTCCGACGGGATCGGCGGGAACAGGTTCTCCAGGAACATCAGCGCCATCACGCCGGGCCAGCCGCCGGCGGCCACGATGTCCGTCACCCACTCGATCATGACGCAATCCGATACAGCGTGAGGGCGACCCGGCGGCCGCGTGAATAGTTGAAGCCGGAAACGGTGCCCTGCCCGGCCAGCGCCAGGCCGCGGGCGGCGGCTTCGGCCTGGAAGCGCGCGACGTCCCGGTCGCCGATCGCGACCAGGCGCCCGGCGTCCCCCGCCAGGAAATCCACCGCCGCGCCGGCATCCCGCAGCAGCCGGATCTCCCCGCCCATCGCGAACAGCAGGGATGGCTCGTGGTAGCCGACCACGCCGAAGCGGTCATCCGGCAGGCCGGGGGCGGCCATCCGGACCGCCTCGGCCAGACGCGGCGAGATCCAGGGCGCCTGCAGCCGCGGCAGCACCAGGCCGAGCGCCACCGCCTGCAACGGCACCGCCAGCAGCACGGCCAGCAACGCGGCCCGCGCCGGCGCACCTTCCCGCAGCATCCGCAGCAGGCCCCAGGCGAAGATCGCCGCCGCCGGCAGGCCGAGCAGCGACAGCGGATCCACCGCGCCATCCGCCAGCACCGGCAGCACGGCAGACGCCACGCCAAGCCCGATAGCGGTGGCGACGGCGCCTCCACTGGCCAGCAGCGCCAGCCAGCGCGGCGGCGCCCGGCGCAGCGGGTCCAGCGCCCAGGCGGCGGCCAGCAGCATCAGGGCGGGGTAGGTCGGCATCACGTAGTGCGGCAGCTTGGTGGTCACCGCCTCGAACATCAGCCAGGCAGGGATGGACCAGGCGAGCAGGTAGCGCGTGGCGGGCTGCAGCCGGTCCGCCCAGATTCCGGGTGCCGCGCGCAGCACCAGGAAGGCGGCGGGGAAGGCGGCGATGCCGAAGCTCAGCAGGTAGTAGCCGGGCGGGCCCCAGTGGTTCTCGTCGGCGCCGCCCACCTTGCTCAGCATGTCGCCGCCCAGCGCCTCGGCCAGGAAGCGGCCTTCGGTCGCGATGGTCACCGCGATGAACCAGGGTGCGGCGGCCAGCACCATCAGCGGCACGCCCCAGCCGGGGCGCAGCACGCGCAGCCAGGGGGCGCCTGCCGTCCAGGCGCGATCGGCCATGGCCAGCGTCAGCGCGGCGAGTGCCGCGACAAGCGGCCCGATCGGCCCCTTGATCAGGATGGAGATGCCAAGCACCAGCCAGAACACCGCCGCCGACCCGGCACCGAAGCCGCCAGGCTGCACATAGGCGCGCCCCATCAGCCCCATGGCGACGACGATGGTGCCCAGCAGCGCGGCATCCGTCTTGGCGATGTGCGTTTCCACCCCCAGCACGAAGCAGCCCGCCAGCATGGCCGCGCCCAGGAAGGCCGCGCGGCGGCCGACCAGCGCCCGGCCGAGATGCGCCGTGGCCAGCACCGCCAGCAGCGCGCCGGCCAGGGACGGGATGCGATAGGCCCAGATGTCGTCGCGGTCGCCGACCCGCAAAGCCTCCACAACCCGCACCGATCCAGCCTGGAGCCAGTGGATGCCGGCGGGCTTCTTGTTGCGCTCGACCTCGCCGAAGCGGATGCGGACCAGGTCGCCGGTCTCCACCATCTGCCGGCTGGCCTGTGCGAAGCGGCTTTCGTCGCGGTCGCCTGCGGGCAGGCTGAAGAAGCCTGGCAGCCAGAGCAGCAGGCACAGCAGCGCGAGCCAGGGAAGCGGGCGCCGCGTCTCCGGCAGCCGGTCGAGAAAATCCCGGCCTAGGAAGTTGGGGGGCGCCTGCATGGCCGCGCCCCTAGCATGGTGCGCGGCGGGCGGCCATAAACCCTCCCGAAATGCCCCCCACAAATCCCCCCGAAAGCGTGACGAAGCGTGTCACGGCCAAGCCGCCCAACGCCCGCGCCAACCGCAGCGCGCCGCCCCCGGGTACACGTTCCGCCGCGCTGCTGCTGCTCGCCGCCGTCTTCGACCGCCGCCGCCCGCTGGAGGAGGCGCTGGACCAGCTTCCCGCCGCGATCGAGCCGCGCGACCGCGCCGCGGCGCATCGCCTGGCCGCCGCCGTGCTGCGCCATGCCGGCAGCATCGATGCGGTGCTGGAGCCGCATCTGCGCCGCGAACCGCCGCCCGTGGTGCGCGCCGCGTTGCGCATGGGGGCGGCGGAACTGCTGATCCTGGCCACCCCGGCCCATGCGGCCGTCGCCGCCACCGTCGCGGTGGTGCCGCGGCCCTTCGCGGGGTTGGTGAACGCCGTGCTGCGCAAGGTCGCGACCGAGGGCGCCGAGATCTACGAATCCCTGGACCGGGAAAGGCTGGATACGCCGCCCTGGCTGTGGTCCGCCTGGCACGCCGCCTATGGCCCGGGCGGCGCGCGCGCCATCGCCCGCGCGCATCAATCCGCCGCGCCGCTCGACCTGACCCTCGCCCCCGGCGCCACCCCGCCCGAGGGCGCGATCCAACTGCCGACCGGGTCCTGGCGCCTGCCGGAGGGCACCCGCGTGACCGACCTGCCCGGCCTGGCGGAAGGCGCCTTCTGGGTACAGGACGCCGCCGCCGCCCTGCCCGCCCGCCTGCTGGCGGTAAAGCCCGGGGAACGCGTGGCGGATCTTTGCGCCGCGCCCGGCGGCAAGACCGCGCAGCTCGCCACCGCCGGCGGCATCGTCACGGCGGTGGAGCGCGACCCGAAGCGCGCCGCGCGCCTGCGGGAGAACCTGGCCCGCCTGAAGCTCTCCGTAACGGTGGAGGAGGCCGATGCGGCGCATTGGATGCCCCAAGGAGCCCAGGCGGAGGCCGGTTTCGACGCGGTGCTGCTGGATGCGCCCTGCTCCGCTACCGGCATCATCCGCCGCCACCCGGACATCCCCCATCTGAAGCGGCCGAAGGATGTGGTGGCGCTGGTGGAAGCCCAGGCGCGGCTGCTGGTCCAGGCGGCGAAGCTGCTGCGCCTCGGCGGGCGGCTGGTGCTCGCCACCTGTTCCCTGCAGCCGGAGGAGGGGGAGGCGCATCTGGCCCGCGCCGCGTCCCTCGGCCTGGTGCCGGACCCGATCGCCCCGACTGAGCTGCCGGGGCTGCGCACCGCGCTGGTGCGCGGCGGCACGCTGCGGACGCGGCCCGACATGTGGCCGGAGCTGGGCGGGATCGACGGGTTCTTCGCCGCCCGCTTCCGCAAGGCGTAGCAGAACCTTCTTTCCATTCCTCCCACACCTTGGCGCGGGAGAGGTTCATGCTACATCTCCCGTATATTCGGGATGAACGACGCATATGGCTGCCGCCGAACTGGACCGTATCGACCGCGAGATCCTGCGCCTGATCATGCAGGATTCATCCCGTTCCCTGGCCGAGATCGCGCAGGAGGTGGGGCTGACGCCGACGCCCTGCTGGAAGCGCATCCGGCGGATGGAGGAAGCGGGCGTCATCACCGGCCGCGTCGCGCTGGTCGACCCCGCCCGGGTCGGCCTGCCGATTTCCGTCTTCGTCGCGGTGGAGACCGGCGACCATTCCGGCGACTGGATCGCGCGCTTCGCGGAGGCGGTGGCCAGCCTGCCGGAGATCGTCGAATGCTGGCGGCTCGGCGGCGACGTGGACTACCTGCTGCGCGTCGTGGTGCCGGACATGGCCGGCTACGACGCCTTCTACCGCCGCTTCGTCGCCGCCGTGCCCTCGCTGCGCAAGGTGACGGGCCGCTTCGCCATGGAACGGGTGAAAAGCACCACGGCGCTGCCGATCTGAACGCAGGCCCACATGCGGCGGCAGGACTGGCTGATTCTCGGGGTCCTGCTGGCCGCGGCGCTGTGGTTCGGCTGGCCGCGCATCGAGCAGATGCCCCTCGCGCGCTACCTGCGCGGCGAATGCGCCACGCCGCGCACCTGCCCCGCCCCGGGCCGGCCCGGCGATGGTGAACCGTGGCGCGTGCCGGAGCCCGGGCGGGAACCGGGACCGATCCTGCGGCGAACCTAGCGCCCCTGGCCTGACTCCAGGCGAAAGCCCGGCCTGCCAGCGTTGAACCCTCCCGTTATTGCGTCGGGGGCCGGTTCCCCCGGGGGGCGGTGAAGGCTAGAACCGCCAGGACATGTCCGCACCCATCCGCATCGCCCCGTCCCTGCTCGCCGCCGATTTCACCCGGCTGGGCCAGGAAGTCGCCGCCATTGAGGCCGCAGGCGCCGATTGGCTGCATCTCGACATCATGGATGGGCATTTCGTGCCCAACATCTCCTTCGGTCCCGGGCTGGTGAAGGCGCTGCGGAAATCCTCCGCGATGTTCTTCGACGTGCATCTGATGATCGCACCCGCCGACCCCTACCTCGCCGCCTTCGCGGAGGCCGGCGCCGACCTGATCAGCCTGCATCCGGAGGCCGGGCCGCATCTGCACCGGTCCCTGCAAACCATCCGCGCACTCGGCAAGCAGGCCGGCGTGGTGCTGAACCCAGGCACGCCGGTGGAAGCGGTGGCCCCGGTGATCGACCTGTGCGACCTGGTGCTGGTGATGTCGGTGAACCCCGGCTTCGGCGGGCAATCCTTCATCCGCAGCCAGCTGGCGAAGATCGCTACGCTGCGGGCGATGATCGAGGCCACCGGAAGGCCCATCGCGCTGCAGGTGGATGGTGGCGTCACCGCCGCCACGGCGCCGGATTGCCTGGCTGCCGGGGCGGATGTGCTGGTCGCCGGCACCGCCGTCTTCGGCACGTCGGACTACGCGGCGGCCATCGCTGGGCTGCGGGGGGGAGGAAACGCCAGATGATCGGGGGGGTCCTGCGCGGCGCGCGCCGCATCATCGCCAACCTCAAGCCGATCAAGGTGCCGGACGGCCCGGCACGGTCGTTCCGCGACCTCTGGCCCGGCGATGCGGCCCGCGGCGCCCGCCTGCTGCGCGGCGAATTCGAGGCCTTCGGCACCACCCGTCCGTTGCGCCCGCAGGATGGCGAGGATGCCCCTGCCCGCCCGGATTGGAGCCCGGCCCAGCCCGGCGGCAGCCAGACCCAGCCCGGCGGCAACCAGACCTGGTATGCCGCCGCCCATGCCTTCGCCTGGCTGCGCGACCTGCGCGCGCTGGGCACCGATGCGGCGCGGCTGCGCGGCCGGGCACTGACGGCGGATTGGCTGGCGCATGGCGCGCACGAACCATTGGCGGATGCGCCGGAAGTGGCCGGCGCGCGGATTTCCGCCTGGCTCGGCCATTGGGACTTCCTGGCCGCGACGGCGGAGGACGGGTTGCGCCGCCAGTTGATGCAGCGCCTGGCCCAGGACACCCGCGGCGTGGTCGCCGGCCTGCCGGCGGAGGCCGCGCATCGCGGCGCGCTGGTGGCGCTGAAGGGCGGCATGGCCGGCGCCGTGGCGCTGGAGGAGGAAACCTGGCTCGCCCGCTGCGTCCGCTTCCTGCCGCAGGAGCTGGAACGGCAGTTCCGCCCGGATGGCGGCCATGTGGAACGCAGCCCCGGCATGCAGCTGGCCGCCGTGCAGGATCTGATCGAGATCCGCAACCTGCTGCATGGCGCAGGCGTCGAGGCACCGCCGCAGCTTGCCAATACGCTGGACCGCGCCGCGCCGGCATTGCGGATGATGCGCCATGCGGATGGCGGGCTCGCGCTGTTCAACGGGACGCGCGACGAACAGGCCGCCTTCATCGACCTGGTGCTGACCCAGGGCCAGTCGCGCGGCCGGGCGCCGACGCAATTGCCGGATACCGGCTTCCACCGCCTGGCGGCCAGCCGCACGCTGGTGGTGATGGATTGCGGCGCGCCGGCCCCGGCCCGGCGCGAGGCCTCCGCCGGTGGCCTGCCGCGCGGCGCCGACCGCAACGCCCATGCCGGAACCCTGGCCTTCGAGATGTCGGCCGGGCGGGAAAGGCTGATCGTCAATTGCGGCGCGGCGCCGGCCGCCGAGGGCGAATGGCGCGACGCGCTGCGCGCCACCGCGGCGCATTCCACCCTGGTGCTGGCGGATACCAATTCCTCCGAATTGAAGCCCGAGGGCATGGGCCGCCGGGTCGAGACGGTCACCACCGACCGTTTCGAGGAAGACGGCAAGCTGTGGCTGGATGCGACGCATGATGGCTGGCTGCGGCAATTCGGCCTGCGCCACCGCCGCCGGCTGTTCCTGTCCGAATCCGGCGACAGCCTGATCGGGGAGGATCTGCTGGAAGGCGCCAAGGATGTGGCGGTGCCCGGCTTCGTCGTGCGCTTCCATCTGCACCCGGCCGTCTCGGCCAGCCTGCAGCAGGATGAACAGGGCGCGCTGCTGCGCCTGCCCTCCGGCGCCGGCTGGCGGCTGCGCGTCGGCAAGGATATCCGCGTCGCGATCGAGGAAAGCATCTATCTGGGCGCCGAGCCGCGCCGCAGCCAGCAGGTGGCGCTGCATAGCGGGGCCGGCGCCACGGCGCTGCAATGGGCCCTGTCCCGCATCAGCGCCACCGCGCCCACAGCGCCCGAGCCGCAGCCGGAGTAATGCCTGGCCGGGCTGGATGCGGGTCGAACCTCGCACCGTGAAGATCCTCGAAGTCACCAATGTGGACTTCGCGCTGGTCCACTTCATCCTGCCGCTGATGCGCGGGCTGCGGGACCGCGGGCATGAGGTGGTGGGCGTCTGCGCCGAGGGGCCGCTGCTGGAAGGGCCGCGGGCGGAGGGGTTCCGGGTGGTGCCGGTGGCGCTCGCCCGCAGCCTGCACCCGCTGCGGCAGGCTCGCGCGCTGGCCGAACTGGTCGCGGTGATGCGGGCCGAAAAGCCGGACCTCGTTCACGCCCATATGCCGATCAGCGGCCTGCTGGCACGCACCGCGGCGCGCATCGCCGGCGTGCCGCGCATCGCCTATACCTGCCACGGTTTCCTGTTCAACCAGCCCGGCCCCTGGTGGCGCGGCCGCCTGGCGCTGGGGCTGGAACGCGCAGCCGGGCGCATCACCCACACCTACCTGACGGTCAGCGAGGAAGAAGCGCAGGACGCAGGGCGGCTGCGCATCCACCCCAACCCGGTCGCCGTGCTGAATGGCCGCGACCCCGCCCGCTTCCGCCCGGACCCCGCCGCCCGCGCCCGGCTGCGCGCGGAGATGGGCGTGGCGGAGGGGGATTGCGTGGTGGTCGCCATCTCCCGCCTCGTCCGACACAAGGGCTTTTGTGAGCTGCTGGCTGCGATGGCGGAGACGCCGCCGAATTGCGTGCTGTGGGTGGCCGGGAATCGGCTGGCCAGCGACCATGGCGAGGATCTGACCCCGCATTTCCAGCGCGCCGCCGCCACGCTCGGCCGGCGGCTGGTGATGCTGGGCTACCGCACCGATGTGCCGGCGGTGCTGGCGGCAGCCGACGTCTTCACCCTGCCCTCGCATTTCGAGGGTCTGCCGATGTCGATCATCGAGGCGATGCTGACCGGCCTGCCGGTAGTCGCCACCGATATCCGCGGCCCGCGCGAACAGGTGGTGGCGGGCGAGACGGGCCTGCTGGTGCCGCCCATGCAGGTGGCGCCCCTGGCGCAGGCGCTGCGGCACCTGGCGGAGGATGCCGGGCTGCGGCGCGCCATGGGCGAGGCCGGCCGGGCGCGGGCGTTGAACCGCTTCGACGAGGTGAAGGTTCTGCGCCACACCATGGAACTTCTGGAAGCCGGCGCAACTTCCGCCTGAACTTCAAACACTTCGGGACGTTTGGGGCCGCGTCACCGGAGTGAGAGAACCATGTCCCAGACCACTGTCGCCACCACAGACAAACTGCCCTCCCGCGTATCCTGGGGCGCCATCATCTCCGGCGGCCTCGTGGCCGTCGCGGTGGGGGCCATGTTCAACATCCTCGGCGTCGCCATCGGCGCCGGGACGATCGAGCCCACCATTCCCGGCGAGACGCCGGATGCCGGCACCTTCGGCATCGCGGGCGCGGCCTGGCTGATGGTCTCCAACCTGCTCGGCCTGGCGGCCGGCGGCTATGTCGCGGCGCGGCTGTCCGGGACCGCGGATGATACGGATGGCGTGCTGCACGGCCTGTCCGTCTGGGCCATCGCCTTCCTGCTCTCCGCCGTGCTGCTGGGCAATGTCGCGGCCGGCACGGCGCGCGGCGTGGGATCCCTGGTGCAGGGCGCGGCCAGCACGGCAGGCTCCGCCGCGGCGGAAGCCATGCCGCAGGCCGGCAACCTGTCCTTCGACCCGGAAGCCCTGGCCGAGCGGCTACAATCCAGCCTGCAGGGCGGTGGCGATCCGGCCACCATGACGGAAGACCAGCGCCGTGCGGAGATGACCCGGCTGGTGGCCGAACGCGCCCGCAGCGGCGCCTTCACCCCGGAAGCGCGGGACCGGCTGACGGCGCTGGCCGCCGCCGAGTTCGGCATTCCGCAGGACCAGGCGGCGCAGCGCATCACGGAGCTGGAGGCCGAGGCGACCCAGGTAACGCAGCGTGCGGAGACCGAGGCGCGGGAAGCGGCCGAAGCGACGGCGCAGGCCGCGTCGGTCGGCGCCTATTGGATCTTCGCCACCCTGCTGCTGGGTGCGGCCGCGGCAGTGATCGGGGCCAAGGTCGGCACGCGGAAGACGGTTCTGCTGGCCAGCCGCCGCTTCGTCTGAACCGCGGAAAGGTGCTGCGTGGCGGGCTTCAATGCCCGCCGCGGAGTGCCGGCGCCGCCGCCGCCGAACCACCGATGCGCCGGATGCCGACGCTCAACAGGATCAGGACCATGCCGGCCACGAGCAGGCCAATGCTCCAGGCCAGGGTGGCAGAGAGGCTGTCACCCGCCAGGCGCGGCCCGGTTCCGGGCAGCAATCCGAAGACCAGGGCGAGCAGCAGGCCGAAGACCCCGACCGTCAGCGCCACCAGCCCAGCCCCATCCGCGATCGTGCCGATCAGCGCGGCGAAGCCTGAGCGGGTGCTGCTGGCGTTTTCCTGCATGGTGCGGGCCATCAGGAATACGAACAGCACCGCAATGATGACCCAAACCCACATGGCGGTAACCCCCGGATAACGTCCGGCGCATTTGCGCCGAACGCAAGGCGGGATGCAAGCCGAACGCGGCGATCCTGCCCCGCCAAGGGACCATGATCGCTGCGTAGGGGCTCAGTAGCGGTACTGTTCGGCCTTGAAGGGGCCCTGTTCCGGCACGCCGATGTAGTCGGCCTGCTGCTTGGTGATCTTGGTCAGCTTGGCGCCGACCTTGTCCAGGTGCAGGGCGGCGACCTTCTCGTCCAGGTGCTTCGGCAGCACATAGACCTTCTTCTCGTACTTGCCCGGGTTCGCCCACAGCTCGATCTGCGCCAGCGTCTGGTTGGTGAAGGACGCGGACATGACGAAGGAGGGGTGGCCCGTGGCGTTGCCGAGGTTCACGAGGCGGCCCTCGGACAGCAGGATGATGCGCTTGCCGTCGGGGAACTCGATCTCATCGACCTGCGGCTTCACATTGTCCCACTTGTAGTTGCGCAGCGCGACGACCTGGATCTCGCTGTCGAAGTGGCCGATGTTGCAGACGATGGCGCGGTGCTTCATGGCGCGCATGTGGTCGGCGGTGATGACGTCCACATTGCCCGTGGCGGTGACGAAGATGTCGGCCATCGGGGCTGCATCCTCCATGGTCACCACCTGGTAGCCCTCCATCGCCGCCTGCAGCGCGCAGATCGGGTCGACTTCGGAGACCATCACGCGGCAGCCGGCATTGCGGAGGGAGGCGGCGGAGCCCTTGCCGACATCGCCGAAGCCCGCGACCATCGCGACCTTGCCGGCCATCATCACGTCGGTGCCGCGGCGGATGGCGTCCACCAGCGACTCGCGGCAGCCATAGAGGTTGTCGAACTTCGACTTGGTCACGCTGTCGTTCACGTTGATCGCCGGGAACAGCAGCTTGCCTTCCTTGGCCATCACATACAGGCGGTGCACGCCCGTCGTCGTCTCCTCGGAGACGCCGACGATGGACTTCGCCAGTTCGGCGAACCAGCCCGGCTTCGTCTTCACCAGCTTCTTGATGAGGGCGAAGAAGACTTCTTCTTCCTCATTGGTCGGCTTCTCGAGGAAGGCGACGTCGCCCTGTTCGGCGCGCAGGCCGTAATGCACCAGCAGCGTCATGTCGCCGCCATCGTCCAGCAGCACGTTCGGCGTGCCGCCATCACCCCATTCGAGCGTCTTCTGCACATAGTCCCAGTATTCCGGCAGCGTCTCGCCCTTGATGGCGAAGACCGGCGTGCCGGCGGCGGCGATGGCGGCCGCGGCGTGGTCCTG
>LNFM01001739.1_pt1 | contig 48341 bp, 44 predicted proteins | sample 596031 | NCBI WGS metagenome assembly LNFM01 (sample SAMN04254537, study PRJNA301005) | activated carbon metagenome | isolation source: dual media filters at the Ann Arbor, Michigan drinking water treatment plant | place: USA: Ann Arbor
CGTAGCAGATCATCACGCCGATCGGCCCGCAGTCGGTGGCGATGGCCTCGGCGCTGTCGCCGCCGGCGATCTTCCACCAGTGCACTTCGTTCGGCGTCGGGTGGATCTTCTCGCGCTCGTGCACCGAACCGTCGCGCAGGGCCACGTAGCAGATGTTGTGGATGTCGCCATCGTCCATCTGGGTGGGGTGCGAGCCGCCGATGATGTTGATGTTGTAGGACACCGCCAGCTTGTGCATCAGCTCGCGGTACTGGGTGGTGTACTTGGTCAGCGTGCGGATGGAGTCGGACGGCGACAGCGGCTGGTTCTCGATCGACAGCAGCTGCAGCGTGATCAGCTCGGGGAACACCACGAAATCGCTGCGGTAGTCGGCGGCGATGTCGACGAAGTACTCGATCTGGGTCGCGAACTCCTCGAAGCTCTTGATACGGCGCTGCTGGTACTGCACCGTCGCCACCCGCACCGCGGCCGGCAGGTCGCCCGAGCGCTGCGCGGTGCGGATCGCCGGATGGTCGGAGAAGCTGGGGTTGCGCCAGACCAGGTGCGCGGCGTAGCCCAGCGACTCGTGGTCGGAGGGCAGGTAGTCGGGCAGGACGCCGATCACCTCGAACTGGTTGCTGAGCTGGAAGCTCAGCGTGAGGTCGCGCGCCTTGCCTTCGTTCACCGCCGCGACGTAGGCCTCGGCGCTGCCGTACTGCTTGATGCGCTTGGACAGCCCCGGCAGGCGGCCGCCGAAGACGATGCCCCTCAGGCCCAGCTGCAGGCAGAGGCGCTTGCGCCGGTCGTAAAGGCGGCGGCCGATGCGCAGGCCGCGGCGCGCGGGATCCACGCAGACCTCCATGCCGTACAGCCAGTCGCCGTTGGCGTCGTGGCGGGAGGCATAGCCGCCGCCGGTGATCTCGCGCCAGCCGTGCCGACCCAGCGCCGACTTCTCGTCGATGCGGAAGGTGGCGCAGTAGCCGACGATGACGCCGTCGTACTCGGCGACGTACTGCCCGTCCGGGAACTGCGTGAGCTGGCCACCGACCATCTCCGGCGTGTAGGCCATTCGCTCGCCGTAGCTACGCGACGAGAGCGCGACGATCCCGGGGATGTCGGCGCGAGTGGCCTTGCGGACGAAGAGCTTGGATCGGCTGGCGTCGCTTTGTGGCATCAGGGTTTCCTTGGGCGGGGCGGGGGGCGTGCTGGCGGGCGTCAGGCCTCGGGGTCGGGCTTGGGTGGCGATTCGGCGATCTGGCGCTCGACGTCCTCGGTGGCGTCGTTGCCGCCGGAACGTGGCGCGGGCGCGGCCTCGGGCTTTTCCGGCACCGGACGGCCCAGGGCCGACCAGGCCTCGTGGCCGCTCAGGCCGAACGCGCTGCGCAGGTGCAGGTCGCGCTGCGGGAAGGGAATCTCGAGGCCATGGCGGGCCAGCGCGGATTCAAGCTCCCAATTGTAGGCCGCCTTCACCGCCGACGGGCGTTTGGTGGCCTCGGCGGTCAGCCAGACCACCAGTTGGAACTCGAGGCACGAATCGCCGAAGCCGGCCAGCCACACCTGCGGCCGGCGCGGGCCATCCTGGGCCAGGGTGAAGGGCACCGCGGCCGCCGCTTCCAGCGCCGCCGCCTTCACCTTCTCCTTGTCGCTGCCGTAGGCGACGCCGAAAGGGATGCGCAGGCGCCGCGAAACCTCGCGGTGCGTCCAGTTGACCACCCGGCCGGTGACGAACTCGGAGTTCGGCACCAGGATCTCGATGTTGTCGTTGGTGGTGATGCGGGTGGCGCGGATGTTGATGTCGCTGACTTCGCCGTGCACGCCGGACTCGAGCTCGACGAAGTCACCGACCTTCAGGCTGCGGTCGAACAGCAGGATCAGGCCGGAGATGAAGTTGTTGAAGATCGCCTGCAGGCCGAAGCCCAGGCCCACGCCGATCGCCCCGGCGAACACCGCGAAGCGGCTGGCCGGCAGGCCGATGAATTCGAGCGCCACCAGCAGGCCGATCACCAGCAGCAGGTAGTGGACGATGCGGCCGACGGTGTAGATCGCGGCCTGGCGGTCGCGCGCGCCGTTGCGCCGGGACAGCTGGGCCAGGCCGCGCCGGAAGACCCAGGACAGCAGCCAGGCGACGGCCAGTGCCGCCAGCGCGAGGGCCAGCCCACCGGTCGTCACCACCACGTCGCCCGCCTGGAAAAGCTCCTGGCCCAACCAGCCGCGCGACCGTTCGACGGCGGCGGGTGCGGCGGTGGTGGCGGCGGGCATCACCATCAACGGGCTTAGAGCAGCAGCCGGCGCAGGTCGCCCAGCACTTGGGCCAGGTAGGCCGTGAAGCGCGCGGCGGCGGCGCCGTCGATCACGCGGTGGTCGTAGCTCAGGCTCAGCGGCAGCACCAGGCGCGCGTCGAAGTCCTTGCCGTTCCACACCGGCTTCATCGCGCTGCGCGAGACGCCGAGGATGGCGACTTCCGGCGCATTGATGATCGGCGTGAACGCGGTGCCGCCGATGCCGCCCAGCGAGCTGATCGAGAAACAGCCGCCCTGCATGTCCGCCGAAGTGAGCTTCTTGTCGCGGGCCTTGGCGCTGATCTCGCCAAGCTCCTTCGCGAGCTCCAGCAGCCCCTTGCGGTCCGCGTCGCGGATCACCGGCACCACCAGGCCATCGGGCGTGTCCACCGCGATGCCGATGTGGAAGTACTGCTTGAGCACCAGGCTGTCGCCGTCGAGCGAGGCGTTGAAGTTCGGGAACTTCTTCAGCGCCGCCACCGCGGCCTTGATCAGGAACACCAGCGGCGTGACCTTGGTGTCCTTGTTCTCCTCGCCCAGCTTTTTGCGGAAGGCCTCCATCTCGGTGATGTCGGCGTCGTCGAACTGGGTGACGTGCGGGATCATGGCCCAGTTGCGCGCCAGGTTGGCGCCGCTGAGCTTCTGGATGCGCGAGAGCGGCTTGCTCTCGACCGGGCCGAACTTCGCGAAGTCCACCTTGGGCCACGGGATCAGGTCGAGCCCGCCGCCGCCACCGGCCGCGCGCGGCGCGGCGCCGCCGGCGAGCGCCGACTTCACGAAGGCCTGCACGTCTTCCTTGCTGATGCGGCCAGCGCGGGCGCTGCCCGTCACCTGCGACAGGTCCACGCCGAGTTCGCGCGCGAACAGGCGAACCGCGGGGCTGGCGTGCGGCACCTTGGCCGGCATCAGCGCATCGGCGTCGAAGCTGACCGGCGGGCTGCTGCGCGAGGGTGCGTCGGCCGACGCCGCGCGCGGGGCCTCGGCGGGCCTGCCTGGCGCAGGCGCAGGCGCGGCGGCCTCGGGCTTCGCGGCAGCTTCGGGCTTCGCAGCGGGCTCGGGCTTCGCGACGGCGGCGGGGGACGGGGCAGGCGCCGGCGCGGGCTTGGCAGGCGCGGGCGCGCCGGCCGCCGCGGTGGGCTCGATCAGCGCCACCACGGAGCCCTCGGACAGCTCGTCACCGACCTTGACCTTGAGTTCGCGCACGATGCCGTCGAACGGCGCCGGCACCTCCATGGTCGCCTTGTCCGATTCCAGCGTGACCAGGCCCTGGTCCTTCTTCACCGCGTCGCCGGGCTGCACCAGCAGCTCGATCACGGGCACATCCTTGTCGTCGCCGATATCCGGCACCCGCGCTTCCTTCAGCTCGGCCATGGTCCACCTGGGTTCCGCGAATTGAGTCCGCGCCCATTGTCCCCCGTTCGCCGACGACGGCCAAGCGCCGGACAAAAAGAACCCCCGGGGGAGCGGGGGCCTTGGCTTGGCGCAAACACGCCGGCGACGCGTGCTGTTCGCCGCCGGGCGAGGCCGTTGCCGGCCTGAGCGCAATGTCACTCTTGGAGAGAGTCGATCCAGTCTGGCCGCCACCGCGGCGACGATGCGCGTGCGAATGGTGACAGTGACCGAAGGCATGGACTCCTCCCGGTGGCCGAAGTTCCCCGCCGCCTGAATCGTTCACGCGCCTTGAACGCCGGCCTCACCGGGAGTTGAATCGGCGCCCGGGAGTATCGCCGGGCCGGAACGACCGGTCCCCCCGATAACCCCGCAAGGAGCCACCCATGTCCCGCATTGCCTTGATCGCCCTCGCCCTCGGTGGCGCGCTCGCCGCCACCGGCGCCAACGCCCAGTCCTTCACCGCCACCCTGGGCTACCAGAACACCGACCCGAAGTCCGACAACGGCACGCTCGCCGGCGCCCGCGCCAGCGTCAACGACGACTGGAGCCTCACCGGCAGCTTCGCCTACGGCTTCAACGACAACTTCTCGGTCGAGCTGTGGAGCGGCCTGACCGCGTTCGAGCACGAAGTCTCGCTGGCCGGCCTCGGCACCGTCGCCACCGTCGAGCACCGCCCGACCACGCTGAGCCTGAACTACCACTTCAACACCGACGGCCAGTTCCGTCCGTTCATCGGCGCCGGCTACGGCATCGTCAACGTCTCGGGCGAGCAGACCCGCGGCGCCCTGGCGGGCCTGGGCATTGACGGCGACAACGCCAACGGCCTGAGCCTGACCGTGGGCGCGGACGTGTACTTCAACGACAACTTCTTCCTGCGCGCGGACGTCCGCAAGCTCGACTTCGACACCGAAGTGACCGTCGAGACCCTGGGCAACGTCGGCACCGCCGAGGTCGACCCGCTGGTCTACGGCATCAGTGCCGGCTTCCGCTTCTGATCCCATCGTGAAAACCCCCGGGGCGGCCCCACCGCCCGCCCCGGGGACCCGGCACGTCAGCCCTCGCGCTGCGTGCGCTGCGCCCGATGTTCGGCGCGCATCTTCTGGCGGTGGGCCTTGAGTTCGTCGGCGCTGATCTCGCCGTTGGCGTTGGCATCGATCACCGCGAAGTTCTCCGCCAGGCGCGGCGCCTTGTCGCCCAGCTCGGCGCGACTGATGGCACCGTTGCCGTCGTCATCCATGCCCTTGAACAGACCACGCTGGTAGGCGTGCATCGCCCGCATGCGCTGGTGCCGCTTGCCCTGCGCGGCGTGTCGGCGGGCGTCCGCCAGCTCGCTGCGCTCCAGCTCGCCGTCGCGGTTGGCGTCGATGCGGTCGAAGTTGCGCGCCAGTCGATCACCGAAGGCCTGGGCTTCGATCCTGTCGAGACGGCCGTCGCGATCCTTGTCGGCCTCGGCGAAGCGGGCTTCGGCCTTGGCCTGCCACTCGGCGCGACGCGCCTCGCGGTCGGCGCCGCCATCCTGCGCGAAGGCCAGGCCGCTGGCCAGGACCAGGGCGGTGCAAATCAGGGGCTTGAACATGTCGGTCTCCATCGGGGCGGTCCATTCCGCCCATGCCCCACAAAACGTGGCAGCCCGGCCGGCGTTGACCGCAGGCGCGCGCCGCCGTGCCTTCGTTCATGCTTGCGGGACCGGCGCTTGCCGCCGCCACGTCGCTGCGGCATCGTTCCACCGCCCCCTGGAGGAACGCCGATGAAGACGCGACTGCTCGCCCTGGCCCTGCTGATCCCGCTGGCCGCCTGCCGCCAGGAGGCGCCCGCGCCCGCCGCCGAGGCCCCGCCACCGCCGCCGATGGCACCCGTCGAGGCGCCCGCGCCGCAAGCGACCGACACGGTGCCGATGGTGCCGCGCGCCTTCCTCTGCCGCGGCAACGAACCCTTCTGGTCGCTGGACATCACCGCCGACCGTGCGCTGCTCAAGACCCCGGACGCCGAGACGGAACTGCAGGGCGAACTGGTCGCCGCCGACGGCGGCAGCTTCCGCTTCACCGGCGCGCCCGAAGGCAGCCCGGCGGAGTCGGTGGCCGCGCTGGTCACGCCCGGCCAGTGCTTCGACACCATGGCCGATGGCCCCGCGTTTCCCTTCCACGCCCAGGCCAGCTTCGGCGGCGGCGAGCCGGTGAACGGCTGCTGCAGCGCCGAGATCGGCCTGGACCTTGGCGCTGCGCCAGTGTTCGACGCGGCCGGCAAGCCCGATACCGACTGGACCCGCCGACTCGCCGACCTGGATGAAGCCATCGGCCGCTGCGTGCAGGACGCCGGCGTGGTCACGGTCGCCGTCACCACCGCCTGGCCGATGAACCAGGGCAAGGCCGGCGTGCGCCTGCGCGACCAGGGCGACGCGCGCTTCGACTGCATCGTCGACCTGGGCAGCGGCAAGATCGACAACGTCGCTGCCGTCGCCGTGGACGACGTGATGCCCAACGAAGGCCAACCGCTCTGGCTGCCGGCCGGCAACGGCCCGCCGATCCTCGACTGCGGCCGGGTCGAACGGGTGATGCTGGGCGGCGACGCCGTGGTGGGCTACCTGCACTACACCGACGGTTGCGGCTGAGCCGGCCGCCGTCGATCCCCCGGACGGGCCGCGCATGCGGCCCGTTCCTTTTCGGGGCGCCGCGAGCCAAGCCCAGGGCTGGCGCCTCCCGGGCCGTCGGATTTCGCCCGCAAGGGGCGTAAAGTCTGAAATCACCCGCAAGGTGTCGTTTTCGCCACTGCCGGCGGTGGCCGGCCGGGCGGACGCTATGCCTACCCCGGGCACCGCCCGATTCGCACGGAGCCACCCATGAAACGCCTGCTGCTGGCCGCTCTGCTTTCCCTTTCCGGCCTGGCCCCCGCCAGCGCCGCCCCACCCGCCGACGACGCCATCTTCGTCGAAGGCAGCCGCTACAACGCGGTCCTCAGCGCCAGCCGCGGCGACTGGCGCCTGCTGCCGCTCACCGGCTCCGAGGTGCGCCTGCGCCTGGCCGAGGCCTGCCGCGCTGGCCCCGCCCCGCCGCCCGGGCTGTGGCTGCTGAGCCAGGACGCGGCCGGCCGCCCGCAGCTGGTCGCGCCCTCGGCGACGCCGCTGCCCGTCGGCCATCCCGGCCGCATCGCGCTGGTGGGCTGCGGCGGTGCCGACGCCGGCGCGCTGGCCGTGCCCGACGCGCTGGCGGACTGGCTGCAGCAGCACTCCGGAGCGATCTATGTCACGCGGTGAACAGCGATTCACCGTCGGCCTGCTGGCACTGGAAGGCGCCGTGCTGTCGAGCCTCACCGGGCCGATGGACATCCTGCGCGTCGCCCAGAAGCTGGACCAGGCGCGCGACCCCGGCACCCGGCTGCGCCTCGAGACCGTCCTGGTCGGTGCGCGCGGGCAGGCCACGGTAGCCGGCAGCGGCGGGCTGTCGATCGGCCCGGTGCAGTCGCCGGACGTCCCGCTGGACCTGCTGCTGGTGCCGGGCTACATGCACGCCAGCGCCGGCGACATGGTCGACCAGCTGGCCGGCTTCGGGCCGGAGATCGCGCTGCTGCGGACCATGCACCTGCGCGGCGTGCCGATCGCGGCGAACTGCTGCGGCACCTTCCTGCTGGCCGAGGCCGGCCTGCTCGACGGCCGCCACGCCACCACCAGCTGGTGGCTGGACGCGGCGTTCCGGCAGCGCTTCCCGCGGGTGAAGCTCGACGTCGAGCGCATGGTGGTCGAGGACGGCGGCGTCACCACCACCGGCGCCAGCACCGCGGTGCTGAGCTACATCCTGCAGCTGCTGGCCCAGCGCGTGGACCCGGCGCTGGCCCAGCACACCGCGCGCATGATGCTGATCGACCCCGACCGCCAGAGCCAGGCGCCCTACATCAGCCTGGCCCTGACCGAGCGGCCGCGGCATTCGCTTTCCGAGAAGGCCGAGCACTTCCTGCACAAGGAACTGCACCGCGAACTGAGCATCAGCGAGCTCGCGGAAGCCTGCGGCACCAGCGAGCGCAGCCTGCTGCGGCATTTCCGCCAGCACTACGGCAGCACGCCACTGGGACACGTGCAGCACCTGCGGGTCGAACGCGCCAAGGCGCTGCTCGAGACCACCCTGCTTAGCTTCGAGGAGATCGTCGAGCGCTGCGGCTACAGCGACGCCTCGAGCTTCCGCAAGCTGTTCAAGCGCGCCACCTCACTGACCCCGGCCGAGTACCGCGACCGCTTCCGGCTGCGCGCGGCCTGAGGCCACCGCCCCGCTGCGACGGCCGCGCCAGTGGGCGACAATGCCGCATGGCCCCGCCCCGCAAGATCGTGCACGTGGACATGGACGCGTTCTACGCGTCGGTGGAGCAGCGCGACGATCCCGCGCTGCGCGGCAGGCCGGTGGTCGTTGCGTGGCGCGGGGCGCGCTCGGTGGTGTGCGCCGCCAGCTACGAGGCGCGCAAGTTTGGCGTCCGCTCGGCGATGCCGGCGCTGCGCGCCGAGAAGCTGTGCCCGCAGGCGATTTTCGTGCCCCCGGACTTCGCCCGCTACAAGGCGGTGTCGCGCCAGGTGCGCGAAATCTTCGCCCGCCACACCGACCTGATCGAACCGCTGTCGCTGGACGAGGCCTACCTCGACGTCACCGCGAACAAGACCGGCCTGGCCAGCGCCACCGCGGTCGCGGAGGCGATCCGCGCCGCCATCCGCGAGGAAACCGCGCTTACCGCGTCGGCCGGCATTGCCCCGAACAAGTTCCTGGCCAAGATCGCCAGCGATTGGCGCAAGCCCGACGGCCAGTTCGTGGTGAAGCCGGCGCAGGTGCTGGCCTTCCTGGCGCCGCTGCCGGTGGGCAAGCTGCCGGGCGTGGGCAAGGTGATGGAAACGAAGTTGGCCACGCTTGGCGTCCGCACCGTCGGCCAGCTGCGCGAGCACGGGCTGCACGAACTGGAGCGGCGCTTCGGCCGCTGGGGCCGGCGCCTGCACGAGCTGTCGCTGGGCATCGACGAACATCCGGTGGAATCGGAGCGACCAACCACCCAGGTCTCGGCCGAGGACACCTTCGAGTGCGACATCCCGCTGGAGCAGACCACCGAGGCGATCGAGCGCCTCGCGGCCAAGGCCTGGGCCGCGGCCGCGCGCGAGGGCGACCGCAGCGGGCGCACGGTGGTGCTCAAGCTCAAGACCGCCGACTTCCGCATCCTCACCCGCAGCCTCACGCCGCCCTCGCCGCCCACCTCGCTGGCGCAGGTGGTCTCGATCGCGCTCGAGCTGCGGTCGCGCGTCGAACTGCCGGCGCGCACGCGCTACCGGCTGGTGGGCGTGGGCCTGGCCAACTTCCGCCGGCACGACGAGCTGCCGCCGCAGCCGGAACTGTTCGCGCCCTGAGCCGAGGCGGGCCCAGGGCCCACGGAATAAAAAAGGGGCCGGCATGGCCGGCCCCTCGCGGTGCACTTGCGCGCAACCTCAGTAGTACAGCCCGTACAGCACGTCGCGGATCAGGCCGGTGGCCAGCGCGACCAGCACCACGTCGCGGTCGACCCGGACCCAGTGGTAGCCGTAGGGCGGCGGCGGCAGGCGGTAGGCGCGGTAGTCCACGTAGTAGTGGCGGTCGTAGTAGTGGCGCGGCAGGCGATGGCCCACGCGCCACTGGTACGGCGCGTAACCACGCGGGTACACGTAGCGCACCGGCGCCCGGTAGCGGTACTGCGGCTGCCAGTAGTAGCCGTTCCAGCGGCCGTCGTTGTGGCGCGCGTAGTAGTCGCGGCGATCGTAGTAGCGGTCGTCGCGGCGGTCCTGGCGCCACTCGCGGCGGTCATCGCGCCAATCGCGGCGGTCGTCGCGCCATTCGCGGCGGTCTTCACGGCGGTCGGCGCGCCAGTCCCGGCGGTCGTCCCGGCGGTCGTAGCGGCGATCCTGGCGGTCGTCGCGGCGGTCCTCGCGCCAGTCGCGACGATCGTCGCGGCGGCCGTCGCTTACGACGCCGTGGCGGCCGCCCGGCTCGTCGCCCCGGCTCTGGCGGTCGCCGCGGCGATCGTCGCGATCCTCGCTGCGCTCACGGACTTCCGCCCGGGACTGGGCATCGCGGACGGCGCCCGGCAGGCCACTGTTCTGCGCACCGGCCGGCAGGGCCGTGGAGCCGGCGAGCAGGAGGGCCAGGGTGGCAAGCTTGAGATGGGACATGGTCGACCTCGGCAGGTGCGTGGACGGGAGGGTCCACGGCGCGAATCATTGCGCCCGGGCGTCTGAATTCTTTTTGAATGCGGACCGCCCCGTTTCGGTGCCAGTCAGCCCCGTGACGACTGACCGCGCCGCGCGGGCTGGGCTAGAATCCCGGCATCCCTTCCTGCCACCGATCCCGCCATGCCCTCCTTCGACGTCGTCTCGGAAGTCGACAAGCACGAGCTCACCAACGCCGTGGACACCGCCAACCGCGAACTGTCCACCCGCTTCGACTTCAAGGGCACGGACGCCAAGTTCGAGCTCAATGATTTCGTGGTCACCCAGCACGCGCCCAGCGACTTCCAGCTCAAGCAGATGCTAGACATCCTGCGCGGCCGCCTGGTCGCGCGCGGCATCGACATCCGTTGCCTGGACGTGGCCGAGCCGGAAGTGAACCTGGCCGGCGCGCGCCAGAAGGTGACCATCAAGCAGGGCATCGAGCAGAAGCTGGCCAAGAAGATCGTGGCCACGCTCAAGGAAGCCAAGCTCAAGGTCGAGGCGCAGATCAACGGCGACAAGCTGCGGGTCAGCGGCAAGAAGCGCGACGACCTGCAGGACGCGATGGCGCTGCTGCGCAAGTCCGACATCGAACTGCCGTTGCAGTTCGACAACTTCCGGGATTGATGCGCCGGCTGGAGCGAGTGGGCAGAAACCAGTGGAGAGGAACTAGGAGCTAGGAAATAGGAAATAGGAAATAGGAGCTAGGAAATAGTGGAGCAGGTCCATGCCGGCCGTTTGCACCTCACTAGCTCCTATTTCCTATTTCCTATTTACTAGCTCCTAGTTCCTGGCCCCCAAAAATCACCCGCCGATCCCCATCCCCCAGCACCCTCCACTCCCCCGGGGCCATCGCGTCCAGCCCGAGGCCGCCCAGGCTAAGCCGGTGCAGGGTTTCGACGTGGTTGCCGACCGCGGCGAACATGCGCCGGATCTGGTGGTAGCGGCCCTCGACCAGCGTGATTCGCGCCCGCCGCGGGCCCAGCGCCTGGAAACCGGCCGGCGCCAGCGGCGTTTTCTCCGACTCCAGCATCAGCGTGCCGCTGCCGAACACCTCGGCCTCGACGCCGCGCAGGTCCGCGGCCAGCGTGGCTTCGTAGACCTTCTCCAGCTTCGCCTTGGGCGAGGTGATCCGGTGCAGCAGCGCGCCGTCGTCGGTCATCAGCAGCAGGCCCGAGGTGTCGCGGTCCAAGCGGCCGACCGTGGAAAGCAGCGGGTCGCGCAAGCGATAGCGCGGCGGCAGCAGGTCGTAGACCACGCGACCGGGGTCCTTGGTCGAGCAGGTGTAGCCGGTGGGCTTGTGCAGCAGGAGCAGCAGGCCTTGCGGCGGATCCAGCGGCTCGCCGTCGATGCGGACCTGGTCGTGGCCGACGGCATCGTCGGCATACAGCACCTCGCCGGCCGGGTCGGTGACGCGACCTTCGCGGAACATCAGCTGCACCTGCTTGCGGCTGCCGTAGCCCAGGTTCGCGATCAGCTTCACCAGCTTCATGCCGCGCCCGCCTTGATCGCCTCGATCACCTTGAAGCCCGCGTCCTCGCGCACGGTGCGCACGGCCGAGAAGCCGCGGGACAGCGCCGACTCGTAGGGAAGATGCCGGTTGGCCACCAGCCACAGCCGCCCGCCGGCGCGCAGTGCGCCCGCGGCGGCGGCGATGAAGGCCTGGCCCAGGCCGGGCTCGTCCGCGCGGCCCTGGTGGAAGGGCGGGTTGCTGACGATGAAGTCGAAGCGCTCGGCCAGGCCACGGGTGACGTCGTGCCAGTGGAAGGCGACCGGCACGCGTGCCCCGGCGAGGTTCTCGCGCGCCAGCGCCAGTGCGCGAGCCTCGGCCTCGTACAGGTCGAGGCCGGTGACGGCCGGGCAGCGCGCCAATACTTCGCTGGCCAGGACACCGAAGCCGGCGCCCAGGTCCGCGCCCTGCCCCGCGAGATCGGCCGGCAGGCAATCGGCGAGCAGCGCGGAGGCGGCATCGATGCGGTCCCAGGCGAACAGGCCCGGCCGGCTCAGGAACCGGCCGTCGGCGATGCGTCGCGGCGCGTCGAGCGCCCGCCACTCGGCCTGCAGCACCGCATCCACCTGGCCGGCGGCCATCGGCGCGGTCCAGCAGACCCGGCAGTGGTTCTTGGTCAGCGCATGCACCGGGCCGGCGAGGCGCGCCAGGTCGTCCTGCATCGAGCGCGCGCCTTCTTTGTTGGCAGCGCAGGCCACCACCACGCCGCCCGGGGCCAGCTGCGCCAGCGCCCGAGCCAGCAGCGCGCGCGATTCGTCGCGCTGGCGCGGCGCCAGCACCAGCACCCGTTCGAACCGGCCGCTGTTGGCGTCCGACACCGCCAGCCCGTCGCGCTCGAGCGCCTCGGCCCAGGGGCGGAAGCTTTGTTCGCACACCGGCCTGTGCCGGCGCGCGGCGTTCAGCGCGACGCCGGCGCGCGCCCGCAGGAACAGCGTCCCGCCCGGCGCCGGCCAGTCCAGGGCGCCCGAGGACATCGGCAGGAACAAAGTATCGAGCGCGGGGTCGGCGGCCAGGGCCAAGGGCGGTCTCCGCCATGGGAACCCGGTGATTCTAGCCGGTGCCGCGGCTCAGGCGCCTTCGCCGGCGAGCGCGTGCACGCGGTTGCGGCCTTCGCCCTTGGCCGAATACAGCGCCAGGTCGACCGCACGGTACAACCCGTCGGCATCGCCGTGCCGGGCCGGCTCGAAGGTGCCGATGCCTATGCTGACCGTCACCGACAGCTGCACGCCGTTGCCGCAGTCAAGCGGGTGCTGCGCCAGGTCGTGGCGCAGCGCTTCGGCCAGCGCGCGGCCATCCACTTGCACGCCGTCCAGCAGCACCCCGAACTCCTCGCCGCCCAGCCGGGCCAGCAGGCAGGAAGGCGGCGGGAAGGCCCGGTGCAGGCGATCGGCGAGCGCCTGCAGGCAGGCATCGCCGGCCGCGTGGCCGAGGCGGTCGTTGACGCGCTTGAAGTGGTCGATGTCCAAGATCATCAGCGTGAACCCGGCGCCGCCGCGCAGCGCGCGCGTGGCGGCATGCTCCAGGCAGGCGGTGAAATGGCGGCGGTTGGCCAGCCCGGTCAGCGAGTCGGTGCGGCTCAGGTGCTCGTAGAGGTCGCGCTGTTCGCGCAGCGCCTCGTCCAGGCGCAGGCGGCGCCGGTACTCGGCGTGGCTGCGCACCAGCGCCCCGGCCAGGTAGAGCGCGTAGAACGACATCGCCACCGCCAGCGCGCGCACGTCGGGCAGGCTCCAGAGCACCACCAGCATCGGCAGGAACAGCACGCCCACGCCAACCGCGGCCAGGTGCCGCACGGTCGAGTAGACGTTGGCGAAGACGGTGGCGTAACCAATGGTGGCGATCAGCGACACCATCCGCGTGTCCTCGCCGAAGCGTGCATCGAGCAGCACCCAGGCCTGCACGCCGGCCCACAGGACCGAGGCCAGCGGCAGCACGAAGGCGTAGCGCCGAAGCCAGCGGCGAGCCTGTTCCTCGTCGCCGGCGTCGGGCGGGCGCATGGCCCAGCGCAGCGCGGCCAGGACGAGGAAGCCGCCGCCCACCGCCAGCGCGATGACCGGCGCGAAGTCGAGTACGTTGCCGAGCCACCCGATCACGGCCCAGCCAAACACGTAAAGGAAGCCGCCGACCTTCGACAGCTGGTGGGTGTCGGCGACGACCTGCCGCAGCCGCCACCCGGCCAAGGGCTGCGGCGCGGCGATCACACGATCATTCGCAGGCGCAGCGCGCGCGCGTGGCGCAGCGGACCGAGCCGAAATCACGGCCGGATCGGCACACGGCCTGCTTCCCGGCATCGCAGCTGATCGAGCAGCCGTTGCAGGTGCTGGTCGGCGGGGCCGTGCACGACGTCGGGCCCTGGCCCGGGCCCACGGCGGCCAGGGGCGCCGGCGCCGTGGCGGTCACCATGGACAGGAAGCCGACCTCCGGCTGCGACGCGCAGGCCTGGCGCACCGATGCCAGGTGGGCCGCGGAACTTCCCTCGCTGCCGCGGGCACTGGCAAAGCCCTCGACATAAGCGACGTACGGGGATTCGTCGGCGGCGCCATTGAAGTCGGCGCAGCGCGCGGTCTGGAGATCCACGGCCGGAGCCGGAGCCGGCTCCTGCGCCAGCGCCGGCAGGCCCGCGAAGATCGTGGCCAGCGCGATCACGGCCGCGAATCTCATCATTCCCATCATTTCCTTCACCCTATTGGTTGGTGACGCCACGGGGGCGTCCTGGCTGGCCGGAAAACACTGGTAGGTGCCGCTGCCTGCGGCGCGCCCACCCTAGCAAATTCCACCATGGCACGCCGGAATTCAAGCGGCAGGGGGTTCGGCCGGGGGCGGCCGCCGCAGGTCCAGGCTGCGGTAGTCGAACCCGTGGGCGAGCCGCGGCTTCACCACCTGGAAAAAGGGCGAGACGTCGAAGTCGCGGGGTGCGTACAGGCTGTGGTGCCGGATGTGCAGGATCTCCCGCCGGGCGCGCCGGGCGCCGGGGGAATCCACGTCCACCAGCTCCACCTCGGGCAGGATCGGGTAGTGGATCGACTCGAAGGCCTGGGCCAGCAGGGTCGAGCAGATCGCCTTGGTCGGCTCGCCGCTGCCCAACGACAGCATCCGGCGCTTCATCGAACCCGGCACCGGCGGGGTGCGGATGAAGTAACGGGCCAGGTCGAAGATGTTCTTCAGGTCGTAGGTGATGCCCTTTCGCGACAGCATGAACTCGGCCAGCGCCGCCACCTCGGCCTCGCCCAGGCCGACCGGCCGGCAGATCCGGGTATGCAGGCCGGAGAAGGTGCTCAGCGGGATCGTCCGCACGCCGTCCACCACGTCCACGTCCACCAGCACGCGCGGCTCCTCGCCCTCGGCCGGCGGTCCCAGGGTGTCGCCGATATAGAGCGCGGCGTGCGACCAGGTCGACTGGGTGAGGTACTTGATGGCGCTGGCGAAGCGGCTGCTGCCCTCCACCAGCACCACGTCGCCTTTGCGCAGGGTGGCCGCCAGCAGGCCGGTGGGGCTGGTGGGGATGTGGCTGTTGCGTTCGCGCGGCCGCGCCAGGAAGGCCGCGAGGCGACGACCGAGGTATTGCAGGGGCGACATGCCGGCTCCGACCGGTGGATCCGGCGGCCAGCCTAGCGCAAGCGGCGCGCGCCGGCCGGGGTCAGGCCGCGGGGCGCTGGCCCGCCAGCAGCGCGCGCAGCTCCCGCAGTTTGCCCTTCACCCGCGCGGCCTGCTCCGGGCCGAGGCGGATCATGGCCTTGTGCCCGACCGAGGCGCCCTCGAGCGCCGGGTCGGCGAAGGCCCAGCGCGGCTTGTCGGGCACCGGTACCAGCGCGATCGGACCCGCCGGGGTCGGCGCCGCCAGCAGGTGGTCGATCACTTCGACCAGCCGGTCGTTGAATTGCCGGTCCGGCACGCCCAGGTCGCGGTAAGCCTGCTGCAGGAGCGGATAGAAGCGGACGTAGGCCGAGACCAGCTGGCGGGCGTCGACCGCCTCGAACAGCGCCACGGCGGCGGCGTAGCGGGCCTCGTTGCCCGGGTCGAGCCAGGTGCCGCCATCGCGCGTGGCCACGCCCAGCGTGCCGGCGACGGGCCGGGCCGCATAGACGTTCTGGGTGACGGTGCTGCGTGGCAGCGCGTCGATGGTCGCGACCAGGCGCGGCAGCAGGAACTCCAGGCGCAGGAAGGCGCCGAGGTCGGCGCCGCCGGCCGCCGCCGCCAACGCGGCCATGGCTTCGGCATCGCTCTGGTCCAGCGCGGGCAGGGGCGCCTCGGTGGCGTCGGGCAGCACCGGCACGGCATCGATCGGGTACGCATCGGCCGGTGCCGTGGGCGCGGGATCCAGCACGGGCGCCGGACCGGTGGCCGGCGCGGCGGCAGTGGCGGGTTCGGGCGTCTCGTCGCGCGGGAAGTACTTCCAGGCGAGCAGGCCGCTGGCGGCCAGGAAGGCGGCCGCCAGCCACGGGCCGTAGTGGAAACGCTGGGACATGCCGGGGCTCCGCGCAGTTCAGACGCCCTTGAGAGTGACCGCCCCGGCCTGAAGTTCCCCGGAACGGAGGGCGTATGCTGGCGCCGTCTTCGCCGGGAATGACCGCCATGGCCTGCTGCCGAAGCCTGTCCGCCGCCCTGCTCGTGCTGCTCGCCGCCGCGGCGCGCGCCGAGCCGCCGCCGCGCTTCCCGCCCGGCGCGGTCTGGCACCAGGACATCCGCGACGCCCCCCTGCACCCGGATTCCGCGGCGATGGTGGCGACCTGGGTGGGCCTGGGCGGCTTCGGCAACGGCCGCATGCAGATCGACTTCAGCTTCCACGTGGTGCGCGCCGGCAACGACGCGCCGCTGCGGACGATCCTCGCCTACCCGTCCGCGGGCAGCTATTACTCGCCCGACTGCGAGGCGCCGGGCACCGCGATGCCGGTCCCGGTGGACGCGGCGATCGAAGGCCAGGACGGCCTGGCCTGCGACAACGCCAACGGCGACTGCCACCTGCTGGTGGTGCAGGGCGCGCGCCTGTACGAGGCCTACCGCGCCAACGCCAGCGGCGCCGGCGGGCTCCAGGCACAGTGCCTGGCCGTGTGGCGCCTGGACCGCGTCTATCCGGCCAGCAACCGCGGCGAGCACTGCACCAGCGCCGACGCCGCCGGCTTCCCGATCGCACCGCTGCTGTTCAACGCCGACGAAGTGCACGCGGCGATGCAGCAGGCCGACGGCGACCTGGGCCATGCGATCCGCTTCATCCTGCCCAATGCGCGCATGGCCACCACGCTGGCGGGTGGCGTGCGCCGACCCGTCTACGTGCGGCCGGCGAGCCACGCCGGCGGGCCGAGCGGACCGGAAGGCACGATTCCCTACGGCGCCCGGCTGCGGCTGCGCGCCGATTTCCCGGTCGGCCTGTACCCACCGGCGGCGCAGGTGATCCTGCGCACGATGCAGCGCTACGGCATCGTGCTATCCGACGGCGGCAACATCGCGCTCACGGCCGAGAGCGACCGCTACACCGAACAAACCTGGGCATCGCTGGGCATCACCTCGCGGGTGTTCGACCAGGCGGTGCCGGCGGCGCCGGTGCGGGCGCAGGACTTCGCGGTGCTCGACACCGGCCCGCGGATCGTCGAGACGTATGCCTGCGTGCGCAATGCCGAACCCGTCGATCCGCACGCGCTGGTGGCGCGCACCCAGCGCGTCGGCGCCAGCCGGCGCGAGCTGACGACGCTGTCCTGGCAAGGGGGCGCCGAGCGCGTGGACATCCATGCCGGCGCCGAGCTGGTGGCCACCGTCGACAACGCCGGCCAGCACCTCGCCAAGCCGCGCCCGGCCGGCACGCCATGGCGCGTGTGCGACGCCGGCACCACCGCCTGCAGCGAGGCCGCGGCGCCCCTGCCCGACCGCTATCTTCACGCGCCCATGCCGACCCGGAAACGGTCATCCGGCCGCGACCAGCCCTAGGCCAATGGTCACTTGACCGTCCCGGACGGCATTCGCCACAGTCGGGAGGCAACTTCTCTCGCCGCAACGTCCGGTACCGCCGGCGCGCGGCCCGGCCCCTTCGCTGGAGTGACACGATGCACAGACGCGACTTCCTGACGATCTCGGGCGTCGGCCTTGCCGGCCTGATGCTTCCCTACAGCCGCTCCATTGCCGCCCAGGAGCTGGTTTCCGGCCTCGACGTGGCGCTCAAGAAAGCCATCGCCGACGCCGCGCTGAACGCCGCCACCGGCGCCGGCGCCAGCTACTGCGACGTGCGCGTGGGCCGCTACCTGCAGCAGTTCGTGATCACCCGCGAGGACAAGGTCCAGAACGTGGTGAACACCGAATCCACCGGCGTCGGCATCCGCGTGATCGCCAACGGCGCCTGGGGCTTCGCCGCCACCCGCGACCTCAGCGTCGCCGCGGTCGCCGACGCCGCCCGCCAGGCCACCGCCATCGCCAAGGCCAACTCCCGCTTCCAGACCGCGCCGGTGCAGCTGGCCAAGGTCACTGGCGTCGGCGAAGTGAGCTGGAAGGCGCCGGTGAAGAAGAACGCCATGGCCGTGCCGCTCAAGGACAAGGTCGACCTGCTGCTGAGCGTGAACGCCGCCGCGATCAAGGCCGGCGCCGACTTCGTCAACTCCACGCTGTTCCTGGTGAACGAGCAGAAGTATTTCGCCTCCACCGACGGCAGCTACATCGACCAGGACGTGCACCGCATCTGGGCGCCGTTCACCGTCACCGCCATCGACAAGGCCAGCGGCAAGTTCCGCACCCGCGACGGCCTGTCGGCGCCGATGGGCATGGGCTACGAGTACCTCGACGGCGACGCCTCGCAGAAGTACGTGTCGCCCAACGGCGTGGTGAACTACGGCAAGTCCTATGACATGGTCGAGGACGCCGTCGCCGCCGCCAAGCAGGCCCGCGAGAAGCTTACCGCCCCGTCGGTGAAGCCGGGCAAGTACGACCTCGTGCTCGACCCCTCGCACCTGTGGCTGACCATCCACGAGAACGTGGGCCACCCGCTCGAGCTCGACCGCGTGCTGGGCTACGAGGCCAACTACGCCGGCACCAGCTTCGCCACGCTCGACAAGCGCGAGCAGGGCTTCCGCTACGGCAACGAGCGCGTGAACCTGTTCGCCGACAAGATCCAGGAAGGCAGCCTGGGCGGCGTCGCCTACGACGACGAGGGCGTGAAGACCAAGCAGTGGGACCTGGTGAAGGACGGCGTCCTGGTCAACTACCAGGCCATCCGCGACCAGGCCCACATCATCGGCGAGACCGAATCGCACGGCTGCTGCTACGCCGACTCCTGGTCCAGCGTGCAGTTCCAGCGCATGGCCAACGTGTCGCTGGCGCCGGGCAAGGAGAAGCTCTCCGTCGCCGACATGATCAAGGACGTCGAGAAGGGCATCTACATCATCGGCGACGGCTCGTTCTCGATCGACCAGCAGCGCTACAACGCCCAGTTCGGCGGCCAGCTGTTCTACGAGATCAAGGACGGCGCCATCGCCGGCATGATCGAGGACGTGGCCTACCAGATCCGCACGCCGGAGTTCTGGGCCGCCTGCTCGGCCATCTGCGACGAATCCGACTACCGCCTGGGCGGCAGCTTCTTCGACGGCAAGGGCCAGCCCGGCCAGGTCTCGGCGGTGTCGCATGGTTCCAGCACGGCCCGTTTCGACGGCATGAACGTCATCAACACCGCCCGCAACATCGGCTGACCGGCCAGGAGCCCAACACATGAGCATCTTCACCGAAGAACAGGCCAAGGCCATCCTGGACAAGGTCATCAAGCTGTCGGTCGCCGACGACTGCACCGCCACGCTGACCGGCGCCATCAACGGCAACATCCGCTTCGCCCTGAACAACGTCTCCACCAGCGGCATCGTCAGCGACATCCAGCTGGCGGTGCAGTGCGCGTTCGGCAAGCGCGAAGGCATCGCCACCATCAACGAGTTCGACGACGCCGCGCTCGAGCGGGTGGTTCGCCGGGCCGAGGACCTCGCGCGCCTGGCCCCGGAGAACGAGGAGTACATGCCGGCGCTGGAGAAGCAGGTCTACAAGGCCAGCCCGACCTTCAACGCCGCCACGGCCGCCATCACGCCCGAGCTGCGCGCCCAGGTGGCCGCCGACTCGATCACGCCCTGCAAGGAGAACAAGCTCATCGCCGCCGGCTTCCTCAGCGATGGCCACAGCTTCTTCGCCTTCGCCAACAACAAGGGCAACTTCGGCTACCAGCAGGCCACCAACCTCAACTACACCTGCACGGTGCGCACCGAGGACGGCCGCGGTTCGGGCTGGGTCTCGCGCAACCTCGGCGACGTCAGCCAGTTCAAGGCCAGCGACGACATCCAGATCGCGATCCAGAAGGCGCGCGACTCGGCCGACGCCAAGGCGCTCGAGCCCGGCAAGTACACCGTGATCCTGGAGCCGGCCGCGGCCGCGGGCCTGATCAGCTTCATGATGTTCTTCTTCGACGCCCGCCAGGCCGACGAAGGCCGCAGCTTCCTCTCGAAGAAGGGCGGCGGCACCAAGCTCGGCGAACAGGTCTACGACCCGCGCGTGAACCTGCGCGCGGATCCGTGGGACGCCGATGCGCCGGTGATGCCCTGGGACGACATCGGCCTGCCGCGCGAGGCGATGGACATCATCAAGGACGGCAAGATCGCCAACCTGCAGTACTCGCGCTACTGGGCGCAGAAGCAGGGCAAGAAGGCCATCGCCACCCCGGGCAACCTGCTGATGTCGGGTGGCGACAAGTCCACCGCCGAGCTGGTCAAGGGCACCCAGAAGGGCATCCTGGTCACCCGCACCTGGTACATCCGCATGGTGGACCCGCAGACGGTGCTGCTGACCGGCCTGACCCGCGACGGCACCTTCTACATCGAGAACGGCGAGATCAAGCACCCGGTGAAGAACTTCCGCTTCAACGAGTCGCCGGTGATCATGCTCAACAACATCGAGGAGCTCGGCAAGCCGGTGCGCCTGGGCGCCGACGAGTCGCCGTTCATCATGATGATCCCGCCGATGAAGCTGCGGGACTTCACGTTCACGTCGCTGTCCGACGCGGTTTGAGTTGAGGCAAAGCTAACCCTCTCCCCAACCCCTCTCCCCCAGGGGAGGGGGGCTTCAAGCTCCCTCTCCCCTGGGGGAGAGGGCTGGGGAGAGGGGAACGCTCCACCCCATGAACCGCCGCCACTTCCTCGCTGCCTTCGCCACCGCCCTCGCCACCCAGCCCCTGCTCTCGCGCAGGCTGATGGCGCAGGCCGGCGCCGACTACGATTTCTGGTTCACGCGGCTGATGTACGACTCGGGCGACTGGGACGTGGACCAGCGCATGCCGGCCAACGTGATCACTTCGCTGATCGAGTACACGCCGCTGCGGGTGGACCCGAAGGAGCACGTGCTGGCACTGTCGGACCCGCGCATGCTCACCGCGCCCTTCTGCTACCTGTCGGGCCACAAGCTGGTGGAGTTCAACCCGGACGAGCGCCGCAACTTCGAGCGCTACGTGCGCAGCGGCGGCTTCGTGTTCGTGGACGACTGCAACCACGACATCGACGGGCTGTTCGCCAAGTCCTTCGAGGAGGAGATGGCGTCGATCTTCGGCCCGCGCGCGATGCAGAAGCTGCCGCCGCGCCACCCGCTCTACTCGAGCTTCTTCAAGTTCGACGGCCCGCCCACCACCAGCTTCGAACTCAACGGCTGGGGCGACGACATCGTGCACGACTACCTCAAGGGCATCAGCATCGATGGCCGGCTGGGCGTGCTCTACAGCAACAAGGACTACGGCTGCGAGTGGGACTACGACTGGCGCAACAAGCGCTGGCTGGCGGAAGACAATACGAAGTTTGCGGTGAATATCGTGATGTACGCGCTTACGAGCTAGGAACTGGTCAAGAGGAACTAGGATCTAGTGAAAATCGGCTTCGCCGAGCAACCTGTCGAGACCTGCCTCTACTAGTTCCTAGTTCCTCTTCACTAGTTCCTGGATGCGCACCAGAAAACCGGAAACCCAATGACCAACACCCACTCCCCCGAAGCAGAGCTCCAAACCCAGCTCGCCCGCATCGCCCCGCTGCGCGCCGCCATCGCCCAGGCCATCGTCGGCCAGGAGGACGTGGTCGAGCAGCTGCTGATCGGCCTGCTGGCCGGCGGCCATTGCCTGCTCGAGGGCGTGCCCGGGTTGGGCAAGACCCTGTTGGTGCGCACCCTGGGCCAGGCCCTGGACCTCCAGTTCCGGCGCGTGCAGTTCACGCCCGACCTGATGCCCAGCGACATCCTCGGCACCGAGATCCTGGAGGAAGACCACGGCACCGGCCACCGCCACTTCAAGTTCCAGCCGGGCCCGGTGTTCACCCACCTGCTGCTGGCCGACGAGCTCAACCGCACGCCGCCCAAGACCCAGGCCGCGCTGCTGGAGGCGATGCAGGAAAAGACCGTCAGCTACGCCGGCGTCACCCACGTGCTGCCGGCGCCGTTCTTCGTGCTGGCCACGCAGAACCCGCTCGAGCAGGCCGGCACTTACCCGCTGCCCGAGGCACAGCTCGACCGCTTCCTGCTGCACGTGCGGGTGGACTACCCCAGCGAGGCCGAGGAGCGCGACATCATCGAGCAGACCACCGGCAGCAAGACCGCGAAGGTGCCGCAGGTGATGCGCGGCGAAGACGTGCTGGCGCTGCAAGCGCGCGTGCGCGAGGTGCACCTGGGCGCCGACCTGCTGGACTGGATCACGCGCCTGGTGCGCGCCAGCCGGCCGCTGCCGGGCGCCTCGGCCGACGTGCTGAACTGGGTGAAGTGGGGCGCAGGCCCGCGCGCCGGGCAGTCGCTGGTGCTGGCGGCGAAGGCGCGCGCCCTGCTGCACGGCCGCTTCGCCGCCACCCGCGAGGACGTGGTCGCCTTGGCCGCGCCCGTGCTGCGCCACCGCCTGCTGCTGTCGTTCGCGGCCGAGGCCGAGCAGAAGTCGGCCGACGACGTCGTGGCCTCGCTGCTGCGCAGCGTGCCGCTGGGCGGCTGAGCCGCGGCGTGCCCGGCCCCGATTTCATTCCCGCCGCGGTGCGCGCGCGGCTCAAGGACCTGCGCCTCGCGGGGCGCCGGGCCGTGGGAGGGCATGGCTTCGGGCAGCACCCCAGCCGCAGCCGCGGCGCCGGGCTGGAGTTCGCGCAGTACCGCGCGTACGAGCCCGGCGACGAACTGCGGCAGATCGACTGGAAGCTGTACGCGCGCTCGGACCGGTTCTTCGTGCGCGAGGCCGAGCGCGACAGCCCGTTGACCGCATGGGTGGTGATCGACGCGACTGCCTCGATGGGCCAGGGCGACGCCGCGCGCGCCGGCTGGACGCGGCTCGACGCCGCGCGCGCGCTGGCGGCCTGCGTGTTCGAACTCGCGCTGCGCCAGGGCGACTACTTCGGCCTGGCGGTGATCAACGGCGACGGGCTGCGGCTGGTGCCGTCCGGCGCCGGGCCGCGCCAGCGCGACCGCTGCCTGCTGGAGCTGCAGGCCGCCAGGCCAACCGGCCGCTGGCCGGAGGCCGCGCGCCTGCGTCCGCTCTGGGAGCGCGCGCTCGCCGGCCAGCTGGTGGTGCTGCTCAGCGACGATTTCGACGATGAGGTCGTCGCGATGGCGGAGAAGCTGTCCGCCGCCCGTCGGGAAGTGCTCAACGTGCAGCTGCTCACCGCCGAGGAGCGCGATTTCCCGTTCCGCGGCGGCCATCGTTTCCGGGACCCGGAATCGGGGCAGGAGCTATTGAGCGACGGCGTCGCCGCGCGCAGTGATTTCCTGGCGCGATTCGCCGCCGCCCGCGAGGCGCTGGGCCTGCGGCTGGCCGCCGCCGGCGTGCGGCGGGTCGAGTATTTCCTCGACCAGCCGCTGGACCTGCCGCTGCGCCGCCTGTTCGCGCCGCTGGCCTCGGAGCGCACGTGAGCCTGGGCCTGCTTGCCCCGGTCGGGCTGTGGGCGCTGGCGGCGCTGGCGCTGCCGCTGCTGGTGCACCTGGTGCGGCGGGAGGAACAGAAGCCGACCGCCTTCGCCGCGCTGCGCTGGCTGGCCGCACGCCTGAAGCCACGCCAGAAACTGCGCTTCGACGAGTGGCTGCTGCTGGCGCTGCGCCTGCTGCTGGTGGCCGGGCTGGCGCTGCTGCTGGCGCAGCCGGTGCTTCATGGTGCGGGCGCCGGTGCGCCCTGGCTGGTGGTGATGCCCGGCGCCGACGCCCGCCAGGCGCCCGCGCTGCCCGAAGACGCCGAACGCCGTTGGCTGGCGCCCGGCTTCCCACCGATCACCGAGGCCATGCCGTCGCCACCGGTGGCCACGGCCAGTCTGCTGCGCGAGCTCGACGCGATGCTGCCGTCCGGCACGGCCCTCACCGTGCTGGCCACCGAACGCTTCGACGGCGCCGACGGCGAGCCGCCGCGGCTGTCGCGCCGCGTCGACTGGCGCGTGGTGGACGGCGCCCCCGCCGAAGCCAAGCGCGCGGCCGAACCGCCCTTCTCGCTCGCGGTTCGGCACGCCGGCGACGACACGCCGGGCCTGCGCTACCTGCGCGCCGCGGCCCTGGCCTGGACGCCGGATGCCGCGACGGCCCCCGACATCGCGCCGGACATCGCGCCCGTCGATGCGGCGCTCGCTGCCGACACGCGCCACCTCGCCTGGCTGGCGCCCGGCCCGCTGCCGCCTTCGGTGCTCGCCTGGGTCGACGCAGGCGGCCGCGCGCTGATCGTCGCCGATGCCGAGTGGCCCTTGCCGCAGCGCGGCCAGCCTGCGTGGCAGGACGCCCGCGGCGAGCCACGCGCACAACGCGCGGCGCTGGGCAAAGGCATGGTCGTGCAGCTTGCGGTGCCACTGTCGCCCGCGGCCTTGCCTGAATTGCTCGAGCCGGGTTTCCCGGACACGCTGCGCCACCTGCTGCAGGCGCCGCCGCCCGCGCCGCAGCGCGCGGCGGCCGCGGCGTACGCACCGCAACCCGGCGGCCCGGACTTCCCCGAGACACCGCGCGAGCTGGCGATGCCGCTGCTGTGGCTGCTGCTGGGCCTGTTCGCACTCGAACGCTGGCTGGCGACCGGGCGACGCGAGGCGGGCGCATGAGCCTGGCCGCGCCCGTCCGCGAGGCGCTCGCCGCCGCGCGCCGGCGCCACGCGCTGGTCGTGGCGGCGTTTGCCCTGCCGGTGGCGGCATTCGTGGCGGTGTCGCTGGCGAAGGATGCATCGCTGCCGCACCTGCTGGTGCTGGCGATGATCGCGTCGGTGGTGCCGATGCTGGCCTGGCTGAAGCGGCCCGGGCGCGATATGCGCGCCCTCGCCCGCCGGCTCGATGCCCGCGCCGACCTCGAGGACAGCGCCGACCTCCTGTTCACCGACGCGTCGGCGCTCGGCCCGCTGCAACGCCTGCAGCAGCAACGCCTGGTCGAACGCCTGGCCGTGCGGCCCGCCGACCTGCGCACGCCGTGGCCGCGCGGCTGGCTCCTGCTGGTCTGGGCGGTGTTCGCCGTGCTGGTCGCGGCCACGGCGTGGATGCCGCCCTACTCGTTCACCGTGCCGCTGCCGCAGCGCGCAACATCGCCCGCACCGATGCCGGCCGCGCAGGCCACCGACATCGTGCTGGCCTCGGCCCGGCTCGGCATCGAACCGCCGGCCTACACCGGCCTAGATGCCAGCACCCAGTCCGAACTCTCGGCCAGGCTGCCGCAGGACGCGCGCCTGGACTGGACGCTGCGCTTCACGCCCAACCCCGAGGCCGCCGAGCTCGTTTTCCATGACGGCCAGCGCCTGCCGCTGACCCGCGAGGGCGAGGACTGGACCGCGGCGCGCACGCTGTCCAAGTCCACGCTCTACCGCATAGAGACCGTCGGCCCGCTGCCGCTGCGCGACGACGACCTGCACCGCCTCGACGCCATCGCCGACCAGCCGCCACAGCTGCGCGCGGTCGCGCCCGAGCGCAGCCTGACCCTGGCCACGCCCGGCCAGCGCCAATGGGCGCTCGACTTCGAGGCCAGCGACGACCACGGCCTGGGCGCCGCGCGCCTGGAGATCACGCTGGCGCAGGGCAGCGGTGAACAGGTCACGGTGACCGAGCGCACGCTGGCGCTGCGCGGCGAGGGCGACGCGCGCCTGCGCCGCTACGCGCACGTACTCGACCTCGCGAGCCTGGGCCTTGGCGAAGGCGACGACCTGATCGTGCGCCTGGTGGTGGCCGACAACCGCGCGCCGACGCCACAGCAAAGCCGCAGCGCCCGCTTCATCCTGCGCTGGCCGCTGCCGCCCAGCGCCGAGTCCAGCGGCATGGAGGGCCTGGTGAAGAAAGCGCTGCCGGCCTACTTCCGCAGCCAGCGCCAGATCATCATCGACGCCGAGGCGCTGCTGGTCGATCGCCCGCGGCTGTCGGCCGACGAGTTCATGCTGCGCTCGAACAACCTGGGCGTGGACCAGCGCCTGCTGCGCCTGCGCTACGGCCAGTTCCTCGGCGAGGAGAGCGAAGGCGAGCCCGAGCCGCCGCCCGGCTACGAGGACGGCGAACACCACGATGGCGACGGCCACGACCACGATGCCGAACCCCCGGCCGCGCCCACGCCGCCCGGCGGCGAAAGCGTGCTCGAGCTCTACGGCCACACCCACGACGAGGCCGAGGCCGCGACCCTGCTCGACCCCGAGACCCGCGCGCTGCTGAAGCAGGCACTCGACGCGATGTGGCTGTCCGAAGGCGGCCTGCGCCAGGGCGACCCGGCCGCGGCGCTGCCGCACGCCTATCGCGCGCTTGGCTTCATCAAGCAGGTGCAGCAGGCCTCGCGCATCTACCTCGCGCGCACCGGCCTGGAGCTGCCGCCGATCGATGAAGCGCGCCGCATGACCGGCGACCGCAAGGGCATCGCCTCGCGCGGCACCGGCCTGGTGCCGCTGGCAGCCGGCGAGAACCCGGCGCTGCCGCTGTGGCGCGCATTGGCGACACCGGCGGGCGGCGACGCCGAACTGGACGCCTTCGCCGACTGGCTGCGCGCCAACGAAGCGCGCGTGGACGACCCGCTGTCGCTGGTGGCCGCCATCGACGCGCTGCGCCGCGACCCCGCCTGCGGCGACTGCCGCGCCGCGCTGCGCGCCCGCCTGTGGCCCTTGCTGCCACGCGACGCAGCGATGACCCCGGCGCGACCGCGACCGGGTGGCCGCGGCCAGGCCTACCTCGACGCCCTGCGGACGGAGGCTTCGCCATGAGCCAGGTGGCGCTGATGGCCTGGGTGCTGGCGGGCGTCGCCGCGGTGGCGATGCTGCGTGTGGTGCTATCGAATCGCGGCGAGCGCGCCTGGCGCCGGGCCGTGCTGCTGGTGGGCCAAGCCGCGCTCGCGGGCCTGCTGGGGTGCGTGCTGGTGCCACCCCTGCAGCCCGGCCAGGCCGGTGCGCTGCTGGTGCTGACCGAAGGCGCCGATGTCGATGCGCTCAAGCCCACGACGGACGCGCGCATCGTGTCGCTGCCGGGGGCACCCGCATTCGAAGGCGCCGAGCCGGTGCCCGACCTCGGCACCGCGCTGCGGCGCCATCCCGCCGCGCGGCCAGTGCGCGTGCTCGGCAGCGGCCTGCCCTCGCGCGACCGCGATTCTGCCCGCGGCCTGGATATCCGCTTCGAGTCCGTGCCGCTGCCCGACACCCTGGTCGCGCTGGCGCTGCCCGACACGCTGGTCCGCGGCCGCCGTTTCGAGCTGGCGGGCCGGATCGCCGGTCACGCCGGCGGCCAGGTCGAGCTGCTCGACCCGGCGGGCCAGCGCATCGATGGTGCCGCACTCGATGCGGAAGGCGAATTCCGGCTCATGGGCGTCGCCGGTCCGGCGGGCGCGGCGGACTACCGCCTGCAGTGGCGGCGCGATGGCGAAGAGGCGACCGGCGGCGTCACGCTGCCGCTGCGCACGTCCGAAGGCGATGCGCTGCGGGTGCTGGTGGTCGCCGGCGGCGCCAGCCCCGAACTCAAGTACCTGCGACGCTGGGCGCTCGATGGCGGCCTCGCGCTCGGCAGCCAGCTCCGCCTGGGCGCCGGCATCGTGCTGGGCGACGACCGCGCTGCGCTCACCGCCGCGCGCCTGGCCGAACTCGACCTGGTGGTGATCGACGAACGCGCCTGGCGCGCGCTCGGCGCCGGTGGCCAGGCCACGCTGCGCGACGCCGTGCGCGACGGGCTCGGCCTGCTGCTGCGGCTGGGGGCCGACCCCACCGAGGCGGAACGACGCACGCTGGCGGACTGGGGCTTCACCGTGACGCCCGCCGACGTGCCGCGCGGCCTGCGCCTGCCCGGCACGGCCCGGGCCGACGCGGCGACGCCCGGCACCGACGACGCCGAGGCGCGCGCCACCGACACCGCACCGCTGCTCTCGCGTCGCCCGCTGCAGCTGGCCGCCGCCGACGGTGCACCGCTGGCCACCGGCGAACAGGGCGAGGTGGTGGCGCTGTGGCGCCCCGAAGGCCGCGGGCGAGTCGCGCTGTGGACGCTGTCCGACAGCTTCCGCCTGTCGCTGGCCGGGCGGCAGGCTGCCTACGGCACCCTGTGGTCCCGCACCTTCGGCACGCTGGCGCGCGCGCGCGGCGAGCCCGCCGCGGCCGTGCCCACGCTGGCCTGGACCGAAGAGCGCAGCGCGCTGTGCGGCCTCACCGAGGCCACGCAATTGCTGGACCCGACGGGCGCGCCGATCGCGCTGGTGCCCGACCCGGCCACCGGCGCCGCGGCCTGCGCCGCGTTCTGGCCCACGCGCGCCGGCTGGCACGTCCGCCGCGACGGTGATCGGGAACAGGCCTTCCTGGTGCGCGCCCCTGCGGAGGCCCCGGGCCTGCACGCCGCGCAGCGCCGCGACGAAACCGCCGCGCTGGCGGGCACCGCGCCGGCCTCGCTGGCGACGCCCGCGCCCGTGCCGGGCCCGCGCTGGCCCTGGGTGTTGGCCTGGCTGGTGTTGGCGGGCGGCCTGTGGTGGTTCGAGCGCGCGCGGCGTGGTCGCGCCTAGCCGCGACCGTCGCCGGCCAGCTCGGCGGCTAGCTCCGGCGACACGCCGGGAATCCGGGTCCAGTCGATCGCGTCCACCTGCTCCGGCGCCAGGAAGCGGCGCGCGTAGTCCAGGTAAACGCGCTCGCGCAGGAACACCTCGAACAGGTCCGGGTCCACGTGGTGGTCGAGCTTCATGCGGCCCAGGATCGACAGCGATTCCGACAGCGTCTTGCCGGGCTTGTAGGGTCGGTCGCTGGCGGTCAGCGCCTCGAAGATGTCGGCGATGCCCATCACCCGCGCCTGCACGCTCATCTGCCCGCGGGTCAGGCCGCGCGGGTAGCCCTTGCCGTCCATGCGTTCGTGGTGGCCACCGGCGTACTCGGGCACCTTGCGCAGGTGGGCCGGCCACGGCAGTGCTTCCAGCAGGCGGATGGTCATCACGATGTGGTGGTTGATGATCTCGCGCTCGGCGGCGGTGAGCGTGCCGCGGCGGATGGTCAGGTTCTCGACCTCGTCCTCGTCCAGGAACGGCTGCTCGGCGCCATCGGGCCCGCGCCAGCGGTGCGCGGCGATCCGGTGGATGGCCGCCACCCGGGCGTCGTCCATGAACTCGCCGCCGGTGTTGGCCTGGCGGATGACCTCGCGGTCGGCGTCGAGCTGGGCCAGACGCTCGGTGTAGGTGGCGGTGTCGAGCTCACCGTTGAGGTGGGCGATCTGGGCGTCGCGCTTGAGCACCTCGAAGCGGGTGTCGATGAGCGCGATGCGGTCGAACAGGGTCTGCAGCTTGGTGGCCTTGTCCACCACGTGCACCGGCGTGGTGATCTTGCCGCAGTCGTGCAGCAGGCCGGCGATCTTGAGCTCGTAGCGGTCGGCCTCGCTCATGTCGAAGTCGGCCAGCGGGCCCACCTTGGTGCGCGCCACCGCCTCGGCCAGCAGGTTGGTGAGCACCGGCACCCGCTCGCAGTGGCCGCCGGTATAGGGCGACTTCTCGTCGATGGCGGTGTTGATCAGGTTGATCAGCGCCTCGAACAGGTTCTCCAGCTGGTCGATCAGCAGCCGGTTGTTGAGTGCGATCGCCGCCTGCGAGGCCAGTGACTCCACCAGCTGCTGCTCGGCCTGGCTGAAGGCGTCCACCTCGCCGGCGGCGTTGCGGGAATTGATCAGCTGCAGCACGCCGATCACCTTGCCGTCGTGGTCCTTCATCGGCACGGTGAGGAAGGACTTCGAGCGGTAGCCGGTCTTGGCGTCGAAGGCGCGGGTCCCGCTGAAGTCGTAGCCCTCGGCGGCGTAGGCGTCCGGGACGTTGATGGTGGTGCCGGTCAGCGCCGCGTGCACCACCACCATGTCGTGTCGGCCGGCGCCGGTGGCGTCGTGCATGGCGATGGGCGGGAAGTCGATCGGCGCGCCGCTGCGGCCGCCCATCACGTAGCCCAGCGTGCCGTTGCGCAGCACCTCGAACACCAGGGTGTCGCCGCGGACGCGGTAGAGTGTGCCGCCGTCGGCGTGGGCGAACCCGCGCGCGGCCTCGAGGATGCGCTCGAGCAGGGTCGGCAGGTCGCGCTCGTGCGACAGCGCCACGCCGATGGCGTTCAGGGTCTCGAGGCGGCTGAGGATGTCGGCTTCGCGGGTCATGGCGGCGGCTTCGGTGGGCCCGGCGCCAACATGACGCCAAACGCGGGGTCGCGCAATCCGCGCCGGACGCCGGCGCCCGCGCCTCCGCGGGCAGCGGATTCAGCGCCAGCCGGCGTCGCGCGCCTCCCGCTCCTGGTCGGCATCGAGCGGCTCGCCGTCGATTCGCGCGTCCAGCTCCGCCAGCACGGCCTCCGGCAAGGCGGTCGAGGCCTGGCGCAGGGCGCCGCCGTCGACCGGCGCCACCGACACCACCACCGGGACCTGCCACCGGCCATCGGGAGCACGGCAGGCCAGCCCGGCCAGGTCACGCTCGCCGCCGACACGGAAGGCGCGGCAGAAGGCGCCATCCCGATCCCGGAAGCTCAGGCCGATGCGAAGGCCGTCGCCCGTGTCGGCACCCAGCTGGGACTGCAGCGACTCCGCCAGCACGCCGTCCGCGACCAGACGGCCGGATTCGGAGACCAGCGGACCGGCGGGCGGCGCCATCGCCAGCTGCGAAACCGCGATGCCAAGCACCAACGCCGCCGCCATCGCGGTCCATTCCGGCAACGCCCATCGCCGGCGTGCGGGACGCGGCAGCGGATGCACGGTGGCCCCGCCCCCGGGCGCGGGACCGGGCGCGGGCGCGGGCGCGGTCGCGGCTGCGGTCGAGCCGGCACCCCGCGCCAGCGCCAGCAGGTGCGCCGGCACCGGCTCGTCGAGCACCGGGTCGAAAGCGTCCCGCAGCTGGGCCCGAAGCCGACGCGCGCGCGCCACGGCGTCCGCCACGGCGGGATCGGCGGCGATCGCCGCCTCGACGAGGGCGGCCCCGGCGGGATCGAGCTCGCCGTCGACGTAGGCGAGGATGCGCTCGTCGCCCGGCTTCATGCGCCCACCCCCGCGGCACCGCCCAGCAGCTGCTGCAGCGCTTCGCGGCCGCGCGCGAGGCGGCTGGTGAGCGTACCCATCGGCACGTCCATCGCCTCCGCGGCTTCGCGGTAGGACAAGCCTTCGATCAGTACCAGTGCAATGGCCATGCGTTGTTCCTCCGGCAGGCGGGCCAGTGCGGATTGCACCGACATCGCCAGGTCCTGGCCCTCGAACGGCGACTCGCCGACCAGGGCACCCTGTTCCTCGGGCGCGAACACGCGCTGCCCGCGCTGTCGCGACCTCACTTCGTCGATCCAGGCGTTGCGGACGATGCCGAACACCCATGCGTCGAGCCTTGCGTCCGGCCGCCACTGCGCGGAGCGGGCCAGCGCACGCTCCAGCGCCACCTGCACCAGGTCGTCGGCGTCGGCCGGATCCCGCGCCAGGGTCCGGGCGAAGCGCCTCAGGCGCGGCAGCAGGGCACACAGTTCCTGGTTGAAATCCATGGCGGTTACGGTGACCGTCCCTTTTGACTACGCGCCGAGGGGCGCATTTATTCCCGCCCCGGCTGAACGGGACGCGACGGGATGCTAGCACCGCGCCGGATCATTCCGGCCCCTCCCGTCGTAGTCTGTAGGCATGTGGCGAACACTCTTCCTGTTGCTGTTGCTGTCGGCCGCGCCCCTGGCGGGTGCGCTCGGGCTGCCCGTGCCGCTGCCGCGCCTGCCGGTGGATTTGCCGCCCCCGGTGCAAGGCACCCTGGACCAGGCGGGCAGCGAACTGCGCGCCGTGCGCGAGCGCGCCCTGTTGCGCGAACACCGGCGCTGGCTCGAAGCCGACCCGCGCGGCGCACCCGTGGTGCGCAGCGAAGTGGTGGCGATCGCGCCGACGCCGGAGGCGCTGGCGCGGGCACGCGACGCCGGGTTCCAGGTCGTGCGCGAGTCGGTGCTGGCGCCTCTCGACCTTCGCCTCGTGGTGCTGCGCGCTCCCGACGGCATGCGCGTACGCAGCGCGCTCAAGCGACTGGCGAAGCTCGACCCCGCGGGAAGCTACGACTACAACCACGTGTACCTCGGTTCGGGAGGGATGGATGCCGCCTCCGCGGCGTCCGCGGCGCTCCCGCGCACCGCTGGCGACACGTCGCTGCGCGTGGGGCTGGTGGACAGCGGCGTGGACGCATCACACCCCACCCTGGCCGGCGTAGACGTCCGGCACTGGGGCTGCGCGGATCGCCGGCTGCCGGACGCGCACGGCACCGCGGTGGCGTCGCTGCTGGCAGGCGAGGCCGGAGGCGGCGCGAGCGGCGGCCAGCTGTTCGCCGCTGACATCTACTGCGGCGAACCAACCGGCGGCGCGGTCACGACGCTCGCCGAGGCCATGGCGTGGCTGGCGCGGGAAGAAGTGGCCGTGGTCAATGTCAGCCTGGTCGGCCCCCCCAACCAGCTGCTGGCGCAGCTGGTGGACGGCATGCAGCGGCGCGGCCACGTGCTGGTGGCGGCGGTCGGCAACGATGGTCCCTCGGCGCCGCCCTTGTACCCCGCCGCTTACGCCGGGGTTATCGGCGTGACCGCGGTGGACCCGCGCGACCGGCTGCTTCCGGAAGCCATGCGCGGCGACGCCGTGGATTTCGCCGCGCCCGGCAGCGAGCTCTGGGCAGCGCGAAGCGGCGGCGGCCTTGCGCGCGTGCGCGGGACGTCGTTCGCGGCACCGCTGGTGGCGCGACTGGCTGCGCGCGAGCTGGCCCTGCCTGCGCCCGGCGCCGCGGATCGCGTGGTGCGCCGCCTGGCCGGGCAGGCGCGCGACCTCGGCCCGCGCGGCCACGACGCGCGCTTCGGCCACGGACTGCTGTCCGCGGAGGCCCGCGCGGCCTGGGCCGCGCCGATGAACGAAGATTGAACGCCGACCTCCCCGCGGGAAGAAAGCGACGCACCGGCACGTAAGTCACCTTGAAGCCGCAGATGAGCTGCGGCGTTCCCAAGGAGACCGCCATGAACCACAAACTGCTCGCTTCCGCCGTCCTCGCCGCCCTGCTGTCCGCCAGCCCGATGCTGCAAGCCCAGTCGCTGGTCGGGGGGGCCACCGGCAGCCTGCGCGGCACGATCGGCGCGGGCCCGGCCTCGCTGGGTGATCTTGGCGCCCGCGACACGCTCAACGGCGCTCGCGGCGAACTGCGCGGCACCCTCGCCGAGCGTCGCGCCGCCGCGCGTGAGCTGCGTGAGCAGCAGCGCGCCGCCGCTGCCGCCGCCGAGGTGGCCGGCGAAGCCACGGGTGGGGCCACGGCCGATGCCGGCACGATCGGCGATGCCGGCGCGCTGACCGGTGCGCTGGCGGGCGACGCGGCCGGCCAGGTCGGCGTCAACGAGGCCATGGCCTCGGTGTCGGGCGCGGCTGCCATGACCGGCAACGCCTCGGGCGAACTGCCCCGCACGGAGCTGCCGGCGGCGCCGACGGCGCCGGGCATGCCGTCCGCTTCGGACCTGCCGACCGCGCCGGCCGTGCCGTCGGCCCCGGCCCTGCCCGAGGCGCCCACCCTGCCGACCGTGCCCACGGGTGCAGAAGCCACCGCGGCGATCGAGGGCGCGGCCAACGGCGCCGCGTCGCTGGCCCGCCAGTCGCCGACCGCCGCCGGTCCCGGTGCGGCCGACGGCCGCGACGGCCGCGACGGCCGCGATCGCCGCGATGGCAGCGATGACCGCGACGGGGCCGCGCCGGCGCCGCGCGCCGAGGCCCGCGGCCAGGCCGATGCTTCGGCCAATGCCTCGGCTTCGCGCCGCGGCGCCTCGGTCGACGCCTCCGCCTCGGCCTCGGCGCGTGGCGAGGCGGGCGTCCGCCGCTGACCCGGAGACTGCGGCAGCTGCAGGCGGGCGCCCTCGTGGCGCCCGCTTTTTTTCGACGCCACCCGCTACCGCCGCTTGATTGGCAAATTGCAGGCGCACGAGGTGCTTGGCGAGAACGCGATGTCCGTGCGTGGTCATGCGCCTCGTTGAATTCCATGCAGCCCGCATTCATTCCGGTGGCGTGATCCAGCGCACGGAACGCACGCGAACTGTGAAGCAGTCGCGGAACGAACTGTGAGCAGGCGCGGAAAACCGCTGAAAACGTGCGCGATATCCCACAGCTTGCAACTGTGAGGCGCTGCGCATCCACGCTGCATTCGCTTTCCTAGACTGCGTTCCAAGGAACCACCGCACCTCCCGCGCGTGGACCTGGGCTCTGGAAGAACGCAAATGCGCAAGCACCTCGGTCCGCTGCTCCTCGCCCTCGTCGCCTTCGCCGGCAACGTCGAAGCAGCCTTCCAACCCGCTGCCCAGCCGGCCGGGGGCCACGTGTCTTCCTCGCGCACCAGCGCCAGCGCGGCGGTCAATTTCCGCATCGTGATCCGCGAGTCGCTCAGCCTCGGCGGACAGCAGCAGAAGGCCCGCCCGGACGCGCCGCCGATGGTCCGGTCGGTAAGCATCGAGGACGGTCGTGAAGTGGTGACGCTCGCCCGTCCCTGAAACGTCCCTCGGCTGCGCTTGCAGCCCGGCCCCGCCAAGGGCTTGAATGGACCGTCACCGCACGGTCCCTGCCATGGCCTCTTTCCTGATCGACACCCCGCGGCTGCGCCTCACCGAACTGAGCGAGGACGACGCCGGCTTCGTGCTGGCCCTGCTCAACACCGAGGGTTTCCTGCGCCACATCGGCGACCGCGGCGTGCGCAGCCTGGACGACGCCCGGCGCTACCTGCGCGAAGGCCCGCTGGCCAGCTACGCAGAACACGGCCATGGCCTCTGGAAAGTGACGCTGAAGGCCGACGGCGCGGCGGTAGGCATGAGTGGCCTGGTGCGGCGCGAAAGCCTGCCCCGGCCCGACCTGGGCTATGCCTTCCTGCCCGGATACGCGGGGCAGGGCCTGGCCAGCGAAGCGGGCGCGGCGGTGCTGGCGCACGCGTTCGGGGTGCTGCGGCTGCCGCAGGTGCTGGCGATAGTCAGTCCGGGCAACGAAGCCTCCGTGCGCGTGCTGGAGAAACTGGGCATGCGCGAATGGGGCCTGCGCGAGTTCGACGGTGAACCGCTGCGGGTGTTCACCCGGGAGGCCACGCCGGCGCCGGAATGAGAACGGGGCGGGCCGCTTGCGCGACCCGCCCCGCATAGACTCGCACCGCGGCGACCTTGCGGCGCCGCGATTGCGCGGCGATCAGGCCGCGGCGTCCTTGAGCTTCTTGAGCGGACGCACCTTCACCTTGACGGTGGCCGGCTTGGCGGCGAACCACTGCTCTTCCTTGGTGAACGGGTTGATGCCCTTGCGCTTCGGCTTGGCCGGCACGTTGACGACCGAGATCTTCAGCAGGCCCGGCAGGGTGAACGAACCCGCGCCCTTCTTGCTGACCGAACCGTGCACCGCGCCTTCCAGCGCGCCCATCACGGCGCGGACGTCCTTCGCGGCGACACCGGTGGACTCGGCGATGTGCGAGACCAGGCCCGACTTGGTCAGGGCTTCCTTGATCGGCTTCGGGGCGGACGGCTTGGCAGCGGCCTTCGGGGCAGCCTTCTTCTTTGCAGCTTTCTTGGTAGCCATTTTTGTTTGTTCCCGTGGTTCTTGGGTGGTTGGGGTGCCTGGAAATCCCTCCGGCACGGCGAATGTAGGGCAAGTCCGGCGCGCCGCCAAGTGCAAAATCGCAAAAAACAGCTTTTTTTTCGCGTCCGGTGGATACCCCGGATGCCGTTGCCCGGGGTTTAATGGCGGCAACCCAATGCCCCGGAGTCCGAATGCCCCGCATCCTCCCGCTCCTGCTCGTCGCGGCGACGCTTGGCTTGTCACCCCTGGCGCGCGCCGATGGCGAGCTCCGGCAAGACGAGAAGACGGCCGTAGGCCGGGATGGGAACCGCAAGGCCGCGGCCGCCCCGGCGCCGGACGCAGCAGCGGTCGATCCGTTCACGGCCGTCGCCGCCCTGCTGCGGGCCGAGGATTTCGCCGGGGCACTGCGCCTCTTGCGGCCGCAGCTCGCGTCGCCGGCATTCGCCGAACATCCGCCGATGGAACGGCAGCGCCTGCACCAGGCCATCGGCTGGGTGGCCGCCCGTGCCGGCGACATGGACCTTGCCAGCGAGCAGTTCCGGGCTGCGATCGCGGCCGGCTCCACCGACATCGACAGCTGGACGTGGCTGACCCTGGTGGAGATGGATCGCGGCGACTTCGACGCCGCCGCGCTGGCGATGGCCTCGCTCGCGCGGCGCTGGCCGGGCCGCATGGATGTGTTTGAGCGGCCGCAGGTCTGGCTCGCCTTCGGCAGTGCCCGCCGGGGCGGCGACGCCGAGCGCGCGCTGCTCGAAGCGCTGTTCGAGACCGGCTGGGACCTGCCGCAGTTGGGCGGCGCCGACGAGATGTGGCACCGCCTGGCGCTGCGGCGCCTGGCCGACGGCGACCGCGAAGGCGCAGCCGAAGTGGTCGCCCGCCTGCGCGCGCCGCTGCAGCTGGTGCAGGTTCGCAGCGATCGCCGCTTCGACGGCCTGGTGGACCGGGACGCGCCCGAGCTCGACATCGGGCGCGCCGCGGCGCGCCACGCCACCGAGATGCGCCTGCAGGCGCTGCTGGCACCGGAGCGGCTGGACGTGCTTCTGGTGCAGCTCGGCGCGCTTCGCGACGCCGGGGAGTTCCAGGAAGCGCTGGCGATCGCCGACGAGGCCCTGGCCCGCCTGGACGCCGCGGACCCGGCGGCGCCACCCTTCGAGGACATGGACTACGTCGGCAGCCTGGGCAACCAGCGCGCGCAGATCCTCCTGCACCTGGGCCGCGCCGAGGAAGCCACCGCGCAACTGCTGGCCGCGAGCCGGGCCGAGGAGTTCGGCGCGGACAACGTCAGCCAGGTCCTGAACCTGGCGCTGCTGCATAACCGGCGCGGACAAACCGACGCCGCGCGCGAGGCCCTGTCGCGGCTGGGAAGCCAGCTCAGCCCCTACGGCCGGCTGATCGCGCGCTACGCCCGCCTGGGCATCGCGCTGGCCGAGGACGACGCGGCCGCGGCGGCGGCCGCGCTGGCCTACCTGGCGGAGAACGAGGCGCTTAACCCGACCATCCTCCTCGAAGGCCTGGTGGACGCCGGCCGACTGGACGAGGCCGCCACGCGGCTGATCGCCCAGCTCGACGACGAGACCACCCGCGCCGACGCCCTGTTGAACCTGCAAACGCTCCGGCGGCCGCCGGTGCTGCCGGGGGAGGCGGAGTCCACGGCACGCTGGCAGGCCCTCAAGGCGCGCGACGACGTGCGTGCCGCGGCGCTCCGCGTCGGCTACCTCGAAAGCCATGCCCTGCACGCCGACTGAGGGCGGGACGTGATCCGCCATCCAAAAAAAGACGGCGGAACCTGCCCCCAGGGTCCGCCGTCGAATGCCCATGACTCCGGTACGGTGGTCGCGCGGCCCGGCAGCACCCGGGAACGGCGGGATCCGCGTCAGGCAACCTTGGCGTTCTTGAGTGCGCGCATCCGGTCGTGCATCTCCCGCACCTCCGGCAGGTAGCGGGCGGCGAGTTCGCGGACGCGGTCGGGCTGGTCCTTGTCCTGGGCGTCGCGGAATGCCTCGAGGACACGGTCTTCCTGGGCTTCCAGCGCGGCGATGTAAATGTCGTCGGAGTCTTTCTTCATGCCGGCGCGCAGGTCGGCATAGCCCTGGCGGACGCTGCCCAGCCAGGTGCCATCCTGGTCCGGCTCACTGCCCTGCACGGCCACTTCGAGCTTGAAATCGGCGGCGATCCGGCTCTTGATCCGGGCCATCTCCAGGAACAGGTCGCGGTGCCCGGGATGGGTGGATTCCGCGGCGGCGTGCTGGTGGAAGTCGATGCCGTCGTTCAGGGCTTCGACCAGGTGGTTGAGCGAGCGGGCGGTCTTGTTCATGCGGAGGCTCCTTGGGGGGAAGGCCGGCGCCACGCGGGCGCCGGCGGGCCGAGCCGGGCCGGGTCGCCCCGGTCCGTCGAGTTCAGCGCGAAAGCGCGTCCGACTGGCGCTCGGCGGCGGCGAGGTCGGCGTCGGCATTGGCCTTGGCGGCTTCGTAGTCGGCGGTGGCGGCGGCGTTGCACGCCACCTCGTCCTGGCCGCGCTCGGCATCGCGGGTTTCGGCGGGGGTTTCCTCGCAGGCCGACAGGAGCAGCGTGGCGGCGATCAGCAGGGTGATCCGGGCGGTGCTTTTCATGGGATTCTCCAGGGTGGCGGGCCGGGGGGCACCGCGGTGCGGCAGGGACTTGCCGCCGACACCCCGACCTTACGCAGGCGCCGGGCCCGGCATCGTGCGGCACCGCACTTAAGGCCCGCCGGCCGTCGCCCCGCCGTGCCGCTTTCCGAGTCGTTATCATGGCGCCCCCGATCCTCAGGACCCCGCCATGAGCAACACGCCTCCCGACCGCCTCAGCATCAACCCGCGCAGCCGCTACTTCGACGAGGCGGTGCTCGAGCGCGGCATCGGCGTGCGCTTCAAGGGCATCGAGCGCACCAACGTCGAGGAGTACTGCATCAGCGAGGGCTGGGTGCGGCTGCCGGTGGGCAAGTCGCTCGACCGCCACGGCAACGCCATGACCCTCAAGACCAGCGGCGAAGTGGAAGTCTGGTTCCTCGACCAGGAACAGTGATCCACCGCACGATCCCGCGCACCGGCGCCTGGACGCCGGCGCGGAGATCGCGGAATCCGGCATTGCGTCGCGGAATCGCCGGATTTTCCGGCGCACAGTTCGGCCACGGGACACCGGGGCGCCGCGCCCCCCGCCACGGCCAGCGCCGCGGCGAGCACCATGCGTGCCCCCGAGGGAGGCCCGCATGCGCCTGGTTCCGAAACTCATCGTCCGCATCGGCGCCGACATCCGGCTGGCCATGATCCTGCTGTTCGCCGGGCTGACCGTGGTGTCGGTGATTCCCTTCGCCATCTTCCGGGCGCTGCAGGGCGACTGGGTGGTAGCCGCGGTGGACACCCTGATGGTGTTGACCATGCTCGGCAACGCCATCTTCGCCTGGATCACCGGACGCACCCTGCTGGCCGGCTCGATCAACGCCGTGGTGGTGTCGACGACCTGCGCGGTGTTGCCAGGCGCGCTGGGCGTCGCGGGCCTGTTCTGGGCCTACACCGTGCTGCTGGCCAACTTCATGCTGGCACCGCGCTGGCTGGCGCTGGCCTGCGGCCTGCTGATCATCGTCGGCGGCGTGCTGTCGACCCCGTTCACCAGCACGATGGCGGCGACCGCCTACGTGGTGAGCGCGGCGCTGGTGATGCTGTATGCCCTCATCTTCGCTTCGCTGACCGAGTACCAGCGCCAGCGCCTGGTCGGCCTGGCCACGCGCGACCCGCTGACCGGCATCGCCAACCGCCGCAGCATGGAGGTGGAGCTGGCCGACGTGCTGCGCACGCACCAGGAGCAGGCGCAGCCGGCCGCGCTGGCCGTGGTGGACCTGGACCACTTCAAGCGCATCAACGACCTGCACGGCCACGACGCCGGCGACCGCGTGCTGCAGGCGTTCACCCAGCTGGTGGAGCACTGCATCCGCAAGCGCGACCGGCTGTTCCGCTTCGGCGGCGAGGAATTCGTGCTGCTGTTCCCGGCCACCGACCGCGAGGGTGCGCGCGCGGCGCTGGATAAAGTGCAGCGCGAGCTGCGCGATAACCTGGTGGGCCCGGACGGGCCGGTCACGGTGTCGATCGGCGCCGCGCTGCTGGGACCCGGCGACGACTGGCCGGCCTGGCTGTCGCGCGCGGACCAGGCGCTGTACCTGGCCAAGCGCAGCGGCCGCGACCAGGTGCGCTTCGACGAACCGCGGCCGCTCCCCGGCGAACGCCGGCTGCAACTGGTGCCGAACGGCGGCTGATCAGCAGGGCGTGCCGCGCGCGATGCGGCGCGTGTCCACCACGGGAAGCGCCTGCAGCCCCTCGGGCGCCGGCAGGTTGGGCGGCCGGTAGTTCGAGGGCGCATGCGCCAGGCGGTCGAGCACCGAGCGGTGCAGGCACTCGCCGTGCGCGCGGTACTGGCCCACCGGCCGCTGCACCGCGCCCATTGCCTTGTACGCCAGGGTCATGGAGTCGTTGAGGTTGGCGTTGAAGCAGGGGCGGAACCAGGCCAGGTAGTCGCTGTCGAACTGCAGCCCGAGCCCCTCGGCCTTTTCCACGATCCAATGCAGGGCCTCGTTGGCCAGGCCGTCCGGGTTGTAGCTGCCGCCGACGTTGCTGTGCACGCCGGCGAACCAGGCCTGCTCGAGCACGCCGTTCCAGCCCGCCGGCTTTTCCCAGGGATTGACCTTGAAGGCCTTGCGGCGCTCGTCGATGGCCATGGCGTGGTAGGCGTTCTGGATCTGCGGCACCAGCGAAATGTCGTGGTACTGGTACTTCTTGCCGTTGAACACTTGCCCGATGAAGCCCGGCGCGCCGAGTGCGCCCACCGTGTCCCAGACGCCGACCATGCGGATCGGCGGCGCCGGCAGCGCGTCCTTCACCTTGCGGAAGGCGTGCGCCCACTCCTTGCTGTCCTTGCCGTGCTGGCTCTCGTAGCAGCCGTAGATCTCCGGCACGTAGTAGTCGTCGTCCTTGCGCAGCAGGCCGACTTGGTTCATGAAGCCGGCCAGGGTGCGCACGGTGAATGCGCCGCGGCTGAAACCGAACAGGTAGAGCTCGTCGCCCGGGACGTAGTTGTAGACGATGAACCGGTAGATGTTGCGGATGTTGTCCTCGATGCCCTTGCCGAAGGCGCCGCCGGTGAACTTGTCCATGCCGCCCTCGGTGCCGACGCCGTCGAAGTAGCCCACCACCTGGTCCACGCCCTTGTCATCGCGCGAACGCACGGCGCGGGCAAGCTTGGTGACATTGGTGGGGCGGCGCTTGCCGGTCTTTTCATCCACCTGGTCGCGCAGGTTCCAGGTGCCGTCGGCGCAGATCACGAGTCGTTTCATTTCAGGCCTCCGGGCCAGGTCAGTCGATCACCACGCGCAGGCCCTCGCCCGGCGCGCCGTACTCGGTGCGGTAGCCGAACTGCTGCCGGCGACCGGCGCCGGCCCAGTCCCGGTTGTGGTCGGATTCGCAGTTGAAGCAGATCGCCACGTCGTCGCCGGCGCGATGCACCACCAGCCGGGCGATGGCCTCCGCGTCCGGGTGGCGGAAGCGCGCGCCCGTGGTGGAGACCAGGTAGCGGTTGGCCGGGAAGGCCTCGAGCATCGGCACCGACAGGTTCTTGGCGCTGCCATGGTGGGGCAGCTTGAAGGCCTCGACCGGCTGCGGCTGGCCCCGGAACGGCGCCCGCTGCAGGCTGTCGATCAGCACCGACGGATGGGCGTCGGCGCCAAACAGAACGCGCTTGCCGCCGTACTCGGCCAGGAAAGCGATGCTCGAGCCGTTGGCCGGCGTCTTGTCTTCCTTGAAGGGCACCTGCGCCAGCAGCGCGACGTCGTCGCCGAGGAAGCCGCCGCCCAGCACCGGTTCCTCGCGCGCGTAAGCCTTGCCCGGCACCAACCCCTCCTCGACGATCACCTTCTCCCATTCCTTCTTCAGCACCTGCATCTTTTCCCAGGTGGGCGAAAGCACGGTGAGCGCCATGCCCGCGAAGCGGAACGTCCTGAGCTTGCCCTCGCGCGGCACCATCACCGCACGGTGGCCGAATTTCCGGTTCCAGGGCCAGCCGCCGCGGCGGATCAGCTCGCTGAGCTTCTCGCCCTGGTCCGGGCCCATCAGGCCGTCGACCTGGTCGGAGAGGTGGAAGTAGCCGTTGAACCAGATCTCCTTGATGCGCACCGCCGACGGTTCGAGTTCGTCGAGCAAGCGCAGCGAGGCGCCGATGTGGTCGTCGTCGATGTGCGTGACCACGAACAGCTCGAACACGCACTCGCCCTCGGCGTCCACCACCGCCTGGATGCGCGGCAGCAGGTGCTTCTCGTAGGTGGCGGCCGGCCCGGTGTCGATCAGGATGCGCTTGGGCCGCGCCGGATCGCCGTACTCGATCCAGAGGCAGTCGCCGTGGGCGGCGTCGAGCATGTCTATGGTGAACATCGGTTCGGCTCCGGGGGGTCAGAGGCGCCAGGCGCTGTGGCCGTAGGCAACCAGGGTGAAGGCCATGCCGTGTCCTTCGGCCAGTAGCGAGCGCTTCACGGCGAGCATGGCTTCGTCGAAGCGCTGCGCGACGTGTGCCGGCGTGCCGGTGGCCTGCAGCAGGCGCGTCGCCAGCAGGGCGGCCTGGGTGGCATGGATCACCGACAGCGTGCCGACCACGATCGGGGCGCCGCTGCGCACGAAGCGGCCCACGGTGCCCATGAAGTCGATCTCGGCAACGGACGTGCCGCAGCCCAGCAGCAGCACAAGCGGGCCAGGGCGGGCCAGGGTCGGCGCGCGCACGTGCATGGGCTCGATGTTGTCGGCGTCGAGATAGAGGTTCGAGATCTCCAGCGAGGGAATGGCGGGGTCGACGGTGGACTTGCCCGTGTGCGGCAGCAGCACCAGCAGGTCCGGCGCGGTGTCGGCGACGCGGGCTTCCCAGTCGCGCCAGCTGTCGACCTTCGTGAGCTTGGGCACCAGTGTCCCCAGGGTTGCGGCCACGCCCTTCGGCCCGGCCACTTCACCCTGCGCGATCTGGCTCGCGGCGAGCAGGGCCGAAGTGAAGGGACCGATGCGCTGCTCGCCGGGCGTCGGCACCGACAGCTGGTGCCGGTCGTCGCCGTGGGCGTGGCGCTCGATGCACTTGCTCATGCCCCAGAAAGCCGCCGGGCAGACGTGGTCGCGGCTGTCGCGGTGGGGGCAGCCGGCGTGGACCGCTTCCCCGCCGGGGGCCAGCGCCGCCGCCGCGTTCGGGCAGAGCGTCGCCTCGGGCAACGGCGAGCGCCCCGCGTACAGGAACTCCACGGGGAAGAAGGCTTCGGCGATCGCCTCGACCACCTGCACCCGCGCCGCCGACGAAAAGTCCCCCACGCCCGGGAAGAAATGCGCGAGGTCGGCCAGGATCTTGGCGCCATGCTTGGCCAGCAGGCGCATCAGCTTGAGGTTGGCTTCGCTGCCCAGCGCGGCGTCCTCGGCGCCCACCGAGACCACCACGTTGGTGGCCACGGCCTGGCGCAGGGACTGCAGCGAGGCCTTGATGCCCGCGGGCTCGCGGAAGCTCACCGCGCCGCCCACGACGGTCGTGATGCCCGACACGCCCGCCGGGCTGTCGTTGATGACGAAGGCGATGTCGGCCGGGGTGCCCGCGCTGGCGCTGTCGAAGCCGGGCACGTAGCGGTTCTCCTGCGCCAGCGTGCAGCGGCCGCCGGCATCGGCCGTCATCAGCAGGGTTTGCAGGACGCGGTTCTCGTGCAGCACCAGCAGGCGGGCCCGGAACTCGCCGGGGTGCTCGCCACAGCGCAGCGTGAACTCGGCGCGGCTGCTGTCGCCGGTGCGCGGCAGGTGGAGGACGGCGGATTCGGGCGGCGGCAGGGTGCGCTTCCCGGAGGCGTCGCGTGCGGGCGACAGCGGCACCCAGGCCAGCGTGAGGTCATGGCCTTCGGGTTCGTCGGGCAGTTGGGTTTCGTCGAGCGCGACGTTGGCCCGCACCTGCGGACCGCCGCGATCGGCGCCGATGTGCACGCGCACGCGGTAGTCGGTGTCGGGGCGCAGGCGCACCGGTGCGGCATCGGGCGCGGCGGCGTCCTGGCCCGGAGGCAGCAGCAACGCCTGCACGTAGCGCGGATCGCGCGGCGGGGCGTCGGGCGCGGTGGCGGCTGACTCGCCCGCACCCGGCGCGACCGCCCCGGCGTCCGGCGGCGGCGCCGCGGGCGGCGGAGGGGCCATCGGCGGCGCATCATCGGGCGGCGGCGCCGCCATGGGCAGGTCATCGGGCGGCGGCGACATCGCGAAGCCGTCGTCGCCCGGCCACGGTGCCGGCGCGCGCAAGGCCGGCGGCGCGACCGGGGCGGCGGTGTCGATGCGCCCGAGCGCGCGCTCCAGCGCCCGACGCACCAGCACCAGGCTGCGGGCATCGCCGCCCTCGTTGGTCCAGCCCAGCGCCGGCAGCTGCGACTTCAGCGCGCGGCCGATCTGGCGCACGCGCGCCAGGCTCGGGTCCAGGCCGAGGTTGCCCAGCACGCCGCCGTCGAGCGCCACCGACGCTTCCTTGGGCGCGGCCTGCAGCTGGGCGGCCAACCGGCCGGCGGCATCGGCGATGAAGGTGCCGGCGATGAAGCGCGGATCGCCCGACAGCACCGGCGCCGGGAGGTCGCCGACCGCGGGATCGCCGCCCTCGTAGCGCCGCGCCTCGGCCAGGCGCGCGCTGAACAGCGCGGCCGGCAGGCCGCGGTTGTGCGAGAGCTCGCGCACCAGCGCCTGGAACCAGGGCATCGCTTCGCCGTCCGGAACCGTGCAAAGCCCGACGGCACCGGCGTGGTAGCGCGCCGCGAGCACGTCGATGCCGGCCTTCGCGCGGGCCGCATCCTCGCCACCGCCCCCGAGAAGCAGCATGGCGTCCGCGACCGTGCGGGCCCCCGGGACCGTGGCGAGGGCGTCATCGAGGCCACCGCGGCGGACCAGCAGGTCGACGATGCGGTCGTCGTCGCCCACCGGTTCGACGCGGAACAGCTCGCCGTAGCGGGCGCCCTGGAGCATGAGCAGCAGCCCCGCGTCCTCGCGCGGCACGCCGATCCGCAGCGGCCATTCCCACAGGCTGGCGCCGGGCGCCGCCAATTCGAACCAGACGTCGGAAACCCCCGGCACCGCGGCGAGATGCGCGGCCAGTGCCGCCGGCGACACGCTGCGCGCCGCGCCGGAGACCGCCACCGAGCGCGGGCCCGCGGCCACCAGCCGTTGCCACCAGCCCGGAATCCCCGCCAGCACGCGCGCGCGCACCGGCGGCAAGTCCAGCATCGCCGCGATGCGCTTCGCGCCCGGCAGCGCCACCGCCAGCGCCAGCGCGGCGGCGGCGCGATCAAGGGCCTTGGCCAGCGCGGCCTCGTCGGAACGGCCCTCCAGCAGCGCCTGCAGCGCGCGCGGCACGGCGCCCGCCACCAGCACGAAGCGCGCTTGCTGCACGTCATCCAGGGCGGCCAACGCTGTACCGAAGTAGTCGAACCGCATGCCCATCCCCTGCGCCGTCGTACCCGGAGTTACGAGGCGTGGCCCCGACACAGGCCACGCCCGGCGCAAGCCGCCAAGGTGCCGCAATTGAAGTTCTTTCCGAATCAGTCGGTTGCCGCATGACGAGGTAAGGATCACTAACCGCCGACACCCCGCATGCGGCGCCGGAAGGCCTGTTTCCAGCAGTGATCGCGTTGGCAGAGGTGGTTCCCGATGGAGGCCCTGCCATGCGCCCGGTCCTGCCGCTCGCCGGCCTGCTTGCCCTGCTGCTTGCCGCGCCCGCGTTCGCCCAGCCCGCGTCTTCGCGCCTGGTGGTGCGCGAGACGCTGCCCCTGCCCGTCAACCTTCGCGTGGCGGATGCCGATGGCGCCGCCGCGATCGAAGCGCAGCGCATCGCCCTCGAGGCGGCCCGAACCGACGCCGAGCTGCAGCGCCGGGTGCTGCTGCACCAGCGCAGGATCGGCACGCTCACGGACGCGCAGTACCGCGAAGGCATGTCGGGCTACGACCGCGCCATCGACGGCTACCGCAAGCTTCGCCCGGGCCAGCGCGAGCGGCCCGGCGGCGCCGAGGCCGCGGCGCTGGAAAAACAGATCGTCGATTTCACCGCCGCCAGCGACGGCCTGGGCGCGCCATCGGTGCTGGCCGAGGTCGACACGGTGCGCGGCGATCGCGGCGAAGTGCGGCTGCCGGCCGACGCACTCAAATCGACGCTGGACGCGCGGCTGCAGCAGGCGCGCGCCGAGCTTCCCGACGATGACCGACACGCGCCGGCCCGGGCCTACCTGGATGGCCTGGCCCGCCGCGCCGATGAGCAGCTTCCGGCCCTGGCGGATGCACGCGGCACCGTGGCGCTGGCCGATACGCTGGAGATCATGGAAGAGGTGCAGGTCGCCTACACGATGTCCATGGAGTCCTGGCCGATCACGCTGCGCGTGCGCTCGATCCCGGAGCAGGCCATCGTCGAGCTGCGCGCCCTGGCCTCGGCACCGCTGGCATTCACCACCGACACCCAGCGCGAGATCATCCGCGGCTTCTTCGACTACACGGTCCGCAAGGCCGGCTACAAGACCATCGAAGGCAAGGACCTGAACCTGGTGTGGGCCGAAGGCCTGTTCACCTGCCAGCTCGTGCCGGAAGACTCGCCGCAGGATCCCCTGCCCTGCAACATCGAATGAGGTCGCCGCGATGAACGAACCCGTCCTGCCCGCTCCTCCGCCCGCCACCCGGCGCTGGCTGTCCGCGCTGCTGGCGCTGGCAGTCACGGTGCCGCTGTCGATGGCGCCCTTGCTCGGCACCCTCGATATCCCGGGCTTCAAGGCGCTGCTGTCGCTGTTCCCGCGCGGGCTGCAGGACACCGCGCTGCCGCTGGCCTCGCTGGCGATGGCGCTGGTGGCGGTGAGCGTGCAGTTCTTCTCGCGCGACCGCTTCAGCGGCCGCAAGCTCACGCGCGCGTTCGTGGGGCTGGTGGCGGCGCTGTTCCTGCTGCTGTTGCTGCTGGCGTGGAAGCACAACCAGACCGTGGTGGCGATGAAGGTCGGCCCCACCGGCGAGACCGCCAGCTTCGTGGTGGCGGCGCAGCGCAGCGCCAGCTGCCCGTGCCCCGCCGGCAGTGGTGACGCCGAGTGCATCCAGCGCCTGGGCCTGGACGGCTCGCGCCTGCCGGTCTGCTGGGACGAACGGGAGGTGCGCGGCAACAGCTTCGTGCTGCTGTTGCTCTACGTGCTGCTGATGTCGGGGCTGGGTGCGCTGGTCGGGCTGGGGGTGATGGCGCGGACGCAGCCGAAGCCGCGCCCGCGCCGCGCGCGCGCTCAGTAGCCGCGGGCGATGTCCACCACGTTCAGCAGCGGCTCGCCGGCGGCGTAGCGGCGCAGGTTTTCGGTGACCAGCAGCCACAGCCGCGCGTCCTCGCGGTCGGAATCACCGGCGATGTGCGGGGTGATGATCACGTTGTCCATCGCCCACAGCGGATGGTCGGACGGCAGCGGCTCGGGGTCGGTCACGTCCAGCCCGGCGCCGCCGAGCTGGCCGCTGCGCAGCGCCGCCACCAGGTCGTCCTGCACCACGCTGCGGCCGCGGGCGATGTTGATGAAGTAGCCGCCGGGCTTCATCGCCGCGAAGAAGCGCGCATCGAAGATGCCCGTGGTGGCCGGCGTGATCGGCGCGGCGTTCACCACCACGTCGGCCTCGGCGGCCAGCGCCAGCAGCTCATCGGGCAGGCCGACGCGGGCGACGTAGTCCGGGCCCTCGCGGCTGGAGTTGCGGGTGGCGATCACGCGCATGCCCAGGGCGTGGCCGCGCCAGGCCACTTCGGTGCCGATGCCGCCCAGGCCGACCACCAGCAGGGTGCGGCCCTTGAGCTCACGCGCCCGGCCGAAGCCGCTCCGGTTCCATTCGCCGGCCTGCTGGAAGCGCCCGTACTGCGGCAGGCCGCGGGCCAGCGACATCATCATCGCGATGGCGTGCTCGGCGATGGGCGGGCCGCTGGTGCGCTGGCTGTTGGTCAACAGCAGGCCGCGCTCGGCCAGGCCGGGCACCGCGACGCAGCGCTCGACGCCCACCGGATAGGACTGGAACCAGTGCAGGCGCGGCGCCGCCAGCAGCGCCGGATCGCAGGCGCCGAAGACCGCAGTGGCAGTGGCGAGCTGCTTGGCCAAGCCGGTCGGGTCGTCGCTGGCGGCGACGATGGCGGCGGCCGGCGCGGCGCGCCGCAGCGCCTCCAGGCGTTCCGCGTCGGCGCGCAGGACCAGGACGCGGGGCGCGGCGGACCAGCCCGGCAGGTCGCGCGAAGCGACCGGGCCTTCGCGCAGGCCCAGCTCCTGGATCATCGCCACGGCCGCCGGGTCTGGCGCGGGGGGCCTGGCGTGGGTGGCGCTGCCCAGCAGCGAAGTCAGCAGGACAAGGCAAGCGGCGAACGGGACGTGGGTGGACATGGATTTCCCCTGGTGGTTTTCCGGCCGGGCCGCCGGCTGGGAGCAGCGTACTCCCCCGGCATCGCGATGACCCCATCCGGGGCTACGCGCTACGATGGCGGCCCGCCCATCAAGGCCCCGCGAACGCGCATGGACCCCATCCTTTCGATCCGCGGCATCGGCAAGACCTATGCCTCGGGCCACGTCGCGCTCAAGTCCGTCGACCTGGACATCCACCGCGGCGAGATCTTCGCCCTGCTCGGCCCCAACGGCGCCGGCAAGACCACGCTGATCAGCATCATCTGCGGCATCGTCAACGCCAGCCGGGGCAGCGTGCTGGCCGATGGCCACGACATCGTCGGCGAGTTCCGCCAGGCCCGCGCCAAGATCGGCCTGGTGCCGCAGGAGCTGAGTACGGGTGCCTTCGAGACCGTGTGGGCCACGGTGCGCCTGAGCCGCGGCCTGTTCGGCAAGCCGCGCGACGATGCGCACCTGGAGAAGGTGCTGCGCTCGCTCAGCCTGTGGGACAAGAAGGACAGCAAGATCATGGCGCTCTCGGGCGGCATGAAGCGGCGGGTGCTGATCGCCAAGGCGCTGGCGCACGAGCCGCGCATCCTGTTCCTGGACGAACCCACCGCCGGCGTCGACGTCGAACTGCGCCGCGACATGT
>LNFM01005066.1_pt1 | contig 48299 bp, 44 predicted proteins | sample 596031 | NCBI WGS metagenome assembly LNFM01 (sample SAMN04254537, study PRJNA301005) | activated carbon metagenome | isolation source: dual media filters at the Ann Arbor, Michigan drinking water treatment plant | place: USA: Ann Arbor
AAGACCACCCGGTGGACGCGTGGGACAAGGTGATGAACCTCAACGTGCGCAGCTACTTCATCCTGAGCCAGATCGTGGCCAAGCGCAGCATGATCGCGCGCAGAACCGGCAGCATCATCAACACCGCGTCCATCGCCGGCCTGGGCGGCAATCCGCGCGAGATGAAGACCATTGCCTACAACACCTCCAAGGGTGCGGTGATCAACTTCACCCGCGCACTCGCAGCCGAGTGGGGCGCGCACGGCATCCGCGTCAACGCCATCTGCCCGGGCTTCTTCCCCAGCAAGATGACCATGGGCACGCTCAAGGCCATGGGCGAAGAGCGCCTGGCCGCGCACGCTCCGCTGGGGCGCCTGGGCGACGACGAAGATCTGAAAGGCCTCACACTGCTGTACGCGAGCGATGCCGGCAAACACATCACGGGTCAGTGGCTGGCGGTGGATGGCGGCGTGAGTGTCATCACCGGCGGTTGAGCGCTTCATGGAGTTCTCTGTCCGCATTCCCTTCGTCGAACTGCTCGGCTTCGAACTTCAGAAGTTCGAAGGCGGCGAAGCGGAGATCGCTTTCAAGCCTTCCGATGACCACCTGAATTCCTTCGACGTGGTGCACGGCGGTGCCAGCATGACGCTGCTGGACGTGGTGATGGCGCACGCCGCGCGCTCGGTGGAAGTCGACATGGGTGTGGTGACCATCGAGATGAAGACCAGCTTCATGCGCGCGGCCAAGGGGCCGCTCACCGCCAAAGGCAAGCTGCTGCACCGCACCGCCACCATGGCGTTCACCGAAGGCAGTATTTTTGACGCAGCGGGCAAGCTCTGCGCGCATGCCACCGGCACCTTCAAGTTTGTTGCCCGATTACCCGTTGGTCCTGGAAGCATTCAGGCTTTCAACCGCATCTCGACCGACTGATTCCACCGACTGATTCCACCGACTGATTCCACCGACTGATTTCCACAGGAGACACACATGCCCGCCAACCACCAGATCGTGCTCGACAACCGCCCGCAAGGCGAAGCCACCGTCGACAACTTCAAGCTCGTCACCACCGACACCCCCGCCCTCAAAGACGGCCATGTGCTCGTGCGCCACCGCTTCCTGAGCCTGGACCCCTACATGCGCGGGCGCATGAACGACAGCAAGAGCTACGCGGCTTCGCAGGCGCTGGGCGAAGTCATGATCGGCGGCACCGTGGGCGAGGTGGTCGAGTCCATGCACCCCAAGTTCAAGGCCGGTGACCAGGTCGTCGGCATGGGTGGCTGGCAGGAGTTCAGCGTGGTCGACGCCAACCAGGTCGGCGCGCTGCGCAAGGTCGACACCACGCATGTGCCACTGTCCTACTACCTGGGCGCAGTGGGCATGCCCGGCGTGACCGCCTGGTATGGTCTTGTGAAGATCATCAACCCCAAGGCGGGCGACACCGTGGTGGTGAGCGCGGCCACCGGTGCGGTGGGCAGTGCCTTCGGTGCGCTGGCCAAGGCGCGCGGCTGCCGCGCGGTGGGCATTGCCGGTGGGCCGGACAAATGCAAGTACGCGGTGGAAGAGCTCGGTTTCGACGCCTGCATCGACTACAAGCTGCACAAGGACGCGTACTCGCTGGCCAAGGCGCTCAAAGACGTGTGCCCCAAGGGTATCGACGGCTACTTCGAAAACGTGGGCGGCATGGTGCTCGACGCCGTGTTGCTGCGCATGAACGCCTTTGGCCGCATCGCCGTGTGCGGGATGATCGCCGGCTACGACGGCGCGCCGCTGCCGCTGGCCAACCCCGCGCTGATTCTGGTGAACCGCCTGAAGATCGAAGGATTCATCGTCAGTGAGCACATGGAAGTCTGGCCCGAAGCCCTCACCGAGCTGGGCACCTTGGTGGCCACCGGCAAGCTGCGCCCGCGCGAGACCGTGGCCGAGGGTTTGGCGGCAGCGCCTGAAGCATTCATGGGTCTTTTGAAGGGCAAGAACTTCGGTAAACAGCTGGTCAAGCTGATCTGAAGGAGATCGACATGGCCGCCACGCACGAGGTGTTCAACCAGCCTGTGCCGCTGGTGGACGTGAACCTGTTTGCCACCAACCAGGCCATGCAGGCGGCGCTGGCGTTGAACGCCCCGGCGCTGGATACCGCGCCGTTGCACACACTCGGTGCTTTGGTAGGCAGTGGCGACATGCAGCTGCATGCGCGGCTGGCCAATGTGCACACGCCGCAGCTCAAGACGCACAACCGGTTTGGTCAGCGTGTGGACCAGGTGGAGTTTCACCCGAGCTACCACGCGCTCATGACCGAGGCGGTGGCGGCAGGTCTGCACGGCGCAGCGTTTTCCGCCGAGCAGCAGGCCACAGGGTACGCGCACCAGCTGCGCGCCGCCGGCTTCATGCTCTTCACCGAGCTTGAGCCCTCCATCCTCTGCCCCATCTCCATGAGCTACGCGGTCGCGCCCGCGCTCAGGGACAACCCTGCGATCTACCAGGACTGGGAAGGCGGCCTCACCAGCCGCGCCTACGACCCGGCGCTCAAGGTCTGGAGCGAAAAGTCCGGCCTGACCATGGGCATGGGCATGACCGAGAAGCAGGGCGGCTCCGACGTTCGCGCCAACACCACGCACGCCGAACCCTCAGGCAAGGACGCCTGGGGCCAGCGCTTCAGCGTCACCGGACACAAGTGGTTTTTCTCGGCGCCCATGTGCGACGCCTTCCTGATCCTGGCCCAGACAGCCAGCGGTCTGAGTTGCCTGTTTCTGCCGCGCGTGCTGCCCGATGGTTCGATGAACCAGCTCTTCATCCAGCGTCTGAAGGACAAACTGGGCAACAAGGCCAACGCGAGCTCCGAGGTGGAGTTCGTCGGGGCCAGCGCCTGGCTGGTGGGTGAAGAGGGGCGGGGCATTCCGCAGATTTTGGCCATGGGCACCATGACGCGGCTGGACTGCGCGCTGGGCACCGGCGGCCTCATGCGCCAGGCATTGAGCATCGCGCTCAACCACACTTCGCAGCGCAAAGCCTTCGGCAAGACGCTGATCGACCAGCCGCTGATGAAGAACGTGCTGGCCGACCTGGCGCTCGAATCGGAAGCCGCGACCGCCCTGGCCCTGCGCCTGGCGCGCAGCTTCGACTGCCCCGGCGACCCACATGAGCAGGTGATGAACCGCCTGCTCACACCGGTGGCCAAGTTCTGGATCTGCAAGCGCGGCAGCCACTTCGCGCAGGAAGCCATGGAATGCCTGGGCGGCAACGGCTATGTGGAAGAGGGCGGTGAAGGTGTGATGGCGCGCATCTACCGCGAGATGCCGCTGAACTCCATCTGGGAAGGCGCGGGCAACATCATGGCCATCGACCTGCTGCGCGCCCTGCGCACTGCACTGGCCCATGAGCTGGCACCCGCCAAAGGCATGCACCCCGCGCTGGACCGCCTGACTGCACAACTGCCGATTCGGGTGGAAGAGATGGCCACCGAAATGGAAGCCCGCCGGCTCGCGCAGGACGTGGCGCTGGCCGTGCAGGCCGCGCTGCTGGCGCAGACAGCACCCACCGCGGTCTTCAGCGCGTTCTGCGATTCCCGCATCGGCGGCGAGTGGGGCCACAGCTTCGGGTCGCTGGGCGCCGGGGTCGACTTCAACGCCATCATTCGGCGGGCAATGCCCGCATGACTCAGCACCCTGTCGAAAACTCCCGTTCGGGCTGAGCCTGTCGAAGCCTTCACCAACCCTTGCGCATGAGGCTTCGACGAGCTCAACCCGAACGGAATTTGACTCAGCCCGAACAGATTCTTGGAAAGACACCATGCCCGATCTCATCCTGCACCATTACCCCACGTCCCCGTTCTCGGAAAAAGTGCGCCTGATCCTCGGCCACAAAAAGCTCAGCTGGCAGAGCGTGAACATTCCGCGCATCATGCCCAAACCCGACGTGCTGGCACTCACCGGCGGCTACCGGCGCACACCGTTCCTGCAGATCGGCGCCGACATCTATTGCGACACCGCGCTCATCTGCGACGTGCTCGAACACCACCAACCCGAGCCCACGCTCTACCCAGAGCACCTCAAGGGCATGGCGCGCGTGCTGGCCCAGTGGGCCGACAGCACCCTGTTCTGGGCCGCCATGGGATACAACCTGAGCCCCAAGGGCGCGGCCGCGCTGTTCGCTGGCCAGCCGCCCGAAGCGGCGCAGGCCTTCGCGGCCGACCGGGGCGCCATGCGAACAGGCATGACCAGCCTTCGTCCGGGCGATGCCACTGCCGCCTACAAGAGCTACCTGCGCCGACTCTCCACCATGGTCGACATGCACCCCTTCCTTCTGGGTGACACACCCTGCGTGGCCGACTTCGCGGCCTACCACCCGCTGTGGTTCAGCCGCGTGGTCAACCCCGCCATGGCCGGCATCCTGGACGCCACGCCAAACGTGATTGAGTGGATGGACCACATGGCGGCCATTGGCCACGGCCATTTGAGCAAGCTCACGTCCACCGAGGCCATTGCCATCGCCGCCGCCGCCCAACCCGCGCCCCACGCCGACGACACATTCCAGGACGACCACGGCATTGCGCTCGGCAGCCGGGTCACCATCAACGCCGAAACCTTTGGTCAGGAGCCCACCGAAGGCATCCTGCGCGCGGCCACCCGCACCCGCTACACGCTGGAGCGCACCGATGAGCGCGCCGGCCTGCTGCACGTGCACTTTCCGCGCATTGGATTTGTGTTGAGGGAAGTGCGCGCTTGAGACCCGAAGGACCCACGCACTGGCGCTGCTTGCCGTTCGATGCCCTGCATGCCCGAACGCTCTACCGCTTGCTCGAACTGCGCAGCGAAGTGTTTGTGGTTGAACAAAAATGCGTGTTCCAGGACATGGACGGCGCCGACACCCAGTGCATGCACGTGCTCGCCGAGACCCACCATCCAGGCGGGATCGAACTGATGGCCTACGCACGGTTGGCGCCTGCCGGGCTGAAATACCCCGAGGCCAGCATCGGCCGTGTGGTGACGAATCCGGCCACGCGCGGCAGTGGCATCGGGCATGTGCTGATTCGCCAGTCGGTGCAGATGCTGTACGGACTGTGGGGGCCACAACCCATACGCATCGGCGCGCAGGCGCATCTGCAGGGCTTTTATGGCCAGCACGGATTCCAACCCGCGGGGCCGATCTACCTGGAAGACGGCATCGACCACATCGAGATGGTCAGAGCGGCCTGAGCTTTTTTTCACACCCAACGAGGAGACACCCATGATTCAAGACTTCCAAGGCAAAACCGCTGTTCTCACCGGCGCCGGCTCGGGCTTCGGCCTGGAGTGCGCGCGCATCGGCGCCAAGCTCGGCATGAACCTTGTGCTGGTCGACGTTCAGCAGGACGCGCTGGACAAGGCCACAGCCGAGATCGAGGCCACCGGAGCGAAGGTGCTTTCGCGCAAGGTCGACGTGTCCAGCACCGAGCAAATGGAAACGCTCGCCGCCGATGTGGAAAAGACCTTCGGAGCACCGCATTTCGTGTTCAACAACGCGGGCGTGGGCTCGGGCGGCCTGATCTGGGAAAACTCGGTGAAGGACTGGGAATGGGTGCTCGGCGTGAACCTCTGGGGCGTGGTGCACGGCGTTCGCCTTTTCACGCCCATGATGCTGGCCGCTGCAAAGAAAGACCCGACCTGGCGCGGCCACATCGTCAACACCGCCAGCATGGCCGGCCTGCTCACACCGCCCAACATGGGCATCTACAACGTGAGCAAACACGCGGTGGTGAGCCTCACCGAAACGCTCTACCAGGACCTGAAACTGGTGAGCGACCAGGTGAGCGCGAGCGTGCTCTGCCCATACTTCGTGCCCACCGGCATCAGCCAGAGCCACCGCAACCGCCCAGCCGAACTGGCCGATGAAAAAGCCACTCAGAGCCAGTTGATCGGCCAAGCCATGAGCGACAAGGCGGTGAGCTCGGGCAAGGTCACCGCTGCCCAGGTGGCTCAGCTGGTGTTCGACGCGATCACCGCCGACCGCTTCTACATCTTCAGCCACCCGCGTGCGCTGGGCAATGTGCGCGCGCGCATGGAAGGCATCGTGAACCAGACCAACCCGGCCGATCCGTTCCATGAGCGCCCTGAAATCGGAGTCGGTTTGCGCGCAGCGCTGCGCGCTGCGTGACCTGGGCGGTAGCGGCGCCACCCAGCTATGGAGCACCCGGCGGCGCCGGTGGCTGCGCGCCGTGCTCAACCAAACAGGCGTTGCAGCCAGGCCCGCGCGCCGGTGATCGGCTTTCGTGTGGCGGCGGATACCTGGCTTGAAGCCGACGCAAAGTCCAGCTCGAAGTCGAGGTCTTCCGACACCTGAGCCTTGTGACGCGAGGCTCGTTCAGGCACCGCCAGCAGCTGCCGGTGGCGAGTCAGGGCCGAGCGCAGCGTGCGGTTCAGGTACTCGGGTCCCGCGGGTTTTGAAATGAAGCGGTAGATCTGACCCTCGTTGATCAGCCTGCCGATGACGACGCTGTCGCGCTCTTGGCTGTACACCAGCACAACCACCTGCGGTTGGTTGCGGCGCACTGCACGGATGAGATCCATCTGCTGCGATTGCGCGCCCTGGATGTCCGTGATCAGCACCGCCACCTTCTGTCGCGTCAGGTGGCTGACGGCCTCGCCGATGTCGTTCGTGCACAGGAGCTTGCCAGCGCCCTTGACCGAAGCTTGCCATTGCGCCCCGGCACTGGCGTCGTTGTCGAAAACCAGCACGCTTTCATGGAAGACCTCGGAGCCTTCGGCGCTCACCGTGTCCTGAAAATCGACCCAGGAGGCCTGTGTCATGCGGGCAACCTTGGCCGCATCGCCGACGGTGTCGAGCAGTTTCTGGTTGTCCCAGGGTTTCGAAATGAAGCGGAAGACCTCGCTGTCGTTGACCGAGCTCAGCACCGCATTGAAATCGGAATAACCAGTGAGCAGGAGCCGTATGCTGCGTGGCGAGACTTCGCGAGCGCGCTCCAGGAATTCGGTGCCCGTCATGCCTGGCATGCGCTGATCGCTGATGACCACATCAAAGTTTTCGGCGCTCAGCAGGGCGAGACCGTCAAACCCGCTGCTGGCCACGGCCACTTCGTACTGGCCACGCAGCAGCCAGCGCAGGGAACGGAGCAGACCGGGCTCGTCGTCCACGCACAGCACCTTGGGAAGAGCAGTCTTGTTCATGCCGCGCTCGCTTTGTCCAGGGGCAACCGAACCCGAAACTCGGTGCCGACACCCACTTCGCTGCTGACCTCGATGTCGCCCCCGTGCTCCTGCACGATGTTGCGTGCAATGGCCAAGCCCAGGCCGGTGCCTTCGCCGTCGGGTTTGGTGGTGAAGTAGGCCTCGAAGATGTGGGGCAACACATCTGCGGGAATACCGGAGCCGGTGTCGCGAATGCTCACGGTCACATGGCGGGCATCTGCCCATGTGGACACCGTGATCGCGCCCGTGTCCTTGATGGCATGCGCAGCGTTGTTGATCAGGTTGAGGAACACCTGGTTGAGCTGTGAAACGTTGCACTTGAGAGCGGGCAGGGGCGCGAAGACCTGCTCCAACCGGATCTTGGTCGAAATCACCGTCTTTGCGATGTAGCACACCGTGCCCAGCGCGGTGTTGAGGTTCACCGAAGCGGTCTCGGCGCGGTCCAGTCGGGTGAAGCTGCGCAGGTTGTCCACCAGTTCGTTCATCTGCCCCATGCCCATGAGCACATCGTTCAGCATCTCGCGCGCCTCGCGCACCTCGAGCATGGCACCGGCGAGTTCTTGCGCGACCTGCGTTTCGCTTGCGGAGTCCAGGACGTGGTCGGCTCCATCGTGCAATGCCTCGGCCTTGTAACTCGACAAGCGGATCTGGCGGTGCACAGCGCCCTCGAGCTGGTCCAGCGCCTGAATCGACATCTGCACGTTGTTCTTGGAGAAGGCCAGCGGGGTGTTGAGCTGGTGCGCCACGCCCGCCACCATTTGCCCCAGCGAGGTCATCTTTTCCGATTGGGCCAGGCGCTGCTTGGTGGCATCGCTTTCGCGGGCCTGGCGCTCGATGACGGTCTGTGCTCGCCGCACGATGCTCAACAGAACGACATACAGCAGTGCAAGCAGGCCAGCCACGATGAGCAATTGCCGGTTGGAGCTGCTTTGCACCTGTTGCTGGTCGGAGGTGGCCTGGTGTGCGAGGCGACTCTCGTTGTTCAACGCCACCAGCTTGAATTCGCTGGACGTGGCCTTGATCTGCCCCAGGAAGGGCGTCACGTCGGCGTAGACCTCGAAAACCCCCACGACCTTCTGGCTGCCCGGTTCGATCACGGGCAAATAGCTGGCGATCAGGTCGCGGTTTTCCACCACGCCCTGCAGGGCACTGAACTTGTCGCGAAAGGTGAGTTCGCTGACCGACTGGCTGTCGCGGGCGACTTGCCAGGCTTTGCTGCCCGACTTGTCTTCGCCCACCTGCGCCAGCTCGGTCGAGTAGACGGTGACACCGCTCAGGTCGTAGACCTTGATCTTGAAGATGGTGCTGCCCTGCATGGTTTCGCGAACCCGCGCATCCAGCGGCGCAAAACTGGCCAGGGCCTTCAACCTGGTGCCGGTTTCCTTGAAGCAGGCCTTCTTCTCAGGTGTGGGATGGGTCTTGCCTTGTGCGTCCACGGCATCGGGCATGGCTTTGCAAAGCGAAAAGTCGACTGTGCCGCTGTCTGCCAGGTAGGGGGAGAGTTCGCTGGCCCACAAGGCGTTGGAGAAAAGACGTGTCAGGTTGAGGTTGCCTTGTTCGTTCACGGCCAGCAGATCGCGACGCGCCACCGTATCGGCGCGGGTCACGAAGTCACTCTGGATGGTGGTGAGCATCTGCGCCCCGCCGGATTGCACGCTCTGGAAAAAGTTGGACTGGCGGTGCTCGAAATACATCAAGGTTGCGGCAACCACACCGAAGGCCACCAGACTGGTGGCGGTGAAGTAGCGGGTCAAGCGAAAGTAGTTGGTCATGGGATCTCCAGCGGGAATGTTGAAACCGGGGCCAACGTCGGGGGCCATGGGCACGCAGGCGGCGTTGGTGGGGTGGCTCGAATGCTAGGTAGGGGCAGGAAATCGCCCCATACTCCCGGCGAAGTATTTCGTGAGGGAAGCTGGACGCATCGGTGACATATGTCATGGCAGCAAGAGAAAACTGCGTGCGCCGACGGCCCTGTGCTGATGTGCAGTCCCGTCTGCGGCATGTGGCACACTCCTCCCGCTTTTTTCAACCCACCGACATGCGCCCCAGAGGCGAGCAGAGCCACAGATGCAGAACATCGTTGCGCAAATCGCGCAGGAAATCCGGGTCGGCGTTCACCAGGTCCAGGCCGCTGTGGACCTCATCGACGGCGGAGCAACCGTTCCTTTCATCGCGCGCTACCGAAAGGAAGCCACCGGCGGGCTGGACGACATACAGCTGCGCGAACTGGCGTTTCGCCTGGACTATTTGCGCGAACTTGAGGCCCGCCGAGAGACCATCCTCAAGAGCATCGACGAGCAGGGCAAATTGACCCCCGAACTGCGCGCGGCAGTGCTGCTGGCGGCCACCAAGCAGGAGCTGGAGGATCTGTACCTGCCGTTCAAGCAACGCCGTCGCACCAAGGGCTTGATCGCCCGGGAGTTCGGCATCGAGCCGCTGGCCGACAAGCTGTGGGCCGACCCGACGCTGGACCCCGCTGTCGAGGCTGCGGCTTTCACGCGCCCACCCGAGGTGCTGGACGACGGCAAACCCGGCGCCGACTTCTCCACCGTGCCCGCTGTGCTCGACGGTGTGCGCGACATCCTGAGCGAACGCTGGGCCGAAGACGCTGCGCTGCTGCAGAACCTGCGCGAATGGCTCTGGGCCGAAGGCCTCTTCAAGAGCACGCTGGTGGCCGGCAAGGACGAGAACACGCCCGAGGTGGCGAAGTTTCGTGATTATTTCGACTACGACGAACCCATTTCGCGTGTGCCTTCGCACCGCGCACTGGCGGTGTTCCGTGGCCGCTCGCTGGAGATCCTGGATGCGAAGCTGGTGCTGCCCGAGCCAGTGGACATGCCGGTTTCGACAGGCTCAGCCCGAACGGCAGCTGTGCCTTCGCTGGCCGAAGGCCGCATCGCTCTGCATCTGGGCTGGAGCCACAAGGGCCGCGCCGCCGACGACCTGCTGCGCAAGTGCGTGGCCTGGACCTGGCGCGTGAAGCTCTCGCTGTCCAGCGAACGTGACCTGTTTGCCCGCCTGCGCGAAAGCGCCGAAGCGGTGGCGATCAAGGTGTTTGCCGACAACCTGCGAGACCTGCTGCTGGCCGCGCCTGCCGGCCCCAAGGTGGTGATGGGCCTGGACCCCGGGATCCGCACCGGCGTGAAGGTGGCGGTGGTTGATGCCACCGGCAAACTGGTGGACACCGCCACGGTGTACCCGCACGAGCCTCGGCGCGACTGGGACGGCGCGTTGCACACGCTGCGCCTGCTGAGCGAAAAACACGGCGTGAACCTGATCGCCATCGGCAACGGCACCGCCAGCCGCGAAACCGACAAGCTGGCGGCTGATTTGATCAAGTTGCTGGAGAAACGCCCATCCGTTCGGGCTGAGCCTGTCCTTCGACAAGCTCAGGACGATCGGAACGAGAGCCCTTCGACAGGCTCAGGGCGAACGGATTCCATGCAAAAGGTGGTGGTGAGCGAGGCGGGTGCTTCGGTGTACTCCGCCAGCGAATTCGCATCCCAGGAGATGCCCGACGTGGACGTGAGCCTGCGCGGCGCAGCCAGCATCGCGCGCCGCCTGCAGGATCCGCTGGCCGAGCTGGTGAAGATCGACCCCAAGAGCATCGGCGTGGGCCAGTACCAGCACGACGTGAACCAGAGCGAACTCGCCCGCACGCTGGACGCGGTGGTGGAAGACTGCGTGAACGGCGTGGGTGTCGACCTCAACACAGCCAGCGTTCCGTTGCTCTCCAGGGTCTCGGGCCTCTCCGGCAGCGTGGCCAAGGCGGTGGTGCGCTGGCGCGAGGCGCACGGCGCCTTCAAGAACCGCCAGCAGCTCATGGACGTGGCCGGGCTGGGCGCCAAGACCTTCGAGCAGAGCGCCGGTTTCCTGCGCATCCGGGGGGGCGACAACCCGCTGGACATGACCGGCGTGCACCCCGAGACCTACAGCGTGGTCGAGCAGATCATGACAACCACCGGCAAACCGGTGGCCGAACTCATGGGCCGCGCCGACATGCTCAAGTCGCTGCGCCCCGAGCTGTTCGCCAACGAGCGTTTCGGCGTGATCACCGTGAAAGACATCCTGGGTGAACTTGAGAAGCCTGGCCGCGACCCGCGGCCGGACTTCCAGGTGGCGCGTTTCAACGACGGCGTGGACGACATCAGCGACCTGCGCGAGGGCATGATCCTGGAAGGCACGGTGAGCAACGTGGCCCAGTTCGGCGCCTTCATCGACCTGGGCGTGCACCAGGACGGGCTGGTGCACGTGAGCCAGCTGGCGCACAAGTTCGTGAACGACGCGCGGGAGATCGTCAAGACCGGCGACATCGTCAAGGTCAAGGTGATGGAGGTCGATGTGGCGCGCAAGCGCATTGGTCTGTCGATGAAGCTGGGTGATGCTCCGGGTGGAGCGGCCGGCCGTGGCACAGGGCAGGGCGCCGGACCCCGCGACAACCGCTTCGAGCCGGTGCGATCGGGACGCTCTGACGGGCGCAGCGCGTCTGGCGCTGCGGCACCATCGGCCATGGCGTCGGCATTCGCCCGTCTGCAGGGCTCGGGCAAGGGCACCAAAGGGTGAAAAAGGCGGGTTGAACCGGGAGCGTTCGGCGTGGTTGTCGGGGCTCAAGTTGGGTGCCTTGGCGCCGATACACCAAGGGACGGGCAAACATCAGGTCACTGCCCGCAACGACCCCAAGCCGCCACCGGACTTCACCCCATGCAACTCGAAGCCCTGCTGAACTTTCCCCGTGCGTTGCCCGCCATGTCGCGCACCGTGTCCGACCTGCTGGCGGAAATGAACAAGGACGACCCGAGCCCCAAGCGGGTATCCGACCTGATCTCGCAGGACCCGTCGCTCACCACACGCGTGCTGCGCCTGTCGAATTCGGCCTTCTTCCGGGTCAGCCGCAAGATCGGCAGTGCGGAAGAAGCGGTCGCCATGCTCGGCATGACCCATGTGCGTTCGCTGGTCATGGCCGCTGCCCTGGGTTCGAGCTTCAAGAACGTGCCTGGCGTCAACCTGCCGCAGTTCTGGCGATACAGCCTGCGCGTGGCCGACATTTCCAAATCGCTCGCCGGCGTGCTGCGCCAGAACGAAAGCAACGCCTTCACCGCCGGCCTGATTCACGCCATTGGCGACCTGATCATGCACATCGCCATGCCCGATCTGGTCGCTCCGCTGGACATGGGAATACCTCCACTGGATTTGAACCGCGCGCAGGCCGAGATGTCGGTGTTCGGCTACACCTACGCCCAGGTGGGCGCAGGCATGGCCGAAAAGTGGCATTTCCCCACCGCCATCGTTGCTGCCCTGAACAACCAGATCAGCCCGTTTGAAGACGAGGCCTACGACCCGCTGGGTGGTGTGCTCCACATCGCTTCGTGGCGCGCACGCGCCGAGGAAATCCAGCTCGACGAAAACGGCCTGGTCGCCACCTTTCCGGATCTCGTGGGCCTCTCGCTCGGCCTGGATCTGGACAGTGTGCTGGGCAAGGACCCGTCGGAATGGTCATTCAGCCAGGCGCTGGGTGCATTCATCGACTGAAAAAGACCTCAAGTGCGCAGACATTCAGGCGATAAAAAAGACAGCGAACCCCATTCGGGTCGGCACCTAAGGCGGGGAAAAGACATGCAACTCGAAAAACTCCTGAAACGGCCCGATGCGCTCCCATCTGCACCCAAGGTGGTGCGCAAACTGATCGAGACCTTCGACCAGGAAGATGTCGACGCGATGCTGGTAGCGTCCTACATCGAAGACGACCCGGTGCTCACCGCCAAACTGCTGAAAACCGCCAACTCGGCCTTCTTCGGCTTGCACCGCTCGGTGTCCAGTTCCCGGGAAGCCATTCAGGTGCTGGGCCTCATCAAGGTGCGCGCCCTGGTCATCGCGGCTTCATTGGGCGAAGGCTTTCACGCAGTGGGTGGCGTCAACCTCAACCAGTTCTGGCGTTACAGCCTCAACACCGCCAACCTCTCGCGCTACATCGCGCTGCCGATCCGCATCGACGAGAACACAGCCTTCACCGCCGGGCTGATCCACGGCATCGGTGAACTGGTGATGCACGTGGGCATGCCTGAGGCCATGATCGACCTGGACCGCAGCGTGCCCATGCTCGATCTCAAGCGCTCCACAGCCGAGCGCGGCCTGTTTGGCTACAGCTACGCCGAGGTGGGTGCTGCCCTGGCACGCGAATGGAATTTTCCGCGCCGCATGATCAACGCCATCGAGCACCAGACGGCGCCGTTCGAGAACGAGGTCTACGAACCCATCGCCGGCGTGATCCACATCGGTTCCTGGCGCGCCCGGGCCGAAGAACAGGCCATGCGTTCCGAGCTGCTGATCAACACCTACCCCGATCCCGTGGGCCTCGTGCTGGGCATCGATCCCGACACCGTGGTGGCTGAAGAGATTCCTTCGATCTCCCGTCACACCGCGATCACCGAAGCAGAAGAAACCCCGGGCGACCACGTCACCTCGTGACGGCCGGCTGCGACACAATCGCAGCCCATGCAAGCCCTTCGCCTCTACGCCGGTCCGCGCGCCCGCCAGCACATCGCGCAACACGGTCTGCGCCCGCAAGATGTGGGTGCCATTCCCGCCGCCGCCGGTGGACCCAAGGGCCTGATCCTTGGGCCGCTTGACCGTTTTCTGTTTGGCGAGTGGCTGCCGCGAAGCGACCAGCCAGTGCACCTGGTGGGCGCCTCCATCGGTGCGTGGCGCATGGCCACGGCCTGCCTGGATGCGCCGGTGGCCGCCTTCGAGCGGCTGGAGCGCGATTACATCGCCCAGCACTACGCCTTGCCCCCGGGCCAAAAGCGCCCCACGCCCGATCAGGTGAGCAAGCAGTTCGCCGGCAACCTTCAGCGGTTCTACGGCGGTCGCATCCAGGAGGTGCTCAACCACCCGCGTTACCGGCTGCACATCGTCACCTCGCGCGGGCGCCACCTGCTCGGGCGCGATGGCCGCGTGCGCACCCCACTGGGTTATCTGGGTGCGTTTGCCGCCAATGCGTTGCACCGCAAGGCGCTGGGCGCCTGGCTCGAACGCGTGGTGTTCTCCACCGCCACCCAGCTGCCGTTTGCCACGGACGACTTCCGCACGCGCCAGGTGCCGTTGAATGAAGCCAACTTCATGGACGCGCTGCAGGCCAGTTGCTCCATCCCTTTTGTGCTGCGTCCGGTGCACGGCATAGCTGGCGCGCCACCCGGCGCTTATTGGGACGGCGGCATCACCGACTACCACCTGCACCTGCGCTACCAGCCGCCAGCCACCGCACCCATCGTGCTGTACCCGCATTTCCAGCAAGCGGTGGTACCGGGCTGGCTGGACAAGGCGTGGAAGGCCCGACACCGCAGCAGCACTGCGCTGGACACCATGCTCGTGCTCGCGCCCGATCCGGCCTGGGTGAAAACCTTGCCCAACGCCCGGCTGCCCGATCGCCAGGACTTCACCCGATATGGCCCCGACCTGGCTGGGCGCATGAAGGCGTGGCGCGCCGCCACCTCCGCCAGCCGGCAGCTGGCCGAGGAGTTTGCGCAGTGGCTTGAGCGACCCGACCCCGCCCAAGTCCAAGCGCTGTGAGCCCACAGGGCAGGGGGATAATTGCGGCATGTCCGTCGAGCCCCACGCCCACCGCTACCTCACCGCCGCCCTCTACCAGTTTGTCGACCTGCCCGACTTCGCCGATCTGCGCGAACCCTTGCAGGCCTGCTGTGAAGCAAACGGCGTCAAGGGCACGCTGCTGATCGCCCGAGAGGGTATCAACGGCACGATTGCCGGGCCCGAGGCGGGCGTGCGCGCCGTGCTCGCGCACCTGCGGGCCGACGCGCGCATGGCCCGTTTGCCACACAAGGAATCGTGGAGCGGACACCCGCCGTTTCACCGCATGAAGGTGCGCCTGAAGAACGAAATCGTCACCCTGCGCGTGCCTGGCCTGGACCCCAACAAGACCGTGGGCCAGTACGTGAAACCGCAGGACTGGAACGCGTTGCTGGCCGATCCGGACGTGCTGGTGATCGACACACGCAACGACTACGAAGTGGCCATCGGCACCTTCACTGGCGCAGTCAACCCGAACATCAAGACCTTCACCGAACTGCCGGCCTGGCTCGATGCACAACCGGTCTTGCAGGATGGGAAGAAGCCCAAGGTGGCGATGTTCTGCACCGGCGGCATCCGCTGCGAAAAGTCCACCGCCCTCATGAAGATGCGCGGTTTCGACGAGGTCTACCACCTGGAAGGCGGCATCCTCAAGTACCTCGAAGAAATCCCGCCCGAGCAGAGCACCTGGCAGGGCGACTGCTTCGTGTTTGACGAACGCGTGAGCGTGGGCCACGGTTTGCAGCCTGGACCCCACGAGCTGTGCCGCTCGTGTCGTTGGCCTTTGAGTGCTGTCGAAAAGGCGTCGCCTCAGTACGTGAAAGGGGTGAGCTGCCCGCACTGCCACGACCAGCGCAGCGAGCAGGAAAAGGCCCAGCTCGCCGAGCGCCAGCGGCAGGTGGAGCTGGCCGAGTCACGCGGGCAGTTGCATGTGGGCGCTCGGCAAAGCCGCCCCGTCGGCGGTCCGCAAGAGCCGGCTTAACTCCAGACAATCCACGGGTCCACGGCGCAGCCGTGCGGGTGTGGCCCAACCTGCGGCCTGAAAACCTGCGCGCCGCAGCAAGTGCAGCGACGCCAGGTTGTCGAATGACACCTGGGCCACTACCCGGGGCACATCCAGATGGTCAGCCACTCGGAGCAGCTCTTGCACCAGCGCGGCGGCCACGCCGCGCCGGCAGTGCAGGCGGTCGGTCTGATAGTCCAGCAGGGCGAAGGTTTCCAGGCCTGCGCCCTGAACGCTGAGGCTGCCTTTGGCCAGCCAGCCTGCTGCACCGCGTGCGACCACCACCCGGGTGAGCACGGTGCCGCCACGCTCCTCGGCGATGAGCCGGCGGAACGCCTGCGCGATGCCCGACTGACTGTAGTAAGCATCTGACCGGGGTTCGTTGAACGTTTCAAAGGCCTCGCGGTTGTCGCGTTCAAAGGTCCCCAGGGCCGCACGATCGGCAGTGCCAACAGGCCGGATGTTGATCGCGCGCATCAGACCGGCATCGGCAGGTGGGTGGCGTATTGCCCACCGCGAATGCCCTGCGCCTGCGCCACCTCGTGCGACAGCAACTCGGTGGCGGTGCCCACGCGCGCGGGCTCCCGGTGCTGCGCCATCGCCCAGTAAGGTTTGTTGATCAGCGTGGATCGCATGTAGCGGCCCTCCGGCGTGCATTCGACCCATTGGCCAGCGCTCGCCAAATGCCCCAGAGACGGGTTGCGGCCATCGATCAGCGTGAGCCAGGTGTGGCCAAACAGCAGGATGTTGGCCATGACGGTGTCGCGGCCCAGACGGCGGGTCTGTTCAAAATGCGCCAGCGCCTTGCCGGCATGTCCTTGCGCGTATTCGATCATGCCCTGCGCCGCCAGCGCAGTGCATTGGCGCAGCGGATGACCACTTTGCTCCTGCCTCGCTTGCAAGCGTTGCACGATGGCCTGGGCCGTGCCCCGGCTGTTCGCCACCAGCGCGACCTGCAGCACGAACAGCCAGTGGTCCTCAGGCCACCAGGTGCCCAGGTCCGCGAGTTCGGCCATGGCCTGTTCGGCCAGCGGCAAGGCCGCCTTGGCGTCGCCCTGCAGATACAACTGCCGCGCGCGCAGCCAGCGCCACACCGCCAAGCCGAGCGGAGTCTGACGATCTTCGCCCCGAGCGAGGCTGGCGATGCAGGCATCCAGCCCGGTCTGGTCGCCGCATCTCGCCAGAAAGGTGCCCCATTGAAGCCGCGCGTGCAGGCGCACCAGCGGCGCGCCCGCGTGGTCGGCCGCCCGCACCGCCACTTCAAGGTGGTTGCGGCTGGCATCGAACACGCCGCGAGCACACGCCTGCAAGCCGCAGAAAGTGCGGACCCAGGCGACCATGGGCGTCATGCCTAGACACCGGGAAGCCTCCAGCGCTTCAGCATGGCCATCGCCCATGGTTGCGTGTGTCATTCCCAGGTGGTGGAACTCACACTGAACCAGCTTGAAGCGGCAGACCAGGGCCATGCTGCGGACCGGGCCTGCGATGCTGTCCGCGTCCCGGTAGACAGCGATCGCCTCATCGGTCTTGCCAGCCTGGGCCAGCACCTGAGACGCCAGCAGCAGGGCCTGGGCGTGCGAGGCGTGCGGCGTGGCACGGTGCACCAATGAAACGCCCGCCAAGGCGTGTTCGATGGCCACTTCGATCCTGCGCTGGAGCAAGTGAAACAGCGCCAGGCACAACCGGGCCCATCCTTCACGGGCTGGCTCTTGAGCGCCCTGGGCGCTTCGGACAAGTCCTTGCGCGAAGGCCTCGGTGTTTGCATCCTGACGCTGGGCCAGCACCCAGAGCAGCTCCGCCCGCACCGGCCAGGAGCAGTCCGGGCGTTCTGCGCTGCCGAGCATCATCGGCACGGCGCAATCCACCTGGTCCAGCGATACGGCCAACTCCACCAGCCGAGCCTCGCACCCGCCGGTTGCGCTGCCCTGACCCGGGACGACCTGAACGCCGCCACGCAGCCGAATCTGCAAGCCCACCTGCTGCGCAGCGCGCAACGCGAGTTCGGCCGGGGCCGGCCCTTCGCAATGGTTGCCCGACTGGGCGTTGCCGATCTGCATGCGCCACTCCAGCCGGTACAGATGGTCGCACACGGTCATGCGGGTGTGCACCGTCGGGAGTCCGGACTCCTTGCGGTTGGTCGGCGGTTCTTCCCAGACCGGGTCGGGTGCCTCAATGGCTTCGTGCAGCCGTATCGCCTCGCTGGCCGATACCGTGGACAAGCCCTGGGCCTGGAGCACATGAATGGCCACCGACATCAAGCCGTAGCGCACCCATGACAGATCGGCGCCAGGCAGCAGGCACTCGGTGGGCAACCACAGCACACGCAACGGTGGTCGGTTGGCCGTGGCTTCCCCGGGCGCGTGGATGGTCTTGCGGACCTCGCTGGCGAATCGGTAGCCGACCCGGTGGATGGTCTTGATGGGACCGGGCTCCTTGCCTGTGATTCCCATGGCCTTCCGCACCTTCATGATGCTTTGGGCGATCACCGATTCAGAAACAAAGTGGTTGCCCCACACATGCTCGAGCAACTCGTCCTTGCTGGCCACCCGACCTTCAAGTTTCAGGAGGTACAGGATCAGATCAAAGGATCTTCGCTCCACTTTCTGGGCCACACCATCTCGCAGGAGTTCTCGCGTGTCGCTGCGAATGACGCAATTCGCAAAGTGGTATTCCTCGCGGTGGGGACTTGTTCTTTCCGTCATCTTGGCTCCCTTGTGGGCATTGTTTCTTGCCACGTCTCTGCTTCATCGCGTCCCTGCGGCCCGCCATCGCAGGTCGGTCAATCGCTGATCACCGGTCCGGGACCTGCGGCGACAGGATCAACCCGTGGGCACCCGGCTTTGTGAACTCTTGACGAATACCTTGTAACTCTTTTTTATACAAAAACACTTGCTTTATAGAGCGTTAAGACCACACGCGCCATAGGTTGCGTGAACCAGCGTGGCTGCAAGAGGCCTCTACGCAGGCTGGACAGACAACGGCGCTTTGGTGGCAACCGGCGGCGGCGCATCGGCTCGCTGGCGGTCGCGCTGCATCTCGGGCACCCGGTGGGCGACGTAGGTGCCCGTGCTCAGACCCAGCAGATACAGGAGCTCTGGCCCGAACACCGGCATCTGCAGGTCGCCGAAGACGTCGACCAGAAAAACGATCACCAGCGCAACGGTCCAGGCCAGCATCTGAAAGCGGGCGATGGAGCAGCCTTCGTCGTCGGACAGCAGTTCCCTCATGAAGCGCCTGGCGGTCCAGCTCGGTGCGAGAAACGTGTCAGTGTCCTCGTCGTGAAGCGGCACACCGATCGTGGTGGGCCCCGAAGCTTTCACGAAGGTGTCTCCCAGCGCGGTGCCGGCGCTGATGCTCAGCGTGGACAGGATGGAGCTGTTCAAGCTGTCGACATTGCCGGTGACCAGCCAGATCACCAGGAACGCACCAAAGATCACCAGGAACCACAGCGCGAGCTGCACCTTGGCGATGCTGAAGCGGTGTGACAGTGTGCCGTCCAGCTTCTTGTAACGCTCCATGAGCAGGGTGGTGTGCATGGCCAGACTGCAGAACGCCACGCTCAGTGTCGCCACAATCAGGACGGCTGCCAGGAGCCAGCGCCAGTTGATCACGGTGAGCAGCGCGCGCCGGTTGTCGACGGTCAAGTCGGTCGCGAAAGGGTCGACCTGAGCAAGGCCAACGCTGAAGCGAACCGCACGCTGGAACGTCAGCGGGCTGAGCAGGTGCGTCCAGGTGTCCCGATTGGCCTCGTTGATGCGCAGGTGGAACTGAAGCCGACCTTGGCCCAGATCCACAGCCAACGGGGTGATGCCGCTGAGGGGCCTGCCATCGAGGTAAGGGATGAGTTGCCATGCGGGGTGCACCGAGGCAGGTCCTGTTCGCACTGCCGCAGGCCCGCCGAGCGCCTGGTTCCAGTCGGCCAGGTGATCGACATGCACTTCGATGATGCGATCGAGCTCCAGTTCACCGATGAGCGCCCGCACTTGAGGGGCAGGGGAAGCAGGAACGGCTGGGGATTCGGCAGCAGGTACGGGCTCCTGGGCCCAGACCGATGGCGAGAGGAACGCCAGCACGCAAACAGTCCAGCCCATCAGGGTGTGTTTCATGGCTCACCTGGTTTGGAGCGCGTCAGGCCGCTGCGCTGATCAAGGACTGCGCCTGTTTCCACAGTTGCTCGCGGTGGTCCTCGCCAGTCAATGCGCCATTGATGGCGACGGTCAGTTGCGCAAAGGACTGCTGCGTGGCCGGATCGGCCAAGGCATTGCCATTGATGTGTTGCCAATACCAGCCGGCCGCGCGGGCAGCGGCGGCGGGTTGCAACAGGACGTCGGGCTGGTTGACGAGATCCAGTTGCAAGGCTGCGCCGGCCTCGGCGTACAGGCGCCGTCCGGTCAGTTGAATCAGGCCTCGCCCGCGGTAACGCCAGCCATCGCCGCTGCTCCCGGGACCGTTGCCCAGACGGTTGGCGTAGACCACGTTGGCCAGTGCCTCGGGGCGGTGTTCAAACTGGTTGGCATCCATTCGGCCATTGGCCTCGTCGGGGGGCAAAAAGAAATGCCGGGGCCACACCTCGGGCAGACGCCGAGCGCTGTAGCTGAGGTTTTCTTCCGCGGCGCGCAGACCGTCCGACTCGTGGACGATCTGTGCCAGAAATGCCGCCTCGCGGGCTGCCGTGTTGATCTCGAACTCGGTCAGCGCAGCTGAAATGGGTTGCAACCAGGACGCCACATCGTCTGCGGGTCGCCCGGTGAGGGTGGCGAGGTCGTCGGCGGTCATGGTGAATGTCCTCACTGAGGTGCATTGGCCGCGGCCGCCGCGCTGTCGTCACCCTGGATCGCCAGGAATCTGTCGGGGTAGTACTTGGTCATCCACATCTGCGCAAGCTGGGTGCGCGTGATGGGTTTGAGGTAGTAGTTGATCGGCACGCCGATCCCGCCCTTGCGCGCCGCTTCGACATAGTTGTTGAACGCCGTCATGAGGGAATTGACATCAAGCACCTTGACCTTCATGCCCTGGATCTCGCCGAGCTTGCTCAACACGCTTGTCACGGTGTTGGCCTGCAACTCGGTGAACTCCTGACCCGAGCGGGCACTGGCGGCCAGCGTCTGCATCGACTGCACGCCCGTGTTGGCGGTGGTGGACAGGGCCGCGAGCGCGTCCATGGTGGTCTTGCCCTCTTCGGTGGCGAAGGTTTTCACAGCCATCTGAACGTCGGTGGATGCGATCCCCGGAATCACGCCCGAGGTGATCACGGTGACGTGGGAGGTGATCTCCTGGCGGCTGGTGATGCTCTTCTCGGCATCGCTCTCGGTGTCTTCGACACCCAGCGAACCACTGGCCGCGCTCAGCCAGTCTTTTTTCTCCGCCATGATCTGCAGCTCGCCCACGTCGGACTCCATCTGCTGGCTGGTGGCGGTGGTCTCCTTGCGCAGGATGTGCACCATGCCCACAAAGCTGGAGCCGTAGGTAGCGCCCGAGATGATGTTGAACGACTTTTCGCCGGGTATGCCCTCCTGCTTGGCAATCTCCGCCATGGTGCTGGCGTCGGGCCGGATCTTGTTCTTGGCGTCGGGGAACAGCTGGTTCCACACCCGGATCGCCTTGTCCACGTCGAGCACCAGCGGTGCCAGCACCGATGCCTGCCGGTGCGTGCAGTTGGCTGTGAGCACCAGGGTGCCGGCGATCTTGTGCATCTGTCGCTGCCGGTTGATCTGCTGGACCGCGGTCTGCGCCACTTCCAGCGCAGCGGTCTTGTCAACGTCACTGCCTGCCAGGCTGATGAAGCGCTGGATGTTGGAGATCGTGTTTTCCGCTTTCTGTTCGTTCTGGTCAAACGAGAAGTACTGGGCGTCCATCTTCAGGCTGTCTGCGGCCAGCGGCATTTGCTTGGGGGCCGTGCGCTGGTAGTCGATCGGGCTCTCGACGCCCGAGTTGACCAACTGCACCTTGGCACGCAGCGGCTGCATCTGCTGCTCCTGCTGCACACGGACGGTGGCGTATTCGACGGCGGCTTTCTCCAGATCCGCGTTCACCTCGGGCATCTTGTCGAGCAGGTTCTTGGGGTCGATGTTCATGTTCACCAGCTCGCTGGCGGTCATCTCCAGTCCACGCTTGAGCGAGATGAACGAGTTCAGGGTGTCCTGCGCCGCGTCCACCGGAGCCTGCAGGGCCGACATGGCCAGCAGGGTTTCCATGGCGGCGGGATGAACGATGCTGCCCAGCACGAGGGACGGCGAGTAGGGAATGGTGGAAGGCATGGGAGGGCTCCGGAAGTGGGGTGGGGGTCGATCAAGGCGTGGGCGTCAAAGCCGCGACTCGTTCAGCCGGCGGCGGCCGCGTCTTTTTTGGGCCGTGGAGCGTCATCGCCCTGGATGTCGAGGTACTTGTTCGGGTAGTACTTGGCGACCCACATCTGGGCGAGCTGCGTGCGGGTGATGGGCTTGAGATAGAAGTTGATCGGCACGCCGATGGCGGCCTCGGGCGTGGCCGCCGCGGCGGTGTTCACGTAATCCTCGAACGCCACCACCATCGACGAAATGTCCAGCATGGCGTTTTGCCCGTCGTCGAGCCTGGACAAGCTCTGCATCACGCTTTCGATGGTCGCTGTCTTGAGAGCCACGAACTCGCCTTTGGTACGGGCTGCTGTGGCAGCTTGCTGAAGCGATGTGCGGTCGGCGGAGGTGAAGTCGGAGAGTTTGGCCAGGCTGGTCATCATGTCCGAGGGGTCGAAGTTGGCGAACTGCTTCACCCCGATCGCCACCTGGTTGGCCTTGATGGTGGGGATGTAGCCAGCCGTGATCAAGGTGACATGGGAGTTGATGTTTTGCGTGCTCAGCAGGCGTTTGACGTCCTGCGCGAAGTTCTTGTCGACGCCGAACCCGCCTTTGAGCGAAGCGATCGCAGAGCCCAGCGACAGCGTGGCCTTCACATCTTTGGCCCGCGACTCGTCGTCCTGGCTGGTCGTGGTGTTCTCGGTGTTGAGCACATGAACCATGCCCACAAAGCTCGACCCCAGCGTGGAGCCCGAGATGATGTTGAACGATTTCTCGTCGGTGGTGCCCTCCTGCTCGGCGATCTGATGGGCCGTGTTTTCGTCCATGCGGATCTTGTCCTTGGCGCCGGGGAACAACTGGTTCCAAACGCGAACGGCTTTGTCTACATCCAGGCACAGGGGAGCGAGCACCTGCGCCTCCTTGTGGGTGCAGGTGGCCGTCAACACCAGCGTGCCGGAAATCTTGTGCATCTGGCGTTGCTTCTCGACCTGGTCCACCGCTGTCTTGGCCATGTCGAATGAAACACCCTGGCCCAGAAAGGAGGTCGCGGCGCTCACGTACGACTTGATGTTGGAGAGCGTGTCGCTGTCGTTCTCGGCGTTGTCATCGAACGTGAAGAACTGGGCGTCCATCTTCAGCGAGTCGGCCGCCAGAGCCATGGTCTTGATCTGGGTGCGGTTGTAGTCGATCGGGCTCTCGACGTTGGCGTTGACGATCTGCATCTTGGCGCGCAAGGGTTGCAGTTTGAGCTCCTGCTCCAGACGTGTGGTGGCGTATGCGGTGGCTGCCTTGTCGACATCGGTACCGACCTCGCGCACCTTCTTCACCAGGTCCTTGGGGTCCAGGCCCATGTTGATGAGTTCCTGGACGGTCATCTCCAGGCTGCGTTTCATGGAGATGAAGGAGTTGAGCGTTTCCTGTGCGGCGTCGATGGGGGTTTGCGCGGCCGAGATGGCCAGCAGGTTCTGCATCACTGCAGGCTCGACGATGCTGCCCAGCACGAGGGATGGCGAGTAGGGGATGGTGGTCGACATGGAGACTCCTGAAAAACAAGGAACGGTGGGTGGGTGTGTTTCAGAACTTGCGGGTCAGGGCAGACGGCAGTGCGTCGCCGCCGTGCAGCGTGGCTCTGCACGAGGCCAGCTGTGCCCCGTTGTGCGCACCCAGCTTGCGACGCAGGTTGTCACGGTGGGTGTTCACGGTGTAGGGGCTGATGTTGAGTTGGCGCGCGATCTGCTTGGAGGTGAGTCCACGCGCAATGAAGTCGAGAATCTCGGTTTCCCGAGCGGTCAAGGTGGTGTCGTTGGTGTTCAAGAGCGCAGCGAATGTCATGGTCGACCCTGGTTGGGAGTTGTCTGGGCCTGGTTCGTACGCAACCACCCGGAAGTCCCGCTCGGCGCAGGACTGTCTTCGTGTGTGGAGGCATCGAATTCAGTGAGGGCAGTCTGCGGCAATCACCCGTTGGTGGATTGACGAACAGGTTATGAAACGCTCATGAATCGATGACTCGGACAACGCTCCGAAGGGAGTTCTCCCAGGGCTTGCCGTGGGCCATGCAGACACGCGAAAGGGTCGCGACAGCAAGCTGTCGCGACCCCGTGTCTGGCGATTTTTCCAGGAAGGACCTGGCCCCGGCTTACAGGGCTGCGTGCAGCATCGCCCGGTAGTCCTCGGCTGTCGCCAGGCGAGGATTGGTCTTGTGGCAGTGGTCGGCCATCGCGCCTTCGATGACCCTGTCGAACAGCTCGGGCGTGACTCCCATGGCGGCCAGCCCGGTGGGCAGACCCAGGCGGGCATTCATTTCGGTGACGGCTTCGGCCACATCGCTTCCGCTGCTCAGGCCCATGGCGTGGGCCATGCGCTGCAGTCGGTTGTCCTTCTTCATCGACGCGGCCTCGGCGTTGAAGCGGATCACCGCCGGCAGGAAAACCGCGTTGAGCGTGCCATGGTGCAGGCGAGGGTTGACGCCCCCCAGGCTGTGGCTGAGCGAATGCACGCAGCCCAATCCTTTCTGAAACGCCATCGCGCCCTGCATGCTGGCGCTCATCATGTTCAGGCGGGCGTCGCGGTCCTGGCCGTCTTTGGTGGCGCGCTCGATGTGCGCCCATCCGCGTGCAAGTCCATCCAGGCCGATGCCGTCGGCCGGCGGGTTGAAGGGTGGCGCCATGAAGGTTTCCATGCAGTGGGCGATGGCGTCCATGCCGGTTGCGGCGGTCAGCATGGGCGGCAGGCCCAGCGTCAGTTCGGGGTCGAGCAGGGCGGTCTTGGGCACCAGATGCCAGCTGTGGAAACCGAGCTTGCGGCCATCGTCCACGATCACGATGGCGCCACGCGCCACTTCGCTGCCCGTGCCCGCCGTGGTGGGTACCGCAATGATCGGCGGCACGCGGTCGGTGATCTTCAAAGAGCCACCTTCGATGGTGGCGTAGGTCTTGAGCGGGCCTTCGTGTGTGCAGGCAATGGCCACGCCTTTGGCGCAGTCGATGGCGCTGCCGCCGCCGAGCGCAATCAGCCCGTCGCAGCCCTGCGACTGGTACACCGCCACCGCAGCGCGCACGGCGGCCTCGGTCGGGTTCGACGGGGTCTGGTCAAACACCGCGGGTTGCAGGCCGGGCAGGGCAGCAGTGGCCTTGTCCAGCAGTCCCGCGGCTTTCACGCCGGCGTCGGTCACGATGAGTGGGCGGCGAATACCCACGCGCTCGCACTCGGTCTGCAATTGCGAGAGCACGCCGAAGTCGATCAGGATGTTGGTGATGTAGAGGATCTGGGCCAAGGCGGTCTCCGGTACGGTTCTTGTGGTGTCGGCCACTGTACGGCCGGCGCCGCCATCCGCCTACGGCGTCAACCCGCGCGCGGTCACCCACAAGACAGGCCATCCCGTTTCAGCTTTGCAAGCCGGCAGCGAGCGCCGCGACAATCAGCGCTCATGTCCCACCATCCCGATCCCCGTTCGCTGCTCACGCCCGCCATGCGCCATGTGCTGGAGCGCATTGCCCGCGCCGGGCACGTGCCGCTGCATGCGCTCACGCCGGCCCAGGCCAAGCTGGCTTACGAGACCGGTGCCGGCGTGCTGGAGATTCCATCGCACAAACTCGCCCGCGTGCAAGACCTGCGCTTCACCGCGCGCGATGGGATTGAACTGCACGCGCAGCTGTTTGCACCAGCCAGCGATGTTGCTCTGCCGGTCTTGCTGTACTTCCATGGCGGCGGCTTCACTGTGGGCAGCGTGGCCACGCACGCCGCGCTGTGCCGACATCTCGCACACCTGGCGCACTGCGCCGTGGTGTCGGTGGACTACCGGCTGGCACCCGAATGGAAGTTCCCCACCGCCGTGCACGACGCTTGGGACAGCCTGATGGGCCTGCGTGCGCAATGCGGCGCACTGGGGCTGGACGCGAACCGCATCGCGGTGGGTGGTGACAGCGCCGGTGGCACGCTGGCCGCCGTCACTGCCATTGCCGCGCGGGATGCAGGCATACCGCTGGCGCTGCAGATGCTTTTCTACCCTGGCTGCGTGGGTCACCAGGACACCGCATCGCACAAAACATTTGCTGAAGGCTTCCTGCTGGAGGAGCCACACATCAGCTATTTCTTCGGTCACTACCTGCGCAGCGCGGCCGACCGCGACGACTGGCGCTTTGCGCCCCTGGATGGCGTGGATGAACGCGGCCATGTGCGCGAACTCGACGACGTGGCGCCGGCCTGGATCGGCCTGGCCGAATGCGATCCCTTGGTCGACGAGGGCGTGATGTACGCCGACCGGTTGCGGCATGCCGGTGTGGCGGTGGACATCGATATCTACGCCGGCGTGGTGCACGGCTTCATCAACTTCGGTCGGGCCATTCCCCAGGCCCTGACCGCCCACAACGACGCGGCGCGCGCGCTGCGCCAAGCCTTCCAGGAAAAATGACATGACCTTGAAACGCGCCGACTTCCGCTTCTTCCACCGCCTGCGCGTGCGCTGGGCCGAGGTGGACATGCAGAAGATCGTCTTCAACGCGCACTACCTGATGTATTTCGAGGGTGCTGGGCCTGCCGTACCAGGAAAGCATGGCGCAGCTCGGTGGCGACCTGTATGTGGTGAAGGCCACGGTGGAGTTCCACGCGTCGGCGCGGGCGGACGACCAGATCGAGGTGGCCATGAAGTGCAGCCGCATCGGCACCTCGTCCATCACGTTCACCGGCGCGATATTCCGGGGCGAGGATCACCTGATCAGCAGCGAGATCGTCTATGTGTTTGCAGATCCGGCCTCGCAGACCTCGCGCCCGGTGCCCGCTGCACTGCGCGACATTCTCACCGGCTATGAAGCAGGTGGGGCCGTGACCGCGGTGCGCGTGGGTCCCTGGAGCGAACTGGGCCCCGACGCCCAGCGCCTGCGCACCGCCGTGTTTGTGGAAGAGCAGCGCATTCCGAAGGAGCTGGAGTGGGACGCCGCCGACGCCACTGCCGTGCACGCCGTGGCTTACAACCGCCTGGGTCGTCCGCTCGCCACGGGTCGGCTGCTGCCGTACGAGCCCGGCAGTTCCAAGGTGGGTCGCATGGCGGTGGACCGAACCTTGCGCGGCGGGCGCCTGGGACGCGATGTGCTGCTGGCTTTGATGGACGTCGCTCGCGAGCGAGGCGATGCCGAGGTGGTGCTGCACGCGCAGCGCAGCGCCGAGGGCTTCTACGACCGGCTGGGTTTCACGGTGCTGGGCGAGGCATTTGAAGAGGCCGGCATCCCGCACGTGACCATGTTCAAGCGGCTCTGAGGCTCACCACACCAGCGTTTCGCGCCAGGCCCGTTCGGGCTCCAGCCGGACCACGGGCAAGGCCGGATCGTGCGTCCATTCGTGCACGGTCACAGCAAAGCCCTGAGCGGCGGCTCTCACACTGACCACCTGGCTGGTGCGCGTGCCGTAGGCGCGGTCGGCCATGCGCACGAAGGGGCTGGACAGTGCACGCTCCAGATCGACTGGCACGCCGGTGCGCGGCAGGTCCGGGTCGGGCACCGGCTCGTTGTGGACCAAGGCGCCTGAGAGGGGAGAGAGCCAGTCCAAACCGCTGGCCAGCGATTGGCCAACCGCCGCCTTCAGCCGCTGCGTCTTGGGCCAGGGCGTGTTCAGGCTCGCGTTGGACAGGCCATGAATGCCCGCACCCAGCGCGCGTTGGTGCAGCGCGGTCGCTGTTGAGCCGTGCGGGGCGTCTGGATGGCGGTTGCCCAGCCAATGCCAGGCGCTGGCGTGGAAGTCGCCCACCACCAGATTGAAGGCGCCGTACTCGGCCGGGGCAACGCCGGCCGCAAACTGCTCGGCGTCAAGGTCGCTCTGCAGCCAGCGCGTGACCAGTTCACCCCGGCTGCGGCGCGCAGGGGTCGGCTCGGACTGGCGCACGTTGGTCAGCATGGCCACGCGACCCTGTTTGCTCAGGCCGAGCCAGGTGCCGCCGTCGCGCAGATCCCGCCCACCCACCACCTCGGTGCCATCGTCGAGCAGCCACCGGTGCAGCGGGGCCGTGGGCCGGTCCAGGAATTCGTCCCGGTTGGCCGCGATGAGCAGCGGCCAGGCCGGATCGGCGTTCAGCGCGAAGGCGATCAGGCACATGGCCAGGCCTGCTTCAGATGTCGTCGAGCAGGGGATAGGGCAGGGGCAGCAAGGCGAGTACCGCGCCGCTGGCGCCGCCAACGTGCAGGCTGCCCTCGGCGGCGGCGCTGGTCTGCATGGAGACGATGGCGTCGAACCCACCCGCGGGGTGAGGCGCAGCCTGAACCACAGTGCCGCAGGGTTGTTCAACGTCGCTGCTGTGGAACACCTCTTGCCCTGCGGTCATGGACTCGGGGCTGTGCATCAGGTAGGCGCGCCGCTTGAGCGTGCCGCGGAACTGGCTGCGTGCCACCACCTCCTGCCCGGGGTAACAGCCCTTCTTGAAGTTCACGCCGCCGACCGATTCGTAATTGAGCATCTGCGGCACGAAGGCCTCGAACACCGGCTGGCTGAGCGTCGCCACCGCGCTCCTCACGTCCAGCCAGTTCCACAAGTCTTCCGACATGGCGTCTCCTGCCGGTGCGGGTGTGTCTGCTGGAGCGACCCACAGCGCCCGGGCGGCGCTGTCGGCGGGGTACAGGCGCACCACGCTGGCATCGCCCTCGCGCAGCTGTGACCACGGCGCGGCGGGCAGACCGGAGGGCACGGCGTTGCCGGCCAGGCCCCGGACGGCGAACGCATCGCTGGCGTCGCTCAGCTTGGCTTTGGCTCGCAACACAAACATGGACAGCCGCTTGAGCGTGGCGGGCAACAGGTCGCAGCTGCACACCAGCAAGATCTGGTCGTGGCTGCGCTTGAAGCCCACAAAGCTGGCCTGCATGCGGCCCTTGGCCGAGCAGAACGCGGCCAGCCGCGCTTCAGACAGGCCCAGCAAAGCGAAGTCGTGCGTGAGCTGGCCATGCAGAAATTTTGCGGCGTCTTCTCCGTCCACCTGGATCACACCCAGGCGGGTCAAGCGGGCGACGCCTTGAACGTCCGAAGGGGCGACAGGTGTTGCAAGTGGGGTCATGGATGAGAAGGAAGTGTTCATGTCGGGCGCCGCGAAGGATGCAAGGCACTGGCGGCCGAGCGAGCGGCAGGCAGCGCCTGTAAGGTGCCCGATTATCATCGGCTGCACCCCTCCGGACCGCCCTTGCGGGCCTTCACCCTGCTGAGGACATCCCCTTGCTGCGTCTTCTCAAACTCCTGTTCGTGCTGCCGCTGGTCGCTCTGTTGATCACGGCCGCATTCGGTGTGTGGTGGGTCGATCAACCCCTGCGGTTTCCCGCCAGCGTGAGCGAACAACAACCGCTCGACGTGGAGATCGCGCCTGGCCAGTCGGCGCGCGGTGTGGCCGAAAAACTCTCGGCCTCCGGCGTGCAGACGCCCTGGGTGTTGCTCTACGGCTGGTTCCGCATCTCTGGCGACTCCCGCGACATCAAGGCCGGCAGCTACGAATTTGCGCCCGGCACCACGCCGCGAACCCTGCTGTCCAAGCTCGTTCGGGGCGAGCAGGCGGTGCGCAGCATCACGATTCTCGAAGGCTGGAACCACCGCCAGGTGTTCGAGGCACTGCGCGCTTCACCCGACCTCACACAAGACCTGGAGGGCCTGAGTCCGGCCGACATCATGGCGCTCATTGGCTACCCCGGCCGTCATCCGGAAGGGCGCTTTTTCCCCGACACCTACCGCGTGGCCAAACGCGCTGCCGCCTCCAGTGTGTTGCGCCAAGCCGCCCAAGCCATGGACAAGCGCGTGGCAGATGCCTGGTCGCAGCGCGACGCCGCCGTGCCGCTGCGCACCCCGGATGAAGCGCTGATCCTGGCCAGCATCATTGAAAAGGAAACGGGTCTGGAAAGCGATCGCCGGCGCATCGGTGGCGTGTTCAGCAACCGGTTGCGCATCGGCATGCGCCTGCAGACCGACCCCACCGTCATCTACGGCCTGGGTGAGGGCTTTGACGGCAACCTGCGCCGCAACGACCTGCAGACCGACACGCCTTACAACACCTACACCCGCGCAGGGCTGCCCCCAACGCCGATTGCCATGCCGGGTGCGGCATCGTTGCGAGCCGCCGTGCAGCCTGGCGAGACCAACGCCATCTACTTCGTCGCCCGTGGCGACGGTTCCAGCCAGTTCAGCACCACGCTTGAAGAGCACAATGCCGCGGTGCAGCGCTACATCCTGCGCCGCTGAACCGCAGACCCTCTCCATCCCTCATGCAGACCGCCGGACTTTTCATCACCTTTGAAGGCATCGACGGCGCGGGCAAATCCACCCACATCGCCGGCCTCGCCGAGGCCTTTCGTGCACAAGGGCGCGTGGTCACGCTCACGCGAGAACCCGGCGGCACGCCCCTGGCAGAGAAGCTGCGCAATCTGGTGCTCAATGACCCCATGGACCCGTTGTGCGAGGCACTCCTGATGTTTGCCGCGCGACGCGACCACCTGCAGCAAGTGATCGAGCCCGCACTGGCGCGCGGCGATGTGGTGCTGTGCGACCGCTTCACCGACGCGACCTTCGCCTACCAAGGCGCTGGGCGTGGCTTCGATCTGGAGGTGCTGCGCCAGCTCGAACGTTGGGTTCAAGCCGTACCCGGGCAGGACAGCCAACTGCGCCAGCCCGATCTCACGGTGTGGTTCGATCTGCCGCCGGCCGTGGCCGCCGAGCGCCTGGCCGGCGCCCGTCTGCCCGACCGCTTCGAGTCACAGCCGCTGGCGTTCTTCGAGCGGGTGGCCGCGGGATACGGCGATCGGATGCAGCAAGACCTGGCACGTTTCGCCCGCGTGCCGTCGGATCAACCCAAACACCTGGTGTGGCGCGATGTGCGTCATGCCTTCGAGCAACGCGGCTGGCTTCGCGCCGAGGTGGGCGCATGAGCACAGCAGCTTTGGCTCCCTGGCTGCAAACCCAACTCGTGGGTCTGCTGGCACAGCGTGGCCACGCGCTCTTGCTCGCGGGGCCGTCCGGGCTTGGCCAATACGACCTGGCGCTGGCGCTGGCTCGCGCCTGGCTCTGCGAGCGGCCCACAGGGCAGGGTGCCTGTGGCGAATGCGCCAGCTGCCATGCCATCGACGTGCGCACCCACGCCGACCTGTGTGCGCTCATGCCCGAGGTGCTCAGCCTGGAACTGGGCTGGCCGCTGGATGAAAGCGCTCAAAAAGAGATCGACGACAAGAAACGCAAACCCAGCAAACTCATTCGGGTGGAGGCCGCACGCGATGCGGTGGCGTTCACTCAGACCACCCGCTCGCGCGGCAGCACCAAGGTGATCCTGGTGTATCCGGCCGAGCGCATGAATATGGAGTCGGCCAATACGCTGCTGAAGACGCTGGAGGAGCCTGTAGGTGAGGTGCGCTTCATCCTGGCCAGCGAGTCGGCGCATCAACTGCTGCCCACCATCCGCAGCCGTTGCCAGACCCACGCGATGGTCTGGCCCGAAGAGCAGGCGGCTCTCGCGTGGTTGGTGGATGAAGTGACCGCACGGCAGGCGGGTGGCAAATCTGCAACGCCGCCACCCACGCCGGCCCAGGCCGCAGTCTGGCTGCAGGCGGCCGGCGGGCGCCCCGACGACGCCCTGGCCTGGGCCGCGAGCGGCTTGAATGCCCAGGCCTGGTCGGGTCTCCCCAAAGCACTGGCGCGGGGCGACTGGGCGGTGCTGTCCGACTGGTCCGCCGCTCAGCAGCTCGCGGTGTTGCAAAAGCTCTGCCACGACCTGATGGCCCACGCCTGCGGCGCTCCCGCCCGGTTTTTCCCGGCTGCTGAACTGCCCACGGCGCCGCGCTGGACAACCCTGGCAGCCTGGTCGCGCGAGCTCATGCAGGCCGCGCGGTCGGTGGAGCACCCTTACAACGCGGGTCTCATGCAGGAAGCCTGGGCTGCTCGCACGCGGCAGGTGCTCGCCGCGCGGACGCCGTGAACGGACACCCACCGGGCAAAGGAATCCCGCTAAACTCGGCGCGATGAGCACAAACCCTTCTCCCTCGGCGGCGGCGGCGCGCCCGAGCGTGATCCAGCTCTCCATCAAGGAGAAGGCGGCGCTCTACGCGGCTTACATACCTTTGTTCGCCGACGGCGGCATTTTCATTCCGTCGTCGCGGGAATACCGGCTCGGCGATGACGTGTATGTGCTGCTCAGCCTGCCCGACGATCCACAGCGTTATCCCGTTGCTGGCAAGGTGGCCTGGGTCACGCCCGCCAAGGCTTCGGGAGGTCGCACCCAGGGCGTCGGCATCCGGTTCCCATCGGATGAAAAGTCCCGAATGCTCAAGCTGAAGATTGAAGAAATCCTCGGCGCCAACATCGGCTCCGACCGCGCCACCCAGACGCTCTGAGTCGGCCTCACCCGCGTGACGTCGTTGATCAGGCCTTCACAGGCCTTCAAGCCGTTGCTCCCATCCCAGGGTCCGCATGTTCACCGATTCCCACTGCCACCTGAGTTTTCCCGAGCTGAAAATCCGTCTGCCAGACATCTTGAGCGCCATGATCCAGGCGCAGGTGGACCGGGCACTGTGCATATGCACCACGCTGGAGGAGTTTGAAGAGGTGCACGGCCTGGCGCGTGACCACGCCAACCTCTGGTCGACTGTGGGTGTGCACCCCGACAACGAAGGCGTGCAAGAGCCAACGCTGGACGACCTGATGGAGCGCGCGGGTCGCGCCAAAGTGGTGGGCATCGGCGAAACCGGGCTCGATTACTACCGCCTGGGCGAGCGCACCGTGGCCGACATGGAATGGCAACGGAGCCGTTTTCGCACCCACATCGAGGCCGGCCGCAGGACCGATCTGCCTTTGGTGATCCACACCCGCAGTGCATCGGACGACACGTTGGCCATCCTGAGGGAGGCGGGCGGCTTTGACAGCGATGCCGGATCCCTTCCTTTGGCTCGTGGGGTGTTTCACTGCTTCACCGAAACAATCGACGTGGCGCGTGCCGCGCTCGATCTGGGCTTCTACATTTCGTTTTCCGGCATCCTCACCTTTCGCAGTGCCAGCGACATCCGCGAAGTGGCCGCGTTCGTGCCCATGGAGCGGATGCTCATTGAAACCGACAGCCCGTATCTGGCACCCGTGCCACACCGCGGAAAGACCAACTCACCCGCTTTCGTGCCCTGGGTGGCCGAGCAGATCGCACAGATCAAGGGGCTGACGGTGGCGGAAGTCGCGCGTACAACCAGTGCCAATTTCGATGCCCTGTTCGACCGTGTGGCGTCATTCACGACAGTCAAACCTCTTGAGAAATTGCATGAAAATATCTAAAAAGAGAATTGTTTCAATTGGATTTATTGCAGTTTTGATTGCGGTTTCCTCAAGCACTTGGGCAAACTCGTTTGACGACTTTTTTTCAGCCGTCAAGCGCGACGATGTCAGCGCGGTGCGCAAGTTGGCTCAGCGGGGGTTCGACCTGAACACACGCAATGAGGCGGGTGAACATGCTTTGTTCATCGCATTGCGCGATGACGCGCCCGAGGTGTCCACTTTCCTGATCGGGCAGGAGAAGGTGCAGGTCGAAGCGCGAACCGGCCAGGACGAAAGTCCCTTGATGATGGCCGCGCTCAAGGGCCGTCTGGAGATCGCCCGGCGCCTGATCGAGCGCAAGGCCGAGGTCAACAAGCCTGGTTGGGCCCCGCTGCACTACGCAGCCACCAACGCCGATGCAGCCGCTCTTCCCATGGTGCGCCTGCTGCTGGAGCACCACGCCTATATCGATGCCGAGTCGCCCAACGGCACCACACCCTTGATGATGGCAGCCCATTACGGCTACCCCGCGGTGGTCAAACTGTTGCTGGAAGAGGGCGCCGATCCCCTGCTCAAGAACCAGCAAGGGTTGTCGGCCATCGACTTCGCCAACCGTGCCCAGCGGGCAGAGTCGGCCGAGATCATTGCGAGCTTTGTGCGCGCCAGACAACCCAAAGGGCGCTGGTAACGGTGTCTCCCAAGGGATCGCCAACCCATGCCGTCCCTGTCTTGTAGGTGTAACCCACATGGGGCAATTGCCTTGACCGGATCAGAATCGCCACACCCAATAATTGGAGGAGACACTGTGAAGCTGGCAAGTCAAAAAGACTTTTTTTCTGGTTTGATGTTCACCATCGTGGGCGTTTCGTTCGCCGTGGGTGCAAAGGGCTTCGAGGTGGGCACGGCAGCCCGCATGGGACCTGGCTATTTCCCACTGTTGCTTGGAATACTGCTGACGGCATTGGGCGTCTTGATCACGGTCCAGTCGTTTCGCAGCAAGGCTCCCCACGGTGACCCCATTGGAAAGATCGCCTGGCGCCCACTGGGTTTCGTGCTTGGGGCCAACCTGGCCTTCGGTGCACTGCTGGTGGGTTTGCCTTCGCTGGGTATTCCCGCCATGGGCTTCATCGTGGCCATCTACGGCCTGGTGATCATCGCCGGGTTTGCACGCCCGAATTGCAGCATCAAGGAGTCCTTGATACTCGCAACCCTTCTGGCGGTGGGCAGCTACGGCGCCTTCGTCTACATGCTCAACCTGCAGTTCCCGGTGTGGCCTGCCTTTCTGACCGCCTGACCGGAGACATCCCCCATGGAACTCTTTGACAACCTCGCACTGGGCTTCAGTGTCGCGTTCACGCTCCAGAACCTGCTCTACGCCTTCGTGGGCTGCCTGCTGGGCACACTCATCGGCGTGTTGCCGGGCATCGGCCCACTCGCCACCATCGCCATGTTGCTGCCCGTGACCTACGGCCTGGAGCCTGTGGCCGCACTCATCATGCTGGCCGGCATTTACTACGGCGCGCAGTACGGTGGGTCGACCACCGCCATCCTGGTGAACCTGCCTGGTGAGTCCTCGTCGGTTGTGACCGTGATTGACGGATACCAGATGGCGCGCAAGGGCAGGGCAGGGCCTGCGCTCGCAGCCGCAGGCCTTGGTTCGTTCTTTGCGGGTTGCGTAGGCACATTGGTGCTCGCTGCCTTTGCGCCACCGCTGACCGAGGTTGCGCTGAGCTTCGGCCCATCGGAGTACTTTGCGCTCATGGTGCTGGGACTCATCGGCGCCGTGGTTCTGGCCTCGGGCTCGCTGCTCAAGGCCCTGGCCATGATTGTCCTGGGTCTGTTGATCGGTCTCGTCGGCACCGACGTGAATTCTGGCGTCGCCCGGTTCAGCTTCGACATTCCCGAATTGACCGACGGCATCAACTTCGTCGTGATCGCCATGGGCATTTTTGGCTACGGCGAGATCATCAGCAACCTGTCTCAGGACGAAAGCGAGCGGCAAGTGTTCACCGGCAAGGTGCAAGGCCTCATGCCGACGAAAGAAGACTTCAAACGGATGCTGCCCGCCGTTTTGCGCGGTACCGCCTTGGGTTCGGTATTGGGCATCTTGCCGGGTGGCGGCGCGCTGCTGTCGTCCTTCGCGGCCTACACCATCGAGAAGAAAACCAAGCTGAAGCCGGGCGAAGTGCCTTTCGGCCAGGGAAACATCCGCGGCGTGGCTGCGCCTGAATCGGCCAACAACGCCGGCTCGCAAACGTCCTTCATCCCGTTGCTCACATTGGGCATTCCACCCAACGCCGTGATGGCGCTGATGGTCGGTGCCATGACCATCCACAACATCCAGCCGGGTCCTCAGGTCATGACCTCCAACCCCGAATTGTTCTGGGGCCTTATCGCGTCGATGTGGATCGGAAACCTCATGCTCGTGGTGCTGAATCTGCCGCTGATCGGCGTGTGGGTGAAACTGCTGTCCGTGCCTTACCGCTGGTTGTTTCCGGCGATCCTGTTGTTTTGTGCAATCGGCGTCTACTCAACCAACAACAACAGCTTCGACATCTGGATGGTGGCGGTCTTCGGCTTGATCGGTTACAGCTTCATCAAGCTTGGCTGCGAGCCCGCTCCGTTGTTGCTCGGCCTGATCCTCGGTCCCATGATGGAAGAGTACCTTCGCCGCGCTTTGCTGATCTCGCGCGGCGACTGGTCTGTTTTCGTGACTCGTCCTATTTCAGCGTCGCTGCTTGCAGCAGCGTTGCTCCTGCTGGCCATCGTGTTGTTGCCGTCGATCAAAAAGAAGCGCGAAGAGGCTTTCGTCGAAGACTGATACCGGTCCAGACATCGGCATTGCGAAGCCCGACCTTGAGTCGGGCTTTCTTCTTGTGCCGCGGCGAGCTGTGAATTGATGTTCTACGATGTATATTATGTATAGTTAAAAATCGGGGGCGTGGAATCGGTTCAGGCTTGAAGCTTGCTTGGTATTCCCCGTCCTTATCAAGACCGCGCTTCCCTACTATGCGGGGAAACACCAGCAGCACTTTAACGGTGCACCCCGAAGCGTCAACCTACAATTCACACGCCTGTATCAACCTGTTTGGCGATCCGTTTGAACGCCATTGAAAGATGTCCATGAAAAACTTCATTCTGTCCCTGAGCCTGATTGGCGCCGCAACCCTGGTGGGCTGCGGGAAGACCGAGACGCCTGCACCTGCAGCCGCTCCCGCACCGGCCCCTGTTGCAGCCCCGGCTGCAGCGCCAGCACCGGCTGCACTGCCCGAACTCAAAGTCGCGATTGATCCGACCTATGAGCCGTTTACCTTCAAAACCGCCGATGGCAAGCCCACCGGTTTTGACGTGGACATCGCCGAAGCGCTGTGCAACGAAATCAAGCGCAAATGCGTTTATGTCGAGCAAGTTTGGGACGGCATGATTCCAGGGCTGCAAGCCAAAAAATACGACGTGATCATCAGCTCGATGTCGATCACAGAAGAACGTCTGCAAGCGGTGGACTTCACGGACAAGTACTACAACACCCCGAGCCGCATCGTCGTAAAGACCGGTACGCCTTTCACAGACGCCGCATCGCTCAAAGGGAAAAAAATCGGCGTGCTCAAAGGCAGCACCCAGGAGAAATACGCCATGGGTGAACTCAAGACCGCTGGCGTGAGCGTGATTCCCTACGAAGCCCAGGATCAGGTGTATCTGGACATCAAGTCCGGGCGTCTGGACGGTACCGTGGCCGACCGGGTTGAGGTCACCGGTGGTTTCCTGAGCAAGCCTGAAGGCGCTGGCTACGGTTTCGTTGGTCCAGTGCTTGCAGAGGCCAAGTACTTCGGTACGGGCGCTGGCGTGGCTCTTCGCAAGGGCGAAACTGCACTCAAGGATGAGCTGAATGCCGCGATCAAGGCGATTCGCTCCAACGGCGTCTATGAAACGGTCAGCAAAAAGTACTTTGACTTCGACGTGTACGGCAACTAAGCCGTAGCGTTTTGTCCGGCTACTTCGCTTCAATCCTGCAGGGCGCCCTCCTCACGGTGGGCGTCTCACTGGCCGCGCTGGTGGTGGCCGTCCTGCTGGGCTTGCTCGGCGCGGTGGCGAAGCTGTCGGGCCGCCCCATTCTTGTGGGGCTTGCCACGGTGTACACCACGCTGGTGCGGGGTGTTCCCGAGCTTGTGCTGATGTTGCTCATCTTCTATGGCGGCACGATCGGGCTCAACCACCTGCTCGAAGCCATGGGCAGCAAGTCTTCGGTGGACATCAACCCGTTCCTGGCCGGCATGCTCACCATCGGCTTCATCTACGGCGCTTACATGACGGAGACCTTCCGCGGCGCCATCCTGTCGATCCCGAAGGGCCAGATGGAAGCAGCTTGGGCGTTCGGCATGGGTCCTGCACGCACCTTCATGCGGATCACCGCCCCACAGATGGTGCGCTACGCCCTGCCCGGCTTTACCAACAACTGGCTCGTCTTGATCAAGGCAACAGCCCTTGTCAGCCTGATCGGCTTGCAGGAGATGACCTACCTGTCCAAACAGGCCAGCGCGGCCACACGCGAGCCGTTCACGTTCTTTCTGTTTGCCGCTGCGCTTTTTCTGGTCTACACCTCCGTTTCGCTGTGGGCGCTGCGCTGGCTGGATCGACGCTTCAGCATGGGCGTGAAGCGCGCCAACACCTGAGCACCTACCCATGAAATGGGAAGTCATCTTTCAGCCCAGCACCCTGTCCATGTACGGCGAGGGGCTGGTAACCACGCTGTGGTTGCTGTTGTCGTCGCTGGGTGTGGGCACGGTACTCGCGGTGCTGTTTGCGCTGGCATTGACGAGTTCAATAGCGCCGCTGCGCTGGGTCGTCGGGGCCTATACCTATGTGATCCGCGGAACGCCGCTGCTGATCCAGCTCTACCTGATCTATTACGGGCTGGGACAACTCGAATGGATTCAGGCGCGTTGGGATGACGTCTGGCCCTGGACACATTTCAAGGAACCATTCTTCTGCGCGTTGCTGGCTTTCAGTCTGAACACCGCGGGCTACACCGCCGAGATGCTCGCGGGAGCGATCAGGGAAACCAGTGCCGGCGAGGTCGAAGCAGCCCAGGCCATGGGCATGAGCCCCGCAACCGCCATGCGTCGCATCGTTCTACCCAGCGCCATTCGCCGCACGTTGCCGGCCTACAGCAACGAGGTGGTGATGATGCTGCACGCCACCAGCCTGGCCAGCACGGTGCCCGCAATGCTCGACGTCACTGCCGCGGCCAGCCGCATCTACTCGGATTTTTACCTTCCCTTCGAAGCCTATATTTTCGCAGCCGCTATCTACCTCACCATCACTTTCAGTCTCGTGGGTCTCTTCAAGCTGGCCGAACGCCGCTTCCTGGCCCACCTGGCACCACGTGGACATTGAGGGCTGCGGTTTCGACCAACCCATGAAACGCACCGAATATCCCCTTCTGAGCCCAAGTTTGGGCACTCAGAAAACCCTGGTGGGTTTTCAGTTTGGTCTGCCTGGCGCCCGTCCCAAGGTCTACATACAAGCCAGTCTGCACGCTGAAGAGCTGCCTGGCATGTTGGTGGCGCACCACCTGCGCGGCCTTCTGGAGAACGCTGAACAAGCGGGGTCGCTCAAAGGTGAAGTGATCCTGGTGCCGGCGGCCAATCCAATCGGCCTGAGCCAGCGTCTGGACCACCGAGCCATGGGCCGCTTCGAATTCGACACATCGCAGAACTTCAACCGCCACTACCCGGACCTGGCGGCCGCCGTGCTGGCGGATGCCAGCTCCCGCATGGGCCCAGACGCCAACGCCAACATGGCCACCGTGCGCCAACTGGTGGGGCAGTGGCTCACCCAGTGGCAACCCGCCAGCGAGCTCGACAGCATGCGCCGGCGCTTGTTGCTGCTCTCGCACGACGCCGATCTGGTGCTGGACCTGCACTGCGACACCGACGCAGTGGTGCATCTCTACAGCGAAGAGGCCTGCTGGCCACCGTTCGAGCCGCTGGCGCGCCTGCTGGGCTGCCAGGCCGTGCTGCTGGCGCGCGAGTCTGGTGGCGGACCGTTCGATGAACGCCTCTCTGGTCTGTGGTGGCAGCTGGCTGCAGCGCTGCGCGCCACAGGGGTGAACGCTCCCCTGCCCCAGGCCTGCGCTAGCACCACCGTGGAGCTGCGAGGCGAGTGCGACGTGTCGCACGACACGGCCCGACAGGACGCGCAGGCGATCTTCGCCTTTCTGCAGCACGCTGGCGCACTGACGGCCACGGCACCAACCGCGCTGCCCCCAATGGCTTGCCAGCCCACGCCGCTCGCGGGTTCGCAGACGCTGCGCTCCCCGGTGCCTGGTGTGCTGGTGTTTCTCGCGAAACCGGGCGCCACCATGAGGGTGGGCGACGTGGTGGCCGAGGTTATCGACCCCACGGCCGACGGGCAGGCAAGCGTGCATGAAGTGCGCGCTGAGGTATCTGGAGTGCTGTATGCCACCGTGCGCGAACGCTATATCGTTTCAGGCGGTGAGGTTGGCAAGATCGCCGGCGCCACACCGTTCCGCTCCGGCGATCTGCTGGGTGCGTGAGTTTTCATCTCCATCGGGCATCGAACATGACTGCTGAATCCACCGCCACCCGAACGCCTGGGCGCCCCTTGCTGGAGGTGCACGACATCCACAAGCGCTTCGGGTCCAACGAAGTGCTCAAAGGTGTGTCGCTGCAAGCAAGTGCGGGCGACGTGATCAGCCTGATCGGCAGCTCGGGTTCGGGCAAGAGCACCCTGCTGCGATGCATCAACCTGCTGGAGAATCCCAATACAGGGCGCATCGTCCTGGCTGGCGAAGAGCTGCAGCTCAAGGCGGACAAACACGGCGAATTGCGCGCGGTCAACGCGGCGCAGCTGCAGCGCCTGCGGACCAAACTGGCCATGGTTTTCCAGCACTTCAACCTCTGGGCCCACATGACGGTGTTGCAGAACATCATCGAAGCGCCGGTGAACGTGTTGGGTATTCCGAAAGACAAAGCGGTGGAAACCGCTCGCCGCTACCTGGAGCGCGTGGGACTGCGGGGCGTGGAAGACCGCTATCCGTCGCACATGAGTGGCGGCCAGCAGCAGCGCGTGGCGATAGCGCGCGCGTTGGCCGTGGAGCCAGACGTGATGCTGTTCGACGAACCCACCAGCGCACTCGACCCCGAACTGGTGGGCGAAGTACTCCGCGTGATGAAGCTGCTGGCCGAAGAGGGTCGCACCATGGTGGTGGTCACGCACGAGATGGGTTTTGCGCGCGAGGTGTCTTCGCACCTGATCTTCCTGCACAAGGGGTGCATTGAAGAACAGGGTGTGCCGGCCGAAGTGTTGGCGCGACCCAAGAGCGAGCGCCTGGCCCAGTTCCTCTCAGGCAACCTGAAATAAGTCGGTCAGGGCACGAGCTCCAGCGTTGAAGTCCATCTATCCGGCTTCATCGTGAGCGCCCGGTACTCCACCGCACCCCAGGTCTTGCTCATGTCGCGGTAGCGGCCTGAGAACACATTGCCGCTCTGCCCCGTCTGGTAAATGAATCGCGAGTTGTCCATGTCGGCCAGGTCGTAGATGGCGCGCAGGCTGGCCGCGTGCCGGTTGGCAAACGGCGCGTCCAGCTTGTCCAGGTGGTACTGGCCCACATTGACCGTGAACGGATCACCCCCCGTGGGCGTGCGCACTTCGAAGAACGGCGCCAGCGCCTTCACATTGCTCAGCGGGCGGTGGATGGAAATCGCAGGGTGTGCCTCAGCCCAGCGCCAGGCGGCCACGTCGTCACCGTACTTCTGGCGCAACTGATCAAGCGCACGGTCCAGCGCCCTCGTGCTGGCCGCCTCGCAGCCCGACTCGCCACACCAGGCTGTGTCGTTGCGCTCCAGAATGCCTTCCACCGCATTGCGAAACAGGCGTTTCCCGTACAGGCCCTCAAAGCGCGCCTGGCCCAGGCGCTCGCCCACCACCTGGCGCGTGAACGCGTCGACCCAGGCGGTGTAGATCAGTGGCGCGGCCAACTCGGCGCGCATCTCGCCGTTGAAGTCCTTGAGTTGCGCTTGCGCCGCTGCCGCCAGCGGATGGCTTGACAACGTCTTCTGCAAAAACGGCAGCAGGCGCACCGTTGCGGCCGATTGCAGGTCGCCGTGCATGGTCTGGAACGACGCTACGGTGTGTTGCGGCGTGGCCTCCAGCAGCGCTTCAATGCGCTCCTGGCGGTACGACGGTGCCCAGTCCTGCGTGATGAAGTGGGGGTAGTCGGCTGCGTGGATGCGCTGGTTGGCGGTGGCGATCCAACCGCGTTCGCCCGCGTCCTGCGGCGTGGCGTCATAAGGCAGCCAGCCCGCCCAGTCGTATCGCGCTTCCCAGCCCGGCGCCGGCGCCACACCGCGGATGTCGTTGTCTGCAGCCCGCACCGGGACCTTGCCCACCGCCTTGTAGGCGATAACACCACTGCGGTCAGCCATCAGCACGTTCTGCATGGGCGAGTGAAACTCGGCGAACGCTTTCGTCAGATCGGCCACCGACTGCGCGCGGTTCGATTCGAGCGTGGCCACCACGTTTCGGTTGTCGGCGTCCAGGGCGGTCCAGCGCAAGGCCAGCACAAACTTGCTGGTGTCGATCACCTCACCGTGGCGCGCCTGCGCGTCGCTGAGCACCGGTCCGTGGCGCGTGCTGCGTACCATGTGGCTCACGTCGGGCTGGTTCTTCACGCGGATGGTTTCCATGCGCAGCTTGAAGTCGGCCCAGACCGGCTCTGCGGTGCTGCCTGGCACCCGGTACTGAGCCGGGTTGGCCGGGTTGATCTGTTCGATGAAGAGGTCCTGCACATCCGGCCCGGTGTTGGTGAAGCCCCAGGCCACCTTCTCGGTGCGCCCCAGCACCACAAACGGGGTACCAGGCAGTGTGGCGCCGATCACATCCATGCCTTTCACGCCGTCGGCATCGGGGGCCTGCAGGCGCGCGAAGTACCAGATGGCCGGCGCGCTCAGGCCCAGGTGCGGATCGTTGGCCAGCAAGGGCATGCCCGTTTTGCTGCGTGCGCCCGAAACGACCCAGTTGTTGGAGCCCTTGCCCTCGATGTTGCCCAGTTCGTGGGTCCAACGCTCCATGTCGCGGCCGATGAGCGCGGCCAAGGTCTGAGGTTCGGGTGTGGCGATGGATGTGGTGACCGGCGTTGCGCGGTACACACCGAGACCGCGGTACAGGCTGGCAAGATCTGCGGTGGCTGCTGGCCGTTCACCGGGGTACGGCGGAAAAAGCTCCCAAAGCGCCGGCGTATCGATGCGCTGCAGGGCCGTGAGGCGCGCGAACTCGTTGCCCCAGTTCCCGCCCAGGTCCAGCGCCATCATCAGCGACCAGCCCACGCTGTCCAGCGGATCCCAGTAGCGACCGGCGCGCGCCTCCGGCTCCGGGTCCACGCTGAGCAAGACGAATTCGGGTGACAGTGCCTGTGAACTGCTGGCGAAAAATGCGTTGATTCCATCGCTGTAGGCCTGCAGCGCCAGGCGGGCGTCGGGCGGCAGACCATCCCACTGCCGCTGGGCGGCCTGGCGGATGCCGAGCGTGCGCATGAGCTTGTCCGTTTCCAGTGTGGCCGGACCCATCACCTCCGAGAGCGAGCCGCGCATCACCCGCCGGTTGAATTCCAGTTGCCACCCACGCTCCTGCGCATGCACATAGCCCAGGGCTTTCCACGCGTCGGTGGGCCGGCTGGCCAGGATGTGCGTCACATCGCTGGCATCGCGGTGCACCTTGACCGGTCCAGACAGGCCACCAAGCTGCAGCCGCCCATCCGTCTTCGGCAGGGTTTGTTGTGCGTAGAACGCAGCAGCGACCACACCCGCAACGAGCATCACCACCAGCAGTTTGCAGAAACGTTTGACCCAGCGCATGGTGTCTCCTGCGTGTTGTGGAAGTCTCTTCACCACCCCCGGGTGCCACCACCGGTTTGAATCGCCGTCAGTTTCGCAGGGGCGCACGCCCCAGCACCATGTTGCCGTTGACCAGCTTGAAGCTCACCATGGGCGCACTGAAGTCGGTGAATGGCGCCCCCAGCGCGATCTCACCGTCGCTGTGCAGCATGCATTCCTGACGGCGCAGCGCGATCACGTTGTCGCCCCCCGCAAACCGCACCCAGGTGCCGTAGCTGCTGATGTCTTCCAGCACGTAGTTGCCCGAGCGCATGTCGATGCGGGTGTGCATGCGGGAAACGCGCGGGTCACTCACCACAAAGTCGGCCTCGGGCACCCGGCCGATTTTCAGCGGCAGTTCGGTCAGGCCAAAGCTGCGGCTGCTGTCCAGCCACGACAACTCGATGCCGCCCAGGCCCACGTCTTTCGGCGGCGTGAGCGAGTGCAGATCGGCGGGCAAGGTGAGGAATTCGGAGAGCATCTCCTGCTGCCATTCGATGCGGAACACCTCGCAAGGCTCGGTACGACCCTTGATGCGGATAGGTCCCAGGCTGCGGTTGCGAACAGGCGTGCGCTGCCCCAGTTCGCGAATCACGTTTTCGGTCACCAGGATTTGTTCGCCACCGGCCAGATCGCTCAGGCGCGAGGCCAGATTCACGGCGTCTCCGAAACAGTCTCCATCCACAACCACCACCTGGCCCCTGGCCATGCCGATCTGCATCATGAGCTTGAGGCGGTTGGGCCACTGGACCACCCGTTTGGCGTGCTCCTGCTGGATTTGAACCATCGCTTCCACCGCGAGACGGTTGCTCGTGAAGGAGAGCAGAACACCGTCTCCCAGCATCTTGACCACGACGCCACCGTGCTCCATGCCTGTGGCTCCGATCCACTGGGTGAGCTTGGTCACCACCATCGTGGCACGGTCGTTACCCAGTGTTTCGAATACCGAGACGCTGCCGGTCAAATCCACGAAAGCAATTGTCAGTTCGGCCATATAGCAGATAAATATCGGCTGGATTAGAGCACACGCCCCCAAGCGCCCTTTGTCACCTGCCAACACGGCACCAACCAGCCCATTGCAAGGCGCGGCTCAACCGCCAAGCCGCCGCTGATCCGGTATTAATCCCTTGCGCCATTCTTCAGGAAAATGGATTCAAAGGTACTACATACCTCATGCAGGGGATAAAAAACGCAGCGTAAACCTTTGATTTGCTTGTTGTTTTTCAATATCGGAGCGACATGCGGGATTGCGCTGACCCGGTAAGAGAACGTATCCTGCGGGTGGATTCATCAAAGTCGTTGAGGACACACCATGCGCTGGTTCAAACCAAGTCTTCGAAACAGCATTTCTGCACTGCTCAGTCCCGAGGTTCACCAAGACCCCGGTGAGGCGCTGGAGCCTGTGCGAAAGGCCATGCTCGATGCGCTTGGTGAAGACGGTGCGCAGATCAATCCCCAACTGGTGCGGCGTCTCAAGTACCTGCACGACCCACACGCGCTGTGGTTTGCCCGCGCCGAGATGGTGGCTGTGCTGAGTCAGTTGCATGGGGAAGCGCTGGCAGTGCACCGGGTTCAGAGCCTGTCCCCTGTGTTTGCCGGCCTGGTTCCCAAAAGCCTGATCGATTCTTCCCGCCTTCGCACCCGCTGAGCAGCAGCTTCAGCCCCAGTAAATCAGGGCGTCTCGCCCTTCCACCATCAAGTCGACTTTCTGCCCGACCGGCAGCAACACCTTGGTGGGCACATGTCCGAACGGCAGGCCGGTGAACACCGGCGTTTTTGTCTTCGTGCGCAACCAGTCCACCACCGTCTGCAACTTGAACCCCCGGTCGTAACCGGGTACCAGTTTGAAGCGGTTGAACGATCCCATCAGCACCGCCTTTTGGCGCCCGAGGATGCCCGCGTTGAGCAATTGGGTGAGTTGGCGCTCGATGCGGTAGGGGTGTTCGTTCGTGTCTTCCAGAAACAGGATACCGCCCTGGATGGTGGGCAGGTGGGGCGTGCCCACCAGCGCACAGATCACGTTGAGGTTGCCGCCCCACAGCGTGGCCGAGCGCACCCGCAGCGCCGGTGCTTCACCCGGTTTGGCTGGCTTCATGAAGGCGAGGTCCGAGGCAGGCAGTTGCCAGCCCGCGCCCTCCCCGTGCCCAACCAGCAGGTCGTCAAAACAAGCCTCCATGATGTCGTCGGGAGCATCGGCGCCGAAGTCTTCGCCCAGGGCTGGCCCCGCCCAGGTGCAGGCACCTGTTTTGGCCAGCAACGCCATTTGCAACGCCGTGAAGTCGCTCAGACCCACGAACTGCGTGCCGCTTTCAATGGCTTTGCTGAGCTTCTTGAAAGGCAGCTCACCCAGGATGCGGGTGAGTCCGTAACCACCGCGTGAAATGAGCGCCACATCGGCGCCGCTTGCTGCGGCACGCCCGATGGCCGCGAGTCGGGTGTCGTCGTCGCCCGCAAAACGCATGTGGCTGGCGAGCGCCGCTTCGTCAATTTCCACCTCGTGCCCCAGGGCCTTGAGCCGCCCCACGCCTCGGCGAAACGCGGCCTTGTCGCGCACCGCGCTGGATGGGGAGTAGATGTAGATATGACTCATGGGTTTGGGTGCGGCAAATGACAACAATTATCGAGGGGCGCCAGCGCTGAAATGACTCACGGCCGCTTGCGCAATGGCCTCGCCGTGTTCCTGTACAAAATGCCCGGCCTGTGGCAGCAGCATCGGCTCGGGGCAGCGGCGGATCGAGCGGTGCAGCGCCCGCATCACCGGCTCGCCCAGCACGGGGTCCTGTTGACCGATGGCCATGAGGCTTTGACCGGTCCACGCGCTGGACCAGAACGCCTGTGCCTCGTGGCTGATGGCCGCGCCGTCGTCGTCCGGGTGTTCCGGAACCATGGCGGGAAACGCACGCAGGGCCGCTCGATGGCCTTTGTCCGGGAATGGGGCGTTGTAGGCGGCGCACTCGTCAGCGCTCATCTGTGGATTGCCACGCGCAAACAGGCGCGCCACGTCGAACGCCGGGTTTTCCGCGCACATGGTGCGCCAGGCCAGGAAGCCGGGCGAGAGCGGCTCCTCGCCGGTGGCCAGGGTGGTGTTCATCACCAGCAGACCCAGGTAGCGTTCAGGTGCTGCCATGGGCAGCGTGAGGCCGAGCAAACCGCCCCAGTCCTGCACCACCAGCACCACATTGCGCAGGTCGAGCCGCTCGATGAATTCGAGCAGCACCTGGCGGTGCCAGCTGAACGTGTGAGCGCTTTCCTTCTTGGGCTTGTCGCTGCGGCCAAAGCCGATCAGGTCGGGCGCCACCACCCGGCCACCACCGGCCAGAAACACCGGGATCATCTTGCGGTAGAGGTAACTCCAGGCCGGGTTGCCGTGCAGGCAGAGCCAGGTGATGGGCGCTTGGCGCGAGCCTTCGTCCAGGTGGTGCATGCGCCAGCCGTTCAGCGCAGGCAGGTCGCTCACATAGTGAGGCGGCCAAGGGTAGCCAGGCAAATCGGCAAAACAGGCGTCGGGCGTGCGCAGCGCGTCTTCGCGCAAGGGATGTGGATTCACACGTCGCTCCTTGAAAAAACCGCGCAACAGTTCGCCCGCCTCGTCGGCCAGCACACCGCCCTGCACCCCGGTCTGGTGGTTGAGCTGTTCGTGTCCGAACAGGTTGATCACCGACCCTGCTGCGCCGGTCTTGGGGTCGGCCGCGCCGAACACCACGCGGGCCAGCCGGGCGTGCAGCATGGCGCCGCTGCACATGGCACAGGGCTCCAGCGTCACATACAACGTACAGCCCTCCAGCCGGTAGTTGCCCAGCGCTTGCGCTGCGCCGCGCAGGGCCACGATTTCGGCGTGGGCTGTGGGGTCCAAACCTTCAATGGGAGCGTTTCGGCCGGTGGCGATCACGCGCCCATCCTTCACCACCACGGCACCCACCGGCACCTCGCCGCTCTCGGCGGCAGCGCGGGCTTCGGCCAGCGCCAGGCGCATGAAATGGGCGTCGTCGTGGTCGGGCACAGAAAGCATTTGGCGAGTGTAGGTGAGCCCCGATACCTCACCGGGTAAAACCACGGCGGGTGTTCTCTCCGCATTGAAGCCGTGAGCGGCGTCGTGCTGATGCTGGCCGCGGCCATCGCCCTGATCCGGGCCAACTCGCCCGCCGCCGCGAGCTACCACGCGGTGTGGCACACCCCCATCACGATCGGCCTGGGCAGCTACGTGTCTTCCCAATCGCTGCACTTCTGGATCAACGACGCCCTGATGGCGGTGTTCATTCTGGTGGTGGGCATGGAGTTCCGGCGCGAAATCCATGAGGGCGCACTGGCCAGCCTGCAGCTGGCGACCCTTCCGCTGGCAGCCGCATTGGGCGGCGTGGTGGTGCCCGCGTTGATTGGCGTTGAACACCGAGGCGACGACGCTGCGAGGCTGGGCGGTCCCGACCGCCACCGATATCGCGTTTGCCATCGGCGTGCTGGCCTTGCTGGGCCGCTCCATTCCCGGGAATGTGCGCGTGCTGCTGCTGGCGCTGGCCATCATCGACGACATCGTCGCGGTGCTGATCATCGCCATCGTCTATTCGGGCGGGCTTGACCTCAGCGGCCTGCTGGTGTGCGGCCTGGACATGGCCGCTCGCGCGCTCGGTGAGCTCACCACCGGCAACGTCGGCGCGCCTCACGACATCGCTGGCCCGCTCAAACAACTGCGGCAGGCGCAGCGCGAGGTCCTGCCGCCGGTGATCCGGGTGCAGATGGCGCTGCACCCCTGGGTCGCTTTCGGTGTGATGCCGCTCTTCGCGCTGGCCAACGCAGGCGTCACCATCGATGGTGTGGACCTGAGCCTGGGCGACGCGCAGACCGTCACCCTGGGCGTGGTGCTCGCACTGGTGCTGGGCAAGCCCCTGGGCGTGGTCGCTGCGAGCTGGCTGGCCGTGCGCCTGGGCTGGTGCCGCCTGCCACCGGGCGTGAACTGTGGCAGCGTGGTCCTGGTGGGCCTGCTGGCTGGCATCGGTTTCACCATGTCGATCTTCATCGCCACACCGGCCTTTGTCGACGCCAAACTGGGCGTGCTGCTGGCCTCGCTGGTGGCCGCGGTGCTCGGCCTGTCCTGGGGGTTTCTGCAAGCCGTGCGCGCCAGGCGCAGCGCTGCTCGGGCATGATGCAGGGTTGT
>LNFM01006879.1_pt1 | contig 48273 bp, 53 predicted proteins | sample 596031 | NCBI WGS metagenome assembly LNFM01 (sample SAMN04254537, study PRJNA301005) | activated carbon metagenome | isolation source: dual media filters at the Ann Arbor, Michigan drinking water treatment plant | place: USA: Ann Arbor
ATAAAGCCCGGCGCATATCGCCATAAATAGTTGCTTATATGTGCGTATCTCTCTGCCGGTCGCGTTGAGGGGCCGCAGGGCCGCTGTTATGACACGGCCCGCCTTCCCTCTTCCCGCACTGCCAGGAGCGCCACATGGCCCAAGACTACATCGTCAAGGATATCGGGCTCGCCGATTGGGGCCGCAAGGAAATCGACATGGCCGAGACCGAGATGCCCGGCCTGATGGCGATCCGCAGGGAGTTCGGGCCCAGGAAGCCGCTCAAGGGGGCGCGCGTCGCCGGCTCGCTGCACATGACCATCCAGACCGCCGTGCTGATCGAGACCCTGGAGGCGCTGGGCGCCGACGTGCGCTGGGCGTCGTGCAACATCTACTCGACGCAGGACCATGCCGCCGCGGCGATCGCGCAGTCGGGCACGCCGGTGTTCGCGATCAAGGGCGAGAGCCTCGAGGAGTACTGGGACTATACCCACAAGATCTTCGAATGGAGCGACGGCGGCGCGCCGAACATGATCCTCGACGACGGCGGCGACGCCACCCTGCTGGTCCATCTCGGCATCCGCGCCGAGAAGGATCCGTCACTGATCGCCAAGCCGACCAACGAGGAGGAAGAGGTCCTCTACAAGGCGATCGCCAGGACCAACAAGGAGAAGCCCGGCTGGTACGCCAAGCTCGGCGCGGCGATCCGCGGCGTCACCGAGGAGACGACGACGGGCGTGCACCGGCTCTACCAGATGGAGAAGGAAGGCCGCCTGCTGTGGCCTGCCATCAACGTCAACGATTCGGTCACCAAGTCGAAGTTCGACAATCTCTACGGCTGCCGCGAATCGCTGGTCGACGGCATCCGCCGCGGCACCGACGTCATGATGGCCGGCAAGGTCGCCATGGTCGCGGGCTTCGGCGACGTCGGCAAGGGCTCGGCCGCCTCGCTGCGCCAGGCCGGTTGCCGCGTCATGGTCTCCGAGGTCGATCCGATCTGCGCCCTGCAGGCAGCGATGGAAGGCTACGAGGTCGTCACGATGGAGGATGCCGCGCCGAAGGCCGACATCTTCGTCACCGCCACCGGCAATGTCGACGTGATCACGCTCGACCACATGAAGGCGATGAAGCATCGCGCCGTGGTCTGCAACATCGGCCACTTCGACAGCGAGATCCAGATCGCGAGCCTGCGGAACTTCAAGTGGCACCACGTCAAGCCGCAGGTCGACGAGATCGAGTTCCCCGACGGCAAGCGCATCATCGTGCTGTCGGAAGGCCGCCTGGTGAATCTCGGCAACGCAACCGGCCATCCGAGCTTCGTGATGTCGGCCTCGTTCTCCAACCAGACGCTGGCGCAGATCGAGATATTCACCAACCCGGGCAAGTACGAGAAGAAGGTCTACACCCTGCCCAAGACGCTCGACGAGAAGGTGGCAGCGCTGCATCTCGAGAAGGTCGGCGCCAGGCTCACCAGGCTGCGCCCCGACCAGGCGAAGTACATCGGCGTGCCCGAGGCCGGCCCGTTCAAGGGCGACCTCTACCGGTACTGAGCCGGGGCGCTTTTCTCTTCCCCAACTTCGCTGGGGAGACGCCGGGCATGCCCGGCGCGCACCACGATGCTAAGAAAATCGGGGCGGTACCCCCACCCCGATTTTCATACGAGTCCCCCACCGGCCCGAGGACCGACCCGCCGTGTCAGGAAACTGGCGGCAAGCCGCCAGTTTCTTACTAGGTCAAGGCTGGGAGCGCGCCACTCATAGGCGCTAGCGGCTATGTCAGGAGTTCTGAACCTTGGTCGAAGGCCCAACAAAATCTTCATCCTGAGGAGGCCGCGTAGCGGCCGTCTCGAAGGATGGGCTGCGCACGAAATCGCCGAAACAGTGGTGTCGCAACACCCGCTGTGTTGCCAACCCTTCGAGACGCGGCCTGCGGCCGCTCCTCAGGGTGAGGTCCCTTTGTGCGCTAGCGCCTTTGAGCGCGCCACTCCTTTGGCGCTCGTCGAGTCGATCACACTTCCCCATGAGCGCCACAGGCGTGGCGCGCTCCCGGCGAATGATCCCCTTGCAGGAACACCGCCACCCGTGAGACGGGGGAGGTGGATGACCTACTCCCTCCCCCTGCCCGACGAAGCCGCGACCGAGCGGCTCGGCGCGGCGCTGGCCGGGCGCCTTCGGCCCGGCGATCTGGTCGCGCTGCAGGGCGAGCTCGGCGCCGGCAAGACGACGCTCGCGCGCGCCGTGCTGCGCGCCGCATCGGGCGATCCGACCCTGATCGTGCCCAGCCCGACCTTCACCCTGGTCGAGGTCTACGACACGCCGCGCGGCGCCTACTGGCATTTCGATCTCTACCGCCTGGAGTCGCCCGATCAGGTGCTCGAGCTCGGCTGGGAGGAGGCACGCGCCGACGGCGTGGCGCTGGTCGAATGGGCCGAGCGCCTGGGTCCGCTGATGCCGGCCGGGCGGCTCGCCGTCAGCCTGGCGATCGAGGGCACCGGGCGGCGCGCCGACATCGACGGAGGCGCGCGCTTTGCCGGCCTCTGAGAATGACTTGGCCTCTGGAGAGCGGGTCTCCGAGCGCGACAAAGCGCGCGCCCGCGCGCGCGCCGCGTTCGCCACGAGCGCCGGCTGGGGCGATGCCGGCGAGCGGCGGCTGGCGGGCGACGCCTCGTTCCGCCGCTACTATCGGCTGAGCCGGCCGCGCCAGTCGGCGATCGTCATGGACATGCCGCCCGGGGAGGACGTGTCGCCGTTCATGCGCGTCGACCGCCATCTGCGCGGGCTCGGCCTCAGCGCGCCCGAGATCTACGCCGAGGATGCCGGCGCGGGCTTCCTGCTGATCGAGGATTTCGGCGACGACACCTTCACCCGCGTGCTGGCGGCCGGCGGCGACGAAGCCGAGCTCTATGGACGCGCCACCGACGTGCTGGTCGCCTTGCATCGCGCCGGCGCGCGTGCCCTGCTGCCCGGCCTGCCGGTCTATGCCGGCGAGGTCCTGATCGAGGCGACAATGCTGCTGCCCGAATGGTACGTGCCCGCCGCGACCGGCTCGGGCCTGCCGGCCGACGAGGCCGAGCGCTATCGCGCGGCGTGGCGCGCCGCGCTGGCCAGCCTGCCGTCGTCCAGCGACACGCTGCTGCTGCGCGACTATCATCGCGCCAACCTGATGTGGCTGCCGGCCCGGCCCGGCGCCGAGGCCTGCGGCCTGCTCGATTTCCAGGACGCCCAGCAGGGCCATGCCGCCTACGATCTCGCCTCGCTGCTCGAGGACGCGCGCCATGACGTGTCGCCCGCCGTTCACGCCGCCTGTCTCGACCGCTATCTCGGCGAGACCGGCCTCGCCGATCGCGCAGGCTTCCGGGCGGGCTTCGCGCTGATGGCGGCCCAGCGCCACACCCGCATCATCGGCCTGTTCGTCCGCCTGATGCAGCGCGACGGCAAGCGCGACTACCTGCCGTTCCTGCCGCGCGTCTGGCGTCAGCTCGAGCAGGCGCTGGCGCACGAGGCATTGCAGCCGCTCCGGGCGTGGGTCGATCGCGTGGTGCCGCCCGGCTCGCGGCGCGTGGAAGCAGCATGATCACGACAGCGATGGTTCTGGCAGCCGGCCGCGGGGAGCGCATGCGACCGCTCACCGACACGGTCCCCAAGCCGTTGATCCCGGTCGCCGGCAAGTCGATGCTCGAGCGGTCGCTCGACAAGCTGGTCGAGGCAGGCGTCACCCGGATCGTGGTCAACGTCCATCATCTCGGCCAGCAGATCGCCGATCGAGTGCGCGGCCGTGCCGAGATCATCCACGAGGAGCGGCTGCTCGACACCGGCGGCAGCGTGAAGAACGCCCTGCCGCTGCTCGGTCCCGGCCCTTTCTACATCCTGAACGGCGACGTGCTGTGGCGCGACGGGCCGGACAAGCTGTTGCCGCGCCTGGCGCTGCGGTGGCAGCCCGAGCGCATGGATGCGCTGCTGCTGCTCCATCCCATCCACAAGGTGATCGGCCGCGATCCGGGCGAACGCGGCGACTATTTCCTCGAGCCGTGGGGCCACATCCGCCATCGCGGCATCGCCCCGCTGACGCCCTACGTGTTCGCCAGCGTCTCGGTCTGCGACGCGCGCCTGTTCGAGGATTCGCCCGACGCACCGTTCTCGCTGCTGACGCTGTGGCATCGCGCCGAGGCGGCGCGGCGGCTGTTCGGCACGCTGCACGACTGCGAGTGGTTCCATGTCGGCACGCCGAAGCAGCTCGCCGAGGCGGAACGCATCCTGGGATGAAAACGCGCTGGGAGCGCGCCACTCCCGTGGCGCTCATGGGCTGCATGATCAACGAGAAGAGCGCCACTGGAGTGGCGCGCTCCCGGCGATGACGCGCGTCTTCACCATCGGGCTCGATCGCCGTTTCGCCGACGTCCTGGCGAGCGGCATCCTCGCCGCCTATGGCGACGAGCCGCTGGCGCTGGCCGATGCGCTGATCCTGCTGCCGACGCGGCGCTCGGTGCGGGCGCTGCGCGAGGCGTTCCTGCGCGCCTCTGGTGGCAGGCCATTGCTGCTGCCGCGACTGGCGCCGCTGGGCGACGTCGACGACGGCGCGTGGGAGCCGATGGCGGGCGACGATGCCAGCGCTCTCGCCCTGCCACCCGCCATCGCCCCCGCCGAGCGCGAGGCGCTGCTGGCCCAGCTGGTTACCGCCTTCACCGACGAGGACGGCCGGCGGGTGGCGCAATCGGCGGCGCAGGCGCTGAAGCTCGCGCGCGAGCTGGCCAGGCTGATCGACGAGCTCGCCATCGAGGGCGTGTCGTTCGATCGCCTGGCGGCCCTGGTCGACAGCACCTTCGCCAGCCACTGGCAGCGCACGCTGCGCTTCCTCGCCATCGTCGGCGAGCACTGGCCGAGAATTCTCGCCGAGCGCGGCCAGATCGACGCCATCGACCGTCGCACGCGCGCCATCCGCGCCCAGGCCCAACGCTGGCGCGCCCATCCGCCGGCGACGCCCGTGATCGCCGCCGGCTCGACCGGCTCGCAGCCGGCGACGCGCGAGCTGCTCGCCGTGATCGCCGGCCTGCCGAAAGGCGCGGTCGTGCTGCCCGGGCTCGATCGCGACATCGACGAGGCGAGCTGGCGCGCGCTCGACCCCTCGCATCCGCAATTCGGCCTGCGCGAGCTCTTGCAGGCGCTGGACACCGAGCGCAGCGCGGTCGCCGACTGGCCGGGCGGCACGACGCCGCCCTCCGGACAACAGCCGCGGGGAAGGCTGGCCAGCGAGCTGATGCGGCCAGCCGAGACCAGCGAGGCGTGGGTCCGTCCGCCCGCCTCGTCGCTCGAGCATGTGACGCGCGCCGATTGCGCGACGCCGCACCACGAGGCAGTGGTGATCGCGCTGGCGCTGCGCGAGGTGCTCGAGGCGCCCGGGCGCACCGCAGCGCTGGTGACGCCCGTCGCCGCCGAGCTCCGACGCTGGAAGATCGACATCGACGATTCGGCGGGCCAGCCGCTCAGTCACACGCCGCCCGCCGCGCTGCTGCAGCTTCTAGTCGATGCGGTCGACCAGGGCTTCGCGCCGGTGGCGCTGCTGGCGCTGCTCAAGCATCCGTTCACCACCCTGGGCAGCCCGCGCGGCGTGCTGCTCGCCACGACCCGGCGGCTCGATGCGAGGTGCCTGCGCGGGCTGAAGCCGGCGCCCGGCCTCGCCGAGATCCGCGCCCGGCTGGCCGGGGCAAAGTTCGGCGATTCGGCCGAGCGTGACCGGATCGGCGCGTTGCTCGACCGGCTCGAATCGGCGACCACCGGGCTGGGGCAGGCGATGGAGGAAGGCGCCCCTCCCGACCGCCTGCTCGACGCGACGATCGCCGCCGCCGAGCAAATCGCGTCGTCGCAATCCCTGTGGTCGGGCGAGGCCGGCGAGGCGCTGGCCGATGCGCTGGCACGCCTGCGCGATGCCTGGCAGGGGCGCGACGCCATCGCCGGCCACGAATGGCCGGCGCTGCTCGCCGCCATGCTCGAGCCGGAGCTCGTGCGGCCGAGCCATGGCCGCCATCCGCGGCTCGCCATCTGGGGGCCGCTCGAAGCCCGCCTGCAGCGTGCCGATCTCGTGGTGCTGGGCGGACTCAACGAGGGCACCTGGCCACCATCGGTCGACACCGGCCCGTGGATCAACCGGCCGATGCGCGCTGCGCTCGGCCTGCCGCAGCCAGAGCGCCGCGTCGGCCTGTCGGCACACGACTTCACCGAAGCGCTCGGCGCCGAGCGCGTGCTGCTGACCCGCGCCGAGCGCGAGGGCGGCGCCCCTACGGTGCCGTCGCGCTGGCTCGCCCGGCTCGATGCGCTGTTCGGCTACGAGCCCGGCGCGCCGGTGCCGCCTCCCGAGTACATCCAGCGCGGTCGCCACAGCCTGCTCGCCTGGGCCGAGGCGATCGATGCACCGGCCGCCTACACGCCGTGGCCCAGGCCCGAGCCGCGGCCGCCGGTCGAGGCGCGGCCGACCGCGCTGCCGGTGTCGGCCATCGAGCAGTGGCGGCGCGATCCCTACGGGCTCTATGCGCGGCGCATTCTCGACCTGCGCCTGCTCGACCCGCTGGAGGCCGAGCTCGGCGCCGCCGAGCGCGGCTCCGCCCTGCACGACGCCTTCGACGATTTCGCCAAGGCTCATCCGTCGGGCCTGCTGCCGCCTGATGCGCTGGCACGCTTCGAGGCCATGGGCGAGCAGCACCTTGCCACCGTGCTGGCGGCGCCGGCCGAGCGCGCCTTCTGGTGGCCACGCTTCAAGCGCCTGGCGCGCTGGTTCGTCGCCACCGAGAACGCGCGCCGCAGCGCTGGCACGCGCATCCTGGGCAGCGAGATCGACGGCGCGCTGCAGCTCGGGCCGCTGCGCATCGAGGCGCGTGCCGATCGCATCGACGAAAATGGCACCGGCGTGTGGGAGATCATCGACTACAAGACCGGCCGCGTGCCGCAGAAGAAGGAGATGGTGGCGCTGTTCGCACCGCAGCTCCTGCTCGAGGCGGCGATGGCCGAGCGGGGCGGCTTCGCCACGCTGCGGGGCCGCGCCGGCAGCACGCAGCTCTCCTACTGGCAGGCCAATGGGCTGGGCGACGGCGGCTCGGCGAATCCCATCAAGGACAGCGACGCGCTGGTCCCGCGCATGCTCGAGCTGGTCGAGCGCATGGCCAAGCACTTCGCCTCGCCCGACACGCCCTATCTCGCCGTGCCGTGGTCGGCCTACATGCCGTTCTTCAACGACTACGAGCACCTCGAGCGCATCGCCGAATGGTCGACCGCCGGCGGAGACGAGGAATGAGGGGGAATGCGCTTTTCCTCCCCCGTCTTACGGGGGAGGTGTCGGCGCCTTACGCCGACGGAAGGGTCATAGGCGCTAACCTTTCGGATCTCCTCCCCACCGAAGCTGGGGAGGAAGAAAAGACATGACCGACGCCCTCGCTCTCGCCACCGAGGCGCAGCGGCAGGCGACCATGCCGGGTCATTCGGCGTGGGTCGAAGCCAATGCCGGCACCGGCAAGACCAAGGTGCTGACCGATCGCGTAACCCGCCTGCTGCTCGATCGCGTGCCGCCCCAGCGCATCCTCTGCCTCACCTTCACCAAGGCCGCGGCGGCGGAGATGCGCAACCGGCTGGCAAGCCAGCTCGGGCGCTGGGCTCTCGCCCGCGATGCGGCGCTCGACGACGAGATCGCCCAGCTGATCGACCGCCGGCCCGACCCCGACGAGCGCGTGGTCGCCCGCCGCCTGTTCGCCCGCGTGCTCGACGCGCCGGGCGGCATCAATATCCTCACCATCCACGCCTTCTGCCAGGCGCTGCTGAAGCGCTTTCCCCTGGAGGCCGGCGTGGCGCCGGGATTCGAGGTGCTCGACGAGGCCGAGGCCCGGGCGCTGCTGCAGCAGGCCCGCGACCAGCAGATGGAGTCGCTGGCGGTTCCCGACGCGCCGGCCGACCTCGCAGTCGCCCTCGCCGTCGTGGCCAACAAGGTGTCGGTCGTCGAGTACAGCGAGCTGCTGTCGAGCCTGCTGTCGGAACGCGCCTGGCTGCTCGCCCGCATCGGCGATGCCGCCGGCCTGCAGCGCCTGCGCCTTCAGCTCGCTCGCGCCATGGGGTCGGCGCCCGACGACAGCAGCGATGCGCTGACCGAGGCCGCCTGCCGCGACGACGCATTCGACAAGCCTCGCCTGACCGCCGCCGCCCGGGCCCTGTGCAAGGGCGGCAGGTCGGACGCAGAACGCGGCCAGATCATCCGGCAATGGCTCGAGGCGAACGCCAATCGCACCGCGCTGTGGTCAGTGTACGCCGCGGCGTTCTTCACCGACAAAGGCGAGATCGTGGCGCGGCTCGCCACCAAGGGCGTGATCGCGAAGATGCCGGACATCGTCGACGTGCTTCACGCCGAAGCCGAGCGCGTGGCAGCGGCACGCCAGCGCATCGCCGGCGCGGCGCTGGTCGACGGCACGGTGGCGCTGCTGCGGCTCGGTCTCGACATCGCCGGGCGTTATGCCGAGGCCAAGCGGCGGCGTGCCGTGCTCGACTACGACGACCTGATCGTCCATACGCGCCGGCTGCTCGAGACGGCGGCGAGCGCGGCCTGGGTGCTCTACAAGCTCGACGGCGGCATCGACCACGTGCTGGTCGACGAGGCGCAGGACACCAATCCCGACCAGTGGGAGGTGATCCGCCGCCTGACCGAGGAGTTCTTCGCCGGCGAGAGCGCGGTCGAGCGACCGCGCACCATCTTCGCCGTCGGCGATGCCAAGCAGTCGATCTTCGGCTTCCAGCGCGCCGATCCGCGCAAGCTCGAGGAGATGCGCGAATGGTTCGCCGAGCGCACCCAGCTCGCCGCACAGCGTTTCGTGCCGGTCGGCCTGCACGTGTCGTTCCGCTCGACATCGGCGGTGCTCGACGCCGTCGACTGGGTGTTCGGCGAGGCCGCGGCGGCGAACGGCGTCGCCTCCCCCGATGTCGAGGTCGAGCATCTGGCCAGCCGCACCGGCGAGCCGGGCCGCGTCGAGGTCTGGCCGCTCGTCCGCGCGCTCGCGAGCGAGACCGACACCAGCAATCTCGACGCGGCCGAGATCGAGATGGCCGAGCCGCACGAGCGGCTCGCCCAGCTGATCGCCCGCCATGCCAAGGGGCTGATCGGCAGCGAGCGGCGGGCGCGCAGGGGCGAGCTGCTGCACGAGGGCCATTTCATGGTGCTGGTGCGCCGGCGCAACGCCTTCGTGCATGCGCTGGTGCGGGCGCTGAAGCGCGAGCGCATCGAGGTCGCGGGCGTCGACAGGCTCGATCTCGCCGAGGAGCTCGCCATCCAGGATCTGATGGCGATGGCGCGCTTCGTGCTGCTGCCGCAGGATGACCTCAACCTCGCCTGCCTGCTGAAATCGCCCCTGATCGGCCTCGACGAGGACCGGCTTTTCACCCTGGCCTGGCAGAGGCGCGGCTCGCTGTGGCAGGCGCTCCGGGCACGCGCCAGCGAGCCGGGCTTCGAAGCCGCTCATGCCCGTCTCGCGAGCTGGCTAGCCCGTGCCGACCTCACGACGCCGTTCGATTTCTTCGCCGACGCGCTCGGTCCCGCCGGCGGCCGGGTGCGCCTGCTCGAACGATTGGGCCGCGAGGCTGCCGATCCGATCGACGAGCTGCTGGCGCGGGCGCTCCAGTACCAGCAGGTCGAAGGCACCTCGCTGCAGGGCTTCGTGCGCTGGTTCGAGGCGGGCGGCGGCGACATCAAGCGCGACCTCGACCAGAACCGCCGTCGCGAGGTGCGTATCCTGACGGTGCACGCCTCCAAGGGCCTGCAGGCGCCGATCGTCTACCTGCCCGATACGACGCGCACCCCGCGCAACCTCGACCGTCTGCTCGCCTCCGAGAACGGAGATACCCGGCTGTGGCTGCCGCGCGCCGGAGACGCCAACGATGCAGCGAACGTATGGAAGCAGGCGGCTGCCGAGCGCGACCGACGCGAGCAGAACCGCCTGCTCTACGTCGCCATGACCCGGGCCGAGGACCGGCTTTATGTCGGCGGCTGGATCAACGCCAGGGAACCGGACCGCGGCTGCTGGTACGAGCGCATCACCACCGGCCTGCGCGCCAGCAGCACTGCCGATGCCGGCCGCGCGCCGGCGCGCCGGCGGGCGGTGACGCGCAGCTTCGACTTCACGCCGCTGCTCGGTCCGGCAGGGTGGGCAGGCGACGGTTTCGAGCTCACCAACCCGGGCACGATCACGGTGGCCGAGCAGACCGAGCTTCCCCTCGAGAAGGCTGCGCCGCAGCCCTCCTGGTTGGGCGAGGACGCGCCGGCCGAGCCCGATCCGCCGACCCCGCTCGCGCCCTCGCAGCCGCTGCCCGACGAGGCAGCCGCACCGCCGCGCGCCTACAGTCCCCTGGCGCCAGGCGATTCGCGCCGCTTCGCGCGCGGGCTGGTGCTGCATGAGTTGCTGCGCCACCTGCCGGCACTGCCGCCCGCCGAGCGCGCCGCCGCCGCCCGGCGCTTCCTCGCCCAGCCGGCGCACGGGCTCGCGGCCGACGACATCGCCCAATGGGCCGACGAGGCCCTCGCCGTGATCACCGCGCCGGACCATGCCGCGCTGTTCGCCGAAGGCTCGCGCGCCGAGGTGCCGCTGATCGGCACGGTGCGGACGGCGCGCGGTGCCTTCACCGTCAGCGGCCAGGTCGATCGCTTGGCGGTGGCGGCACGCGAGGTCCTGATCGTCGACTACAAGACCAACCGGCCGCCGCCCGCCCATGTGCGCGACGTGCCGCTCGCCTACCGCCGCCAGCTCGCGCTTTACCGCACACTGCTCGAGGGCATCTATCCCGGGCGCACCGTAAGGGCTTTCCTGCTCTGGACGGCTGCACCCTTGCTGATGGAAGTCGATGGCGAAACGCTCGCCCGATCAATGCCTTACGCGACCGCACCTTGACTTGCCCGGGGCCCGTTCCTAGCTTCATGCGCGAGGGCGGCGCCGGTCGATCGACCGGCCTGATTCGTTTTTGGGAGAAGTCCGGATGACCGTCAAAGCAACCGATGCCTCGTTCGAGCAGGAAGTCCTGAAGTCGGACACCCCCGTCCTGGTCGACTTCTGGGCCGAGTGGTGCGGCCCGTGCCGCATGATCGGCCCGTCGCTCGAGGACATCGCCAAGGAGATGGACGGCAAGCTCAAGGTCGTGAAGCTCAACATCGACGAGAACCCGATGGCGCCGACGCGCTACGGCGTGCGTTCGATCCCGACCCTGCTGCTGTTCAAGAACGGGCAGGTCGCCGCCACCAAGATCGGCGCCGAGCCGAAGCAGAAGCTGGTGAGCTGGATCAATACCGTCGTCAGCTGAGTGGCGCGGCACGCGTGCCATAATCGACTGACGTTGCGGAAATCAAAGGTCCCTTGCGGCGCCTGCGATGACAGATTCACTGTCATCCCGGGCGCCGCGGGGGGCCTTTCATTTGTGGAGTCTCCGACATGAGGTCGCTGGCCGCCGCCGTTCTGGCGTTGCTCGGCGTCGTCCTGCTGGCAAGGGGCGCCGCGAGCGCCGATCCCGACTATGCCTCGTCGGGGCAGTTCACCGTCCGGCAGATCGACGAGACCTGGACCGACGGCTCACGAAACCGCGACATCCCGCTGCGCGTCCGCCTGCCCGAAAGTCGCGAGCGCCTGCCGGTGATCGTGTTCTCGCACGGGTTGGGCGGCTCGCGCGACGGCGGACGGGAATGGGGCGAGCACTGGGCGAGCCGGGGCTTCGCGGTGATCCATGTCCAGCATCCCGGCAGCGACGAAGCCTTGTGGAAGGACAGGCCGCCCGGCGAGCGCTTCAGCGGCCTGCGCAGCGGCGCCAATCTCCAGCAGTTCCTGGCGCGCATCGCCGACATCAAGTTCGTCGTCGCCGACCTCGACCGGAGGCAGTCGGCCGGCGATCCTCTCGCTGCCCGGTTGAATCTCGAGCGCCTCGGCATGAGCGGGCATTCCTTCGGCGCCATCACGACGCTGTTTCTCGGCGGCCAGCGGCCCGCCCCGGGAATTGCCGATCGCCTGGCAGCCGGTTTGCCCGAAAGTCGCTTCACCGCCTTCCTCGCCTTCAGCCCGCAGGCCCTGGGCGCCGATCCCGAGCATCAATTCTCGACCTTCACGCGGCCTGTCCTGCTGATCACCGGCACGCTCGATGGCCGGCCATTTCCGGGGCTCGGCGCGACGGTCGAGCAACGGATGGTCCCCTTCGCGGCCATGCCGGCGACCGGCAACAAGTTCTTCCTGGTGATCGACCAGGCCGACCACATGTACTTCAACGGCACGCGCGGCTTGCGCGACATGGGAATCGGCGGTCGCGAGGCGATCGATTTCGCCACGGTCGAGGCACGCGGCTACGCCGTGACCAAGGCGATCTCGACGGCCTATTGGCTGGCCTTTCTGCGCGACGACGGCGCCGCCCTCGCCTGGTTGAGGACCGGCGACGCAGCGTCTCTCGCCGCCGACGGCGCGAAGCTCGAGATGAAGTGAGCGCCGCCCGCGCTCAACAAGAGAAATGACCGCCCTAGCCGTTGCGGGCGAGGACCGTGCCGGCGACGTAGAGCGAGCCGCAAACGAGGATGCGCATCGGCGCGGGCTGGGTGGCGAGGAGGTCCTCGAGCGCCGAGGCGATGCCGGTGGCGGGCATGCAATCCAGGCCGACATCGTTGGCGTGCGCCGAGGCTTCCTGCGGCGTGTAGGCGGAATGGCCCTCGATCGGCACGGCGCGCGCGCTCAGCGCATGGCGCGCCAGCGGACGCAGGAAGCCCGTGGCATCCTTGGTCGTCAGCATGCCGAACACGAGATGGAGCGGCAGCGGCGCCGGCTCCTTCGCCCATTCCGCGGCCTGGCGGGCGAGCGCGATGCCGCAATCCTCGTTGTGGCCGCCGTCGAGCCACAGCTCGCAGCCCGGCGGCAGGGCATCGACCAAGGGCCCGCGCGTCAGCCGCTGCAGGCGCGCCGGCCACTCGACCGAGGCGAGGCCCTTGACGATCGCCGCATCGTCGATGCGAAGCCGCGCCGCGCGCAGCCGCTCGACGCAGGCGACGGCGGTCGCCGCGTTGTCGAGCTGATGCATGCCGACCAGCGCCGGTGCCGGCAGGTCGAGCCCGGCAAGGTCGCTCTCGTAGCGGAAACCCGACGCGGTCGGCGTCATCTGCCATTCGCGGCCGAACCGGAACAGCGGCACCGCGAGCCGGGCCGCCTCCTCGGCGATCACGCCGGCACTGACGTCGCGCTGGCGGCCGATCACCGCCGGCACGGCGTGCTTCAGGATGCCGGCCTTCTCGCGCGCGATGCCATCCAGCTTGTCGCCCAGGAAGCCGGTGTGGTCGTAGCCGATCGGCGTGATCGCCGACAGCACGGGATCGATCACGTTGGTGGCGTCGTGGCGGCCACCCAGCCCGACCTCGATCACGGCCAGATCGGCCGGCACGCGCGCGAAGGCGAGGTAGGCGGCCGCCGTGGTGATCTCGAAGAAAGTGATCGGCTTCTCGCCGTTGGCCTGCTCGCACTCGGTGATCAACCCGTCGAGCGCCCCGTCGTCGATGATCTCGCCGGCGACGCGGATGCGCTCGTTGAAGCGCACCAGATGCGGCGAGGTGTAGACGTGCACGCGATAGCCGGCCGCCTCGGCCATGGCACGCAGGTAAGCGACCAGCGAGCCCTTGCCGTTGGTGCCGGCGACATGGACCGTCGGCGGCAGGCGGCGCTGCGGGTTGCCCAGCCTGTCGAGCAGCGTCTCGATGCGCCCGAGCCCGAGATCGATCGAGCGCGGATGCAGCCGCATGACGCGCTCGACGAGCGGGTCGATCAGGGTCATCTCGCTTGCCTCCCAAGCGAAGCTGGGGAGGTGTCCGCGCCTGCGCTGAGCGAAGCCGAAGTGTCTTCGCGGACGGAGGGGTCATGAGCCGCGCGCGCGCCACTCCAGCGGCGCTCATGCCTTTCCCGCACCAAAGACGAAGAGCGCCACTGGAGTGGCGCGCTCCCGGCTATGACGCCCATGACCCCTCCGCCCCGTATGACGGGGCACCTCCCCAGCAGAGCTGGGGAGGAAAAGAGGGAAGCCATCGTCATCGCGCCGCGGTCGCCGGGACCTGCGCGGCTGCAGGCGCCGGCGGCGGCGCGCTCGATTCCATCAGGAGCGCGATCAGCCGGACCAGGGTCTCGCGCATCTTGTGGCGGTGCACCACCGCGTCGACCATGCCGTGCTCGAGCAGGTACTCCGAGCGCTGGAAGCCCTCGGGCAATTCCTGGCGGATGGTGTCCTGGATGACGCGCTGGCCGGCGAAGCCGATGATGGCATCGGGCTCGGCGAGATGGATGTCGCCCAGCATGGCGAAAGAGGCCGACACGCCGCCGGTCGTCGGATCGGTCAGCACGACGATGTAGGGCAGGCCGGCCTGCTTGACCTTGCGCACGGCGATAGTGGTGCGCGTGAGCTGCATCAGCGACAGGATGCCTTCCTGCATGCGCGCACCGCCCGAGGCCGAGAACACGATCAGCGGCGCCTTGCGCGCGACCGCGAGCTCGGCCGCCATCACCAGGCCCTCGCCCACCGCCGTGCCCATCGAGCCGCCCATGAAGCCGAAATCGAGTAGCGCGACCACTGCCGCGCGGGCGCCCATCGCGCCGCTCGCCACGACCAGCGCGTCGGTGCGGCCCTCGGACTTGGCCTGCGCCTCCTTGAGCTGGGCGTCGTAGCGCTTGACGTGGCGGAACTTCAGCGGATCGGCGACGACGCGCGGCAGCGGATGCACCTCGAACTTGCCGTCGTCGAACAGGTGCGGCAGCCGCTTCATCGGCCGAATGCGCATGTGATGACTGCAATGGCTGCAGACCTCCTGGTTGGCCTCCCAGTCGCGCACGAACAGCATCTGCTCGCACTTGGGGCACTTCAGCCAGAGGTTCTCCGGCGCCTCCTTGCGCGCGACCAGAGCGCGCAGCTTGGGCCGGACGAAATTGGTCAGCCAGTTCATGGGCGCGGCCGGTTCATGGGCGCGGTATGCCACGAATGCCGGGGCCGGCCAAGGTGGCCTTCAGCGCCAGAAGCCGCTGAACGGGGCCACGAATTCCTGCGGCTTCTTGACCTGGCAGAACAGCTTGCGCTTGCTGTAGTCGGCGCACAGCCGCTCCGCGGCGGCCGGCTCGAGATCGGCGATGATGGCGGCCTGCCGGGTCACCTTGTTGGCGGTCACCGGCAGGATGTACTCCTTGCCGAGCCGCGTGATGCCGAGCCGGGCCAGCTCGGATTGGCCGACATCGTAGACTTTGCGCGCGCTCTTCCAGTCGGGATAGGTGCCGAGCCAGACCGCGTCGCCCGGCATGTCGTAGCGAATCGTGCCGCACTCGCCCTGCGGCAACACGACGGCCGGCCCGCCGGTGCCATTGCGCACCTGCCAGATTTTCGGTCGGTTGCCGCCGGTCTTCAGCGCATAGGCCTCGTCGAGCAGACGGACCGCGAACTCGTCGCGCAGGTCGGCGCGGCGAAAGCCGAATGCCACAGCGATCAGGCGCCGGCCGTCGCGCACCGCGCTGCCGACGATGTTGAAGCCCGAGGCGCAGATGAAGCCGGTCTTCAGCCCGTCGGCGTAGGGCGCATAGAGGTCGAGGAACTTCATGCCCGGACCGATCCGGGCCTTGCCGAGCATGAACTCCTGGGTGTGGAAATAGCCGTAGTACTCGGGGAACTGCTTGACCAGCACCATGGCGAGCACCGCCATGTCGCGCGCCGTGGTGATCTGGTTCGGGTCGGGCCAGCCGCTGGCGTTGCGGAACTGGGTGCCGTTCATGCCGATCCGCGCCGCCGTCTCGGTCATGCGCTGCGCAAAGGCCGGGGTCGAGCCGGATATCAGCTCGCCCAGCGCCGTCGCCGTGTCGTTGGCCGACCGTGCGACCAGCGACTGCAGCGCCTGCTCGACGGTGATCGCCTGGCCGGGGCCAACGCCGAGCTTGGAGGGCGGCTGGGCGCGGGCGTGCTCGGAGAACGGCACCGGCGTCGCCAGGGTCAGGCGGCCGGCCTTCAGCTCCTCGAAGACGATGTACATCGTCATCATCTTGGTGAGGGAGGCGGGATACCAGAAGGCGCCGGCATTGCGCTCCAGCAGGGTCTCGCCGGTCACGGCATCGACCACCACGTACGGGCCGGCCTGCACCGGGCCGGAGGGCGAGGCCACCGCCGCGACCTGGGCCCGTGCCGGGGCCAGGGAGAAGCCGATGAGACCGAGAAGGCAGAACAGGTGTCGCAGGTTCATTGCTACCGACGCATGGAGGGCCGCACCATACGCCCTTCCGCGCGGGCGCGGGAGGCATTAGATCGGTGTCATGCTCAAGGTCATGATCGCTCCCGTCACCCCGTTCCAGCAGAACTGCTCCATCATCTGGTGCGACGAGACAATGCAGGGCGCCGCCGTCGATCCAGGCGGCGATTTCGACCATCTGCAGGCGGCGATCGACCAGCAGGGCATCCAGGTCGCCAAGGTGCTGCTGACCCACGGCCATGTCGACCACGCCTCGGCCGCCGGCACCATGGCCGACCATTACGGCGTCAGGATCGAGGGCCCGCACCGCGACGACCTCTATCTGATCGAGGGCCTGCCCGAGTCGGGCGCCAAGTACAATTTCCCGGCCTACAAGCCGTTCGTGCCCGACCGCTGGCTGGACAACGGCGAGACGGTGAACCTCGGCAACCTCGTCCTCGACGTGGTGCACTGCCCGGGCCACACGCCGGGCCATGTCGTGTTCGTGCATCGTCCGTCCAAGGTCGCCTTCGTCGGCGACGTGCTGTTCCGCGGCTCGATCGGCCGCACCGATTTTCCGCGCGGCAACCACGAGCAGCTGCTCGGCTCGATCCGCCAGCGCCTGTGGCCGTTCGGCGACGACATCACCTTCGTGCCGGGCCACGGCCAGACCTCGACCTTCGGCTGGGAACGCAAGACCAACCCCTACGTCGCCGACCTGCTGTTCGACGACGAGGAATAGAGCCGCCGGCCGGGCGCACGGGCCGCGCGCTCCCGGCGGGCGTCCCATCGAGCCGCAAGGTTCATGGTGCGCTGGCAGCCACAATCCGCTCCTGCAGCAGCGACCAGCCGGCGGGGTCGACGATGTGGGTTCCGCTGTCGTCCTTGCGCGCGATCTCACGCGGCGAAATTGTCTGGGCATCGAAGACTATCGCTGCCTCGCAGGCCGCCCAGTACTGCATCAAATACCTCAGTCCAAGAGCGTGCCTGCGCCGGATCGTGTCGGTATCGATGTTGTGACCGCCCTTCATCACGCGCTGCTTGACTCGCAGTTCGTTGACGTTTGGCAAGGGTGTGAAAAGAAAGATGAGCTCTACCCGATATCCAACCCTTTGTGCTCCAGCAACGAAACGCAGAAGTGTGCGCGTAGCCAGCGTCGTCTCGATGCAGAACGACCGCCTTTCACCGACAATGATGCGCCGTTGACCGAGAAGACGTCTGCCCGCTACGATTGCAGCAGAGTCGACGTCTGCCGAATCTACCTGCCGCGCAATGTCGTCGGCATTGAGAAACACTTGCTGGTCCACGAAAGCCCGAAGATTGGCATGGGCGAACGTCGTCTTGCCGACGCCGTTGGCGCCCGCGAGCACGAGAAGCTCAGGTATGGTCGGGCTCCGCCACCGACCGCATCCGCCGGCCGCCCAGCAAATGCTCCACGACGACCCGCCTGCCGTCGGGGTAGATGGCGTAGACTGCCCGGTTATCCGATTCGAAAACCGGGAGGCCGAGCGCATGCGCCTCTCGCACGGCCTCGGCGACGCCACGCCGAATGCCTTCGACCATCTCGTCGAACGTCGGGGCCTTCAACTCGGAAGGTGCGTCATCCAGTGACATCGCGAGTTCCTCTTGGCCGGCAGCCTCGAGAGCTACCAGCACAACGGAGTTTGGACGGCAGGCCGGCTCGTCGCAAGAGCCCGACAGGGAGGCTCGCCGCGTCATAGTCTGCTCTCCTCGTCGAGAAGAAGCTGCTGCAAGCGGCTTCCCCCCTGCGCTTGCCCCGTCCCGTGACTCCAGCGAAGCTCGGGCAGGAGTTGCAGGATGGGCGATCTCACCTACGGCCTGTTCGTGCGCGGGCAGTATCACGCCGGCGACGACATGAGGAAGCGGTTCGGGGAGGTGAAAGCGCAGGTGCGCCTGGCCGACCAGCTCCTCGACACCATGAGCCTGTTCGCCGCCAAGGTCATGCCGAAGGTGGCCCAGGCACTGTGAGATGCCGCGGGGCCGGCCGAGCTTCGGCCTGACGTTGGATCTGGGCTGTCGTGGATGCCATTTTCTCCGTCATCCCGAGCGGAGCCACCCGCAGGGTGGCGCAGTCGAGGGACCTTTCTTTCTGCGCGACAAGATAAGGTCCCTCCACTGCGTCTCGCTTCGCTCGCCTCCGGTCGGGATGACGGTGAACATTGCCGAATGCGACAATGCGACAAATCCCACCAAGCGAGGAACCGCATCGTGCTCGACAATTCGCCAAGCAACCGCCCGCTCGCCGGGCTGCGCGTCATCGACATCGCCACCTACATCGCCGCGCCCTACTGCGCGACCGTCATGGCGGAGTTCGGCGCGGAGGTGATCAAGGTCGAGCAGCCCGGAATCGGCGATCCCTGCCGCAGGCTGGGCACCGTCAGCGAGTGCGGCGACACGCTGGTCTGGCTCTCGGAAGCGCGCAACAAGAAGTCGGTGACGCTCAATCTCAAGTCGGCCAAGGGCGCGGCCATCCTGAAGCGACTGGTCGCGACGGCCGACGCGCTGACCGAGAACTTCCAGCCGGGGACGCTGGAAGGCTGGGGTCTCGGATGGGACGTGCTGAGCGCCGTCAACCCGCGCCTCGTGATGCTGCGCGTCTCGGGCTACGGCCAGACCGGGCCCTACAGCCACAAGCCCGGCTTCGGGCGGATCGGCAATGCCTTCGGCGGCATCTCCTTCCTGGCCGGCGATCCGGACGGGCCGCCGGTGACGCCGGGCTCGGCAACGCTCGCGGACTACATGGCCGGGCTCTACGGCGCGCTCGGCGTGATGATGGCGCTGCGCGGGCGCGACGCCACCGGTCGCGGCCAGCAGATCGACATCGGGCTCTACGAGCCGATCTTCCGCATCCTCGACGAGATGGCGCCGGCCTACGACAAGGTCGGGTTCATCCGCCAGCGCATGGGTGCCGCGGCGCCCAACGTCTGCCCGCACAGCCACTACCAGACCGGCGACGGACGCTGGATCGCGATTGCCTGCACCAACGACAAGATCTTCGCCCGCATGGCGAAGCTCATGGGGTGCCCCGAGGTGGCCGGCGACGGCATCTACGGCACCATCGCCAGGCGCGAGAAGCAGCGCCCCGCGGTCGACGGTCTCGTCGCGGCCTGGGCGAGACGGCAGACGCAACAGGAGGCCGTGCGCCTGTGCGACGAGGCGGAAGTGCCGTGCGGCATCGTGGCGTCGGTCGACGAGCTGTTCCGCGACCCGCACTACGCGGCGCGCGGCAACATCGCCCGCGTGAGCGACGCGCGCGCCGGCGATCTCGCCGTGCCCAACGTTGTGCCGCGCCTCACCGAGACGCCGGGCGGCGTCGACACGCTCGGCCCCGGCCTCGGCCAGCACAACGCCGAGGTCTACGGCAGGCTGCTGGGGATGACGCCGGCGGACTTGCGGACGCTGGAGAGCGAGGGCGTGATCTGAGAGAGCGTGAACGACCCGGTCAACCTACGCCGCCGCATGGACGGCGCGGGCCGCATCGAGGGTCCGCCGGGCCTTGTAGACAATCGGGTAGTCGATGAAGAAGCCGTCGAGCTGGATCGACGAGGAACCGGCGCGCTCGGCCTCCTCGAAGGCGGCGACGACGCGGCGCGCGAAGGCGATCTCCTTGTCGGTCGGCGTGAAGGCGCGGTTCACCAGCTCGACCTGCGGCGGGTAGATGCACATCTTGCCCTGGAAGCCGAGCTGCCTTGCCCGCTTTGCCGAGCCTGCGAGGCCCTCGAGGTCGTTGATGTGCACCCACACCGTGTCGATCGGCGCCTCGAGGCCGGCGGCGCGGGACGCCACGACCATCTCCGCCCGGGCATGCTCCAGCTCGCTTTCGCCGAGCGACCACTCCATGTTCACGTCGAGCGTGTAGTCGCCCGCCCCGAAGGCCATGCGCCTGACCCGCGTGCCGGCCGCAGCAATGGACCGCACGTTGGCGATGCCCTTCGCCGTCTCGATGATCGGGATGATGTCGATGCCGCCAGGCGGCAGGCCGCGCTCGCGCTCGAGCGAGCCGACCAGCCAGTCGAAGGCGACGATCTGCTCGCGGCTCTCGACCATCGGCAGGATGATGCCGTCGAGGCCGGGACCGACCACCGCCACCGCGTCGCCATAGCAGAACTCGGTGTTGAAGGCGTTGACCCGAATGTAGGCGCCGCCCTGGCGCGGCCGCTTCAACGCCTCGACGACCAGAGCGCGGGTCGCGACCTTCTCGGCCTTGGCGACCGCATCCTCGAGATCGAGGATCGCATTGTCGGCGCCGCAGCCGAACACTTTCATGACCTTCCGCGCATGGTTGCCGGGAGCGAAGAGGAAGCTGCGATACGCGGGCATGGCGTTTCCGTGGGAGAGACCCGGCGATGATGCCAAGGCGATGGGAACAGGGCAAACCAGCGGCGGCTTGCCCGGCAGGGCACGACGCCATGGCCGGAGAGCGGGTGACGCTTGCGACGGCGACAACGGCCCTTCCATTGCACCGCGGCCGAAACGAGATCCCCCGATTGCGCCGCCAATGGCGCTGCGAACAGCGCCTGAACCGGCGGCGCCGCTCGTGGGATGACGGAGAAACCGACTCCGGCGAGTACCCTGCTGTTGGCGCGAGGGCCGGGCACCGCCTATGGTCTGCCCGCAAGATCCCCGACGACGGAGCAATCCAATGGCCTATTCCCTGTACGACGCGGCGGTAACTCCCTGCATCCAGCAACTCGGCGCACTGGCCGGCATCATCGACAAGACGGCCGCGCATTGCGCCGCCAACAAGATCGAGGAAGCCGCCCTGCTGCAGGACCGGCTGTATCCCGACATGTTCTGCCTTGCCCGGCAGATCCGACAGTCGGCGGACTTCGCCATGAACACCGGCGGCCGCCTGGCGGGCGTCGCTCCTCCGGCCCTGCCGGCCGTGGACGACACCAGCTTCGCCGCCGCCAAGAGCCGCGTCGAAACCGCTCTGGGCTTCGTGAAGTCGCTGACGCGCGCCCAGGTCGACGGCGCGGAGGACAAGGTCATCGCCTGGACCGCCGGCGGCAACGAGCGGAAGTTGAAGGGCAACGACTACCTGCAGCAGTTCGCGCTGCCGAACTTCTTCTTCTTCGTGACGACGGCCTACGACATCCTGCGCCATCGCGGCGTGCCGATCGGCAAGCGCGACTTCCTCGGCCCGGTCAACTGGCTGTAAGTTCCCGACCTTCCGCTCGGCTGCTCAGCCGAGCGGAAGGTGCGCAGGCCACGGCGGCGAGACAAGTTAACAGCATCGATGAATTCTTCGCCGACGCCACAGGCTGATCGGCCTGCCGGCCCTTGCGTGGCACCGTCGAGCGCCCTTTCGACGCCGTGGTGCGGGCAGCTCAGTCCTTCGCCGGCGACCTGGTATAGTCGGCGTCGCTCACCGGCTCGAGCCACGTCGTCGCCTGGCCTTTCTCGTCGGTTTCCGACATGGCGAGATGGCACATCATCGTATCCGGCGCCGAGCCGTGCCAATGCCGCGCGTTCGGCGGGATCACCACGGTGTCGCCCGGGCGGATTTCCTGAACCGGCTGCCCTTCGAGCTGGTAACGGCCGACGCCGGACAGCACGTGGAGGATCTGCCCGACCGCGTGCTGATGCCAGTTGGTGCGGCCACCCGGCATGAAGGTCACGCGCGACGCGCGCAGCCGCGAGGGGCCCTCGGGAGCCCACACCGGATCGGACATCACCGGACCGACGAAGTTTGCCGCTTCCGCCTTGGATGTCGGGCGGGTCGAGGCACGCATGATTCTGGGCTTCAACTTCTTCTCCCTTTGGCAACGGCAGCGTGCTGCCGGCTATAGTGCGTCGACAGTCCCACCTTTCCTCCGACCTGTCGACGGCTCGCAAGTCGGGTCCGGACCGGCAGCGTCCCAGCGCAGCGACAACACTGGCAATCGCTGGGCGCACCTGCGCAACGTGGACCGATTTCCCGCCGAATCCCTTTCCGTGTCGTCGGCTCGCCTTCAGAACCAGGAAGCCTTGTCGACCTGGTTGCGCAGCGGGCGCCCGGCACCGAAGGCGCGGCAATTGTCGGCCATGATCTCGAAGCGACGCTCGTCGAGATAGGGCCCATGTCCGGCCATGTGCGGCGTGAGCAAGACGTTCGGCATGGCCCAAAGCGGGTGCTCGCGCGGCAACGGTTCCTGCTCGAAGACATCGAGCGCCGCGCCGGCGATCTCGCCAGCTTTCAAAGCTGCGACCAGGTCATCCAGCCTGGTCGTCATGCCGCGGCCGATGTTGATGAAGAATGCCGTCCGCTTCATGCGCTGGAAGCGGGCGCGATCGAAGAAACCTTCGGTCGCCGGCGTATGGGGCACCGTCAGGACGACGAAGTCGGCACGCGGCAGCAGGTCATCCAGGGCATCCGGCGGATGCAGCTCGGTCACCCCTTCAGGTGCCGCCGCGCGGCGCGCATCGGTTGCCAGCACGGTCACGCCGAACGCCGCGAGCAGGCGCGCGGCCTCGGCGCCGATGCCGCCCACGCCGACGACCAGGGCCGTCGCCTCGGGCAGGTGCACGACATCGCCGGCCTCCAGCGGGCTCTTCTTCCACTCGCGGCGCAGCTGTTGCGGGATGAACACGTGCAGCCCGCGGGCAAACGCCAGCACGAAGGCCAGGATGTGAGCGCCGATATGGTCGTTGAAGATCTCGCGGAAGTTGGTCACGCACACCGGGTGGGCGATCAGCTCGGGATAATAGTAGCCGGCCGCCGGCGCCGCCTGGGGCGCCTGGAGCCAGCGCAAGCTCGTGGCCTTCGTCAGGAGCTCCTTACCGAGCCAGCCAAAGGCGGCTTCCGCGTCGACGATCTCGCGCGCGGCGGTCTCCGCATCCTCGGCGACGACCACGCGGACCTCCGGCATGGCTTCGGCCAGGCGCCGCGCCCAGCCGCGGGTCGTTGCGGTCTGCGGCGGCAGCATGACGAACTTGAAGGAATTCCGGCTGACCATGACGTTTCCCCTGTCTTCACCCGAGCCTGTACTGCCTCTGAAAGAACGCCGAATGCCGGCCGCCGGCGGGCGGCCTGGCCGCGATGTGCTGCGTGACCTGGGAGTCTTCCGACCTGTTTCCGGCGACCATCAGCATGACGTGGTTCACCGGAATCGTCTCGAGCGTCCCGCGCTTCAACAGATCGGCAAGGATGCTTTCCGGCTCGCCTTCGGGGACGGCGACCCAGTATCGCAAGGCCTCGAGCATGCTCTGCGTCCTCGGGTCATGCGCCCTGTAGTCGCCCGCGACATAGTGCGTCCCCAGCGTCTCGATCCTGGCGATGCAGATCGGCTCACCCGTTGCCTGCGGATCTTCCGCGCTATGGTCGGTATGCAGGCCATGCGGCTGGGCAACGGTGAACCTGCCATACGCATAGTGCCCCTTGCGGTAGCGCGCCGACGGAACGAGCACGCCCATCATCTCGTCGACATCGTCGTTCACCGAGGGCCCACTGTCGGGCTTCGCGACAAGCCAACGGTCATCGACATATACCGTCTCGACGTCGTCGAGCAGCCTGGCATTTTCATGGATCGACCTGCTTGTGGCCTCGCGGAAGCGGGCAATCGGCATGGGCAGACGGGCATGCGCGTCGCGATCGTTGAAGCACGCATGCAGGCGCTCGATGAGAGACCACTGATCGGAGGAGAACTGCAGCGGTGCCAGTATCCTCAATCTCGGCGGCAGCGCCGCCCACGCCTCGCGAAGGCAGGTCATGATCTTCTTGCCTCGTTGCGGGCGCGGTCGGTGCAATCGCGTCCAAGCCGGCTCCGCCTGGGCACGCAAAATCCCGGGCACGCCTTGGCAGGGCACCAAGGGGAACTGCACCCGGCGGCGGCGGAGACCGCCACGCCCGGGACAACGGTCCGGCGAGAGATCATGCGCCGACAGTAGGACGTTGGCCGCGCGCGGCAAAGCCACGCCACCCCGAGAGTTTCGCCCTTGCCGCGAGCCGGATGCAGTACAGGGCATTCGCATATGGACAGATAACTCCGTCATCCCGACCGGAGCCGCGTGTAGCGCGGCGTAGTGGAGGGACCATTCTTGATGGCATTGCGACAAAGAAAGGTCCCTCCGCTACGCTCCGCTCCGGTCGGGATGACGGAGGTTTTGTGCCATATGCGAATCAGGTATGCGAATGCCCTGGCCGGGAAAGGGCATGAGAGTGCGTGCGTCGCATCGGGAAGGGAGAGCGTCGTGAGTGGACCACTGCAGGGCCTGCGGGTCATCGAGATGCCGGCCATCGGGCCGGTGCCGTTCTGCGGAATGCTGCTGGCCGATCTCGGCGCCGACGTGCTGCGCATCGATCGCCCCGGCGATGTCGATCTGGGCCTGCCGCTGCCGGCGAAGTACGAGCTGCTGGGACGCGGCAAGCGCTCGCTCGCGCTCGACCTGAAGGCACCGGCCTCGCTGCGCCTGATGCTCGACCTCGTCGAGCGCGCCGACGTGCTCCTCGAAGGGTTCCGGCCGGGGGTCATGGAGCGGCTCGGTCTCGGCCCCGACGTCACAGGCCAGCGCAACCCCGGCCTGGTCTATGGCCGCATGACAGGCTGGGGACAGAGCGGTCCGCTCGGGCAGGCGGCGGGACACGACATCAACTACATCGCGCTGTGCGGCGCCCTGCATGCGATCGGTCCCGGCGGCCAGCGCCCCGTCCCGCCGCTCAACCTCGTCGGCGATTTCGGCGGCGGCGCGCTCTATCTGGCGGTGGGCGTCCTGGCCGCGCTCTGCGAGCGCCAGCGTTCGGGCAAGGGACAGGTCGTGGATGCCGCCATGGTCGACGGCGCGGCGTCACTGATGACGATGTTCTACGCCATGATGGGCGCCGGGCAATGGCGCGAGCAGCGCGGCGCCAACGTCGTCGATTCCGGGGCGCCGTGGTACGACACCTACGAATGCAAGGATGGCGGCTTCGTCGCCGTCGGCGCCATCGAAGGCAAGTTCTACGACCAGCTCACCAAGGCGCTCGGCCTCGATCAGAACGTCCTGCCCAACCGCCATGACCCCGAGAGCTGGCCGGCCCTGCGGAAGATCTTCGCCGAGCGGTTTCGCGCCAGGACGCGCGACGAATGGTGCGCCCTGATGGAGGGCAGCGACGCCTGCTTCGCCCCGATCCTGTCGATGACCGAAGCGCCGCATCATCCGCACATCGCCGCACGCCGGACTCTGGTCGAGCATGACGACGTGGTGCAGCCCGCTCCCGCGCCGCGCTTCTCGCGCACGCCGGGCGCCATCCGGCCGCCGCCCCGCCATCGCGGGTGAAGCAGGCGGACTGAGTATCTCGTCACCTCCCCAGCTTCGCTGGGGAGGTGTCGCCGTCTTACGGCGACGGAGGGGTCATAGGCCCCAGCCTCGTGGCTCATGCCCCCTCCGTCCGCGTCGGCATTTTGGCTGCGGAGCGGCCAAAAGCCCTTTGACCTTTCGGCTTCGCTCACGGCAGGCACGGACATCTCCCCAGCTTCGCTGGGGAGGTGCCCCGTCTTACGGGGCGGAGGGGTCATGAGCAGCGAGATTGGGGCCTATGACCCCTCCGTCCGCGATTACGCGGACACCTCCCCAGCTCCGCTGGGGAGGACAATGAGCCAGTCGATTCATGCAGCTGCTTCACCGGCCGAGCGAGGCCTGCACGGCAAGCTGGCCCGCGAGAACGGCGGGCGGCAGGCCGATATCGGCGGCCATGGCCACGTGCCCGTGGCGCTGCCGCACGTAGTCGAGGCCGTGACGCAGCATCGCCCTGGTGAAGCGCGCCGGCTTGCCGGCCAGCGCCGCTGCCGCGTCGGGCGAGCGCTGCTCGACCGGCCGCCAGAACGCCTCGATCTCGACATGCGCGACCACAGGGAGGCCGCAGGCCAGCGCGCCGAGGGCTGCTCGGCATCGAGATGATCCAGCGCAGCGATGAAGGATCCGTGAAGCCTGTCGTTGCGGTCCGTCGTGCCGTCCATGCGCGTGCTCCTCCGCCGAATGAAGGCCTCGATATGGGACCGCGAGATGACCTGCCAATGACGGAGTTACGCTACGCCACGATTGGTCACAGCATCGCGCGCGGGATGCAGCGATGCTGAAGAAAATCGCTACGCCTTGCGCACGCTGCGCACGCCCTTGGCGAGGCTGCGCACGTAATCGAGCACGCCCGGCACGAGAGCGGGCCTGACCTTGCCATCGGCGTCGAGCCCTGCCTTGACGCGATCGACGATGGCCGAGCCGACGACGGCCGCGTCGGCATGACGCGCGACCGCGGCAGCCTGCTCGGGAGTCTTGATGCCGAAACCGACGCCGACCGGCAGGGCGGTGTGCCGCCGGATGCGCGCGACGTGCGCGGCGACAGCGTCCTCGCTGGCCGACTTGGTTCCGGTGATGCCGAGCACCGAGACGAAGTAGACGAAGCCCGACGAGTATTTCAGGACGGCCGGCAGCCGCTTGTCGTCGGTCGTCGGCGCGGTCAGCAGCACGGTGTCCAGCCCGTGCGCGAGGGCGTGCGGCTTCAGCTCGTCGGCTTCCTCGGGCGGCAGGTCGACCAGGATGAAGCCGTCGACGCCGGCGTCCGCCGCCTGGCTGCAGAACCGCGCGGCGCCGCGCTGGTAGACGAGATTGTAGTAGCCCATCAGCAGGATCGGCGTGTCCCTGTCGCTCGCCTCGCGGCGAAAGCGGCGCACCATGTCGAAGGTGGCATCGACCGTGATGCCGGCCTTGAGCGCGCGCTGCCCCGCGAGCTGGATCGACGGGCCGTCGGCCATCGGGTCGGTGAACGGCATGCCGAGCTCGATCAGGTCGGCGCCGGCATCGGGCAGCCCCTTCAGGATCTGGTAGCTGGTCGCCGGATCGGGATCGCCGGCCGAGATGTAGGCGACCAGACCGGCGCGCTTGTCGGCCGCCAGCCGGGCGAAGCGCTGGGTGATGCGGCTCATGCTTGGTCCTTTGGTGTTACCAGTGTGAGCGGAGGCCTGATGCGAACCCGCTCCTCTTCGAAGATTGCCACTCGATTGGACATGTCGACATCGGCCGCCAGCCCAATGGCACGTATCGCAAATTCCACGATCATCTGTTGATTGGCGTCGCGGGGCCGCAACACGATTGCGCCGGCATGGCTGCGAGTGGCTGCCGCCAGCCGACCGAAGTCGCGATCCAGCGTCAGCAGCATCCGTCTTTCCTGCACGCTGGCCTGCCATATCGCTTCATCGGGCTTTCCCAGAAGGCCTTCGTCAGCCGCCGTGTGAACATCATGCCCGGCTTCTCGTAGCGTTCCGGCCAGCAGCCGGGGCATGTTCTCGTCCAGCTTGAGACGCATCACTCTGCCGGCAGGCCGAGCTCGGGCAAGTCGTCCTTGGCGCTGTTCGCTGCGAAGGCGATCGCTGCCTTGACGTGGTCGGGCTTCAAGGACGGATAGGCGTCAACGATCTGCTCGGTTGTCATTCCGTTGGCGACATCGGCGAGCACTTGCCTCAGGAGAATGCGCGTTCCCTTCATGGTCGGAAGGCCACCGCAGATCGACGCATCGCGCACGATATGATCCTGCCACCTGTAAGGCATGGCACGCTCCATCGTCTCGAGCCCTAGATGCCCAGCCGCTCGGCGACGGCGAACACGTCCTTGTCACCGCGGCCGCACAAATTCATCACCAGCAGATTGTCCCTGGGCAGGGTCGGCGCGAGCTTGGTGACGTGGGCCAGCGCATGCGCCGGCTCGAGCGCGGGGATGATGCCCTCGAGCCTGCACAGGAGTTGGAAGGCTTCCAGCGCCTCCTCGTCGGTCGCCGACACGTACTCGACGCGGCCCAGCTCCTTCAGCCACGAATGCTCGGGGCCGATGCCGGGATAGTCGAGGCCGGCCGAGATCGAGTGCGCCTCGGTGATCTGGCCCTCGCCGTCCTGCAGCAGATAGGTGCGGTTGCCGTGCAGCACGCCCGGACGGCCGCCGGTCAGCGACGCGGCGTGCTCGCCGGTCTCGACGCCCTTGCCGCCCGCCTCGACGCCGACGATGCGCACGCCGGCGTCGTCGAGGAAGGGATGGAACAGGCCCATCGCGTTCGAGCCGCCGCCGATGCAGGCGACCAGCGTGTCGGGCAGGCGGCCTTCCGCTTCCATCATCTGGCTGCGCACCTCGTTGCCGATCACGCACTGGAAGTCGCGCACCATCGCCGGATAGGGATGCGGGCCGGCCACCGTGCCGATGCAGTAGAAGGTCGTCTCGCAGGTCGCCACCCAGTCGCGCAGCGCCTCGTTCATGGCGTCCTTGAGCGTCGCCGAGCCCGCCGTCACCGGCCGCACCTCGGCACCCAGCATCTTCATGCGCACGACATTGGGCGCCTGCCGGTCGACGTCGACCGCGCCCATGAACACCACGCAGGGAATGTCGAACAGCGCGCACGCCGTCGCCGTGGCGACGCCATGCTGGCCGGCCCCCGTCTCGGCGATCACCCGCGTCTTGCCCATGCGCTTGGCGAGCAGGACCTGGCCCAGCACGTTGTTGATCTTGTGGCTGCCGGTGTGGTTCAGCTCGTCGCGCTTGAAGTAGACCTTGGCGCCGCCGAGATGGCGGGTCAGGCGCTCGGCGAAATAGAGCGGGCTCGGCCGCCCGGCATAGTGCGTCAGCAGATAGGTCAGCTCGCCCGTGAACTGCTCGTCGGCCTTGGCCTCGTTGTAGGCCTTCTCCAGCTCGAGGATCAACGGCATCAGGGTCTCGGCGACGTAGCGGCCGCCGAACAGGCCGAAATGCCCGCGCTCGTCGGGGCCGATGCGGAAGCTGTTGGGGGACGTGGCCATCGCGTTTCCTGAAAGACATCATGCACCTCCCCGCGGGTGGGGAGGCGCATGGGCCTTAGCAGCCCCGGCAGGGGTCGGTCAAAAGATGCCTTACCCGCGCTTGGCCTTGGCAGAGATCACCTTGGGCTGGTCGCTCCGACCAAGCCGGCCTCAGGCTTCCATTTTTTGGAATTCCGTGCCATCCTCACGCATGATTGTCATCGGCGCCGGCGTCGTCGAAAGTTACTTCGCCGACCACGGCGGCCATCGAGGCATCCGGGCGGCACGAGCGCAGTACGATGCGTGGCTTGGCATCGTCGCCCGGGCAGCGTGGCGCAATCCCGAGGATGTCAGGCTGTCACATCCGAAGGCGAGCGTGCTGAAGGCCGGTCGGGTGGCGTTCGATATCAAGGGCAATGACTATCGATTGAACGCCCGCATCCAGTATCAGGCGGGCGTCGTGGCGATCCGGATTTTCGGGACGCATGCCGAGTACGACAGAATTGACGCGGGGTCGGTTTGATGGATGCGATGCTGATCTTGATCGATAGCGATGCAGAGCTGGAGCGCGCCCGCGCGCTCGTCGAGCGCCTTTGGGAATCCGACGATCCCGCCGACGTCGCCCGGCTTCAAACGCAGGCGCGCCTCATTGCCACCTACGAGGAGAGCAAGTGGCCTCCCCGGCCGGCCAGCACGGCGGCCTTGATCCGCCATCTGATGGATCAGCACGGTGTCACGCGGGCCGAGATGGTCCCGATCCTTGGTACGCCGAGCCGGGTCAGCGAAGTCCTGAGCGGCAAGAAGGAACTCAGCATGGCGATGGTACAGCGCCTGCGAGCGCGCTTTCGCGTGTCCGCGGACGTGCTCATTCCGCCGCCCCGGAAGGTGCCAACCCGCCGCTCGTCCAGACGCGCCGCCGCCTGACGACTGCTTCCGGACTTCACCACACGCGAAGACCGACTGTGGCCTACCTGCGCTTGGCCTTGGCCGATTTCCTCTTGGTCCGGACCGCCGACTTGCGCGCCGCTGCGGTGGCACTGCCGCGCGCCGGTCCGGCATTGACCTCGACGATCACCTCGATCTCGACCGGAATGCCGCGCGGCAGCGAGCCCATGCCGACCGCCGAGCGGGCGTGCCGGCCGCGATCGCCGAACACGGTGACGAAGAGGTCGGAGCAGCCGTTGATCACCTCGGGCTGCTCGCCGAACTCGGGCGTGGCGTTGACCATGCCCAGCACCTTGACGATGCGCTTGACGCGATCGAGGTCGCCCAGCTCCGCCTTCATCACGGCGATCAGGCTGAGGCCGGTCTGCCGCGCGAACTCGTAGCCCTGCTCCTTGGTGAAGTCGCGGCCGACCTTGCCGACCGGCAGCGGATGGCCCGGCAGGCCCGGCCCCTTGCCGGCGAGGTACAGGAGGTTGCCGGTGCGCACGGCGTTGACGTAGTTGGCCAGCGGCGCGGTCGGCATGGTGAGCTCGATGCCGAGTTCCTTCAGCCGTCGTTCTGTCTTCATCGCAAAGTCTCCCCCGTCAAAGCGCCTTCACCCGGTCGAGGAAGGCGCCGATCAACGCGAGGGATTTCACACCGCGACTCGATTCGACGCCAGAAGAAACGTCGACGGTGCGCGCTCCCGTCACGCGCACGGCTTCCGCGACATTGTCCGCTGTCAGCCCGCCGGCGAGGAACCACGGCAACGGCACGGTGCGGCCGGACAGGAGCGTCCAGTCGAAGGCGCGGGCATTGCCGCCGGGCAGCGTGCCGCCGGCCGCCTCGAACATCAGCCGGTCGGCGACGCTGCCGAAGTCCGCGATGCCGCGCACGATGTCGGCTGCCTCGGCGACCTTGATCACCTTCATCACCGGCCTGCCCGTGCGCGCCTTGATGCCGGCGACGCGGTCGGGTTTCTCGCCGCCCTGGAGCTGCAGCAGGTCGATGGCGCCGCTCGCCAGCCGCTCGTCGAGCAGCGCATCGTCGGGATCGACGAACAGGCCGACCCGGCCGACGCCCGGCGGCACGCACTTGCCCAGCGCGGCCAGGAGCTCGACCGAGCCGACATGGCGCGGCGAGCGCGGATAGGTGACGAAACCGACCCAGCGCGCGCCGCCCCGCGCGGCAGCGTAGATCGCCTCCGGCGTCGTCAGGCCGCAAATCTTCGCCTCGACGCTCACGTGTGACCGGCCCCGGCACTCACAGGTTGTTGACCCCCGCCTCGCGCGCGATCGCCTCGGCGGCGGCGCGCGGATCGTCCGCCTTGTAGATCGGCCGGCCGACCACCAGGTGGGTGGCGCCGAGATCGACCGCCTGGCGCGGCGTCATGGCCCGTTTCTGGTCGTTGGCGTCGCTGCCCGCCGGCCGGATGCCGGGCACCATCAGCACGAACTCGGCGCCACAGGCCCGGCGCAGGGCGGCAATCTCGAGCGGCGAGCAGATGACGCCGTCGAGCCCGCAGTCGCGCGCCAGGCCGGCGAGCCGCAGCACCTGGTCCGACGGATCGGCCGGCACCCCGGTGGCCTCGAGGTCGCTGCGATCGAGCGAGGTCAGCACGGTGACGCCGAGCAGCCTGGGCCGCGCCACGCCGAGCCGGGCCGCCCGCTCGGCCGCCTCGGCGACCGCCGCCCGCAACATCTCGCGCCCGCCCTGGACGTGAATGGTGATGTAGGTCGGCTCGAGATCGACCACGGCGCGGATGCCGCCGGCCACGGTGTTGGGGATGTCGTGCAGCTTGAGATCGAGGAAGAAGCCCACGCCGGTCGCTCGCACCGGCGTCGGGAAGGCGTAGCGCACCCCCGGCGCCCCGTGCGCCAGGAAGAACTCCAGCCCGAGCTTGATGCCGCCGACCGCCGGGCTGGGCCCGCCGGCGATCGACTGGATCAGCCGGGTGGCCTGGGCGAGATCGGTGGTGTCGACGCCGCAGTAGACGGGATTGGCTCGGGTACGCATGGCGGCCGCAACCTAGTGATCGGGCACGCGGGCGGCAACTGTTCCCGGAAGATTCCTCGATGCTTTGATTGCAAGCGGCGCGACTGCTATACGCGTATGTCGACGCGTGAGGTCCAGCATGCTTGCCGTGCGTTTGCCGCCCGAAATCGAACGTCGCCTGGAAGCTCTTGCCAAGGCGACTGGCAGGACCAAGACATTCTATGTTCGAGAGGCGATCCTCGAGCATCTCGAGGATCTCGAGGACCTGTACCTCGCCGAGCGTGAGCTCAAGGCTGTCCGCGCGGGCAAGTCCAAGACGATATCGCTCGAAGAGCTGATGAAGCAGTATGGCTTGGAAGATTGAGCTTTCGGGGCTGGCTCAACGGAACCTGAAGCAACTCGATCGCAAGGTTGCCCGACGGATTCTCGTGTTCCTTCACGGGCGTCTCGCTCCGCTCGACGATCCGCGAAGCATCGGGCAGGCGCTCCGCGGCTCGAGTCTGGGACAATTCTGGAAGTATCGCGTCGGCGATTGGCGCATCATCGCCAGCATCGAGGACCGTAACATTCGCATTCTCGTCGTTCGCATCGGCAATCGACGCGAAGTCTATCGTTGACGCAAATCCGCCCCCAAATCCCTGAACGACGCTCATCCTCTTCCGGACCGCGAGCACCTGCCCTGAGCTTGTGAGCGAGCAAGATGCTCGCGGTCCGGAAGACGAAGACTCCGGGTGCGCTCAGCTCTTGCGGCCGTAGCTCGCCAGGCCGCCGGTCGCCGACTTGGGCGGATGGGCGCGGATCGCGTCCTCGTTCGGCTCGGTGCCCCAGCCGGGACGCGACGGCATCACCAGGTGGCCGTCGACGATCTCGGGCACGTGGGTGAACAGCTCGTGGTCCCATTCGAGCCGGTCGATGTCGGTCTCCATGATGCGCAGGTTGGGCACGCAGGCGGCGAAGTGCGCGTTCATCATGGTGCACAGGTGGCCGTAGAAGTTGTGCGGCGCCACGTTGACCTCGTGCGCCTCGGCGAGGTTAGCGATCTTCATCGACTGCCAGACGCCGTTCCACGGCGTGTCGATGATCGCCACGTCCATCGCCTGCTCGCGGAAGTAAGGCAGGAACTCGCGGATGCCGAGCAGGGTCTCGCACGAGGAGATCGGATGGGGGCTCTGGCGGCGGATCAGGCCGAGCGCCTCGGGGCTGTAGGTGTCGATCTCGATCCAGAACATGTCGAGGTCGCGGATGGCGCGCAGGATCTTGAGGTAGCCTTCGGTGCTGGCATTGAAGTTGAGGTCGAGCAGCAGGTCGACGTCAGGGCCGGCGCCCTCGCGGATTGCCTCCAGATGCATGCGCAGGTTGCGCAGCACATGGCGATCGACGTTGCGCTCGGGATAGGCGGGCACGCCGAAGCCCGGCCGCCAGCCTTTGGGATTCTTCTTGTCCTGATCGTAGATGAAGATGTTGGTCTTCATCGCCGTGAAGCCCTTCTCGCGCACCTCGCGGCCGATCGCCTTGACGCCGTCGAGGTCGGTGATGGCCGGCTTGAAATAGCCCGGATGGTTGATGCGCCAGGTCGCGCAATGCGACCAGTAGACCCGGATGCGGTCGCGCACCTTGCCGCCCAGCAGCACGTAGCACGGCACGCCGAGCGCCTTGGCCTTGGCGTCGAGCAGGGCGTTCTCGATGGCACCCAGCGCCAGCGCGACGACGCCCCCCGCCGCCGGGCGGGTGACGGAATAGAGCTCGCTGTAGAGCCGCTCGTGGTCGCCGACCGGCTGGCCGACCAGGCGGGACGACAGCTTCTCGATCGCGGTGCCGACGCCCGGCGCGCCGAAGCCTTCGTCGTACTCGCTCCAGCCGACGATGCCGTCCTCGGTCGTCACCTTGACGAAGTAGTAGTTGCGCCAGCCGGCATCGGCGGCGAGCGTCTGCACCGAGCGAATCTTCGAATCGACTTTCATGGTCGGGTCTCTCCCCTGGGCATTTCCTCGGTGCTCTTGTTAGCACCATTGCCGGAGGCGGTGCCCTCGCCGTCGGCAAAAAAATCGCAGTCCCGGCGCCGCCCCCTTGAACGGTCGGAAGCAGCACCTAGATGGTCTCGTCGCGGGGCGCCGACCACGGGCCTGCGCAGCGATTGTCTCCCCATGTTGCTCCGAGGAGGACGTGATGATTCAATTGGACAGCGCCGACATGCGATCGGCGACCTGCCTGCCATCCCTCGACAGCGGCTCGCGCGAGCCATCTGTCTTCCCCAAGACCGACACCGGCTCCGGGCCGGGCGACTGGAGCGCGGGCTCCGCCTCGGTGGAGTTCCTGCCCTACGTCTCGCCGCCGCCGATGCCGTGGCCGCGGGTCTTCCCGAGCTTGTGAGAGGGTGCCATGGCCTTGTTCTACCAGGATCCGTTCGACGCCCTGTCACAGTTCCAGCGCACCCTCGATCAGCTGCGCTCGAGCAGCTGGCTCGCCGACAGCCCAAGCGGCGGTGGCACCTATCCGCCGCTGAACGTCTTCCGCAAGGGTGACGACATCATCATCGTCGCCGAGGTGCCGGGCGTCGCGAAGGCCGACCTGCGCATCGAGGTCAAGGGCAGCACGCTGCGCATCGCCGGCGCGCGCTCGGTCGGCCCGGCAGGGCCGGCGAGCAGCCATCGCCGGGAGCGCCGCGGCGGCCGCTTCGACCGTACCATCGAGCTGCCGATCGCCATCGATTCCGAGAAGGTGAAGGCCGAGTGCCGCGACGGCATCCTGGCGCTGCACCTGCCGCGCGCCGAGCACGACAAGCCCCGCTCCATCCCCATCGCCTGAACCGGAGCCCGACCATGGCCGACTCTCAGACACTCGAAGTGCAGGAAAAGAAGGAAGCGGCGCCACGCGGCGGCGAGCAGACCAAGCCCGCCCGCTACTTCGTGCCGGTCACCGACATCTACGAGACCGACCAGGCACTGGTGGTCGTCATGGAAATGCCCGGCGTCGACCGCAAGGACATCGACATCCGCATCGAGGAGGACGTGCTGCGCGTCGAAGGGCGCATCGATCACGCCAAGTACGACGGCATGGAGCCTCTCTATACCGAGTACAGCGTCGGTCCGTTCGCGCGGAGCTTCGCGCTGTCGCACATGATCGACCAGCAGCGCATCGACGCGGCGTTCACCGACGGCGTGCTGACCCTCAACCTGCACAAGGTGCAGAAGGCCGCACCCCGGAGGATCGAGATCGGCTGAGCGCGTTCGGGCTGCGAGCGCGCCACCCGTAAGATCCAAGCTTTTCCGCTGGGAGCGCGCCACTGGAGTGACGCGCTCAGGGTATGTCAATAGGTCTGAATTTCTGGCACTGACTCACTGAGTCAGTGCCGAATTTCTGCTCTTTTGACCGGTCCAGCAAAGTCCTCATCCTGAGGAGGTCGCGTGTAGCGACCGTCTCGAAGGATGGGCGACACACGAAATCGTTGGAAAACCGGTGTCGCGGCACCCGGTTTGTTGCCGCCCAAAGGGCGAAGGTGACTTCGCCCGAATCGAGACGCCGCGCTCCGCGCGGCGGCTCAGGGTGAGGAGGGGAGCGCGTCGAAGGACGGGCCGCTCCTCACGGTGAGCGGAAGTCGCGTCATGGCCCAGCTTCGAAGTCGCCTGTTCCCATTCTGTTCCCGGAACGGTAGACTGGTCGGATGCCCCTGCGGAACAGCGACCGATGACTCGCCGCGCCGGCAGCGCCGACCTGCCGCTGCATGGCGGCCGCGTGCCGCGCTGGCTGGCCGACCGCATGACCCGGCTCGGCACGGTCGTCGCCGAGGCGATCGTCCTCGAGCACGGGCGCGACGAGTTTCTCCGCCGCCTCGCCCATCCCTTCTGGTTCCAGAGCTTCGGTGCCGTGATGGGCATGGACTGGCATTCGTCGGGTATCACCACCAGCGTGCTCGGCGCCCTGAAGCGCGGGCTGGCGCCGCGTGCCGGCGAGCTCGGCCTGCATGTCTGCGGCGGACGCGGCAGGCATTCGCGCCAGACGCCGCACGAGCTGGTCGGTCTCGGCGAGCGGCTCGGCATCGACGGCACCGCGCTCGCCCGCACCAGCCGCCTGATCGCCAAGGTCGACAGCGCGGCGGTCCAGGACGGCTTCGATCTTTACCTGCACGGCTTCATCGTTGCCGACGATGGCCACTGGGTCGTCGTCCAGCAGGGCATGAGCGACGCGCGCGGCCAGGCGCGGCGCTATCACTGGCAGTCGGAGGGCCTGGAGAGCTTCGTCGAGGCGCCGCATGCCGCCATCGACGGCCTCGACCAGGGCATCATCGTCAACCTCACCGACCGGCGTGCCGCCGCCTCCCGGCAAGGCCAGCTCGACCTGCTGGGCAGCCTGGGACCGGACGGCATCGGTCGGCGCCTGGCGGACATCGATCCGCCGCCGACCAGGGCAAGCCCGGCGCCGCTGCAACCGACGCTGCCGCATCTCGTCATGCCGGATCATCACGACGTGCGGGCGGAAGACATCGTGACGCGACGGCTGCACGGCAACCTCGCCGCGGCGGCCGATGCCGCGCCGGCCAACTTCGCCGACCTGCTGCTGGTGCCGGGCGTCGGCGCCCGCACCATCCGCGCCCTCGCCCTGGTCGCCGAGGTGGTGCACGGCGCACCCTGCCGGTTCAGCGACCCGGCGCGCTTCTCGATCGCCCATGGCGGCAAGGACCGCGCACGATCGACACGCTGAAGCGCGCGGTCGCCCGGGCGAGGCTCGGCCATGCCGAGGAGCTGGCGGCGATCCGCCGGCTCGACGAGCAGGCTCGCCGTCTCGAGCGGCACGCGACAGGCCCGTCGGTCGAGGCACTCTTCGCCGAGGAACGCGCGCGCTCGCACGCCTATGGCGGACGCAGCGTGCTCGGCCAGGAGCCGGCGCCGGCGACGCTCGCGGAACGCCGCGCGTAAAAGTTGCCACCTTCAACGTCAACGTTGTTACGCCTGCCGGTGCTGTCGCGTTGGCTGGGCAAGGCCCGGCCCGACATCGTCTGCCTGCGGGAACTCAAGGCACCGCAGGAGAAATTCCACCGCCCACGCCAAGCTCTCGCGCGGGGTGGGTGGACGCCCTGCGCGCTCAGGCGTCTCTCAGCTCAAGGCGTTGCTCGATCCGCTCCAGGCGACTCTCCAGGCGATCGATTCGCCGTGATTGCCCGGCGAAGTCGCCATGTACCATGGCGACCGACTTCTCCACACCGGCAAGCCGTTCCTCGACGGCTGTCAGCCGTTGCTTCACGTCACGCATGTCCTCGCCGAGGCGATCCATCTTGCCATCGAGGGGGCGCAAAAAGACGAGCGTCAAGTTCTCGGGTTCGTCGGCCATTCTCGCAATGTAGACCTGCCGTTCGCCTGCCGCCAGAGCCGCGCTGCCCTGGGCCAGGGACGCTGTCGACACGTCGCAAGACCGTCGGCTGCTAGGTGAAGAACGCGAAGGCGACCGTCGCGCACATCGTGCATGATCCGATCGAGGTCGCTGCGAAGAAGCTTCTCGTCCCAGCCGTCCTGCCGCTGCCGAGGGGATTGCCGTCGAAGCATGAACCAGAGTCCGCGACGTCTCGGCACCGCTCGTCACGCCGCCGCGAGAGCTTTCTTCAGCCGGCATGACGAGGGCAGAAGTGACGCGGCTCGCATGGAAAGGCGGACAAGCTCTTGATCGATCCTACCCCCTCCGACCGCAGTGCCAACGCCGCGACATCGTCCTTCGCCGAGTCTCCACTGCTCGATGCCGCCATCCATCATCGATTGCTGCTGCGCTGGCGCGGCTTGGCGGCGGTTGCGTTCGGCCTGCTCGTCTTCTTCTGGCCGCATCTGACCCTGACCGGGTTGACGATGCTCTGGGGAGCCTATTCCTTCGTCGACGGCTGCCTCGCCCTCGGCGTCGCCGTCGGCGGCCGCCCCGGAACGCCGCGCGCCGGGCTGGGGTTGATTGGATTGGCCGGCATCGCCTGCGCCGCGGCGGTGCTGGTCGCTCCCGAGAGCGTCGCCAGCCACCTGGTGGCGATCGTCGCGTCGTGGGCGATCGGCACCGGCGCAATGCAGGCATGGGCTGCCGTGAAGCTCCGCAAGGCCGTCGACGGAGAATGGGTCCTGGCTCTCGACGGCGCCGGCGCGATCGCCTTCGGCGTTGCCCTGACCCTGTGGCCGCGACTGGAGATGGGTCACCTGGTGTGGCTGATCGGCGGCTTCGCCCTGCTGCTCGGAAGCCTGTACCTGGCCATCAGCCTGTGGCTCCGCGAGCAGCGCTGACGCAGGGTCATGCTCTTGCTCTTTGGACCGCGAACATCTTGCCTGCGGCCCAAAAGAGCATGACCTGAGGCCGGGGCACCGCCTGCCTACTCGTGAAATCCGCCACGAGACTGTTGACCCGGCCCTTGGGGCCGGTCCCATAGGATTGCCGTCGGCACGAGCGAGGCAAGTCATGGGCGTCTCCAGCGAGTTCTTGAATCCCTCCGAAGCGGCCAGGCGGCTCGGCATCTCGGCCAAGGCGTTGCGGCTCTACGAGCAGCGCGGGCTCATCGCGCCGGTCCGCAGCTCGGCCGGCTGGCGGGCCTCGTCGCCCTGCGCGCGCTCGGCTTCAGCCTCGCCGGCGTGGCGCGGGCGTTGACGGGCGATCTCGCTGCCCTCGACAGTGCCCTCGCCGGCCATCAGGCGACCGTGGACGAGCGCATCCGCCACCTGTCGGCGTCCGCGGGCAAGGTGCGCGTGCTCAGGGAGGCGCTGGCGCGCGGCGAGCCGCCGAGGCCCGGCGATCTCGCGACCCTGGTGGGGCGAGCCTCCCGACTCGACGTCGCCTTCGCTCTTCCCTGGCCGTGGGGTGGCGAGCGGTTCGAGCTCGGCGACATCGGCCCCCTGACCTACATCACCGGGCCCCTGGGCAGCGGCAAGACGCGGCTGGCGAAGCGTCTGGCCGAGGAGATTCCCGACGCCGTCTTCGTGGGCCTCGACCGATCCGCGGAGAACGGGGCAGCGGCCCGATCACGGCTGGCCGGCGATCCGGCGCTCGGGTCGCGGGTCGATCGCGCCCTCGCCTGGCTGATCGAGGATGGCGGCACGCAATCCGACGCCCTGGTCGCCCTGCTCGTCGCGCTCGAATCGCAGGGAGCGCACGCGCTGGTCATCGACATGGTCGAGCAGGGGCTCGACGGGCCCACCCAGGAAGCGCTGATCGCCCTGCTGCGCCGTCGCGGACCGGCCGCCCGGCCGCTGTTCCTGCTCACGCGCTCAACCGCCGTCCTGGATCTCGGGTCGGTCGGCGCCGGCGAGTCGATCCTGTTCTGTCCCGCCAATCATGGCGTCCCGATGCGCGTCGCGCCGTATCCAGGGAGCTGCGGCTACGAGGCGCTCGCCTCGTGCCTCGCCTCCCCGGACGTGCGGGCGCGGACCGAGGGAATGATCGCGCTGCGCCGATGACCAGCTCGGCGGTTCCTTTCGTGCAGTCGTCTTCCTATCCGCTGCGGCCCGGCAACCGGGTGCGGCCGCTGATCGACGGCGAGCCGGCCTTCCGGCGTATCTGCCAGGCGATCGAGGCGGCCCGCCAGAGCGTCTGGGCGACGGTGACCTTCATGTGGGCGACCTTCGAGATGCCCGACGGTCGGGGCAGCACGCTGGACGTGCTCGATCGCGCCGCCGCGCGCGGCGTCGACGTGCGGCTCCTCTTCTGGCGCCCGGACGCCGAGACCGGACGCCACGAGCGCAATGCCTTCCGGGGATCGACGGAGCACATCGGCCTGCTCGAAGCGCGTCGGTCTGCGGTGAAGATTCGTTGGGATCGCGCCCATCCCGGTTTCTGCCAGCACCAGAAGAGCTGGCTGGTCGATGCCGGCGCCGACGGCGAGACCGCCTTCGTCGGCGGGATCAACCTCAATCCTCATTCGATGGTCGCGCCCGGTCACTGCGGCGAAGGGCACAATCACGACGTCTACGTCGAGATCGCCGGGCCCTCGGCCGTCGACGTCCACCACAACTTCGTGCAGCGCTGGAACGAGGCGAGCGAGCGGCAGGCACCGGATGGACGCTGGGGCGCCGGCAGCGAGACCGACCTCCCGTTCCCGATCCGGGTTCCCGCCCGGCGCGGCGACGCCACCGCGCAGATCCAGCGAACGATCCACGCCGTACGCTATCGCGACGGGACGGCAACGCCTGACGGGCGACCATTCGACATCGCGTCGGGCGAGCGATCGATCCTCGACCAGTATCGCGCGGCCATCGACGCGGCGCGGCGCACCATCTACATCGAGAACCAGTATCTCGATGTGCCGGAGACGGGACGCCGGAGATCACGCCTGGCAGGGGTTCGCCTTCGAGCTCGACGCCACCACGCATGTGGGGTAGCGCCTCACGAAGCTCCTGGTCGATTGCCGACAAACCCTCACCAGCGCAGCAGTCGGCGTCCGAGGATTGCCCCCAGCGCGATGACCGGCAGCGCCGCGAGAACGTACCAGGTGACGACGAACAGCGGCGAGTCGTCGAAGCAGTGAAAGGCATAGAGCGATGCTCCGGCCGTCGCCGCAAGAAGGCCGGCTGCGGCGCCGGCGAGCGCCGGCGATGCGGGTGCTCCTCTTCGCAGGAACCACAGCACCGCCGCCAGCGGCGCGATCGCCAGGATGGGAATTGTCGTCAGGCAGACCACCGCGTTGCTGCCGACCAGCCGCGCCACCCACGCGGCCGCGGGCAGCATCGCGAGCTCGATCGCGACCGCTGCAACAGCCAGGGCAGCCAGCGGCGCCAGACGCCAGGCCGCCCGGCCGGACATCACCGGGCGCGACAGCGACACGCAGAGGCTGTACGCCAGGGCCAGCGCGAGAAAGACCATGGCGAGCTTGACCTCGAAGCGCCAGGTCACGAACGCCTCGGCAATGTCGGCACGGACGCCGAACTCGACCAGGAACAGCGCCAGCGAGACTGCGGCGCCTGCGACGAGCGCGCCGACCAAGCCCCGTGCCAGCGGTCTGCCCCGCGCCGCGCGATCGGCGACCAGCGCCTCGATCAGGCTCGCGGTCCTCATGACTGTCCCTTGCGATAGAGGGCGGCCAGCGCCTTGAGGGCACGATGCAACGCGACGCGAACCGCGCCCTCGCTCATGCCGAAGCGCACCGCCACCTCGGCCGCCCGACGGCCTTCGATCGAGATTTCCTCGACGATGCGGCGCTGGCGGTCCGGCAGGCTCTCCAGCAAGCGTCGCGAGTCGGTCCGTGCGTCGGCATCGGGATCGGTCGCGGCCGCGAGGCACTCGGCCTGGTCGTCGATGCTGACATGGTCGCGATAGCCGCGCCGGCGCAGATGATCGACCAGCTTGTGGCGGGCGATCGCGCGCAGCCACGGCTCGAGCGGCTGTGTTTCGTCCCAGGTGTCGCGCTTCAGATGCATCGCCAGCAAAGTCTCCTGAACCACGTCCTCGCAATCCGCCGCACTTCGGCCCGCCGCGACCATTTCCCGCCGCACGACGCTGCGCAGCCAGAGGGAGACGCGCCCGAGAACCTGCCGATAGGCGTCCTCGTTCCCCTGCCTGGCCAGCCGCATCAAGGTGGTAAGGTCGCTTTGGTCGGCCAAGAAAGTCGTTCTCTCACATGTTCGTGTACGGCGGCCGAGACGTTACACACGGCTTTTGTCGATCTTCGACGCGCGCCGCCTGAGAACGCCAGTGAAATCTTCAAGGGGGCCGCCGCCAAGCTCACCCGCTCGACTTGCAACGAAGATTTCGTCGCGGCCCTGTGTAACGACCGGCGGTCGCGTCGCGAATGACTGAATGCGGGCAACTGGCTCGCCATTCCAGGAGGACCTCCATGAACAAGCGTACAGTGATCGCCGCGGCCGCCTCGATCTTCGCCGCCAGCACCTTCGCCACCACGGCCTTCGCCGCCGGCGTCAAGTGCAGCGGCGCCAATGCCTGCAAGGGGCATAGCGCGTGCAAGAGCGCCAGCAACGCCTGCAAGGGCCAGAATGCCTGCAAGGGCAAGGGCTTCACCGAGGCGGCCAACGCCGGCGAGTGCACCGCCAAGGGCGGCAAGGTGATGTAGAGACCTGGAACGACGACATGGGCGCCCGGCCCGAGGCCGGCGCCCATGTCGGCCGCTTCGCCAGTTTCAACGGTGAGAATGGAGATCTCGTCCGATGGCCCGGGTCTCGATGGACGTCGATGCCGCTCGCCAGCAACGCGAGCCCGCCTCGACAACGCAGGGTGTCCGAATGAACGCGCTCGTGACGATCCTGTACGACTGGCCGCGCGTCGTGGCGGCAACGCTCGGCTGGGCGGCGCCGCTCGCCGTCCGCATCGTCGTCGGCTGGGTCTTCCTGTGGACGGGCTGGCAGAAGCTGCACTTCCTGCCGCAGATGATCGAGAACTTCCGCGAATGGGGCATCCCGGCGCCCGAAATCCTGACGCCGTTCGTCTCGGGCATGGAGTTCGTCGGCGGCCTGATGCTTCTGCTCGGCCTGCTGACACGCGTCGTCTCGGTGCCGATGATGATCATCATGCTGGTGGCGATCGCCTCGGCGAAGTGGGGCGATGTCGATTCGCTGCAGACCCTGCTCGGCTTCGAGGAAGTGTCGTACTTCGTGATGTTCGCCTGGCTGGGAATCGCCGGTCCCGGTCCGGTATCGCTCGACCACTTCATTCTCCGCGCGCTGCGCAAGCAGCGCCCGACGTCCGACTACGGAGCCTGATCGGAGTTCCGGGCGTGGCTGGTGGAACATGGCGCATGATCGACTTTTGCCCTATATTCAGCTCATGTCCTGTCTTGCCGCCAGGAGCTTGTGATGGCCGCACCACGCAAGCGCACGCGTGATGCGACTGCCAACCCGCCCGCCAGCGTGCGGGGGCATGTCAGCGAGGCTGGGCGTCTGAGCCTTCCCGCGGAGTTGCGGCGCGCGGTCGGGCTCGAGCGAGGCGGCCCCGTGCGGATCGAGCTCGTCGACGGCGCGATCCGCATCAGAACCATGAAAGAGGTGAAGGACCGCATTCGCGCCTTGGCCCGTGAAACCGGTCTTTCTGAAAAGGCGAGCGTGGCCGATTTTCTGGGTTGGCGCGCGGCTGAACGCACCAGAGAAACCAAAGCGGCCGGCAAACGGTGAGTGCCGTTGTCATCGATGCATCAGCGATCCTTGCGGCGATCCTTGGAGAGACAGGCGGCGATGCTGTTTTCAACATGCTGGACGATGCTGCGGTAAGCGCCGTCAACGTGGCGGAGGTGTACACTTATGCCGCGCTCAACGACCTGCCTCCTGATGCGATTGACGCCTTCTTTGCACACACCGGTATCGAGGTCGTGGCCTTCGACCGGCAGCAGGCAGTCACGGCGGGGCAGCTGGCCGTCGTCACGCGCAAGTCTGGCCTCTCCCTTGGCGACCGGTCCTGTCTCGCATTGGCCAAGATTCGCGACGCGGAAGTGCTGACAGCCGATCGCCCTTGGGCTCAGGTTGCGGGCGCAGCAGGATTGAAGATCATATTGCTCCGTTGATTCAGCGCGACTCCAGGCCTGAGAAGCAATGGCAGGTGCTGGCGCCCATTGACATCGCGTGGAAACCTCCTACTCAGGAAGGTCACTACAATCTGGAGACGAAGCGCCATGACCAAGGACGGGTCGGCGATGCGCTGGTACGTCGACGCGCGGGCTGAGGCCGGCGCGGCAGGGCATGGATCTGCGACTCCCGGACCTGGAAGGGACGAGCGATGACCGACGACGCCAGTCGAGCCTCCAATCCTGCCGGCCATCCGATGGATACCGTGCTGCAGAGGATCTTCGAGGATCCGACCGTCACCCTCGCAGGCGAGCGCAAGATGATCGCCGACGCAGGGACGCGGGTCACGCAAAAGGCCGCCGTCCAGCCGCCCTCCCGACCCGTTGCGCGGCCGGCCGACAGGCTGGTCGAGCTGGCGGGAACCGCCGAACTCTTCCACACGCCGGACGGCATCGCCTTCGCCGACGTCACCGTGGGTGGTCAACGCGAGACGGGTGATCGCGAGACGGGTCTGAGTGAAACGGGTCATCGCGAGACGGGCCATCGCGAAACCTGGGCGGTGCGCGGCCGCGGCTTCGGCCGCTGGCTGGCGCGACGCTACCTCGCGGCGGAGGGTCGCGCGCCGGCCGCCGAGGCCGTCCACGAGGCGGCGCGTACCCTCAAGGTCGCGGCGCTCGCCGGATCGTGCGAACGCGCCGTTCACCTGCGCATCGGGGCAGCACAGGATCGCCTCTATCTCGATCTCGGGGACGCCGACTGGCGCGCGGTCGAGATCGATGCCACGGGCTGGCGGATCGTCGACGATCCGCCGCTCAGATTTCGCCGGCCACCGCATCTGCGCGCGCTGCCGGCGCCCGAGGCGGGCAACTCCATCGACTCGCTGCGCGGCCTCCTCAACGTCCGGTCCGATGAGGATCTTGTGACGGTTGCAGCGTGGGCGCTGGCCGCCTTGCGCGAGCGCGGCCCCTACCCCGTGCTGGTGCTGGCCGGCGAGCAGGGTTCGGCCAAGTCGACCTGCTCGGCGATGCTGCGGGCGCTGATCGACCCCGGTGCGGCGCGGCTGCGCGCCCTGCCGCGCGACGAGCGCGAGCTGCTCGCGGCCTGCCAGGACAACCATGTGCTGGCCTTCGACAATCTCTCGGCCGTTCCGCCGTGGGCGGCCGACGCCTTGTGCCGGCTGGTGAGCGGCGGTGGCTTCGCGCCCGGCCCCGGCGGTGCCGACGGCACTGCCGGCCTGATCGGCGTCGCCCGTCCGGTGATCCTGAACGGCATCGTCGACCTGGTGGCGCGGCCCGACCTGGCCGACCGCGCCCTGCTCGTCACCCTGCCCGGCATCGCCGCGACGGCGCGCCGGCCCGAGGCCGAGCTGTGGGCCGCCTTCGAAGCCGAGCGCCCGCGCCTGATCGGTGCCCTGCTGACCGCTGTCGCCGAGGGCATGCGGCGCCGGCCCGAGACGCAGCTGTCGGGGCTGCCGCGCATGGCCGATTTTGCGCTGTGGGCGACGGCCTGCGAGACCGCCTTGTGGCCCGCCGGGACATTCCAGGCGACCTATGCCGGCAATCTCGCCGGCGCTGCCAACGACCTGTTCGAGGCCGACCCGGTCGCCACCGCGCTGTTCGGCTTCCTCGATGCGAGAGACAGATGGGAAGGCACGGCCACCGACCTGCTGAGCGCGCTGGCAAGGAGCGCCGGTCCCGATGTGCGCGACTGGCCGGGCAATGCGCGCGCGTTCGCCGGACGGCTGCGTCAGCTTGCCGGCGCGCTGCGCAGCCGGCTCGAGATCGAGGTCAGCTTCCTGCGCCAACCAACCACCCGGGTACGGCTCATCCGGGTGACCCGCAAGCGGCCGCCGTGGGACCTGCTGTCGGGCCGGGCCGGGAACGACGACCGCGCTCGGCCGCGGGCCGCAAGCATCCAGCCGGACCGCAAGCCGTGATCGCCGACGCTGCCTTGCGTCCCTTGCCAAGTCCTTGATTCCAAAGGGCCGGACCGCAGAGGGACGATCGGGACGCAAGTTTTCACCCGGTCCGGCGCGCTCGCTTCTTCACCGGGTGCGCGCCACTCGAGGCCGGGGCACTCGAGTATGGCATGTTTCTCCGTCATCCCGAGCGGAGCCGCCTGAAAGGCGCTGGTTACAGCGCCATTGGCGGCGCAGTCGAGGGACCTCTCTTGCCGGTGCCGCAAAAAGACAAGGTCCCTCCACTACGCCTCCCTTCGACTGCGCTCGGGGCAGGCGCTGCGCTCGGCTTCGGTCGGGATGACGGTGTTTTCTGCCATATGCAGTTGCCCTGCACTCGAGGCGGAGTAACCTCCGCCTCGAGTGGCGCCCTCCCAGCGAATGACCGTCGAACCTCTCAGGCTTCCGGACGCGGGCTGCCGAGGCCGGAGGCGAGCCAGCCCTGGCCGGCCGAGCGACCGCCGCTCTGGACCAGGCGCAGCACCGCCTGGCGCCACGGGCGCAGGGGCAGCGGCTTGTTGAGGAAGGCGGTAATGCCGATCTGACGCAGCGTTTCCTCTTCCAGCCCGCCGATCTTGGCCGACACCATCATGATCGCGAGATTGGGCAGGATGCTGCGCAGCCGCCGCGCCACCTCGACGCCGGTAATATCGGGGAGATTGTAGTCGACCACCGCCACCTTGGGCGGGCTCATCGAGGCATGGCGCACCGCCGTTTCGCCGTCGCGCGCCACGATCACGACGAGACCGGCACGCGCCAGGAAGCTCCCCAACTCGTCGCGCTGTACCGGATCGTCCTCGACGATCAGCACGTCGGACCCATTGTTGACGGAGCGCAAATTGTCGGCCATCTCAGCCGACATTTGAGCCGCGTCCGGCGGCGAGTCACGTTCGATCCGTTTCAACTTGAAAAGATTGCAGCGGACCCCCGTGAAGTTGCGCCGCGACATCTTCCCGGCAATGAGATATTGCAGTTCATATCGCCGGACGTGACCGAATTGTAAAAGCCTGTCGATGGTATCGGCGCATCGACGGCAAGCCGCGTAGAGGCACCTGAATTGGCGACCGCAGCACTTCCGTCGGGCACCGAGCCGCTGGACGTTCTCGTCGTCGAGGACGACACGGCCGTGGCCAACGAGTTCGTCGACTGTCTCAGTCGCGCCGGCTTGCGCTGTGCCCATGCTCCGGACGGGTGGCAGGCGCTCCGCATGGTGGCAGCCCCGCGCGATGTCGCCATCGTGCTCGCCGATCTGCGCATGCCCGAGCTCGACGGGCTGCAATTCGCAGAGCATCTGCAGCGGCTCGGCAACGGAACCCGGCCGGAGATCATCTTCGTGAGCGGCAACCCGGAACTCAACGATGCGGTGCGGGCGATCCAGCTGGAGGCGCGCGACCTGCTGGTCAAGCCGGTCGAGCCGGATGCCCTCGTCCGCTCGGTGAAGTCGGCACTGCTGGTGCGCGCGCTGCGCGCCCAGTCGACGGCAGACGCCGCGATCGACCCGCCGCCTGCCACGCCGGTCCAGCGCAACAAGGCGTCCCTGCAGAGCCTGCGTGCCGTCCGGCGCATCAGGAGCCGCTACTTCCCGTCCGAGCTGTTCTCCGACCCGTGCTGGGAGATGCTGCTCGACCTCTACGACTGCCTGCTGTCCGGCCAGCACGCCACGGTGACCAGCCTGGCAGCGGCCTCGGGCGCCACCACGACGACCGCCTGGCGCCGCCTCGGCGCGCTGCAGGGACACGGCCTCATCGAGCGCGCCGACGACCCCGACGACAAGCGCCGTACCCTGGTGCGCCTCACCGAGGCGGGCCGCCGGGCGGTCGAGGATTTCTTCGACACCTACTCGCGCAGCCAGCACCAGTAGGGCGCATTCACACCGCTGCGGCGGAGGCGGCCATCACCGGAAGGCAGACGTCGAAGCGGGCGCCCCCCTCGGGGCGGTTGGCGCCGCTGATTGTGCCGCCCATCTCGTCGACGATGCGCCGGCAGACGCGCAGGCCGAGGCCGGTGCCCTTGCCGCGCTCCTTGGTCGTCACGAAGGCCTCGAACAGGCGGCTCAGCACCGCAGGAGCGATACCGGGACCGTTGTCGAGCACCGAAAGGCGCACGAAATCGCGGCCGTCGGCCTGCCGCTCGACCACGGCCCGGACCTCGACCTCGGTTCCGCCCGAGTCGCGCGCATTGCCGATCAGGTTGACGAAAACCTGCTCCAGCTTGCGTGAGTGGCCGAACACCTTGGGCAGCGGGCCATCGAGCGCGAGCGACAGCTTGACGTCGGACTCGCGCAGGGCGTGCTCGGTGAGGCTGGCGGCAAGGCGCACCGATTCGGCCACATCGAACGGCTCGGCGGCGCTGTCGGTCAGGCCGTGCACGAAATTGCGCAGATCGCCGACGATCCTGGTGCCGCGCTCGACCTGCTGGTCGATGCGGTCGAGCCGGGTGCGCACGAACGCCAGGTCGGGCGCCTTGCCGTCGGCCCCCTCGAGCTCGTCGATCGCCGAGTGACAGGCGAGGTTGATGACCTGGAGCGGCTGGGCGACCTCGTGGGCGACCGCCGCCGACATCTCGCCGATCACGGCCATCCGCTCGGCGGCGAACAGCGCCTGCTCGGCGTCGCGACGCACCGTGTCGTCGACGCCGACGAAGACGAGCTGGCTCACCCGGCCGTCCTTGTCGACTGCCGGCTTGACGGTGATGCCGAGCGTGCGGCGAGCCCCCGCCGGATTGCGATGACGACTGGAGAACTGGGTCGCCGGCAGCTTGCCGCCGATGAACGTGGCGTCGAGCCACTGGGTCATCGCGGGATTGTCGCGCGGCAGGCGCAGGATCTCCGGCAGCTTGCGGCCGACCGCCTGGTCGACCGGAACGCCGGTCAGCTCGGTGAAGCCCGAGTTGGCGAGGACGATGCCGAGCTCGCGGTCGGTCACGACCACGAGGGCGCCGCTCGATTCGACGATCGAGCGCAGGCGGGCGCGCTCGGCCTCGAGCCGTTCGGCGAGCTGGGTCTGCA
>LNFM01001742.1_pt1 | contig 48250 bp, 33 predicted proteins | sample 596031 | NCBI WGS metagenome assembly LNFM01 (sample SAMN04254537, study PRJNA301005) | activated carbon metagenome | isolation source: dual media filters at the Ann Arbor, Michigan drinking water treatment plant | place: USA: Ann Arbor
CGATTCGCCAGCGGCCACGCGGATCATCAGCTCCACCAGGTCCAGGCCAGTGATGCATTCGGTCACCGGATGCTCCACCTGCAGGCGGGTGTTCATCTCCAGGAAGTAGAAGTCCTGGTCCTTGCCGACCACAAACTCCACCGTGCCCGCGCTCTGGTACTTGACGGCCTTGGCCAGCTGCACGGCCTGCTCGCCCATGGCCTTGCGGGTGGCATCAGAGATGAAGGGCGATGGAGCCTCTTCAATCACCTTCTGGTGGCGGCGCTGGATGGAGCACTCGCGCTCGTTCAGATAGATCACATTGCCATGGCTGTCGCCCAGCACCTGGATCTCGATGTGGCGCGGCTCCTGCACAAACTTCTCGATGAAGATACGGTCGTCGCCAAAGCTGTTGCGGGCCTCGTTCTGGCACGACGCAAAGCCCTCGAAGGCTTCCTTGTCGTTGAACGCCACGCGCAGGCCCTTGCCGCCGCCGCCGGCCGATGCCTTGATCATCACCGGGTAGCCGATGCCCTTGGCGATTTCCACCGCCTGCTCGGGGCCGGCAATCGCATCGTTGTAGCCAGGAATGGTGTTGACCTTGGCTTCGTTGGCCAGCTTCTTGGACGCGATCTTGTCGCCCATGGCAGCAATCGAAAATGCCTTGGGGCCGATGAAGGCAATGCCTTCGTCTTCGCAGCGCTTGGCAAAGGCTTCGTTCTCGGAGAGGAAACCATAGCCGGGGTGCACGGCCTGTGCGCCGGTCTGCTTGCAGGCTTCGATGATCTTGTCGGCCAGCAGGTACGACTCGCGCGAAGGCGCCGCGCCGATGTGCACGGCCTCATCCGCCAGCTTGACGTGGCGGGCTTCCTTGTCGGCGTCGGAGTAGACGGCGACGGTTTGGATGCCCATCTTGCGGGCAGTAGCGATGACGCGGCAGGCGATTTCGCCACGGTTGGCGATCAGGATTTTGGTGAACATGGTGCCTCTTTACTTTGCTAACTTCTTGGCTGCTGCCTTCATATCGATTCAGATTAGGCTTAGCTGCACTTCCGCTGAACTAGCTGGGGTTTTGACGCACTGCCTCACCGTCAATGAGTCCAACTCAGCACAGGCCGCTAAGAGTCCAGGCTGACTAACCGATGTAGCCTCAGTCAAAACGCGATTGGCGAGCTCCAATACTTCGGCTTGAGCGTGACTTGACCATCGCCTCCAATCCGGCACATATAGCCTCGCCCAATCTCCAGGCTCTAACTTCTTCAGACCATCACCGTAGGAGCGCTGATGAGCGGCAAACCGTGCGCGCGCCATTTGGCCTTGGAAATAAAGCCAAATCACGGGCGCCCACTTACCCAAGCCGCCGCGTGGATAAAAGCCATGAAAAGCAGTGAGGTTTATCGCTTCCGTCCGATTGAGGCACACCCGGAATCCATCACGACCGAACACGGCTAGCAAGAGCGCTGCAGGTTGCCTAGATTCCAATCGGTACCACGGTTTGCGCAAACGCGTGAGATATCGCTGATCAAGTCCTTTGGCTTCACCTAGTTGGATATAACGTGCTACTTCCTTTGACTGGCCACCCAAGCCGTTAAAGAGGAAGCACGCTTTATCCTGTAATCGCAACGTGTCGATCTGGTACTGATCGAAAACCACCGACGGCGCTGATGCAGCACTCGCAATGCAGCTGACAAGATTGGTCTCAGCAATGCCATGCGAAAGCGCACCAGACGGGCTAAGCAAAAAAAACTCATTGGCACCGGTGGCAACTCCTCGCTTTACTTCACCGAACTCTCCAAGAGGCACCATCCCGGCCAAATCTATCTCAGCTAAACCTAGCCCCTGCCAGTTACTCCTGGGGTTCAGACTGCTGTAGCAAATTTGGGCAAGTGGAGGAGCTGAGTCGTCCTCGTCGCATAACGAATGAAAGACTTCGGCGTCAACTTCTCCTGATAAGTGCCAAACCTTCAAACTCTCTTGCGGGGTACCATCGAAAAGAAGCACGCAAGCAGTCGTGGCTGCATCAGGAAAAACGCGCTCGGCCGTATCAAACAATACCAAGTGACTTAAGCGCCGATTTCGACAAATAAATTCCTTAACCTGTTCACCGTATCCGGTAGCCAAGAACTCCGACGGGACTATGAATGCCGCACGCCCACCCGCCTTAAGTCGGGAAACTACCAAGTAAATAAACAACGCATACTGATTGGTGAAGCCACTAGCAGCCAACCCCACCACTTGATCAACTTCCTCTCGTAGAGTTCCTGGCAAATCTCGATTCTGAAATCTGTTGTAGGGAGGGTTGACTACTGCAGCAGCAATTGGGTCATTGACTGATTCCAGAAAATCTTTGCATACAACCTCGGCACATAGGCGGGTCGCTAAGTTTGACTCCCATATTTCGGCTATTGATTTATCAATTTCATACCCCAGCAGGCGCCCGGCGTAGCCTTGAAGGCGACATTCATCGAGCAATATTCCAAAACCTACAGCAGGATCGAGAATGTGGCTCGGATCACAGAGCAACACCCACTTCGCCAAACCTTTCGCAATCCAGCGCGGTGTAAAGAACTGGCCATTCGCTTTTCGGTGAGTGCGATTCTGCAGTTCACAATAGCGGTTCTGCAGGGATTCAATGATTGCTTCGCTCATATTTCTAGTTCAGGCATTTGAGCAGCAGACTCATTGAATCGCACATAGAAAAGCAGACGTCCCTTTGGCAATTCCTTCATCACACTGTGATGCTCCGGGATCTTGACATCCGACATTACTTCACGACCTAGGGCAACATTTATTTTGAAAACTACTTTCCGCTGATTTTTTTCATCTGCTTCAATGAAGTAATCCAGGTTCTCTCGTTTCGGCGTTGCAATTATCGTGAGAATCTCTTCGAATGACAGCAGGACCGCTCGGTCAAAAAAGACTTGGCAGTAGTAGTGAGGAACACTGAATCGCTCAATCCATCGATAAACCAGAGTTAGGTCTTCTGATTTCGGGGTGATGCTTAGAAAGTCTCTCGAAGCCAAAGCTCGCAATGCACTCTTAATTTCTTTGGTCAAATCGCTTGCTTCTTCAAAGCGTTTAGTGGCCCGGCGAGATCCCGCGCGCGGTGACTGTCCAGCACCTTCGATACCGTCTTTCAGAAGCGCTCGGCAGTAGTCGCCCCAACCCGGCAAGCTCTCTACCTCAGCGCCATACTGGTCTAACAGTGATTTCGCGCAGCGACGGATCAATTCTCTAGCCGAGGCTTGGGCCTCCGCTGCCCTGGCATCGTATTTTTTAGAAATAAATGCACTCGATCTAACTTCAATAGCGTATTTGGCATGCCGAATTACTGAGTCGAGTCGTACACTATCAAACGTCGAGATGTCGACGGTTTCGCCGATCGCTGTAATGAACCATTTGCGATCAAACACTAGCAGGTCTGGTCGTTTTCCTATCGTAGCTAACTCAGCTTGGTAAGCGCGGTAGTAGGAATCAAACCCTGTTTCGCCCGCTACAAGATCCTCTGAACGCCCATACTTCACCGCCCAAAATTTTTGCTGGGTGCGATTGAAGTTTGCAATAAAGGTCGCCTCAGCCCAATCGCCTTGCTCCTTATTAGTTAAAAACTCTGAAAAGGCTTGGGTTGGCGGTCGCCCCTCTTCAAATGGCAAATCGAGCTTAGCTGGCGACTCCATAGCTTCCAGTTTGGCTTTCAAAGCCTGAATGCGTTTTAAATAATCCATAAGCTACAACTTTCTGCGCAATGGCGTTGGTGTTCAAAGCGGGATATTCCCGTGCTTGCGCCAAGGATTATCAAGCTTCTTGTCGCGCAGCATCACCAGCGAGCGGCAGATGCGCTTGCGCGTCTCGTGCGGCAGGATGACGTCGTCGATGAAGCCCCGGGCACCCGCCACAAACGGGTTGGCGAAACGCTCTTTGTATTCGGCCTCGCGGGCGGCCAGCTTGACGGGGTCGTTTTTGTCTTCGCGGAAGATGATTTCCACCGCGCCCTTGGCGCCCATCACGGCGATTTCGGCGTTGGGCCAGGCCAGGTTCACGTCGCCGCGCAGGTGCTTGGAGCTCATCACGTCGTACGCGCCGCCATAGGCCTTGCGCGTGATGACGGTGATCTTGGGCACAGTGCATTCGGCATACGCATACAGCAGCTTGGCGCCGTGCTTGATGATGCCGCCGTACTCCTGGCTGGTGCCGGGCATGAAGCCGGGCACGTCCACAAACGTGACCACGGGGATGTTGAACGCATCGCAAAAGCGCACAAAACGCGCGGCCTTGATGCTCGACTTGATGTCCAGGCAGCCAGCCAGCACCAGCGGCTGGTTGGCCACGATGCCCACGGTCTGGCCTTCCATGCGGGCAAAGCCGATGAGGATGTTCTTGGCGTATTCGGGCTGCAGCTCAAAAAAGTCGCCATCGTCCACCGTCTTGAGGATCAGCTCCTTCATGTCGTAGGGCTTGTTGGGGTTCTCGGGCACCAGGGTGTCCAGGCTCAGGTCCATGCGGTCGGCCGGGTCGTTGCTGGGGCGCACCGGGGCTTTTTCGCGGTTGTTAAGCGGCAGGTAGTTGTACAGGCGGCGCAGCATCATCAGCGCCTCCACGTCGTTCTCAAACGCCATGTCGGCCACACCGCTCTTGGTGGTGTGCGTCACGGCGCCGCCCAGCTCTTCGGCGGTCACTTCCTCGTGGGTCACGGTCTTCACCACTTCGGGGCCGGTGACGAACATATAGCTCGAATCCTTGACCATGAAGATGAAGTCGGTCATGGCGGGCGAATACACGGCGCCACCGGCGCTCGGGCCCATGATCATGCTGATCTGCGGAATCACGCCGCTGGCCAGCACGTTTTTCTGGAACACGTCGGCATAGCCACCCAGGCTGGCCACGCCCTCCTGGATGCGCGCGCCGCCCGAGTCGTTGAGGCCGATGACGGGTGCGCCCACCTTCATGGCCTGGTCCATCACCTTGCAGATTTTCTCGGCATGGGTTTCAGACAGCGCACCGCCAAACACGGTGAAGTCCTGGCTGAACACAAACACCAGGCGGCCGTTGATCATGCCGTAGCCCGTAACCACACCGTCGCCGGGGATCTTGTTGGCTTCCATGCCAAAGTCGGTGCAGCGGTGCTCGACGAACATGTCCCATTCCTCGAACGTGCCGTCGTCCAGCAGCAGCTCAATGCGCTCGCGCGCCGTGAGCTTGCCCTTGGCGTGCTGCGCGTCAATGCGCTTTTGCCCGCCGCCCAGTCGTGCCAGCGCACGCTTTTTCTCCAGTTGCTCCAGGATGTCTTGCATGGTCGTCCTTTGGTGAAATGCTGTGTGAGTTTGATTGCTATTTATTTGATAGCTACCAGGGATTGATTTGCCTGGGCCTGGAGCAGATTTCGTGCTGCAGTCGATGCCGCGATGCGCCCGGCGGACACATCGGCCTGCATTTGCGGCAGCAACTCGCGCACCTGCGGGTGCTGGCGAAACGCGAGTTTCAGGCCCGCGTCGATGCGCTCCCACATCCAGGCCAGCGCCTGCTTTTCGCGCCGCGTGTGAATGCGGCCGTTGGCCGCCTGCAACTGGCGAAACTGCGTGACCGCCGCCCAGAAGCTGTCCACGCCCTGCCCCAGCAGCGCGCTGATCTGCACCACTTTCGGGTGCCACAGCGTTTCGTCGTGGTGGGCGTTCTCGGGGTTGCCGTGCTGGCTCAAGAGGCGCAGGCTCGAGGTGATCTGCGCCTCGGCCCGCGTGGCGGCGTTCTTGTCGATGTCGGCCTTGTTGATGACCACCAGGTCGGCAATCTCCATCACACCCTTCTTGATGGCCTGCAGGTCGTCGCCCGCGTTGGGCAACTGCATCAGCACGAACATGTCCGTCATGCCCGCCACCGCGATCTCGCTCTGGCCCACGCCCACGGTTTCGACGATGACCACGTCGTAGCCCGCGGCTTCGCAGACCAGCATGGCCTCGCGCGTTTTCTCTGCCACACCGCCCAGCGTGCCGCTGGAGGGGCTGGGGCGGATGTAGGCCTTTTCGTGCACCGACAGGTGTTCCATGCGCGTCTTGTCGCCCAGGATGGAACCGCCCGAGACGGTGCTGGACGGGTCGATGGTGAGCACGGCCACGCGGTGGCCCTGGGCGATCAGGTACAGGCCCAGCGCCTCGATGAAGGTGGACTTGCCCACACCAGGTACGCCGCTGATGCCCAGGCGAAACGATTTGCCCGAGTGGGGCAGCAGCGCCGTGAGCAGTTCGTCAGCCTGCACGCGATGATCGGGCCGCGTGGATTCGAGCAGCGTGATCGCCTTGGACATGGCGCGGCGCTGCACGGCAGCATTGCCGTGCAGCATGCCCTCCAGCAACGCGCCTGGGTTCACGCCAACGCCTTGCGGATCTGTTCCAGCACATCCTTCGCGCTGGCCGGAATCGGCGTACCGGGGCCATACACGCCCTTCACGCCCGATTCGTACAGAAACTCATAGTCCTGCGCCGGAATCACCCCGCCCACAAACACGATGATGTCGTCTGCGCCCTGGTCCTTGAGGGACTGGATGATGGCGGGCACCAGCGTCTTGTGGCCCGCAGCCAGCGTGCTCACGCCCACGGCGTGCACGTCGTTTTCAATCGCCTGGCGGGCGCATTCCTCGGGCGTCTGGAACAGCGGGCCCATGTCCACGTCAAAACCCAGGTCGGCAAATGCGGTGGCCACCACCTTGGCGCCCCGGTCGTGCCCATCCTGGCCCAGCTTGGCAATCATCACGCGGGGACGGCGGCCTTGTGCTTCGGCAAATTCGTTGATCTCGGTCTTGAGTTTGTCCCAGCCTTCGGCCGAGTCGTAGGCAGCTGCGTACACACCGGTCACCTTTTGCGTATCGGCGCGGTGGCGCCCGAAAACCTTTTCCAGCGCATCAGACACCTCGCCCACCGTGGCGCGCAGGCGCACGGCGTTGATGGACAGCTCCAGCAGGTTGCCTTCGCCGCTTTCTGCTGCAGAAGTGAGAGCATCCAGCGCTTGTTGCACCTTGGCTGCATCGCGATTCGCTCTGATTTTGGCCAGGCGCTCGATCTGGCCGTCGCGCACCTTCACGTTGTCGATCTGGAGGATATCGACGGGGTCTTCCTTGGCCAGGCGGTACTTGTTGACGCCGACGATCACGTCCTTGCCACTGTCGATGCGCGCCTGCTTCTCGGCGGCGGCGGCTTCGATCTTGAGCTTGGCCCAGCCGCTGTCCACAGCAGCCGTCATGCCGCCCATGGCTTCGACTTCTTCGATGATCTTCCAGGCGGCGTCAGCCATGTCCTGGGTCAGCTTTTCCATCATGTAGCTGCCGGCCCAGGGGTCGATCACGTTGGTGATGTGGGTCTCTTCCTGGATGATCAGCTGCGTGTTGCGCGCAATGCGCGAACTGAATTCGGTGGGCAGTGCGATGGCTTCGTCAAAGCTGTTGGTGTGCAGGCTCTGCGTGCCGCCAAACACGGCCGCCATGGCCTCGATGGTGGTGCGCACCACGTTGTTGTAGGGGTCCTGCTCGGTCAGGCTCCAGCCGCTGGTCTGGCAGTGGGTGCGCAGCATCAGGCTCTTGGGGTTCTTGGCGCCGGTGGCTTTCATGATGCGGCACCACAGCAGGCGGGCGGCGCGCATCTTGGCGACTTCGAGGTAGAAGTTCATGCCGATGGCCCAGAAGAACGAGAGGCGCCCGGCGAACTCGTCCACGTCCATGCCCTTGTCGATGGCGGTTTTCACATATTCCTTGCCGTCGGCCAGCGTGAAGGCCAGCTCCAGTGCCTGGTTGGCCCCGGCTTCCTGCATGTGGTAGCCGCTGATCGAGATCGAGTTGAACTTCGGCATGTTCTTGGCCGTGTACTCGATGATGTCGCCAATGATCTTCATCGACGGCTTGGGCGGGTAGATGTAGGTGTTGCGCACCATGAACTCTTTCAGAATGTCGTTCTGAATGGTTCCGGAGAGCTTGTCCTGCGAGACGCCCTGCTCTTCTGCCGCCACCACGTAGCCTGCCAGCACGGGCAGCACGGCACCGTTCATGGTCATCGACACGCTCACCTTGTCGAGCGGGATCTGGTCGAACAGGATCTTCATATCCTCGACCGAATCAATCGCCACGCCGGCCTTGCCCACGTCGCCCGTCACGCGGGGGTGGTCGCTGTCGTAGCCGCGGTGCGTGGCCAGGTCAAACGCCACGCTCACGCCCTGCCCGCCGGCGGCCAGGGCCTTGCGGTAGAAGGCGTTGGACTCTTCAGCGGTCGAAAAACCTGCGTACTGGCGGATGGTCCAGGGCCGCACGGCATACATGGTGGCCTGGGGGCCGCGCAGGTAGGGCTCAAAACCGGGCAGCGTGTTGGCATACGGCAGGCTGGCGGTGTCTTCGGCTGTATAGAGCGGCTTGACGGTGATGCCGTCGGGCGTGACCCAGTTCAGAGCGTTCACGTCGCCGCCGGGGGCGGACTTGGCGGCGGCCTTGGCCCAGGCTTCCAGCGAAGAAGCAGCAAACTCGGGGGCGTTTTTGGCAGGGGTGTCACTCATGGTGAAGGCTTCTCCGAAGATGGCGTTGGGGCGTCAGGCACGACGCGCAAGCGATGACTGCGCGCTGGCAGAAATGTCGCGGCGAGTTTACATCATTCATAATTATTGATTCAAAATATTCCACCCAGCTTACAATCCGCTCCATGTCAGCCCTTACCCTCACCCCCCGCGCGCTCTATGAAGAAGTGGCGGAGCAATTGCGCCAGCGCATCTTCCGGCGCGAGCTGGAGCCCGGGAGCTGGATTGACGAGCTGAAGATCGCCGAGGAATTCGGCATCAGCCGTACCCCGCTGCGCGAGGCGCTCAAGGTGCTGGCGGCTGAAGGCCTGGTCACGATGAAGGTGCGACGCGGCGCCTACGTGACAGAGATGAGCGAGAAAGACCTGCGCGACGTGTACCACCTGCTCAGCCTGCTGGAGAGCGATGCCGCCGGCGTGGTGGCCGAGGGCGCCACGCCCGCGCAGCTGGCCGCGCTGGTCGCCCTGCACACCGAGCTGGAAGCGGCCGTGGGTGAGCGCGAGCAGTTCTTCGCGGTCAACGAGCGCTTTCACATGCTGCTGCTGGAGCTGGCCGACAACCGCTGGCGCAGCCAGATGGTGGCCGACCTGCGCAAGGTCATGAAGCTCAACCGCCACAACTCCCTGTTCAAGGAAGGGCGGATCGCAGATTCGCTCAACGAGCACCGGGTCATCATGGCGGCCATGCAGGCCCGGGATGCAAAACGCACGCGCGAGGCCATGCAGGCGCACTTTGCGCGGGGGCTGGTGGCGGCCACCTGAGCCGCACATTCGTCCGGCAGGACCACGCCCGGTGTGATCTGGCCGTGCCCAGGTCCGCCCCCCTCACCTGCCAGAGGCGCCCATCATTCCGGATTCAGGAACGCACCATTTGCAACACAACGGGCGGGGGCCGGGGCCTTGGCGACGGGTTCGGCGGGTAACATCCTGAGGGTTTTCACTGAGGCATGCGCGCCTGCACATGCTGCCACCGCACCGTTCGATGATTCCTTCCCAGCCCGACCTTGGCAGCGTCCAGACGCTGCCGCAGCTGCTTGCCTACCGCGTCGCCAGCACCCCCCATTCAGCCGCCTACCGCTCGTACGACCCCGCATCTGCCCGCTGGGTCACGCTCACCTGGGCTGAAACAGCCCAACATGTGAACCGCTGGGCGCATGCCCTTTCTGCCATGCGCCTGCCCACCGCGGCGCGGGTGGCCATTCTCCTGCCGAACGGCATCCACGCCATGTGCGCTGACCAGTCGGTGCTGGCAGCGGGGTGCGTGCCGGTACCGCTGCACGCCATTGACAACGCAGGGAGCATCGCCTACATCCTGGCCGACTGCGAAGCGTCGGTGCTGTTCGTCAGCTCTGTGGCGCAGTGGGAAAGCATCAGCGCCACCGGGGTCGCGTTTCCGGCATTGCGGGCCGTCATCGTGACGGAGGCAGGCGTCGAGCCTGCCCAGCCTGCGCCGTCGCAGGGAGGGCCCATCGTAGGCAGCCTCACGCAATGGCTGGCTGGCGCGGCAGAGGCAGGCGCCTCGCATGCACGCGAGGCGCCGGTCGCAGAAGACCTGGCGGCCATCGTCTACACATCGGGCACCACTGGCAAACCCAAGGGGGTGATGCTGACGCACCACAACGTCGTGAGCGACGTGAAGGCGGTGCTGGACCGCATTGCGCCCACGGTGGACGACGTGTTCCTATCGTTCCTGCCGCTGTCGCACACGTTTGAGCGCACGGGCGGCTACTACCTGCCCATTGCCGCGGGCAGCTGCGTGGCCTATGCGCGCTCGGTGGCGTTGCTGTCAGAAGACCTCAAGACCGTACGCCCCACCGTGCTGGTCTCGGTGCCGCGTATTTATGAACGGATCCACGCCAGGCTGCTGGAAAAGCTGTCGCCCAGCCCGTGGAAGATGCGCCTGTACGAGGCAGCCCAGGCCAAAGGCTGGGCGCGCTTTTGCGAAGCACAGCAATTGCCCGCCCCGCAGGCCGATCCGGCTGCAGCGGGCTGGACGGGCGCCCTGCCCTGGCCCGTGCTGCGCGCACTGGTGGCCACACCGCTGCTGGCGCAATTTGGCGGCCGCGTGCGCGTTGCGGTCAGCGGGGGAGCCGCTTTGTCGCCCACCATCGCCAGGTGTTTCCTGGGCCTGGGGTTGCCGCTGGTACAGGGCTACGGCATGACGGAGACAGCGCCGGTGGTGGCCGTGAATTCGCTGGATGACAACGACCCGGCCTGCGTGGGCAAGGCGCTGCCCGGCGTAGAGGTGCGCATCGGCGAGAACCGCGAGCTGCAGGTACGCGGCGACATCGTGATGAAGGGGTACTGGAAACGCCCCGAAGACACCGCAAAGATCATCCAGCCCGATGGCTGGCTGGGCACGGGCGACCAGGCCGACATCGTCAACGGCCGCATCTACATCCGGGGACGCATCAAGGAGATCATCGTCACCTCCACGGGCGAAAAAGTACCCCCGGGCGATCTGGAGATGGCCCTGCTGGCGGACCCGCTGCTGGAGCAGGCGTTCGTGATCGGGGAGAACCGGCCGTTCATCGCGTGCATTGCGGTGGTACGCCGCGACGAGTGGCAGCGCCTGGCAGGTGACCTGGGCCTGGACGCCGACGACCTGACGCGCCTGAACCAGCCCAGCGTGCACCGCTCCGTGCTGGCCCGCATGGAGAAGAACACCGCCACGTTTGCCCGCTACGCCGTGCCACGCGCCGTGCACCTGACCCTGGAGCCGTGGACGATCGAGAACACCTTCATGACGCCCACGCTCAAGCTCAAGCGCAACAACCTCAACGCACATTTCGAGCAGGCCATCGAGAGCATCTACCAGAAGCCCGCCGGGCGGTAGCTCCGCCGCGTGATGGCGTCGCCCGGGCGAATCTGCGGCCGCGACAGGACGCCGCTTCTCAGGTCTCGAACTGGTGGGGGTTCTTGCCCTGGATAGGCGCGTAAAAGGCCTTGATGTCCGCCATGTCCTTGTCCACGTCGCCCGTGGTCTGGAACACCGGGCCCAGACCGCCAACCTTTCGGCCATAGTCCACGTAGGCCAGCACGATGGGCACGCCCGCCTCGCGAGCGATGTGATAGCAGCCTGTCTTCCAGTGGCGTGTCTTGCCTCGCGTGCCCTCTGGCGGCACGACCAGCTGCATGGGGCCGTCGGCATCCTTGAGTGCCTGCGCAGACATGGCGACGAGGTTGTTTGACTGGGAACGGTTGACAGGGATGCCACCCAGCCAGCGCATCACGCCACCGAACGGGGCGCGAAACAGGCTTGCCTTGCCCATCCAGTACACCCGCAAGCGCAGCGAAAAAGCCAGCATCAGCGTGAAAGGCAGATCCCAGTTGCTGGTGTGCGGGGCGGCGATCAGCACGCTTTTGGCAGCGTGCGCGGGCAGTGAGCCCTCCACCTTCCAGCCGGCTGCGCGCAGGATCAGCCGGGACAGTCCGCGCAGCGCGGTGTTCACGACGGGCGTATCGAAAATCGTCGAATGCATGGGATACAGGTGGCAGATGGCCCAAGGCCAATGCAGAAAAAGATTGCGGAACGGGGCAGCGTCTGGGGCACTTTCTGGAAGCGGGCTGCCCGTCTCTCGTCGAACTGGAGCCAACGCGCGGTGCGCCACCCAGCCATGAACGCCAGCGCCATCCAGACGCCGAGGAGTATCGCTGAAACGTTTTGCTACAGGCTGACTGCGGCAATACCCACCGAGCGCATCTGGTCAGCCTGGTGGCTCCACCGAGAAAAAGTATGACAAGCGTTGCTGCGGATTGATCCACTCCAGCACATCCAGCGGGAGGGTCGACGGGCGAATGGCCTCGGCAATTTTCAGGTCGGCCTCGGTGTGAAGCTCGACGGTCGGCGCTTCGTCCTTGGGAATGTCCGGTGAGTAGACGAGCACGCGGGGCCGCAGGCTGTCGGGACCTGGCGCCACGACGAGCGCGAGCGAACCGTCGGTCAGCTGTACCACGGTGCCCGGCGGGTACACCCCCAGCAGCTTGATGAGAGAACTGAGCAACGCCGGATCGAACCTGGCCGACTCCAGCCGGAACATGCGAGCCAGGGCTTCGGCAGGCATGAGTGGCTCCTGGTCCGTCGCATCAGGCGTGCACAGGTTGTCGTAGCGATTGGCAAGCGCGAGGATGGCAGCTGCACGACTCATGGAGCGGGTCGCCCTCGGCCAGCCAGAGCCGTCCGCAGCCTCATGGTGATCGGCAATGGTAGCCAGCGCATCCTTGCTGAAGGCGCCTGACTCGGTGGCCAGCTGCACACTGAACATCACGTGCTGGCGCACATGGTCTTCTTCATGTTTCTTGCGTTTGCTGGTTTTGAAGAGCTGAAAAGGAATCTTGACCTTGCCTACGTCATGCGCCAAGGCGGCCATGGCCAGATCGGAGAGTTCGCGCTCGGTCAGCCCCGCCTTTTTGCCCATGAGCATGCACAGCGTGAGTACATTGAGCGCGTGGAACTGCGGCCCCTGCTCCTTCTTGTCGCCCAGCAGGTGCAAAAGCACTTCCTTGCCCTGTGAAATGCTGGCGGCCGTTTCCCTGGACAGATCCTGCAGCATGGCGCCAGCGGCTTTGGGCGAGCGATGAAGGGTCTGGAGCGCTTCGCGTGTCTTGCGGGCTCCATCTTCCCAGGCCCGGTCAGCGCGGGCAGCTGCATCGCGCTGACGCAACCGCTTTTCGCGCTTGGCATCATCGAGCCGCTTGATTTCGGCAAGCAGCTCGGCCTTCAGGGCTGCCTCCTGCGCTGCCTGCTGGGCAGCCACCTCCGCGGTGGTGGGCACATAGGCCCCGGGCTCTGCGGTGCTCTTGGCCGGAAAGTAGAACAGCCGGCCTCGCACATCCAGCGACTGGATGACCGCCACGTCCTTGGCGTGCTTGACCATGAGCCGGTTCGAGATGAAAGGATGTTCATCCCACCGGACATTGAGCCACACATACAGGCCGGGAACCACCTGGCTTGGGTCAATGGCGACGGCTGCACCGGGACTTTTCCACATGGTTTTTTTGTTTATCGTGTAACGATCTGTGATCGCCTGTCACTATACAAGGGCGGCGGCTGTTTTGACTTGCAGCCGTAGTGGCGAGCGGGAAAAAGTTTCGAATTTCATAGCATGCCGTCAAACGCTGACGTGGCTAGCGCGGGCCCGCAGCGGCTGCAAGAGCGGCGCGAGGCATGACATGGGCAACGGGCTCGGCGTCCCAGGTCGATGCCCTGCGAAAATAGGGGGCTGAAGCGCACGCCATCAATGGCGCACGCGCGACAGCCCCTCCCCGTTCAGCCAGCGCGAGGCAATATGCCGCTGCGCTGCTGGCAATGCCGCTCTCAAGATGACCACAGACTCTTTCAACCCGGTCAACCACAGCCCGTGGCGCATGTCCGTTGCGCCGATGATGGACTGGACAGACCGCCACTGTCGCTACTTTCACCGCTTGCTCACACGCCAGACGCTCCTCTATACGGAAATGGTCAACGCGGGCGCCATCATTCATGGCGGCACCGAGCGGCATTTGCGGTTCAACCCGGAGGAGCACCCGGTCGCACTGCAACTGGGTGGCAACGAGCCAGGGCCGCTTGCCGAGGCAGCCCGGCTGGGGGCGCAGTGGGGTTATGACGAGATCAATCTGAACTGCGGTTGCCCCAGCGACCGTGTACAGCGCGGCGCCTTCGGCGCGAGTCTGATGAAGGCGCCACAGCTGGTGGCTGATGGTGTGAAGGCCATGAAGGACGTGGTCGATGTGCCCGTCACGGTGAAACACCGCATCGGCATCGACAAGAACGAAGACTATGCATTTGTTCGTGACTTCGTGGGCACCGTGGCCGACGCAGGCTGTACCGTGTTCATCGTGCATGCTCGCAACGCCTGGCTGCAGGGTTTGTCGCCCAAGGAAAACCGCGACATTCCTCCGCTGCGCTACGAAGTCGTGCACCGGCTGAAAACCGATTTTCCCGACCTGGTGTTCGCCATCAATGGAGGCATCCAGACCGATGCAGTGGTGCAGGAGCAGCTTGCTCTGCTGGATGGGGTCATGGTCGGCCGCGAGGCGTACCACAACCCTTGGTGGCTTGCCCGATGGGACGCGCTCTACTACGGTGGCCAGCCGTGCCCCCTGACGCGGGAAGAAGTCGAGGAAGCCATGGTCGTCTACATGGAGCAAGAAGCAGCCCGGTACGGAACCCCCTGGCCACACATTGCCCGGCACATGCTGGGCCTGCGGCACAGCTTGCCGGGTGCTCGCATCTGGCGGCAGGTGTGGAGCAACCACCTTCTCAAGGACCGGCCCGCGCGGGAAGTCCATGCGCTGGCCAAAGAATCGTATGTCGTGACTGCATACGATGCACCGCAGGCCGCGCCCTCCTCTGCGTGACCGCCGGGGGGCAGGCCAGGGCCTGCCGGTGCCCAGCCCTCCTGGAGCACGGTCCGGCGCTTGTCAGCCCTGGTCTGCCGCGAGGGCGGCCAGCCACTCTTGCATGGGCACAGGCCGGCCAAACAGGTAACCCTGCATGCCTGGGCAATGGCTGGCCACCAGAAAATCCGCCTGGGCAGCGGTTTCCACGCCCTCTGCCACCACATGCAGGTTGAGGTGACTTGCCACTGAAATGATCGACTGCACGATGGCGGTGTCGCTGGCATCCTCGGGGGTATCCTGCACGAAGCTTTTGTCGATCTTGAGCTCGTAGAGTGGCAAACGCTTGAGATAAGCAAGGCTGGAATACCCGGTGCCGAAATCGTCGATCGAAAACCGGATACCCATGGCGACCAGCTCTGTCATCCGCGCGATGGTTTCGTCCAGGTTCTCGATCAGAAGGCTTTCCGTCACCTCAAGGACCAGGAGCCGCGCGCTGGCCCCTGTGCGCTCCAGTACCTCCTGCATGCTGCGCACGAAATCGTCCTGCCGGAACTGAAGCTGACTCACGTTGACCGACAGCGAGAGCGAGAGCCCCAGAGGCTGCATTCGCGCAAGGGCCTCGCAGGCCTGCTCAATCACCCAGGTGCCCATTCGCACAATGTGGCCCGAACTTTCTGCGATGGGAATGAACACGGCAGGTGTGATGTTGCCGCGTTCAGGATGCATCCAGCGCAGCAGCAGCTCTCCGCCAACCAGTGCGCCGGCTGAGTTCACCTGGCTTTGAACGGCCAGCGAAAGCTGGCCTTCTGCGAGCGCTCTGCCCAGATCCTGCTCCAGTGCCATGCGTTGCTGCACTTCAGCCTGCATGGCCAGTTCAAAAAACCGCACGCGGTTCCGGCCCAGGCCCTTGGCGCCATACATGGCCGTGTCGGCCTCACGCAGCAGGTCTTCGGCAGCTTCCCCGTGCTTGGGGAAAAGCGTGATGCCAATGCTGCCCGTGCTGGCGTATTCCCGCGAGCCGATGGCATACGGCGATTCCAGCGCGGCGCGTATGCGCTCTGCTTCCATCAGGGCGAGCCGGCCCGCGCTTTCCGCGTCTGCCCCCAGGTTCTGCCCCAGCACGACAAACTCATCGCCCCCCATTCGGGCTAGCAGATCGCCCGGACGCAGCAATCCCGACAACCTGGCCGCAACGCGCACCAGCAGCGCATCGCCCAGCGAATGGCCCAGTGCGTCGTTGATCTGCTTGAAGTTGTCAAGATCGACATAGAGCAAAGCCCCGACCTGGCCGGACTGTCGCGCCAGGGCCAGCGCATGGTCGAGACGGTCCATGAGCATCCGGCGGTTGGGCAGACTCGTCAGCACGTCGAAATAGGCCAGCTGCCGTGCCTGGGCCTCTGCGATCTTGCGCTCGGTGATGTCCCGCGCCAATGCAACAAAATGCGCTGCCGATGGCAGTGCCGTGTTTTCCTTGCGCGCAATGGACAGCTCGAACCATCGTGTGGATCCGTCTTCCGCGTCCAGGGCGTACTGGTGACCGACCGAATAACCGTTGCGGTCAGCAGCCTCCAAGGCTGCGGCGCAGCCCGCAGCAGCGTCGGGAGACACAACGTCCTGCAAAAGCCGGCCCACCCATGTCTGCGCCGCAGGGGTCTGGCCTGTTGCTCGCGAGAACCTGTACTGATGGATTCGCCCGTCCCCGTCAAGCTCCAGCAGCAGGTCGGGCACGGCGTTGAGCGTGCTTTCCAGTTCATCGCGGGCAATCTGCAGGCTGGCTGTGGCCGCGCGGGCCAGGGCGGCCGCACGTTCCCGCTGGGTAGCCAGCACCCATGCAAACCATGCCAGCAGCCCGCTGAGAACAGCGCCTATGGCAGCCACCGCATGGTGCCCATCGTCCTTGAAGCGCAGGTCAAATGCAGACATCGGCGTCATGCGCACCAGCCACTTGCGCCCACCCAACTCAATCTGCCGCTCTGTCGTCAGCTCGTCGGCAGCTGCGCCATCGCGCGCGGCTGGCGCGCCAGCCGTTCCGTACAGCTCCCGTCTCGGGCCTTCAAGGCTGGCATCGGCAATGTGAATATCGATATCAGCGTCAAACTCGGAGGCCAGCCCCTGAACGACCTGCCTCATCTGGAACGCTGCGGAGACCCAGCCCACCAGTCCTGCTGTTCGGCCAGGCACTGTGCTGGTTTCAGCCTCGGGCGAGTACAGCGGCAGGTACATCACCACGCCATTGTGCGCATCGGGTGCGTCTGCCGGCAGCACCACGGGCTCCGAGATGCGCAGCTCGCCAGATGCGCGCGCGGATTCCATGGCGGCACGCAGTGCGGGCACGGTCAGCGCGTCAAATCCCAGCAACTTCCGGTTCAATGCGTTGAGGGGTTCGATGTGCATCACAGGCGCCGCCACATTGCCCTCGCTCGGCGGCCAGACTGCATAGTTGCGCATGCCGCGCTGGTGCATGTCCGCAAGGTGTGTTGCCAAAGCGCTCGGGGAAACAAGCGGCACCAGCGCAACTCCCCGCAGCCCCGGGCGGGTTTCAGGTAATCGGAGTGCGGAAACGTATGTCTGAAACTCCTCGCGGTTGATCTGGTCAGACCCTTCAAAGTACCCTTTGACACCGCGCAGCACCATTTCATAGACCGCCATGCGGTCCTTGAGGTTGGACGCAATCTGGTCGGCTGCGACCTCAAAGTTCCGCTCGCGCTTTTCGTGTGCGCTACGCACCCCGGCTTGCCAATACAGAAACGTGATTCCGAGCAGGACTGCGGCAAGCAATGGTGGCATTGCCCAGGCAAGCCATCTGCGACTCGCCGTCGCATTCTCACCACCGCCACCGATGCCAGCTGTTGGTCGATCCGTGGGGACCCTGGTTTCGGGGGGGGTGGGTGTATTCATGAGACGCATGCAGTGACGCAGCCAGGCGGCCGTGGCTGCACCATTATGGAGAATGAGCACGCACAATCCTGCGGGCGTCTGCTGTTTGCTTCCGACGACCTGCCGTTGTTCGATATGCTGTGCTCCGTCACACCGGAGGTCGCCGACGATCCGCAGCCTTGAGTGCGCGGTTCAGTGTTATTGCAACACGACGGCCTCGCGCCCCATCCCCACATTTTTTCTCGCCGGACTGTTTCATGCCCTCGCTGGATTTTGATTTCGAGGAATCACAATTTCGCCGTTTCTATGCCGAACAGCATGCTGCGCTCGATCAGGCATGCCGGCAGCTGACCCGCGTTGTGGGCAAAGTGGTTGCCCAGACCGGCGGGGTGGACATCGCCAAAACCGAGGGGCGCGTCAAGGATGTTGATGAGTGCATCCGCAAGTTCGTGCGCAAGTACCGCCCGGTGCTGGAGGAGCAAAACACGCCGTACGAGATCCGGCCATTCATCACGGACCTGATCGGTGTGCGGGTCGTGTGCCTGTATGAGGACGAGCTGGAGAAAATTGCGGGTATCGTGCGCGGCCACTTTTCTGTGATCGACGTGACCGACAAGGCTTCGGCGGTGGAGAGCACAGAGGCGTCGTTTGGATACAAGGGACTGCACCTGGACCTCAAGCTGGCCACGCCGGACAAGGTCCCGGCCGAGCATTCGCCCTGGGTTTACCTGCCGTTCGAGTTGCAGGTCCGCACGATCATCCAGGACTCCTGGAGCGTGCTGGACCACCGGATCAAGTACAAAAAGTCCATTCCAGGGCAGCTCAAGCGACGCATCAACGTGCTGTCGGCCCTGTTTGAACTGGCCGACCGCGAGTTCCGGCAGATTCGTGACGCCACGGCAGCCGAAATCCTGCAGGCGCCCGACGAAACGGCAGAAGTCGCTGATGAGGTCGGGCAGCCACTCCTGCCGACCTCGGAAAAATCCGCTGGTACGCCCAACAGCGAACTCAATGCCTTCACCTTCCTCAAGATTGCGACGCACTTTTTCAAGGATTTTGAGTTCGAGCCCTCAAAAGTGGACAGCTTTGTGGACGACATTCACGCTTGGTCACCCGGGATGACCCGGGCCCGGTTCAACACTCTCATGCGGGAAACCATTGCGGTGGTCAAGCGCTACAAGCAGCACTTTGAGGAACAGAACCCGCAGGCGAGCTTCAACCCCTACACGGTCATGAGGCATTGCCTTTTTCTGCACGACAAATCGGCGTTCCGGCCCGCATTGCGCAATTCCGCCCGTGAAGCCTTTTCAGCATGGCTGTCCGAACAGGGAGAACCCAAGCTGACTGCCGCTGGCTGACAGTTTCCTGAGCACCGGTCGCTGACGCAGCGCTGAATACCAAGGTGTCGCGCGCGCGACTCGCCATTGGTGGTTCCACTCCATCCGTTGCGGCGCTTCTGCTGCTATATTGCACTGCAACATAACGGAGTTTCGCCCATGCTGTATCACATCTACGAAACCCAGCGCTCGCTGATGGAGCCCTTTACCGATTTTGCCCAGGCAGCCGCGAAGCTGTACAGCAACCCCTTGTCCCCGCTCAGCCAGAGCCCTCTCGCACAACGGATGTCCGCCGGGTATGACCTTCTTTACCGCCTTGGCAAGGACTACGAAAAGCCGGCCTTTGGCATCCAGTCGGTCGACGTGGACGGTGTCGGCGTGGCCATCCACGAGCGCGTCGAGATGGACAAGCCGTTTTGCGAACTCCGCCGGTTCAAGCGTTTCTCGGACGATCCTGCCACGCTGACCAAGCTCAAGACCCAGCCGGTGGTGCTGATCGTGGCACCTCTGTCAGGTCACTACGCCACGCTGCTGCGCGACACGGTACGCACGATGCTCAAGGACCACAAGGTCTACATCACGGACTGGAAAAACGCCCGCCTTGTGCCGCTGTCCGACGGCGAATTCCACCTCGATGACTACGTGAACTACGTGCAGGAGTTCATTCGCCATTTGCAGGGCGAGTATGGCAACTGTCATGTGATCAGCGTGTGTCAACCCACGGTGCCCGTTCTGGCGGCTGTGTCGCTGATGGCCAGCCGTGGAGAAACGACGCCGCTGACGATGACCATGATGGGTGGCCCCATTGACGCGCGCAAGTCGCCGACATCGGTCAACAACCTTGCCACGAACCGCAGCTTTGAGTGGTTCGAGAACAACGTGATCTATCGCGTGCCGCAGAACTTCCCGGGCGCAGGTCGGCGTGTGTACCCCGGTTTCCTGCAGTACACGGGGTTTGTGGCAATGAACCCTGACCGGCATGCGACCAGCCATTACGACTACTTCAAGGACCTGATCAAGGGTGACGACGCGAGCGTCGAGGCCCACCGCAAGTTCTACGATGAGTACAACGCAGTGCTGGACATGGACGCGGACTATTACCTCGAAACCATCCAGACGGTGTTCCAGGACTACAAGCTGGTGCACGGCACATGGGACGTACGCTCGCCCAAGGGCAAGATCGAGCGCGTGCGCCCCCAGGACATCAAGACCACAGCGCTGTTCACTGTGGAAGGCGAGCTGGACGATATCTCCGGATCTGGCCAGACCAAGGCGGCGCATGGGCTTTGCAGCGGCATCACGCACAAGGAACAGAAGCACCTGGAGGCCAAGGGTGCCGGACACTACGGCATCTTCAGTGGCCGCCGCTGGCGCGATGTGGTGTACCCGCAGGTACGCGCGTTCATTCTGTCGCACGATGCTCCAAAGCTGAAGGCATCCCCTGCCCTGCAAGATGCACCGGCACCTTCAGCGGTGCCTGCGACTGCCGGCAAGGTCGCGGTTGCCAGGGATGTTCCCGCCACGCGGATCAAGCCCGTCGCCGCGAAAAAAACAGCGGCAAAGCCTGCCGTGAAGTCTGAATCCAAGCAGCCCGCCAGCAAGGCGTCGGCTCCGTCCGTCGGTCCTGCGGCAGGTAAGGTCGCGACCAAGTGGGTGACGCCTGGGGACGACCTGGCTCCTGCAACTGCGCCCAAGGCAGCACCAGCCGAGCCAGTGGCAGTGGCTTCGGCGGCTCCCGTGGTCCCCTCCGGAGCCACGGGCAAGCGCCGCGCTCCGGCCAGCAAGGCTTGACAGGAAAAGCTCCAGCCTCCCCTGCCTCTGCGGCGCGGGAAGCTGTTCCGCCCGTGTCGCGTCTGGCAGCCCTCGCCGAACAGATCAACGCGGCCTTGCCGCAAACCCAGTGCACGCGTTGTGGGTACCCCGACTGTGCGGCTTACGCGGGCGCGGTCGCCGAGGGCTCGGCTGACATCAACCAGTGCCCGCCGGGCGGTGCCGAGGGCATTGCACGGCTTGCGCAAATCACCGGCAGGGATGTTCAACCGCTGAACAGCGCCCACGGCGTCGAGGCGCCCCGCACCACCGTATTCATTGATGAAGCCTGGTGCATCGGCTGCACTTTGTGCATCAAGGCATGTCCTACCGATGCCATTGTGGGGTCCAACAAGTGGATGCACACCGTGATGGAGCAATACTGCACCGGCTGTGAGCTGTGCATTCCGGCCTGCCCCGTCGACTGCATCCAGATCGAGCATGCGAGCGGCTCGCTCACGGGCTGGGCGGCGTGGTCGGACACACAGGCGGTACAGGCGCGTTCACGCTACGAACAGCGCAAGGCCCGGATTCACCAAGAGGCCCTCACAGACGGCAACAAGAAGCCTTCACCGGAGGTCGGTACGCGCTGCGAGGAAGGCGGGCTGATGGCTGAACGCGCCGATGTGCCTTCCAACGCTCCCGGTCCGGAACCTGCAGCACAAGACGCAAGCGCCGCAACCCGGCAGGCAGCCATCGCAGCCGCACTTGCCAGGGCGCGCCAGCAGCGGGCCGCTGACAAGCGCTAAGCGCACCAGCCCAAGCGCTGGCGGTGCGTGGCAGGAGCGTGGGCAACCGTAGTGAACATATCTGCCTGATGACCGGCCGGCACGCTGTCGTTCCGGCAGTTCAGCGTGCCGCAAGGGTCTTGTAAACGCCACAACCTACGTAGAAGTCGCCGGCCTTGCTCACATAAGACATCTTCGTCTGAACCGCGCCCGTGGCAGGGTTGGTAATGTCGTACTCCACCCAGCCGGGTGCGCGGTTCGCCTGCTCGACGATGTCGGTCACCAGCCGGTCTCCTGCGATGCCAGGGATGTCCTGGACACGCGTGCCCACCTTGGCGGAGTTCCCCCCGAAGGCAAGGTATGTTCCCGCGGTGTCGAGCACGAACACGTACATGTCGCGGTCATGGTACGGCTGGTTCTTGTCGGTGAGAGTCCGAAGGAACTGCTCGCGGCCGGTTGTCTTGTGCAAGGAAATGGCCCGGTTGACCAGTCCCACCGCCTCCTCTGCCGTGCCCTGCTGCAGCCGGAAGGCCGCCACGGCACGCGACAGCGTAGATGCACGGCTTTCCAACGCCTCCGCCTGGTGCACGGCCTCCACCACCATCTGGGCGTTGTTCTGCGTGATCTGGTCGAGCTGTTGCACTGCCGCGCTGATTTCGCGCAATCCCGTGCTCTGATCCGAGCTTGAGCCTGAGATCTCGCTCATGCTGCCGGCAACGCTGCGGATTCCGCTGGCCATTTCGGCAATCCCCGACCCCGCGGAGCGGATGAGCCCGGCGCTGGTTTCCACCTGGCTTACCGAGGCGCTGATGAGCTCACGGATTTCACGTGCTGCGTCGGCAGAGCGCTTGGCCAGGCTACGGACCTCGGCGGCCACCACGGCGAACCCCCGCCCCTGTTCGCCCGCCCTCGCCGCCTCGACCGCAGCGTTCAGCGCCAGGATGTTGGTCTGGAACGCAATACTGTCGATCACACCGATGATTTCGCTCATCCGGCGCGCACCCTGCTGGATCGCCTCTACCGACTCCACAGCACGCGACATCGCCTGCGCACCGGAATCGACCGCCGTACGTACCTGCGCTGCGCGCGCGTTGGCGTCCTGGGCGGTCTGGGCATTGTTCTGTACGGTCGAAGACAACTCCTCCACGCTGGCGGCGGTTTGCTCCAGATTGGCAGCCTGCTGCTCGGTACGGTCTGCCAGCGACCGGTTGCCTTCGGCCAGGCTTTTGCCAGCGTGCGCCACCAGCGCCGCATTGCTACGGATGTCCGCGACCATCGACGACAGCGTCACCACCATCCGGTCCAGCGATTTTGCGAGATCGCCTATTTCGTCCTGCCCGTAGGCCGCCGACCGGGCGCACAGATCGCCGCCGGTGGTGAGCTCCACGGTGCGCGCAAGTCCTTCCAGGTCAGCAGCGAGGCTCAGGTACAACACGACCAGGACGTAAAGCACCACCACCAGAGCCGCAGTCGCACCCCACCAAGGGGCCTGTAAGCCGACTGCGCCAACTGCCACCAGAATCGTCAATGCCAAGGTGAGCACCTTGCCAGGAAGGCGCCATTTGCGCATCCACCACAGACCCGGCCGCAAGGGTAGGAATTCGGGCATCGTGTCTCCTCCTGTCATTGTTACTTCGTGCGCGTCCGGATCCTATGGGCGCGTTCTTACTGCCAATTGACAATCGTTCTTAGTGCTTGCCGCCTGAACGCCTGGGCAACCTCCCGGAGCCAGAAGCAACTATGGCCCGACCAGGCAGCCCGTGCAGCCGTGACTCCATAATGGCGGCCCATGAACCCCCTGCTTTCCCACCTTCAGCCCTACCCCTTCGAGCGTTTGCGGCAGCTCTTCGCCGGGGTGACGCCCCCAGCCGGCTACAGCGCCATCAGCCTGGGAATGGGCGAGCCCCGCCATCCGACACCACAGTTTATCAAAGATGCGATAAGTATCAACCTTGCAGGATTGGCAAACTATCCCGCGACGGCGGGCGAGCCAGCGTTGCGCGAGGCTTTCACGCACTGGGTACAGCGCCGCTACGCGCTGTCGCTGGATGCGGCCACCCAGGTGCTGCCCGTTAACGGGTCGCGCGAGGCGCTGTTTGCATTTGCGCAGACCATCATCGACCCCACGGGCGGTCAGGCCATGGTGGTGTGCCCCAATCCTTTCTACCAGATCTACGAAGGGGCCACCTTGCTGGCCGGGGCCACCCCGTACTACGCTGCCAGTGACCCATCGCGCAACTTTGCGGTCAATTGGGACGCGGTTCCCGAAACCGTATGGCAGCGCACGCAGCTTCTTTTCGTCTGCTCCCCGGGCAACCCTACGGGCGCGGTCATGCCGCTGGGTGAATGGAAAAAGCTGTTCGAGTTGAGCGATCGGTTCGGCTTTGTCATCGCCTCTGATGAGTGCTACAGCGAGATCTATTTCCGGGACGAGCCTCCGCTGGGCGGCCTGGAAGCGGCCGCAAAACTGGGCCGCAGCGACTTCCGTAACCTGGTGTCCTTCACCAGCCTGTCCAAGCGCAGCAACGTCCCCGGTCTGCGCAGCGGTTTTGTCGCGGGCGATGCGGCCCTCATCAAGGCGTTTTTGCTGTACCGCACCTACCACGGCAGCGCCATGAGCCCCGTCATCCAGGCAGCCAGCATGGCAGCCTGGGCCGATGAGCAGCACGTGGTGGAAAACCGGACCCGCTATCGCAAGAAGTTCGCACAGGTGACGCCACTGCTGGCGGGGGTGATGGACGTGGCGCTACCGGATGCAGGTTTCTACCTGTGGGCCAAGGTGCCCGAAGCGCTGGGCATGGACGACGCCGAGTTCGCGCGCGCCTTGCTGGCTCAATACAATGTGACGGTGCTGCCCGGCAGCTATCTGGCCCGCGAGGCGCAAGGCAGCAACCCCGGCGCGCAGCGTGTGCGCATGGCGCTGGTCGCCGATGTGGAAGAGTGCGTGGAAGCAGCCCTGCGCATCGTTCAATTCATTCAATCCCGTACTGCCTGACATCCCAAATGACCCAACAACTGCAAACCCTCATCGACAACGCCTGGGAAAACCGTGCCTCGCTCTCCCCTGCAACGGCTCCCAAGGAAACGCTGGACGCTGTCGAGCAGGTGATCGCCGAGCTGAACAACGGCACCCTGCGCGTGGCCACACGCCAGGCCGTGGGCCAGTGGACCGTGCACCAGTGGATCAAGAAGGCCGTGCTGCTGTCGTTTCGCCTGCGTGACAACGAAGTGGTCCGCGCTGGCGACCTGGGCTTCTACGACAAGGTGCAGACCAAGTTTGCGCACCTGAGCGAAGACGAAATGAAGGCCACCGGCGTGCGCGTGGTACCACCCGCCGTGGCCCGTCGCGGCAGCTTCATCGCCAAGGGCGCCATCCTGATGCCCTCGTACGTGAACATCGGCGCCTACGTGGGCGAAGGCACCATGGTGGATACGTGGGCTACGGTGGGCTCTTGCGCGCAAATTGGCGCCGGTGTGCACCTGTCGGGCGGCGTGGGCATTGGCGGTGTGCTCGAACCCCTGCAGGCGGGCCCCACCATCATTGAAGACAACTGCTTCATCGGCGCCCGCTCCGAGGTCGTCGAAGGCGTGGTGGTGGAAGAGAACGCGGTGCTGGGCATGGGCGTGTACCTGGGCCAGAGCACCCCTATCTTCAACCGCGCCACGGGCGAAATCAGCTACGGCCGCGTGCCTGCGGGCTCGGTAGTGGTCAGCGGCAACCTGCCCAAGACGGCGGCCAACGGCGCGCCTTACAGCATGTACGCCGCCATCATCGTCAAGCAGGTGGATGCGCAGACGCGCTCCAAGACCAGCATCAACGACCTGCTGCGCGACTGATCGCTGAAGCCCTGGCTGCACCCTTGCGGCCCGGGCTGTTCAAGACAACGACAACGAGAGGGGGAGCTACATGAGCACGATGGAACGGATTCTGCGGCTGATGGCCGAGAAAAAGGCCTCGGACGTCTACCTGTCTGCCAACGCGCCGGCGCTGATCAAGATCAACGGCGAGTGCATCCCCGTCAACAACCAGATACTGCCGGCCGATGCGCCGCGCAACCTGCTCTCCGAGATCGTTCCGCCCGACCGCATCGAAGAGCTCGAGGAAACCGGCGAGCTCAACATGGGCGTGCCCCTGAGCGGTGTCGGCCGCTTCCGCGTGAGCGCCATGCGCCAGCGGGGCAGCTACGCGGTCGTCGTCCGCTTCATCTCGCAGCTGATTCCTGAATTCGACTCGCTCGGCCTGCCCGCGGTGATGCGTGACCTCATCATGGAAAAGCGCGGACTCATCCTGATGGTGGGCGCCACCGGTTCGGGCAAGAGCACTTCGCTCGCGTCGATGATCGACACACGCAATGAAGTCCTGACCGGCCACATCCTCACGATCGAAGACCCCGTCGAATACCAGTTCAAGAACAAGCGCTCCATCGTCAACCAGCGCGAGATCGGCAGCGACACGCAGTCCCTGCAAACCGCGCTCAAGAACGCATTGCGCCAGGCACCCGACGTGATCCTGATCGGCGAAATCCGTGACCGCGAAACCATGTCGGCTGCCATTGCCTATGCGCAGTCAGGGCACCTGTGCCTGGCCACCCTGCATGGCAACAACAGCTACCACGCGCTCAACCGTATCCTGAGCTTCTACCCCGTCGAAGTGCGCCCCACCATGCTGGGCGATCTGGCTTCGGCGCTCAAGGCCATTGTGTCGCAGCGCCTCGTGCGCACCGTGGCGGGCGGCCGCGTGCCCGCTGTCGAGGTCATGCTCAACACCAAGCTCGTGTCCGACCTCATCGAGAACGGCGACTTTTCGGGCGTGCGCGAGGCGATGGAAAAGTCCATGGCCGAAGGCTCGATGACCTTCGAGGAAGCCTTGGCCAAGCTCATCATGGACGGCAAGATCGACCGCAAGGAAGGCATGGCCTATGCCGACTCGCCCACCAACCTGATGTGGCGCCTGCAAAACGACTTCTCGCTGGCGGCCAACGCCGCCAAGGCACAAAAAGAAGCCCGCGATGTCCAGGACGACCAGCCTTCATTCACCGAGATCGTGCTGGACGTCAAGCCAGCGGCCTGATCGTACCCACGCCCCACCTCTCCCCTCCCCTATCCCCATGTCACGCACCCTGCATCTGGCTGAGCAACTGATTTCCCGGCCCTCCATCACCCCCGAAGACGCAGGATGCCTTGATCTGCTTGCCGACCGCCTGGCACTGCTGGGGTTTGCGTGTGAACGCATGGACAGTGGCCCTGCGGACTTCCGGGTGAGCAATTTATGGGCAAAACGGCCTGTAGCCCTGGATTCAATTGCCTCTGGTGCTATCAAAACAGTAGTATTTGCCGGCCATACCGATGTGGTGCCCACCGGGCCGCTTGCGCAGTGGAGCAGCGACCCCTTTGTGCCCACACACCGCGGCGGCAAACTTTATGGCCGTGGTGCCAGCGACATGAAAACGTCCATCGCCGCGTTTGTGGTGGCGGTCGAGGAGTTTCTGGCGGCAACCCCCGAGCCCATGGTCCAGATGGCCTTCTTGCTGACCAGCGATGAGGAAGGCCCATCGGTCGACGGAACCAAGGTCGTGGTCGAACAGCTCCACGCCCGTGGCGAGGTGCTGGACTATTGCATCGTCGGCGAGCCCACTTCGGTGGAACGCACCGGCGACATGATCAAGAACGGCCGCCGCGGCACCCTGAGCGGCAAACTCACCGTGCGCGGTATCCAGGGCCACATCGCCTACCCGCAGCTGGCACGCAACCCCATCCACCAGGCCCTGCCCGCGCTGGCCGAGCTGGCAGCCACCCCATGGGACAGCGGCAATGCCTTCTTTCCGCCCACCAGCTGGCAGGTGAGCAACATGCACGGTGGCACGGGTGCCACCAACGTGATCCCTGGCGAGGTGGTCATCGATTTCAACTTCCGCTTTTCGACCGAATCGACCGCCGAAGGCCTGAAGCAACGCGTGCATGCCGTGCTGGACCGCCACGGGCTGGAGTACGACCTGCGCTGGACCCTGGGCGGCCAACCGTTCCTGACCACGCCCGGTGAACTCGTCACGGCCGTGCAGCAGGCCATTGCGGCGGAAACAGGCCTCGCGACCGAGCTTTCCACCACCGGCGGCACCAGCGATGGCCGCTTCATTGCGCAGGTGTGCCCCCAGGTCATCGAACTGGGCCCCCCCAACGCCAGCATCCACAAGATCGACGAGCACATCGTCGTTGCCGACATCGAGCCGCTCAAGAACATCTATCGGCGCACCCTGGAAAACCTGCATGCGCAGGCTCTGGCCGCCGCGGCTGTTCGGGCGGTGCAGGCATGACGCGGTCATTGCCGGGCGAGCCGGGGGCCAGCGCCGGCAGCATCGGCACCGCCCAGCCCGTGAAAGGTGATACGGTCGGCGCGCTGGTCGAATCCGGTGCACAGGCGCTCATCGCAGCGGGCGTCGCATTTGGCCACGGCACCACCAACGCCCACGATGAGGCCGCCTGGCTCGTGCTCTGGCGTCTGGGCCTGCCGCTGGACAGCGATCTGTCGGACAGCCCCGATTCCGTGCAAAAACAGCCTGTGGCGGCCGAAAGTTCTGCGTTGGTCGCTACACTTTTTGAAGAACGTATCCGCACCCGCAAACCCGCCGCCTACCTCACGCGCGAAGCCTGGCTGCAAGGCGTTTCTTTCTACGTGGACGAGCGTGCCATCGTGCCGCGCAGCTTCATTGCCGAGATCCTTGTCGATGGCATGGCCGATGATTTTCTGAGCGACCAGACCCGGCGCGTGCTGGACCTTTGTACCGGCAACGGCAGCCTTGCCGTTCTGGCGGCCATGGCCTGGCCGGAGGTGGAGGTCACGGGGGCAGACATCTCGCCTGAGGCTCTGGCCGTTGCACGCATCAACGTCGATCGCCATGGCCTGGCCGACCGCATCGGGCTGTGCATCTCGGACGGCCTGTCTGCCGTGCCCGGTCCGTGGGATCTGATCCTGTGCAACCCGCCTTACGTGAACGCCGCCAGCATGGACGCGCTTCCTGGCGAGTACCGCGCCGAACCTGAACTGGCCCTGGCTGGCGGCAAGGACGGCATGGACTTCGTTCGCCAGCTCTTCAAGGCTGCCCCGGCCTGCATGAGCGAAGACGCCGTGATCATTCTGGAGATCGGTAACGAGCGTGCCCATTTCGAAGCTGCGTTTCCGCAACTGCCGGTTTTCTGGCTCGATACCAGTGCCGGCGAAGACCAGGTTTTGCTGGTCACCCGGCAGGCCCTGGCCGCCCAGAGCCGGCTCACGGCACAATAGAGGGCTTTGCGCCACCCTCGTGGCTGCCGCGGCAACGCCGATGGCAGACGCGATGGCGACCTGATTTTTGACGCCACCCGCCTTGTGCGGGTGCGCTTTTTTCTGATTCCCGGATGATCACCCTCAAGAACGTAACCCTGCGACGCGGCACGAAAGTCGTGCTCGACAGCGTGTCCACCACCATCAATCCCGGCGAAAACGTCGGGCTCGTGGGCCGCAACGGCGCGGGCAAGTCCAGCCTGTTCGCGCTGCTCAGCGGCAAGCTGCACGAGGACGGTGGGGATTTCCACATCCCATCGAGCTGGCGGATGGCCGAGGTCGCGCAGAACATGCCCGAAACCGACCAGTCGGCCACTGACTTCGTACTGGAGGGCGACACGCGCCTGGCCGAGGTGCAGCAGCAGCTGGCCGACGCCGAAGCCAGCGATGACGGCATGGCCATCGCCCACGCCTATTCCGACCTGCACGACGCTGGCGCCCACGATGCCGTGGCGCGCGCGCAGGCACTGATCCTGGGCCTGGGTTTTCGGGTGAGCGAGCTGGACCAGCCGGTGAGCAGCTTTTCGGGCGGCTGGCGCATGCGCCTGCAGCTGGCTCGGGCGCTGATGTGCCCCAGCGATCTGCTGCTGCTCGATGAGCCCACCAACCACCTGGACCTGGATGCACTGGTCTGGCTGGAGGCATGGCTCAAGCGCTATGCGGGCACCATGATCGTGATCAGCCATGACCGCGAGTTCCTTGACGCCATCACCAACGTCACCCTGCAGATCCAGCAGGGCGAGCTGAACCGCTACGGCGGCAACTACAGCAAGTTCGAAGAATTGCGTGCCCAGCAGCTCGAGCTCCAACAGGCGAGCTTCTCCAAGCAGCAGGAGAAGATGGCCCACCTGCAAAAATTCATCGACCGCTTCAAGGCCAAGGCCAGCAAGGCCAAGCAGGCCCAAAGCCGCGTCAAGCAGCTCGAACGCATGGAAAAGATCGGCCCGGTACTGGCCGAGGCCGACTTCACCTTCGAGTTCAAGGAACCCGCCAACCTGCCCAACCCGATGCTGGCCATCAGCGATGCATCGTTTGGCTATGTGGACGACGAGGGCGTGCCCACCACCATCCTCTCGGGCGTCAACCGCTCGGTGCTGGCGGGCCAGCGCATCGGTATCCTGGGCGCCAACGGCCAGGGCAAGTCCACGCTGGTGAAGACGATTGCGCGCACCATGAAGGCGCTGGGCGGCAACATCACCGAAGGCAAGGGCCTGAACATCGGCTACTTTGCCCAGCAGGAACTCGATGTTCTGCGCCCCGCAGACAACCCGCTCGAGCACATGATCCGCCTGGCGCGGGAGCTGGGGCCGGACGCCAAGCAACCGAGCCGCGAGCAGGACCTGCGCAGCTACCTGGGCAGCTTCAACTTCACGGGCGACATGGTCAAGCAGGCCGTGGGCACCATGAGCGGCGGCGAAAAGGCGCGCCTGGTGCTGGCCATGATCGTCTGGCAGCGCCCCAACCTGCTGCTGCTGGATGAGCCCACCAACCACCTGGACCTCGCCACCCGCGAGGCCCTGGCCATGGCGCTCAACGACTTCGACGGCACCGTCATGCTGGTCAGCCACGACCGTGCGTTGCTGCGCTCGGTCTGCGAGGACTTCTGGATGGTCGGCCGTGGCGTGGTCGGGCCGTTTGACGGCGATCTGGATGACTACCAGCGCTACCTGCTGGAAGAATCCAAGCGCCTGCGCGAGCTGGCGCGCCTGGCCGACGCGGTCAAGGATGAACCGGTCAAGCGAGCGGCTGACGCACGCACCGCGGACACCGCCGTGGTTCCAGCCGCGGCTGCACCCGCCACCCCCGCCGTGGCTGCAGCCCCTGCAGCCACGGTGCCCGCTGCGCAGCAGCCCGTCGCAGGCAAAGACGGCCGCGAGCAGCGCAAGCTGGACGCACAGGCACGGCAGGCATTGGCAGAAAAGACCAGGCCGTTGCGCAAGGAACTGGAGCAGATCGATAAGCGGCTGAGCGCGCTGACCGCCGAGAGGGCAACCCTGGAAGAAACGCTGACCAAACCGGTGCCCCCGGCCGAGATCGCGGAGTGCGGCCGCAGGCTCAAGGCGAACGGCGATGAAACCGCCAAGCTGGAAGAGCGCTGGCTCGAAATTTCTTCGGCCCTGGAAGAAATCGCGGTCTGATCACTCGCAAAAATGTAAGCAGCTGTCATAGAAATATGGTCAAAAAATACGGCAAGCGCTTTCCGCCATTGGCCATCTAGCTATCAAATCAGGAGCAAGTTGTGACGCGAAGTGCCGCCACTTCCTGATTGCATTTTTTTTCCGAAAAGTGTCAACGCCCTGCGATCGGCACACGTTGTTGGTACATCACAGGAGTTTTTCCAAATGAACCGCAACGAAATCTTGTCAGCCTGGCCCGAAGACGAACGCGATCGCAAGCGCGCCCCGGCCCGCTTCTGAACCGTCATCCTGAGGTTCGCGCGAATTCTGCATAGAGCGCAACCTGCTCAACAGGCTTCCCAGCCAGCAGGCGGACCGTCCATCAAAGGGTAGCCTGGAATAACTGGCAAACACTCCCGGCTCCGGCCCCTTGGCCAGACCCTCCGGCACCAGCCACAGTCCCCACTCAGGGACCCCATAAAAAAACCCCGCATTGCGGGGTTTTTTGCTGTCAGGGCCCGGCGGCTGCAGGCGCCGCCAGGATCCGGGCGATCAGCCCATGTGCAGACCACCGTTGACCGAGAAGTCGGCGCCCGTGGCGTACCCGCCCTCTTCCGAGGCCAGCCACGCAATGATGGAAGCGATCTCGCTGGGTTCACCCAGGCGCTTGACCGGGACGGTCGCCACGATCTTTTCCAGCACGTCAGGGCGGATGGCCTTGACCATGTCGGTGCCGATGTACCCGGGGCTCACGGTGTTGACCGTGACGCCCTTGGTGGCGAGTTCCTGTGCCAGGGCCATCGAGAAGCCGTGCATGCCTGCCTTGGCCGCCGAATAGTTGGTCTGACCGGCCTGGCCCTTTTCACCGTTCACCGAGCTGATGTTGATGATGCGGCCCCAGCCCTTTTCCACCATGTCCGCCACGACCTGCTTGGTCACGTTGAACATGCTGTTGAGGTTGGTTTCGATCACGGCGTCCCAGTCTTCGCGGGACATCTTGAGGAACATGCGGTCGCGCGTGATGCCGGCGTTGTTCACCAGCACATCGATCGTGCCGTGCTCGGCCTTGGTCTTGGTGAAGGCCTCGACCGTGGAATCCCAGTCGCCCACGTTGCCGACGGACGCATAAAAATCGTATCCCAGGGCCTTTTGCTCGCCCAGCCACTTGGCGTGGTCGCGCGTGGGGCCGCAGCCCGCGATGACCTTGAATCCCTCCTTGTGGAGCCGCTGACAGATAGCGGTGCCGATGCCCCCCATCCCACCCGTGACGTATGCAATTTTTTGGCTCATGTGGTTTTCTCCTGTTCGCCGGTTGATGTTCGGACTCACCATCACTCTAACCAAGAAAACACGCTCTGCCGTGAAGGAAAACACTAAAGCTGCGGCATTTTTCGCCCCGGTGGTGGTGGGGCAGTCATTGCTGCCGGTTCGCCGCATGCTTTACGCGGCCCGATGCGCATCGGCACCACGCTTTCGCTAGCGAAGCCGAGAGGGCACGGGCGTAAAAAAACCGCGCATGGCGCGGTTTTCTGGGGTGGCAGCGCGAGCGGCCCGCAAGCCAACACATGACCTGCCGGGGCGCCGCCCCGCTGACCTGCGATCAGCGCTCCAGAGCCAGCGACACGCCCATGCCGCCGCCGATGCACAGCGCAGCCAGGCCCTTCTTCGCATCGCGGCGCTGCATTTCGTGCAGCAGCGTCACCAGAATGCGGCAACCAGACGCACCGATGGGGTGGCCGATGGCAATGGCACCACCGTTCACATTGACGCGCGCGGGGTCAATGCCCAGTTCCTGGTTCACAGCGCAGGCTTGCGCAGCAAAGGCCTCGTTCAGCTCAAACAGGTCGACGTCGGCCGCGTTCCAGCCCGCACGCTCCAGCGCCTTGCGCGAAGCGGGCACGGGGCCCATGCCCATGGTGGCCGGGTCCAGGCCGCTGGTGCCGAAAGCGGCAATGCGCGCCAGGGGCTTGAGGCCCAGGGCAGCGGCCTTCTTTGCAGTCATGACCACCACCGCGGCTGCGCCGTCGTTCAGACCCGACGCATTGCCGGCCGTCACGCTGCCAGCCTTGTCAAACGCGGGGCGCAGGCCCGCCAGCGCTTCGGCGTTGGTCTTGCGGTTGAGGTACTCGTCGGTGTTGAAGATGATGGGGTCGCCCTTCTTTTGCGGCAGCGAGACGTTCACGATTTCGTCGACGAAGCGGCCTGCGTCCTGCGCGGCAGCTGCCTTTTGCTGGCTGGCCAGGGCCAGCGCGTCCTGCATGTCGCGGCTAATCCCGTACTGCTTGGCCACGTTCTCGGCGGTGATGCCCATGTGGTACTGGTTGTACACGTCCCAGAGGCCATCGACGATCATGGAGTCGACCATCTTCCAGTCGCCCATGCGCTGGCCGTCGCGCGAACCGTTGAGCACGTGGGGGGCCAGGCTCATGTTTTCCTGGCCACCGGCCACCACGATTTCGCTGTCGCCCCAGGCCACGGCCTGGGCTGCCAGCATCACGGCCTTCAGGCCCGAGCCGCAGACGGCGTTGATGGTGAGGGCCGGGGTTTCCTTGGCCACACCGGCTTTCATCGACGCCTGGCGTGCAGGGTTCTGGCCCACGCCTGCGGTCAGCACCTGGCCCATGATGACTTCGCCCACCTGGGCGTCCGACAGGCCGGCCCGTGCGATGGCTTCGCGAATGACGATGGCACCCAGCTCGGTGGCCGGCACCTTGGCGAGCGCGCCGCCAAATTTGCCCACAGCGGTACGGGCGGCCGAAACGATGACGATGTCTTCCATGGGATGGTCCTTGTGGTTGGGAGAAATTGGTGGATGTGATTCTCGCAGTGCGCCATGTCAGTGCAACTGCGTGTACGTACTGTTCGAGGCGACTGGCTGCGCAGACCGCTTGTGTGAAAACGCGCAGAGCGCCCGGCAGGCAGGCAGCGCGGGAACGACGCGCTACCCGCTGTCCCGCCGTGTGCCTGCGCCAGGTCAGGCCTTTTGCTTGACGTAACTGCCTGGCGCCGGCTCGATGGCCTTGAACCGGGTGCCCTTGCCGTAGCCCTTGGGCGCAGCGATCTGCCTGCCTGCGTGGCCCTTGAGCCAGCCGGACCAGTCGGTCCACCAGCTGCCCGGATGCTCCGTCGACCCGGCCAGCCATTCGTCAAGCGTGCCAGGAAACTTGCCGTCGGCCCGGATCCAGTGGCTGCGCTTGCCCTTGGCAGGTGGGTTGATCACGCCGGCGATGTGGCCTGATGCGCCCATCACGAAGCGCTTTTTGCCGGGCAGCACCTGGGTGGATGCGTACGCGGCGGTGGCGGGCACGATGTGGTCCTCGCGCGAGCCGTAGATGTACACGGGCAGATCGAGGTTGTTGAGATCGAGCTTTTCGCCGCACACCGTGAGCGCGCCGGGCTTCACGAGCTTGTTCTCCAGGTAGAAATTGCGCAGGTACCACGCGTAGAACGGGCCGGGCAGGTTCGTGCTGTCGCTGTTCCAGTACAGCAGGTCGAATGGCGGCGGGGTCTCACCCTTCAGGTAATTGCCCACCACGTAGTTCCACACCAGGTCGTTCGGGCGCAGGAAGCTGAACGTGGAAGCCAGGTCCTGGCCTTTCATCAGCCCGCCGCTGCCCATCTGCAGCTCGCGGAACTTCACGAACGCCTCGTCGATGAAGACATCAAGGATGCCCGTGTCGGTGAAATCGATGAGGGTGGTGAGGAAGGTGGCGCTGGCCACTGGTTCATCGCCGCGGGCGGCAAACACTGCGAGCGCGTTGCTCAGGATGGTGCCGCCCACGCAGAAGCCGAGCGCGTTGATCTGCTCGGCACCGGTGATGTTCTGCACCACGTCCACCGCCGCCATGGCGCCGTCCTCCACATAGTCGTCCCACGTCTTGTGCGACAGCGATGCATCGGGGTTGCGCCAGCTGACCACAAAGGTGCGATGGCCCTGCTCCACCGCGTAGCGGATGAGCGAGTTCTCGGGTTGCAAATCGAGGATGTAGAACTTGTTGATGCAGGGCGGCACCAGCAGGAAGGGGCGCTCGTACACCTTGGCCGTGAGCGGCTTGTATTCGAGCAGCTGGAACAGTTCGTTCTCAAACACCACGGCGCCCTCGGTGGTGGCCACATTGCGGCCCACCTCGAACAGGCTCTCGTCTGTCATCGAGACGTGGCCTTGCGTGATGTCGTGCAGCAGGTTCTGCATCCCCTTGGCGATGCTCTCGCCCTTGGTTTCGATGGCCTTCTTTTGCGCCTCGACGTTGAAGGCCAGGTAGTTGCTGGGGGCCATGGCTGCCATCCACTGCTCCACGCCAAAGCGGATGCGCGCACGGGTCTTTTCATCGCCTTCCACCGCATCGGCCAGCCCCATCAGCGTGCGGGCGTTGAGCAGGTAGGCAGCTGCAGAAAATGCCGCCACGGGGTTGCTGGCCCAGCCTTCGCCTGCAAAGCGGCGGTCCTTGATCTCAGCCTTGCCTTGAAGGCCCTGCGCCCACAGGTCCTGGGCTTCCTTGAGATACTGCTGCTGCAGTTCCTGGAGCCGTTCGGGGGCAAACTGGATGGGCGGGGCTGCGGGTATCTGTGCACCCCCGTCAAGTTTCTGCAGCGATTGCAGTGCCTGGGCCCAGCCTTGGCCGAAAATCTGCTGGAACTGCTGGGCGCTCTGGCCCCAGGGTGATTCGGTCGTCATGCTGTTTCCTCGATGGGTGATCGCCCTGCAGTGCAGGTCTTGAAGTCTTGCGCCATGTCCGCATCCATTGTTGCCCACGCCGCACATGCAGGCAATGTAACAACGCTGTTTTTGATGGAAATCCAATGTACCTGATCGTCATCGCCTGGGCTTACGTGACGTTGATGATGGCCGTGGCCGAAGCCACCAGCCCCAACGGCACGGTCCTGGGCGCCATCATCACGTTTGGCATGTACGGCCTGCTGCCCATGGGGATCCTGGTGTACATCCTGGGCACACCGTCGCGCAAGCGCGCGATCAAGGCCCGCGAAGCCGCCGAACAGGCTGCCTACGACGAGGCACAGCGGAAGGCTGAGGCTGATACGGCACACCCCGCATACATCGCGCAGCCCGCAGGCGAATCAACCCTTCCAGATGCAGGCAGCGAAGCGCCCGCTGCCACCGCCGTGGGCGCTGCCGTGGCGGTGCGAAAAGAACCGTGATGCGTTGGTGACCGTGCACCACGGCGCGCTGCTGTCGTTGCCGTGGATGCGGGTGATGCCCAGCGCCTTCAGCCGCAGCCGCGCCAGGCCCGCCAGGTCACACAGGAACTTGCCCGGGTGTCCAGCGCGGGGCACAAAGCAGGCCGCAGCAGCAGGGTCGGTGGCGCAGAACGCCTCGCGCACCTCACCGCCCACCTCGAAAGCAGTGGGCCCAATGCACGGGCCCAACCAGGCCAGCGTTTCGGCGGCAACTGCGCTACATGCTGGCTTGCCAACAATTGCTACACTATTGATAGCACAAGGTGCAATCAGATCAAGCACCTGGGCACTAAAACGCTCAAAAACAGTCTCCAGCACGCCCTGATGGGCCTGAGCGCCCTGCCCGGCCAGCCCGCGCCAGCCTGCATGGGCTGCAGCCACCACGGTACCTGAGGTGTGGGTCAGCAGCACGGGCAGGCAGTCGGCCACCATGATGGTGCAGGCCACGCCCGCCGCGGTGGTCACGCAGGCGTCGGCCTCTTCCCCGTCGGCCAAGCCCGGTGCTAGGGTCAGCACGCCATCGCCGTGCACCTGTTTCAGAAACACGGGCGATGCCCCGGGCGTGACGGAGCGAAGAACGTCGGTCAGCCGGGCGCGGTTGGCCCGCACGGCAGCAGCGTCGTCACCCACATGGTCGCCCAGGTTGCAGCTGGCGTAAGGCCCGGTGCTGACGCCACCGCTGCGCGCGGTGCACAACGCGTGCACGCCAGCAGGCGCGGGCCAGTCAGGCGTCAGCCAGTCTGGGGGCAGCGGGAGAACGCTCACGCCTCGTTGTCCGGGCAGGCAGACGGCTGGGCCCGCTGGAAGGCCGGCAGCGCCATGCACGCCTCAAACGCGCCCATGGTCAGCGGCAGGCCGCCCAGGTCTACGTTGAAGCGCTGGGCGTTGAAGATCTGAGGCACCAGGCAGCAATCAGCCAGCGTGGGCGTGTCGCCCCAGCACAGCACCGAAGGCGCCAGGCCCTGTGAGGTGCGTTCATCGGACAACAGCTGCAACTGGCGCTCGAAGGCTTCGAGCCCGCTGCGCACCCAGTGGCGGTACCAGGCTGTCTTGGCGTCTTCAGTCACCTTCAGTTCGTGCACCAGGTACTTCAGCACCCGCAGGTTGTTGATGGGGTGGATGTCGCACGCCACCATCTGCGCCAGGGCGCGCACCCGCGCACGCGCCAGCGGCGTGGAAGGCAGCAACGCGGGCGTGGGGTGCGTGTCTTCCAGGTACTCGATGATGGCCATCGACTGCGACAGCGCCGTGCCGCCGTCCGTCACCAGCGTGGGTACCAGGGCGTCGCCCACACGTTCCAGGTAGGCGGGGTCGCGGTGCTCGCCCTTGACCAGGTGCACGGGGATGTAGTCGTAGCCCAGGCCCTTGATTTCCAGCGCAATGCGCACGCGGAAAGAGGCCGAGGAGCGAAAGTAGTTGTACAGCTGCATGGTGGATAACCGTAAGAAGCCGGGCCAGGGCCTGCGCGGGTGCGGCAGGCGACGGGCTCGGGGGTCAAGGGGTCAGTCAGGCGCCCGAGGTGCCGGCCGGGTCCTGGTGCTGGTAGACCACCTTGGTCAGCAGGGCCATCAGCTGGGCGCGTTCGTCCATGGTGAGCGGTGCGGTCAGGCGTTCTTGCACGCGCTCGGCGGCTGCACGCATCTGCAAGGCGGCCACCTCGCCTTCGGGGGTGATCCACAGCAGCTTGCGGCGGCGGTCGCGGGTATCGGGCTCGCGGCGGATCCAGCCGCGCTTTTCGAGCCGGCCGATCACCGACCCTGACGTGGCCGCGTCAAAAGCCACCCGCGATGCCAGCGTGACCTGGTCTTCACCGGGCTGGGCCAGGAGCTCGTGGAGGATGGCGAACTGTACCGGCGTCACGTCAAAACCTGCGGTTTCTTCCATGAAGAGCGCCACCGTGCGCTGGTGGGCGCGGCGCACCAGATGTCCTGGCGTGTTTTGGAAGTCGAAGCTCTTTGCCATGGGCGCGAGTGTAGCGTCCCCCAACACGGCCTCTGCGGCCATGGCACACTGCCATGCGGCCCATTGAGATCGCTGAAACCGGGCTGTTTCGGGCACTGTGGCCGCGCTTGACTCCGGCCTGCTCCTGCCCGGTGGCAGCCGCGGGCAGGCCCGATCTGCCTGAACCGTTTTTTTGCCGACCGATTCCATCCGCATCCATACAGACAGACGAGGACCGACATGAGCTATGTGTTTTCTCCCGCGCCGGTGGTCAGCGTGCCCGTGGTGGGCATTGCCGACCGCTTCCCCGTGCACCGCATCTACTGCGTGGGCCGCAACTATGAAGAGCACGCCAAGGAAATGGGCTTTACCGGCCGCGAGCCGCCGTTTTTCTTCATGAAGCCGGCCGATGCGCTGGTGGTGGTGAACGCGGGTGAAACCGGCCAGCTGCCCTACCCCAGCCTCACCGCCAACCTGCACCACGAGATCGAACTGGTGGTGGCCATCGGTAAGGGAGGAAAGAACATTGCTGCCGCCGATGCGTTCGCGCACATCTACGGCTATGCGGTGGGCCTGGACATGACCCGGCGCGACCTGCAGGGCGAGATGAAAAAGCAGGGTCGCCCCTGGTGCATCGGCAAGGGCTTTGACGCCAGCGCGCCCATCGGGCCCATCACTCCGGCCGCGCAGGCAGGTGATGTGGGCAAGGCCGCCATCTGGCTGCAGGTGAACGGCGCAGACCGCCAGCGCAGCAACGTGAGCCATCTCATCTGGAACATCGCCGAGACCATCGAGCACCTGTCGGCCGCCTGGGAGCTGCAGCCCGGCGACCTGATCTACACCGGCACGCCCGAGGGCGTGGGCGCGGTGGTACGGGGCGACACGCTCGACGGTGGCGTGGACGGCCTGGGCAGCCTGCGCCTGACGGTGGTGTGAGCCAACCCGCCGATTGCTCCCAATTTGATAGCAAAAGGTGCATATAAAACATGCACCACAGCCCACTTTGACTGATATTTCCGCATGACCTACCGCAGCCCCATCAAACACTGCCGCGACTGCGGCACCGCCGTGGCGTACCGCCTGCCCGACGATGGCGACACCAAGCTGCGTGCCGTGTGCCCCGCCTGCGGACTGGTGCACTACGAGAACCCGCTGAACGTGGTGGGCACGGTGCCGGTGCTTGATGACGGGCGCGTGCTGCTGTGCAAGCGCAACATCGAGCCGCGCTGGGGCAAGTGGACGCTGCCTGCCGGGTTCATGGAGCTCGATGAAACCACCGCCCAGGGCGCTGCCCGCGAGACGGACGAGGAAGCCGGTGCGCAGATCGAGATCGGCCCGCTGTTCAGCCTGCTCAACGTGCGCCGCGTGGGCCAGGTCCACCTGTTCTACCAGGCCCGGCTGCTCAGCGACCAGTTCAACCCCGGTTACGAAACCATCGAGGCGCGCCTGTTCGAAGAGCACGAGGTGCCGTGGGACGAGATTGCGTTCAGGACGGTCAAGGAGACGCTGGAGGCGTACTTTGCCGACCGCAAGGCGGGTGCCATCGGGCTGCACTGCATCGATATTGACTAGCACGAGGCCAGGGCTGCTACCGTTTCCGTCGCGGCCACCACCGGCCATGCACCGCGCAGCTGCCAGCTGCGCGGCCCCGCATTGCAGCCACTACACGGGGTGGCGGGCCCATCACCCGCCGATGCGCTCTTCTGCCGGTACCGGCGGGCTTGACGGGTAGCCCGGGTCGGTGGTCACGGGCGGCAGTCGCCCGTCGCCTTGGGGGCGCTGCGCCGGCGCACTGGGCCACGCGGGCGGTGGCACCGGCATGGGGGCCGCACCCTCACCGCCGCCAAACAGGCCCCGCAGCCAGTCGCGCATCGTGCTCAGCGGCGCATCGGCCGGCGGCGCCTCGGGCTGCGTCGCAAACTCGTCCACAAACCGGTCGGTATTGCTGATCACCTTGGTGCGCAGCGCCTGCTGCATGAAGTCGCCCACCATCGGCAGTGCGCTGCGGGCGCCCTGCCCCCAGGCGTCGCTGCGCAGGGTGATGCGGCCATCGTTGAAACCCGCCCAGGCCCCGGCCACCACGCGGGCATGCATGAGGATGAACCAGCCGTCGGTGTTGTCCTGCGTGGTGCCCGTCTTGCCCGCCACGTCGGCCTGGATGCCGTAGCGCGAGCGGATGGCAGCGGCCGTACCCCGGTCTACCGCGCCGCGCATCGTGTTGCGCAGGGTTTGCGCTGCGCGGGGCGAGAAGACTTCTTCAGCCACCGGTCTGGCAAAGGTTTCCAGCACCTTGCCGTGGCGGTCTTCGATCTGGGTGATGAGCACGGGCTCGATGTAGCGGCCCAGGCTCACGATGGAGCTGTAGGCCGACACCATTTCCTTGAGCGTGACCGGGCTGGTGCCTAGCGCCAGGGATGGCACTTCTTCCAGCGGCGACTGGCGCACGCCCAGGGCACGCGCCACCTCCGCCACGCGCGCCGGGCCCACCTGCTGCATCACCTGTGCGGTGATGGTGTTCTTGGACAGCGCGAGACCCTCGGCCAGCGACATCGGCGCATCACTGGGCGGGCCGCCATCGGTGGGGCGCCACACGCGGCCACCGCCCAGCGGGATCTCGACCGCGGTGTCCATCAGCACGTCGTCGGGCGATGCCCCCTGTGCAAAGGCCGCACCATACACAAACGGCTTGAAGGTCGAGCCCGGCTGGCGGCGGGCGGCCTGCACATGGTCAAAAGGGTCCACGCCAAAGTCGCGGCTGCCCACCCAGGCCAGCACATGGCCGGTGACGGGGTCTTGCGCCATGAAGCCAGCCTGCACGCGCGTCTTTTCGGCGCGCAGCTTTTGCATGAAGCTGGTGTCGGCCAGCAGGGTTTTAAGGGCTTCGTCTGCCGACTCGCCTTTTTCCACCGCTTCGCGGTACTGCGTGGTTTCGCGCACCAGGGTCTGGATGAGCCCGTTGCCCGGCACCCAGCCGTTCTTTTGCGACCACGCGGCATCGGCCACCGATTGCAACTGCCGCCCTTGCCGCGCCACGGCCTGGTTGGCAAAGGCCTGCAGGCGCGAGTCGATGGTCGTGCGGATCACCAGCCCGTCGGCATACAGGCTGTAGCCGTTGCTGTCGGCCCAGGCGATGAGCTGCTTGCGCAGCTGCATCGCAAAGTGCGGGGCCGGGCCCATCACCTCGGTCTGGCGCTCGAAGTTCACGCGCAGGGGGCGCTTTTGCAGGGCATCAAACTGCTTCTGGTCGAGCTTGCCGTGCTTGAGCATCTGGCCCAGCACCGTGTTGCGGCGGGAGAGCGCGCGGTCGGGGTTGAGCACGGGGTTGTAGTAGGCCGTGCCCTTGAGCATGCCGATCAGCGTGGCGCTTTCCAGCACGTTGAGCTTGTCGGCAGACTTGTCGAAGTACGTGCGCGCGGCCATCTCGATGCCGTAGGCGTTGTACAAAAACGGCACGGTGTTGAGATACGTCTCCAGGATTTCTTCCTTGGAGTACGAGGCCTCGATCTTGAGCGCCGTGATCGCCTCCTTGAGCTTGCGCGTGATGGTGCGGGCGCGGCCGATTTCTTCAGGGAAGAGGTTGCGCGCCAGCTGCTGCGTGATGGTGGAGCCGCCCTGCGGATCGCCGCGCAACGTGTGCACCACCGACGCCGCGGTGCGCCGCCAGTCCAGCCCGAAGTGGCCGTAAAACCGGTGGTCTTCGGTGGCGATCAGCGCGTCGATGACGTTGGGCGAGATCTGGTTCAGTTCGACCCATTCGCGGTTGGCCCAGCGGTACTCGGCCAGCAGCTTGCCGTCGGCCGACATCAACTGCGCCGGAATCTCGCTCTTGGCCTTGCGGATGTCGGCGGTGGACGGGGTAAACGGCACCAGCGCCAGGGCATACAGCAGCACTGCTGCAGGCCCGGCCAGCAGTGCCCAGCCCAGCACGCGGCGCAGCGGGTGCGGGATGACGCTAAACCAGCCCGCCAGCCGGGTCTTGAAGGTCAGCAAGAGGGATGCCATGCGGGTTCCTGCAGTGAACGGCTTGCGCCGGGTTCAACCGTGTGGGCTGTCGGGGTCATGTCGCGTTCAGGCAGCGGGCCCGGCCAGCAGCGCCAGCATGCCCGCCTCGTCCAGCACAGGCACGCCCAGCTCTTCGGCCTTGGCCAGCTTGCTGCCGGCTTCTTCGCCAGCCACCACATAGCTCGTCTTCTTGCTGACCGAGCCTGCCACCTTGGCACCCGCGGCCTCCAGCATTTCGCGGGCAGCATCGCGGCTCAGGGTGGGCAAGGTGCCAGTCAGCACCACCGTCTTGCCCGCCAGAACCTGCGGGGCCTTCTCGGCGGGCGCGCCTTCAGGCCAGGTGACTCCACAGGCGCGCAGCTGCTCGGCCACTTCGCGGTTGTGCGGCTGCCCAAAGAAGGTGTGGATGGCCTGCGCCACCACCGGGCCGACGTCGTTCACCGCCAGAAGCTGTTCGACGCTGGCATCCATGATGGCGTCCAGCGTGCCGAAGTGCCGCGCCAGGTCCTTGGCCGTGGCCTCGCCCACATGGCGAATGCCCAGGCCAAACAGAAAGCGCGGCAGCGTGGTCTGCTTGGATTTCTCCAGCGCGGCCAGCACGTTCTGGGCCGACTTGTCGGCCATGCGCTCCAGCGCAATCAGCGACGTGAGGCCCAGGCGGTACAGGTCGGGCAGCGTGCGGATCACGTTGGCGTCCACCAGCTGGTCCACCAGCTTGTCGCCCAGGCCCTCGATGTCCATGGCGCGGCGGGCCGCAAAGTGCAGGATGGCCTCCTTGCGCTGCGCGGCGCAGAACAGGCCGCCCGTGCAACGGTGGTTGGCCTCGCCTTTTTCGCGCACCACATCGCTGCCGCACACCGGGCACTGGCTGGGCATGCGGAAGTTCTTCACATAGCCGCTGCGGTTGCCAGCCATCACGCCCACGACTTCGGGAATCACATCGCCCGCCCGGCGCACGATCACCTGGTCGCCGACGCGCACGCCCTTCTTGCGGATCTCGAACAGGTTGTGAAGCGTGGCGTTGGTCACCGTAACGCCGCCCACAAACACGGGCGCCAGGCGCGCCACGGGCGTGAGCTTGCCGGTGCGGCCCACCTGCACGTCGATGCCCTCGACCCGGGTGGCCATTTCTTGCGCCGGGTACTTGTGCGCCACAGCCCAGCGCGGCTCGCGGGTCTTGAAACCCAGGTCGCGCTGCAACTGCAGCGCGTTGACCTTGTAGACCACCCCGTCGATGTCATAGGGCAGCGCATCGCGGCTGGCGCCGACCTGCTGGTGGTACGCTACCAATTCAGTAGCACCCAGGGCAATACTTACCTGGACTGCCACCGGGAAACCCCAAGATTTGAGTTGCTGGAGCAGTTCGTAGTGCGTGCGGAAGTCCGGCCCGCCCTCGGCCACTGGTGTGATGGCGCCCAGCCCGTAGGCAAAAAAACTCAGAGGCCGCTGCGCCGCAATGCCCGAGTCCAGCTGTCTTACCGCACCCGCGGCGGCGTTGCGCGGGTTCACAAAGGTCTTGCCACCGGCTTCGCGCTGGCGTTCGTTCAGGGCATCAAAGTCCGCCCGGCGCATGTAGACCTCGCCACGCACTTCCAACAAGGCGGGGACGCCGTGGGGCAAGGTCAGAGGGATCTGGCGGATGGTGCGGACGTTGTGCGTCACATCCTCACCCACCTCGCCGTCGCCGCGCGTCGCGGCCTGCACCAGGCGGCCGTTTTCGTAGCGCAGGCTCATGGCCAGGCCATCGAACTTAGGCTCGGCCACGTATTCGATGGCGGGATCGGATTCACCCAGTCCCAGCTCGCGCCGCACCCGCGCATCAAACGCCTGGGCGCCCGTAGCCTCGGTGTCGGTCTCGGTGTGGATGCTGAGCATGGGCACCGCATGGCGCACAGGTGCCAGGCCTTCCATCACCGCGCCAATCACGCGCTGCGTGGGCGAATCAGGCGTGATGAGATCGGGGTGCTCGGCCTCCAGCGCCTGCAGCTCGCGGAACACGCGGTCGTACTCGGCATCGGGCACCGAGGGGGCATCCTGCACGTAATACTCGTGCGCCCACCGATGGAGCTGCTCGCGCAGCGCTTTCGTTTTGATAGCAGCTTGCGCCTGACTGGTGTGCGCTGCAGCCGAAAAAAGATCCAAACTATCCGTCATTTCAGTGTCCAGGCTTGCATGCCACCGTGCGCAGCGCATGCCACTGGCGCGGCCCAGGCGGGGGACACCCAGCAAGGGCCGCCCCGCAGCGAAGGTGTCGTCCCCCTTGAGGGGGAAGACGCCGCAGGCGGCTCAGGGGGTGCTTCATGCTCAACTAAACAGCCGCCGCGCCAGCACCGACCCTGCCGACAGCTCCCGGCCATCCAGCTGGTCGTACAGCAGTTCCAGGTCGGTGGCGATCGGGTCCATGGCCATCGCGGGCAGCGGTGTGCCGTTCTGGTCGCACAGCACGCCATCCATGCCCTGGCACAGGGCCGCGGCGATTTCGCGCAGGCGGGCAAAAGGCTGTTCGGCGCGGTTCACCTGCGGCACGTCCAGGCTCAGGGTCACGTCGCGGATGGCGGACTGGTCCAGATCGTCGGCCAGTGCAGCCTGCGTGTCGTACGCCAGCGTCAGGATGGGCGGCAGGCCCTGGGCGCTGGCGGGCAGCACCAGGCGGCCGGGCATGGCACCGGCCACAAAGCCCAGACGCGCGGCATTCTGCTGCACGTAACCGGGGCTCCACGCGGCCTGGCGGGCGCGCAGCATGAAGGCCAGCTGGGCATCGTGGTCACCGGCAAACTGATCCAGCTCGCGGGCGCGGGCCACTTCCTGCAGCATGTCGGGGAAGTCGGGGGCGGCGTTGACGGCATCGGCAAACGCCTGTGCCTTCATCACGAATTCGGAGTACTCGATTTCGTTGAGCGCGCCCATGCGGTTGGCCAGCTGCACTCCCGCCTGGAAGCTCTGGTAGCGCTGGCCCGGTGCGGGCGTCTCCCACTGCTGCGTGGCTTCGTTCAGGCCTTCGATGGCAAAGGGCTTGCTGCCCGCACGGCGCGTGGGCGGCAGCGCAGCCAGGGCGGCATCGCCCGACACCAGCTGCTCGGCCTGCAGCGGTGCGATCACGTCGATCAGCGGGTCCAGCCCGGGGCGGCGCTCCAGCGAAAACGCGGGCACGGGCATCTGCAGGGCTTCGGTCGGGTCCACCACATGCGCCGTGGGCTCGCGGCCGCGGTCCAGCTCCTGGAACTCCTCGGGCGTGAGCGGCGTGCCAGTGGGCAGGCCCGTATCGAAACCCGGCTCCTGGCGCAGCGCAGGCTCGCCCGTGCGGTCCAGCTCCGGGTCAGGCGGCAGCGCCCGCTTGGGCGCGTTACGCCGCGTGGTCCAGGTGTTGTAGGCCACGATCAGGGCCAGCACAAGGCCGCCGATGATGGCCAGGCTCAGTTGCAAGGTGCTCATATCAAAAATTTTGGTCTAGTCGCGGCGCGTCGCACGAGCACGCCCCATGCGCGTGACGCCGCGCAAGGGCCGTCCCGCAGCAAGGGCGTCGTCCCCCTTGGGGGCTGAGGGCCGCGGCTCCAAGCCTGCCGGCGCAGGCTTGGACGTGCCCGAAGAGCCGCCGACTCTGGCGGCGGTGCCGAGGCGCAAAGCGACTCAGGGGGGCTATTCATACATCCGCCATCGACAAGGCAGACTCCATGTCCACGGCCACGATGCGCGAGACGCCCTGCTCCTGCATGGTCACGCCGATCAGCTGCTCGGCCATTTCCATGGCGATCTTGTTGTGGCTGATGAACAAAAACTGCGTGCCCTTGCTCATGCTGGTCACCAGCTTGGCATACCGTTCGGTGTTGGCGTCGTCCAGCGGCGCGTCCACCTCGTCGAGCAGGCAGAACGGCGCGGGGTTGAGCTGGAAGATGGCAAACACCAGCGCAATCGCCGTCAGGGCCTTTTCGCCACCCGACAGCAGGTGGATGGTCTGGTTCTTCTTGCCCGGTGGCTGCGCCATCACCTGCACGCCCGAGTCGAGGATTTCGTCGCCGGTGATGATGAGCTTGGCCTGCCCGCCCCCGAACAGTTCGGGGAACATGCGGCCAAAGTGCGCGTTGACCGTGTCGAACGTGCCCGAGAGCAGCTGGCGCGTCTCGCCGTCGATCTTGCGGATCGCGTCTTCCAGCGTGTTCATGGCCTCGGTCAGGTCGGCGGTCTGTGCATCCAGGAACACCTTGCGCTCGCTGGCGAGCTTGAGCTCATCCAGCGCGGCCAGGTTGACCGCGCCGAGCGCAGCAATCTCGCGGTGAAGCCGGTCGATTTCGCCCTGCAGGCCGGACATGCGTACGTTGCCATCGGCAATGGATTGGGCCACCGCCTCCAGATCGGCCTGGTTGTCGGCCAGCAGCGTGGTGTATTGCTCGAGGCCCAAGCGCGCAGCCTGTTCCTTGAGCTGGAATTCGGTGATGCGGGCGCGCAGCGGATCGAGCGCGCGTTCGAGCTGCATGCGGCGCTCGTCGCTGGCGCGCAGCTTGGTGGTCAGATCGTCGTATTCGCTGCGCTGCGCGGCCAGCGCCTTTTCGCGCTCCATCTTCACGTCCAGCGCCTGCTGCAGCCCGCCCTGCGCAGCGGCGTCGGACAGGCGGGCGAGTTCATCGCGGGCCCGCTGCTCTTCGTCGGCCAGGGCCTTGGCCTGCTGGTTGGCGGTTTCGATGGAACGGCTCAGCTCGCCGCGGCGAGCCTCCAGGCTGCGCTGCGAGAACGTGGCCTCCTGCGCCTGGCGTTCCAGCGTGCGCTGCTGCTCGCGGCAGGCCGCCAGCTTGCGTTCGGCCTCGATCACCTTGTCGCCCAGCTGGGCCTCGCGCTCCTGGCTGTCGGCCAGCTGCATGTCCAGCTCTTCAAAGCGAGCCTCCGCAGCGACGCGGCGCTCCTGCAGGTCGGCCAGCTGGGCCTCCACCTCGGCCAGGTCGCCGTCGATCTGGGCACTGCGGGCGCGGGTCTGCTCGGCCAGCTGCGTCAGGCGCAGGGTCTCGACCTGCAGCTCGTGGGCGCGGCTTTGGGTTTCGGTGGCTTCGCGGCGGGCGGACACAAGGCGCTGGGATGCGTCGGCGTATGCGGCTTCGGCGCGCACCAGGGCGCTGCGCGATTCCTCGGCAATCAGGGCCTGGGCACGCAACTCCTTTTCAAGGTGCTCGATCTCCTGCGCGCGGGCCAGCATGCCCGACTGCTCCGAGTCCTGCGCGTAAAAGCTTACGCTGTGCGCGCTGACCGAATGGCCGGTGGGCACGTACACCGTCTCGCCAGGTTGCAGGCTGGCGCGGCGGGCCAGGGCTTCATCCAGCGTGGGCGCCGTGTAGCAGCCCTGCAGCCAGTCGGTGAGCACGGCGCGCAGGCCGGCGTCGTTCAGGCGCAGCAGATCGGACAGGCGGGCGTGGGGTGACGAGGCCTCGGGCTGGCCCGCTGCTGGCGCGCTATAGAAGGCCAGGCGCGCGGGTGGCGCATCGTTGCCGCCCGAGCCCAGGAAGCCGCGCACCATATCGAGGCGCCCTACTTCCAGCGCTGCCAGACGCTCGCGCAGGGCGGCTTCCAGCGCGTTTTCCCAGCCGGGTTCGATGTGGATGCGGCTCCACAGGCCCTGCAGGCCATCCAGGCCGTGCTTGGCGAGCCAGGGGCGCAGCTTGCCGTCGGTCTTGACCTTTTCCTGCAGCGCCTTCAGCGCCTCCATACGGGCCGACAGGTCGGCCTGCCTGGCGCTTTCGGTGTTAACGGCCTGCTGGCGCGTGCGGCGGTCGTCGTCGAGCTGGGGCACGGACTCCTGCAGCTCGTGCAGGCGGGCCGCGGTGGTCTCGGCCATCTCCTGCGCTTCTTCCAGCTGCTCGCGCAGGTGGTTCAGGCGGGATTCATCGGGCGCGGCCAGGGCGTTGCGGTCGGTGCGCAGGCGTTCAAAGCGGGCATCCAGCTGGCGGCTTTGCTCGTCGATGCTGCGCTGCTCGGCGGCCAGCACGCCAATCTGCTGCTGCACCTGCACCACGCTGCTGCGCTGCTCGGCCGTGCGGCTTTGCGCTGCGCCCAGGGCCTCTTGACGGTCGGGCAGCTG